>Ga0123337_10000535_pt1 | contig 62101 bp, 64 predicted proteins | sample frozenSSSSmetaG_FD_89792 | JGI IMG/M metagenome (GOLD analysis project Ga0123337, IMG submission 89792) | Glacier valley bacterial and archeal communities from Borup Fiord, Nunavut, Canada, to study Microbial Dark Matter (Phase II) -... | ecosystem: Environmental > Aquatic > Freshwater > Ice >...
ATCCCCCCGTCCCCCCCGCCCGCCCCTGCAATCCAACAAAACAACAAGGCGACAAGCCCGCTGCGCCGCTATGGTACATGCATGCATCTCCCAACGATAGATAGCCCCCAGCCCGAGATACAGTGGATATGATATGGCTGGAAACGAAAACATAGAGCAACAAAGGAAAACATGGACGCGTTAGAATGCTCGCTCGCTCCTCAACGCCCGCCAGACCGCGCGATCCTGATTCTAGACACCGCACGCTAGGACGCGGCAAGATAACAACATGGGAACGTATAAATATATCTCTGTACAAGAAGTGTCGTGGCGACCCGTCCATGGCGACGCGCACGCGCGACAGCGCATCGCCGTCTCCGTCTAGAACATCCCGCCCGGCGCCCCGGCCCCGGTCCCCGCCCCCGCGGGAAACACCGGCACCGCCGGACTCGGGCCGGCCTTCAGCGCCTGCCTGGCCCGTCCGTTCAGGTCCCCGCCCTCGCTCGACGTCTTGCGCAGCCTCTGGCGCGCCCTCCCCTTCTCACGGTCCGCCTCGTCGGCCGAGAAGGTGTTGGCGTCGTCGTGCCCCTCCAGGAGGAGGGGCGGCGTCGGCGTCGTGGGGCTCGAGATCGAGAGCTCGTCCTTCTTGGCCTTCCAGCTGCTGAACATGCCCTTTGCCGTCTGCCGACGGCGCGGGTCCATGGGCGGCAGCGGGGGCGCCGAGACGGGCGAGACGGGGCTGGTGGGCAGGTTCACGGTGGTGATGCGCGAGGTGGTCGAGACGAAGGTCGGCTCCGAGATGTCGGATTTGTTGACGGAGCGCTTGCGGTTCGCGGGGATGCGGCCGCTGCTCTGGAACGCTTGCGTTGTGGTGGGTGTGCTGGCGGCGGACTGCATGGGGGATGGCAGGGGGTGGCTGAGAGCTGGGGTGGGGTTGACGGCGAATGGGGCGACTGGGGAAGGACGCGGGGAAAGGCCGTCGTCCATGATCGGAGGAGGGCTTGCTGGTTGCGAGGAATGGGCGTCGAAATAGCTGGGGAAGGCCTGCGATCTGCTTGTGCTCCGAGAGCGTGGAGCTGGAGGTGCAGATGTGGGCACCGGTGGCACGGCGCCTGTGGGAGGAAGGCCCGGCGAGCTCATCATGGCCATGCTATTATTACCACGGGCTGGGTCTCCTACAGCTTCTGCAATGGACTTGGTCTGATCATCTCGATACCTTCCATTGTGGCTTTTGGATCTGCCGGAAGCATCGGAGCTCGAGCGATCTCTAGTACCTGGCCTTGAATTTGCCGCCGTGCTGGGTTTACTGTCCTCACTCGTGTCCCGTGGCCGTCTGAAGGACACTGGAGGCGCGTCGCGACTTGGCGATCGTGTCCTCATGGCGGGATGTTGTCTTTGGCGACCATAGTCAGCTGGTCGAAGCGGCATTGGTTGATCCGTAGGCCGTCTCGAATGGTCATCCGAATCGCCAGAATCCAGTCCACCTCCCTGTCTATGACGCATCATGACCTGCCGCTCGCGCTCATGTTGTGCATCTCTTCGATTCTGTCGGAATTGCTTCGTGGGAGGGGCTCTTGACGACTGCGGTACGCCTCGTAACATCTCTTCCTCCTCTTGTTTCCACTGGCTATCGTCAAATCTCTGGGCCGTTGGGGCAGGCGGCGTACTGCTCACGGTACTGCTGCTGATGCCGAGCATCTTCAGTGCTTTCGACTGGCTAGCAGGAGCTTCTTTGGGCTGCTTCTCGACGAGGGAGCCTCGGCTTGTTTTGGATTTGAGGAAATTGAGATGGCTGTTCTTTGCGAAGGGGCCTTCGGTAGAGCTGTCCATGCCTGGTGCTCGCACTGGGCTTTGCGAACGGCTGTCAGACTCTGCGAAGTTGCGGAGATTCTCCTGGACCCGCTTTCGACGAGCAGCAAGCTCGTTCGCAAAATCGTCGCGCTCTTTCTGGGTTTCTGTGCTTCCTTCTCTGCTATGATGCATGCTGATTTCCTTCTCCCAAGATGGTGTATCGGAGGCCTCTGAGACCGCTCGGGGCGTCGGTTGATTCGAGTGGAATCCATTAGACATCGGAGTTAAGCTTTGGTTGGCGCTCGCTTCTGCTTTATGAGACTTGTTTTCAACTCCGTTGATGTTCCCGTCTTCCCAATCGTTGTTATCCCATGGGTTCCCATTTGTCATGTAATCAGAAGTCGTGAAGTTGGATGACGCCCGTGGGGACGGTCCACCCCCAACTGATGATGCATTGCTTTCGCTCCGAAGATGTTGGCGGATGATGCCACTGAGCCCGCTCGGCGGAGGAAGTGTTGGAGAATCTGCGGGTGGGTCAACCTTCTTTTTGCTATCCATGTCGATATTAAAGGGAGCCTTGGACACCAGGATGGATGGTGCCTCAGCCTCCTCGACATCCTCTTTTTCATGATCCAAGAACTTCAACCTGTCGCGTCGCAGAGCTGGATGTTCGGCTTGAGGAGGTTTCCTCGAGGTTTGAAGAGCCGCCGGCATATCTGCTTGGAATTCGTCGTAAGCCGAGGCTTGCTCCCATGCACTTTCCTTCCCCTTGACCGGCTCTTGATCGCTCACGCTGACGCGTGGGGAAGTCACCGCGCTATCGTTAGGAGAGCTAAGAAACGTGGCCGATGAAGGTTGCTGAGAATTGATAGATACAGGGTCTCTCTTTGGTGGAAACATGCGCTCTCGTGGTATGAGCTCTCTTTGCGCAGACGAAGATGATCTCGATCTGCCGGAAGAGTAGGTCGAATTAGACTCAGCTCGATTCCTCGAGCTTGGCTCTTGGTTGGACGCCTTGGGCATAAAGGCCTGAGGCGGCGAATGTTTGCGTAATGGTGGTGTCTCCCGTCCTTGCTGCATCTGCAACTGTCGCTGTGTGTACTTCCTCTCATCATAGGCCTGGACTGGTTTGGAAAAGGTGCCTAGAGCAGTGGCTTTTCCTTTATCATTTGGCTGGATCAAGAGAATGGACTTCTCGTCTCCTTCACTCACAGGTGGACTTAATGGAGGAGTGATCCCATACGGTTTTAAGGCATCCTTTGCAGAAGGCCTGACGCCAAAATCGAATCCAGCATTAGAAGATGGAAGGGCCGTTTCCGCAGCTTTGGCCTGCCTGCTGGGAGGAAATTGCTGTTGAGAAGGATCGAACAGAAGCGCATCTGGTGACGCGGGGCTTGGCGAAGGACTTCGAGCGCCCAAATTACGGCCTTGGCGTGACAAGCTGTCAAGCCTATTCACAGCAGAGAATTGCTGGGTATGGAGATGCTGATCCAATCCGGTCTCATACAGACGTTTTGTTTTCGTGAAGGATCTCTCCACTCCACCGTTTGGCTGATTAGGAAGAGCTGGCGTGGACGGGGTACTATGGCCATTTACTGATGGTGTCCGTTGTGAGGTGAAGGAAGTAGCCGCCGTCGAGCTTCGGGTCGCATAAGGACCCGATGAAGACGTCGTGGACGAAGTCTCTCTGTTGCGATTGTAGCCGGATAAAGGAGGAGACTCGGATCGGTTCAGCGAGGATAAGTCTTGAGCCTCTTGATTGTAGCGCAGCAGATCTTGTCGCTCCCTTTCTTCGCGCTCACGCTCCCTTAGCTTTTGGAATGCCGACTGGCTCACGTCGTCATCATACAGAGCTCGGCCGCCTAATGCTGTGGGCTCGCCAGCCGCATTGAGATTTCTCGAAGAGCCGGAGGCTGTTATGGGAACCTTGTATATCTTCTGTCGGCCTCCAAATAGGTTATTCCCCTCTGCTGGCTTCCCACGCGCCATAATGCTCCCATCCACATCTGTTCCGTAGCCATCCGCCGAATGAAACGAGTCCATGCGATCCAAAGCAAATGGGCGTCGAATTGATTCATTGATGGATCCCACTTCCGCGATATCGGCCAGTCCCTTGGGGTTGAATCCAAAATCATTCAGCCTCGATTGTCTCTTCGGGAATAGCACGCTGTCATCGCTGGCCTTGCCGATCTTCGACTTCGGGTCATCTTGTTCGCGCAGCATGGAGAAGCGGGCGGACAGGCCTGTCATGAGTAGACTGGTCCTGAAATCGTCGGACGGAGGAAGAGCATTGGCGAGGTCGAGTTCGAGCTTCGGTTGCGACTCCTCCTTCCCCTTTTTTCGTCTGAAGGTCTTCGTGGGCTTGAGAGCGGGCATTGGTGCTACATCTGAGTCATGGGATGGCCGTCCCGCCTCGTCTGCATTATCCTTCGCCTTCTTCTTCGTCCGAAAGCGATTCATGTTGACGGCTTCGCAAGATTAGACCTGCGATCGACGAAGGTTAGCCGAGCCGTGATGAAGGAGGAGGCAAGGGCTCAATTGGGGACTGAGCCCATGATAGGTATTGCTTGTGGCAGCACTCACTCTGCCGGTCTCTTCCTCGACACTGAAGCTTCAAGCTTCGGGTGAGGGGAAGTTAATGTTGGGAGAGAAGAACAAGCGGTGCAATCCCTTATTGTAACGAACGTGACGAAGCAGTGCAATCCCTTATTGTAACGAACGTGACGGAGCAGTGCAATCCCTTATTGTAACGAACGTGTCGAAGCAGTGCAATGCCCTTATTGTAATGAACGTGTCGAACGTGTCGAAGCAGTGGCGTACTTCATGTGTGTAATTCGAAGTGCCAGTGCAAGTGCCAAATGAGTGTGATGTCGCCGTCCCGATATGCCAGCCAGATGTATCGTCGTTTGCTGGCTGTTCTCCGTGAATAAAAAAGAGCGTTTGGAATGGGTGAGGACGACACAACGAGGCGGCTTGACGGAAAGGAATGGCGATGGACGAGGAGAGGGCGAGAAAATGAGGATGGGCCTGGGCCGTGGGCTCGCTTTGCTGCAGGGAGGAGGGAGGGAGGGAGGTCTGAGATTATGTCCGAGCCAAGGTGGGACTTGTGATATTGTGAGTCGGCAGTGAATGAGCCTGAGCGTGAGGCTGAGCCTGAACGTCGCGATGCCGTGATGTCCTCTGTGTATGTATGTATGTATGCATGCATGTATGTATGTATGTATGTCTATGTCTATGTCTATACAGGCCGAATTATGATGGATGAAATGTCTGCGAAGTCGAAGGAGATAAAAAAAAAATGAAGATGAAAAATGGAGATGAAAGAGGATAGGGAGCGAGCGAGGGTGGTGTAGACAGTAGTAGTGTGCAGGTGTCAACGTGGTATGGTAATGCACTACTACTCTACCACTCTTATTCTACTACGGGGTAGGGGCGAGAAAGGAATGCTGGGGAAGTCGTAACAGGTAATAATAAAATAATAAATAATAAAATAAATAACAAAATACAGTTGTGTTGTGTCGTGTTGGACGGAGTATTGTTGTGTTGTGCCTTGGTGCGTTTCGGAATATGACAGTGCACTAAGCACGCTGGACCTGAAATTACAGACCCTACCACTGCTCTCCCTCCGCACTGATCTCCGCCGTCTCAGGGGCACAATCCGCCTGTCTTCCCATCCATCCCCTCCATCCCCTCTCTGATTGGCCAGCCCCCCTCGGTCCCTCGGCAATCCACAATCCAAGCGACGGGAGACAGACAAGGGGGGGCCAGCATCTCTCGCTCGCCCAATCAGCACCCGCGGCAGCTCTTCTGCATGTTTCTGTACCTGACGCTTGCCCCGGAGCGGAAAGGTGCGCGGGGCTGGGGGGCTGTCGCTGTGGTTTGGTGAAACGGACAAACAGACAAACACATAAACGGACCTGGACTCTGGAATCTTCGTCTGCAAAGGTTTGGTAGTACATATATGTACATGCCTATACTCTACTCCGTACACACTGTAATTTGCACTCTGTAGTCTGTAACCTGTAACCTGTAACCTGTAACCTGTAACCTGTAATCTCGGTGAAGTCAGCGCTCAAGTGAGCCAACTCTCACCTGATCTCCCTCACCTGACCTCACCTTGAGTCCTCCCTCCCACTTCTTCCATCTTCCATCTTCCATCTTCCATCTTCCATCTCCCATCGACAAGGAGCTACGGCCATCATCCAGCCTGCCGGGTCCGCCTAGTAAGGACGCGTCGGCCAATCGATCGCAAGGCGCACGCAGGCACCTCGCATCCCCATCGCGTCGAGCAATGAACTGAGATTGCGAATCTTGCGGAGAGGTATGTATGTATGTATGCATCTACGCACCTACGAAGTACATACTTCGTACACACACACTCACGAAACACCGAAGCAAGACCGCACGGCACGGCACACGAACCCCCATCATGTTGAGAGATGGATAATCAATCAACTTGCGTCAAGCGGCTTTAGCTCACTTGGGAGAGCGCCAGACGGAAGTCCACTTCAGCTAATCACCTGACCGTCCACCTCGTCAAACCCTCTCTCCCCCATCCCTCCTTCCTCCTCCCCCTCCCCCTCCTCCTCCCCTTCCTCCCTCGCCCCCACCCCCCCAACATCAACATTACAAGCACAATGACACTCCGGCACCGCACACTCATTATGCACCCTAAACCAGCCCCTCGCATGGTCCGCATGGAATGCATGATCGCACTTCAGGCAAAAACTCATGAAGTTCGCCAGCCGTCCATGCGGCTCCGCGCCCACCCTCTCCCGATCGCTCCGCGGCACGCCCAGCGTCATCAGACACACGCCGCACCGCGGCAGATGCCGCCCGCACTTCGGGCACGCGATCCCCGCGTTCACCCCCGACGAGTACAGCGCGTTGCGCTCGCCGCCGGCCGCCGGCACAGACGTCGCCGTCACGGCCCCGAGCGCCGTGTTGTCGGCATCGTTGGTGAAGGCGCTGTCGCAGTGCATGCAGCGCAGCGTGACCTGTCTCGGGCGCGGCTTGATGAGCGTGAGGCCCTCGCGGTCGCGGCTCTTCCTCGTGCTGTGCACGTCGAAGCGGCAGCGCTCCACGAACAGCCGGTTCGTGTTGTGCAGCTCCTGGTACGCGGCGCGCCACTGCCACACCCGGAAGTCGGACACGTAGAGCGGCGCGGCGAAGTGCATCAGGAGCGTGGCGCTCTGGTAGTCCCCGAATCTGGAAATGTATTTGTTGAGCAAGGAGACGGCGCGATCCGTCATCCCCGTTAGGACGAGCCCTTCGAGGTCGCCCGTGCGGATCGCCTCGGTCGTCTGTCGATTTAGCCAGTTGGGCAGCTCCGTGTCGTCCAGGTTGTGCAGGGCGACGCCGATGCGGTCGCGGAGCGGGAGGGAGGCTTCGTTGGCGATGGCGCGCCAGTCGCCCGTGCTGATCAGCGCGTAGATGGCCCGGAGGTACGGGTCGTCAGCCATGTCCGAGAGGTCGGACATCTTGCCGTCCCATTCCTCCTTTTCGAGCGGAGGCGCTCCCTTGACTTGGAGACTGAGTGCGAGGCCGATGAAGAGGAGATTCTTTCCGCCGCGTCGTAGGGATTCAACGGCGCGTTTGGGCTTCTTCTCGAAGAGTGCCCAGGCCGCTGCTTTGGTATATAGGCCTTTTGCTTCCAGAGCGAGGAGGTCTGTCTCCAATTCTTCTTCTGTCTTGCTGCATCCGCAGATGCTTAGACACATTAGTCTGTGATGTGGGCGATCTGTTTCTATGCTTTCAAATGGTCCACGCCCAGATCTTTTGTTGAGATCTGCGAGAGCCGTCGCCCATTCCTCCTCATCGGGCAGACCAGCAGCCGTCGGATCAATGAGCCTTGATTGGTATTTAGACCCGAGATCGTTGTTCCAGATGCTTTGGACTCCCATATATGATAGGTTCAGCTGGCCCGAAACCATGCCGTCGCCGACAGCTGCCGCTTCAGCACCTTCCATCCATGTCCAGACATCCTGAAGCCACGGATCATCTTCGAGGATACTAATGTTCTTGAGGCAGTTGAACAAATACCCTTGCTTTATTCGAGCCAACATCAGCGAGTTGACACGATCTGGTAGCATGACTTTTGATTCCGGATCATTCAAGGTTCGGGATAATAGCTCTTCATGACGCTCCCTGCTTGACGGAATATGGCCAAGTTTGAGATTTCCCAAACTTTGTACTGCATGATCAAGTTGACGACTTCTGGATTCGTCATCAGGAGGTGGAACGAGAAGAGTGGTAAGATCTGGAGAAGCGTCCTGGCTGACGGCTTCTGAGGGCTTGGCGGTCTCATCACGGCCAAATTCAACATCCTTTTTAGCATCTGCCTCTAATATGGGCTTCAATACGGCCTTTGCTTCCTTGTCGTCCGAGAATTTTGGAACAGTTCCTCTATTAGCATCTAGCGTAGGTCAGCATGCTATTCAAAATCCGGTTCGATTTAATAATACATACGTGTGGCCTTTGATGAGAAGTCCAGCAGATCCAGAGCCAGATTTTGCGAAGTTGAAGGCTTCAGGATTACTCCAACTGCATGATTGCTCCTTCTTGTGATAACTCGTGGTTGATAGAACGAAGACCCCAGTGGCACCCAGTCGAACGAGACTATACGATCATCATGCGAATACCCAAAGTTCTCATTAAAATAAGGGTATGACAGATCATGTGATTTTCTTACTTCCAATAGCTCTGGTGATCCCTCAACATTGTTTTCAGTTGTAGGTTCGATGTATTCCTTGTCAGTACAGATCAACTGCAACTCTCCAGCGCTTGACAGGACACCTAAGAGACCACGTTGGTCTCGGCAATATCGTAAACTTCGAATGTTAGTATCATACTGTGGATCGATGACTCGATTGAGCTTCAAGGCGCATCCCCAAGGCATATCGCCGGAGTCGATGCTATCAGTGTACATCTTCGACGATGCTTGCCGAGACGTTGCTCGACGATCCCATATCATGACACCTGGTGCATCAAGGGATGACGACGCAAAGTAATTCGGGTCTCTGTGGTCGATGGCAAGATTATTATTACATCTTGTCTGGAAACTTACGACAGCTCCACTTGGATCTGGATTCGTCAGCTATAGTCTATCTATCGAGAGGAAACGACGGACCTCGAACATCATGGATTCTGACGCTCTGATTCTTGACACCAACGACCAACGTCTGCGGCTGATCTTCAAACCACCGCGTGCTCGTAATAGCCACGCTGGTTTCTAACTTGTAGAGCGGATCCGCTTGCTTTGGAGGCTTCTGCCAACCCTTTTTCGCTGGATCCCAATTGGAAAGGCGTTGGTTTATGTCCCATATCTGCAGGCATTGGTCGTTACGAACTCGATCCAGGCCGACTGCTAAGAGTCCGGTCGTATTAAAAGCTACTGCTTGACAAGTTCTCTGAAGCTTCAATGGCAAGACCATCGAGTCGTTGGAGCCATCGTCTATGCGAAGCAGATGAACCTCTCCGCTCTTGGTTCCAAGAGCAACCAGTCCATGGACCGTTGGCGACCAGTCATAGGCTCCAAAGCCTGGAAAATCCGTATATTTTGATAAATCTTCATAATCAAGCTGTTCTGGCACGACTTTGCCTGTGGCTTTGTGTAACTGCAAGACACGATAGTTGACATTGATGGTCAGGAACTCATCTCGTGCTCTATTTGGCGACCACCTAATAATGCCATCGCCGCGATCCATCTTGGAGATTCCAATGTCCTTACCAGCTTAATCTCAACAGCTTATCCATTGAAGATGCCAGTCTCTCGTCCTCAAGGCATGCTCGAGAATACCCCGAGTCCGTAGACCTGCGAAGGCCAGGTATATCAGCTGAGTACGGTCCGCCAGAAGCTCAACTCCACATTGCTAAATTAAAAAGAGAAGGGAAAAATAGGAATAGATTTATTCTTCAATCATTAACATATATGGAAAATCAGTAATGTAACGCATGACAAGCGAAAGCGCTGGACTTCCTGACTTCCGATTGTGGGAAGAACCGTCGATGGTGTTAATCCGATTTTCGGTTAAACATTATTCCGCAATCAGGAACTTGAAGCTTTTGATACGGAATTTCTGAACCTTGATCAACACAGAAAAATCAAACCACAACACTGCGAATCCAAGAGAAAAGAATATTGCTCTTCCTCCCATAACAATGTCTGGCAAACGATCACATGCAGAGTCGGAAGGCATCCACGAGTCAAGACAATCACAGGTCTACGACAACAGTTCCAAGCCTTCGAAAAAACCTCGCCGCGATGGACCACCGAAGATCAGGAAGCAAGCGCACGCATCAAGTGTCAATGCGGTAAAGAAGCGCATACGGGACGTGACCCGCCTACTTGAGCGGTCGGAAGATCTGCCGGCAGATGTGCGAGCTGAGAACGAGCGAGCTTTGGCTGCGTATCGGCAGGAACTTGCGGCTGCGGATGAGGAGAAGATCAGGCAGAAGATGATCAAGAAATACCACATGGTGCGCTTCTTTGGTATGTTTGAGCTGAATCAGTTTGTTTATCTTGGAGTCTAATTTTTTGGCAGAGAGGCAGAAGGCGACGAGAATGCTTAAGAAGCTGAAGAAGCGACTTCTCGAGGCAACAACTACAGAAGACGTCGAGGATATCAAGGCGCAGATGCACGTCGTAGAAGTCGACTTGAACTACACTCACTATTACCCACTTAACGAACGATATGTCAGTTTGTATCCGCAGAAGGACCCAGAGGAGGAAGAGAAAAGCGAGGGAAAAGGCACTGCCAAAAAGCCGGAAATGTGGGCAGAGATTGAGAAGCGCATGGAAGAAGGCACGTTGAAAGAGCTACGCTATGGTGTTAGAGAAGGCCACGTCGAAAGGCCCAGGTCTCAAAAGCCGAAACCCGCGAAACCCGCATCATCGAAACCACGACTAGCGTCTGAGAATCAGGCTTTCAAGAAGCAGGCTGAGAAGACAGAACAACCGAGCCGCTTTGAGCGTGCACCACCGCAGCCGGATTATACGTTGAATCGCAGGGAGCGGAGAAAGGCTATGTTGAAGTCTGGTGCTGTTAGACCTGCGAAGGCGGCGGTGAAGCAGGTTGTTCACGAAGCAGCTGGGAATGAAGAAAGAGATGATGGAAATATTAGTGATGGGGGCTTCTTTGAGGAATGAGCTTTGTAAATGGGGAGTTGGAAGAGTTATGATATACCCATATGCTATAATGCTGCATGCAATGCCATGTCGCACTTCATGATATTTGTCTTTTGGCCCATTGTTTATATAACTTCAGCAATTTGGCCTTTGTGAATGGGTATTCTTAAAGATGTACTTGCCTTTTCGAGCCAATTCTACTTGCTTCCTGGCAGATTTCCATCACCTTTTGCACCCACGTAGCCTTGCATAGGCGAGCAGCGAGTCGCATCTTCTCATCACTTCTTCCTCTTCCCCTTCCCCTTCAGCTTCAGCTTCATCCCCCTTCGTTCCTTCCAGCCTCCATAACTATAAACTAATCTTGGCATACTCAATTAAGCTTTCTCTACAATTTTTGATTATTCGCTGCTGCCGTTGTCGTTTGTAGACAATCTGTTCAGCATGGCCACCACAGCACCCCCACCATCCGCAAGCTTCATCCGCATCGAGGACTTCGACGAGCACTTCCCAGAACCCAAAGTCCCTAAAAGTAATATCGATGGTAACATGCAGCAAAATGGCAACCAGCCAATACCATTCACATTCTCTGCGCCCTCCCAAAACTTACCTGTCACTGTTATCACCAGCTCTACCAGCGAGGCTGGCGGGTCAACCACATCCTCAGCATCTGAACTCGGGAGCACAAATTGGATCGGAAAGCTTTTAGGCATGTGCAAGTCCAAGTCCAACTTACATTAGCCAACTGCTTGCATGCCATGTACAAACACAATCTGACCGTGTCACAGAATACAACGCTGCCCGCCCCGGCGCACCTCCCGCCCAGTTCGTCGAGCAGACCCTCTCTTCGTTTGTCCCTCGGTTCGTCTGCTTCGTCAAGATCAATGAAAGCCCCACGCCCTTCGGCTCCCAGGAGCAGTCCTTCAGCCGCAAGAAAGACGCAAAGCAGCATGCGAGCAAGCTGGCCGTGGAATGGCTCATCGCGAACGGACACATCGGCTCTACATCCTCAGTCGCGGCCGTCAGACCAGCAATCAATCTCCCGACGGCGCCCGGCGAGCTCTCGGCGGCAGCCAAGGTGGTTGAGCTATGCCTGGAGCTGCGCATGACGAATCCGACGTATGTGATGCAGCAGAGCGATCCGACGACGCCGATGCTGTGGAGCGGGTATGCGCATTTTCCGCAGGAAGGCAGGGTGACGGGCAGGATTGGCGAGTTTGTGAATGTGTTTGGGAAGAAGAAGGCGAAGGACCAGTGTGTACAGCAGGTTTTGGAGTTTTTGGAAGGGGTGAAGAGGCATCAGATGAGTACGGCGATGGAGATTTGAGGATCTGAGAGAGCGTTGGCTCGGGGGAGGTGTGATTAACCGGGTGTTTGAGTTGGGGATTTTTGCCTTTTTGGGCTTTTTCAGCTTTTTGGGGAAAAATATCTGTTGGACATTAAACAACTTAACCTATAACTTCACGAATTATGATTGAGATCTGAGTCTTATAAGTTATTAATTCTTTGTCTCTGTGAAACTGTGAAAGTGTGAAAGTTCAAAGGATGAGATAATAGACCCAAGCCCCAGTGCACCCTTTCCTTTTGAGATCTTCGATGCAGCGAGTTCATTCCGGGTCCAGATTTCTCAAAGGCTAGCCATTACCATTAGAACAACTCATCAGTCAAGTCAATATCAAAACACTCCCCGCTCTTCCTCCTTCATAGATTCATCCACCAGCTCCAAGTTCATCAACCTCACTTTGTAGCTTAGTTGGATTAGAGCATCGGACTGACTGTCTATAACAATAACAATGCATACATTTAACCACGGGATAATTTGAAAGAAGAGATATAATTTTGGGTCTTAAATTTCAATAGTAATGTCCTTCCAACAATTCCCCCTTTGTAGCTCAGTTGGATTAGAGCATCGGACTGTAACTGTAAACATCTCATCCGGGGGCCCGCGGTTCGATTCCGCGCGAAGGGAATATAACTCTTCAAGAACAGCACACTGTTCTTCATGATATTTTTAAATATTCTTTTTTGTCTCCCCCTTCCCCCAAAGGCGGGAGAGGTCTGAGTTTAGCTCTTCATGATAATCGTCCGATCCGCCTGGTCTGTCCCGCGGAAGCGAGTTTGTCCTGTGTAGTTTTGCTAGTAATTTCTATGTAAAGATACTTATAAAAGTAGTTTTGCTATCTAAGCACGTACATATATATGAGACAAGAAAATGAATAATTTCTATCTAAGTACCTTTACGTATAAGTAATTATAGGTTTTTTTTAGCAATTGAATCTTACATACATAAAGGGGTGGGCGACTTAACGATAATGTTAGGACTTTAAGTTGTGTATATACAAAGGGTAGGCGACTTAAAGGTAGTGTCAGGACTTTAAGTCCAGCTGACTAAAGGGCTAATCGTCGGATCCGTCTGGTCGCTCTCCCACTCTGTATCGTGGTGGTGGCTGTCGCTTGCGATTCGCAAATTCTGCCATACGCGTTTGGGAGAGGGTAAGCTGGTCCTGTAGGAACTCCCAGATGTCTTGCATTTTCGTGGGTAGATCTTGATTTGTTGGGCCGGTCCCCGTAAATCCATCTAGGGCATCAAAGCTCATACGGGGCTCAAAGCCTCTATTTGCAAAGAAGGGGCTAACAGTAGTAGCTGTAGAAGGTAGAGCATTTCTCGCTCCCAAAGAGCGACCAGACGGATCCGACGATTAGTACCACACATTTTCTAAAGTATCTTAATATCATATCATAAGGTAAATTAAGAAATTTAACTTAGAGGTCCTTAGATTAATAACTATTAGGACGTTAATTCACCCTTTAAAGGCTTTTAATAGTATATAATAAGAAAGTTTATAATTATCCTAACTTACTAATTAAGGTTGACACTAAATCATGAGTTCACATTGAAATGCACACATATATAAGCTGTTCTTCCCACTTCGCATTCCCCGCAACTGTACACAGGTTTAAGCAAGTTTATGACCTTTTTTAAGCTCTTCTCTTAACTTATTCTCTTCAAGTCCATACGAACCTTGTTTAAGTTCTTCTCTTAACTTATTCTCGTCAAGTTCGTCGCAATGAATCCTCCAAGAGTCCCTACTACACCAGTCCCAGATGTCGCAGAATCAACCCGTAATGGAGACTCGAAAGAGAAGAAGGATGATGGACATCGATGAGCTCGCTCTCGAGTTTGAAAATGACCCAGAAGATTTTGAAATTGCTTGGAGACGATTGAAAGATTTTATCAGACAGGGTGTCCCAGGCACTCTCCCTCGAGTAGGTCTCCTAGTCTCTGCTGCATTTAGGGCGCTCTTTCAGTAATAGGCATAGGCTTACATTTCTAGCTTGCGCCGACGTCCCTCGAGAGTCCCGAAGAAGCGTTACAGTTATTTGGATTACGTGAAGTTCAAAGCGATATAAATGCCTTTTCAGAGATCAGAGGTCGAGAAATCCCTCAGTATCTTAGAGAGAGCATTGTTCGCATACAATCTGTGACCAACTCAAGGGCAATATTCAATAATAAAGCATATTCACGCACAGTCATAGATCAGCTGTTATTCTGCAGCTTATATGAAGAAAGCCGAATGTCAACCCAGCAAGATGGACACCCTACCACATCAGCTTTGGATCATGCGCACCCTGCCCCGCCAGCTTCAGGTACATCAACCCAGCCAGAAGACCCAGCAAGACTAGAGTTGCTACATGAGATGCTCCTGTCAAGAGTTGTGACCCATGAGGGAGAGAGGAAGACGTTATGCGGTTTTGCCGATTATACCCTCTGGTACGACAGTACCCAGAAGAAGTCTCTGGCCACCAATCTGCTAATTGTTGAAGCCAAAAAATTTGGCACAAGTGGCACTGCATTACCACAGCTCATTGCTTATATGGGCATCGTCCACGCCACACGGAAAGCAGAGGGTAAAGACAATGCTATAGTTTTCGGCGCTGCTTCTGATGGACACGAATTCCGATTCTGCCGAATTAATAATAATGGGGATTTCACCAGAAGCAAGGTCCTAGAGTGGGAATATGATTCCAATCTTATCTATTCCATTATGCGCTCGATTGTCCGAGTAGCGGCATTGTCATCGCCAAGCACGACTCCCATCAGGGATCCGGAGAAGAGGAAAATCGTGATGTCAGGGTTTGGTAGCCCATCGCAGTCCGAAAAATTCGACTACGGTCATGGCAAATTCCAAATTTATTATGAGGAGGACCTAGAAGAAGGTGATGAGATTGTCACTTGGAAGGATTGGAAGGACGGAGGCGCTAAGAAGGGGGGAGAAGAGTAGCGTAGAAGCAGGCACTGAAGCAGGTGGCTGCTCCGGCGCCTCTGAAGAAGGTGATGAAGCATGTCTTGGACGATCTGGTGGAGAAGGCGAAGGCGAAGACGGAGGTTAGGTTGAAGAAGTTTGGCTCTTTGTTAAATGCCATTCACGGTTGCAGTAAGCTTAGCTATAAGGTGGGATCATGTAGTTACTAGTTGCTTATATGCAACGCTCTATACTATATGAAGATTAACATCTTCATTCTCATTCTCATTCTCCATGTCAACGTCTTCCCTGCTACTGTCCCCCTCCGCCACAACCGCCATCCCTAGCCCGCGATCCAGCCTCTGCAGCTCTAGCTGCTCAAGCCTTCTCGGTATCAATGATCGAGGACTGGGGAATCATGTCGACACCAGCTTTCGTCTCCTGTGTCCTTTCTGGTTTCTGTCTTCTATCATTTCCCCAAGATTTTTAGGTATCCCCTATATCCACTGTTTCTTGTTCACGACAGTTGTCAGCAGAAACCCCCCACGCCCCCCAAAAAGTTACAGAGTCAATCGAGACGACTTCATTTCGTTCTATGTACGCCATGATATACGCTCTAGGCATGTTCGTCTGCCCCTGTCGCTCGCTGTGCCCAAAAATGCTTCGATCCCAGGTCCAAAATATTATCCCTCTTTGCCACGACGCCCTGCCGAGAAATGCTTCAAAAGAATCCGTGCTCATATACACTCCCATCCAATCTACTACCCTATTCACACAGCACCCAACTCCTTTAACACCCCCGCCAACCGCCTATAATCCCTCAACAACTCCACTACCTCCCCCAGCCTCAGCTCCCCGGGATTCCTCACCTCCATAAACCTCTGAATCGGCGGCTCCACCCTCCTCGCCTCCTTTGGCGGCAGCACCGGCGCCAACTCTGGGAACGCCGTCGTGAGTTCCGCCACGCCCCCATCCACAACCTCAACCTCCTTCGCCGTCTCCACCGCCGGCATCGCGCGTCCAAACCCCCGCATCATCCCAATCCCGCCCGCGAACTTGCTCATCGGACTGAACGTGTTGCTCAACAGCCTAATCCCCTCCGCGACCTGCAGCGCCGGTGCCCCACCCAGCGGCGACCCCGTCCCTTTAGGATCCTTCTCGCCCGCCCCCGCGAACGCGACCTTCTTGCCCGCGCTCCCCGCGCTCCTCGCGCTATCCGTGCTACGATCGCGCGGCGCGCGGCCGGAGATCATAGACACGAGTTTATCCTCCCCCTTTGCCTCCGATTTGGCGCCCTCGTTGGCGTCGGGGACGTGCAACAAGCTGGCGCCGCTGACACTGCCGTCTTCGTCTGCGGGCGGAGACGTGCCCATGAGTTTCCTCGCGTCGTCGAGGGTCTTGGGCACGATGGTCTCGGCTTTGGCCTCCTGTCGCTCCTTCAGCTTCCCGAGGAGGAAGTTGTAGGATTCGCCGAGGCTGCTGCCGATGGTTTTGATGCTTTGGTCGGCGGCGTCTTGGGCTGCTGCGCTGAGGGCTTGAGCGGGGTGGAAGAGCTCGCTTAGTCGACGAGTCGTGGGCGCTGGGCGGAGCGATGGCGAGACTTCTGGTTTTCTGCCGCTTTTGGAGTCGGCGCTGGGGGGACTGATGACGGCGGGACTTAGGGAGGGCGTGCTGATGCCTTGTGCGGGAGTGCCGATGGAGAGGAGGCTGGGCGACTCGAATCTGGGTGTGGAGGGCCGACTCGTCGATTTGGGCGGGCCGGAGAGCGATTCATCGGCACGCAGACGGGTGAGATCCACGGTCTCGAGAAAGGTTATCGCGGCTTCGAGGTTCGTGAGGCAGTATGCTGCCTCTCCGTCGATTTTGGATTCGGAGCGGAAGCGCTGGATGTAGTAGAGGTTGCTGATGACGTTTATGCCTTCGGGCGGGGAGGTGATGAGGGTGTAGATTAGCATGGGCATGATTTCGTCGGCGGAGGAGGAGGGGTGGAAATGTGACAGGGTCTCGACGATGCATTTGTGCGCTGCTTTTAGTCTCTGAAGCTTCCCCAGCGGCGATTTCTCAGAGTTCATTAGGAACAGTTCCTGACGCGCTCCCTCGAGCCATTCTTTGACTTCGGCTTCCTTGTCGGATATGGCGCTCTCGGTCGTTTCTTCGCCCAGATCGATTCCCAGATCCGTCAGGCCGATGCCAACCACGGCCAATGCGGCTGTCTTGGAGCGCAATTTTTCGTCTTGGGCCTCGTCTTGTGTGCTCCTGTGCCGCCATATCCTGTCGTATATTTTCTCGGTGACTCTCCGCTCCACTGCCTCCTCTAAGGCCACACGCTTTTGTTCTAGCACCTTTCGCGCCTTCTTCCTTTCTGCAATCTCTTCTGCTGTCAATAACTGTTGCTCCGTATCTTTCCGTTCTAAGAGCAATACTTTTGGTCTGTCCTTGTTGCCTATCGACGCTGCTTTTGCTCTTATTCGGCTGGCTGTGGATGCTATGGAGGAGGTTGATGGAGAAGGAGGGCTCTGCCGGTGCTGGCGTGAGCTGAGTATGGAGATGTGAGTATTTATATGGGTCGCTGCGAGAACGTAGAAATCCTGGAATAATAGGGATAATCTGTCGACAGTTGGAGGAGTCGGATGGATTTTGGCAGACAGGGAGTCGATGAAGCTATTGAACATGAGCAGGGCCTCTATAGCAATATGGGACGATGGACTAACGTATCAGTCAAGCTTATGAGCTCAAGGGGAAGCTCATCAAAGTCCGAAGGTAGCCTCGTCTCGCTTCCTTCCTTCTCGTCGTCCTTGCTGTTCCTTGCCCCGCCTGTTGTACTGTCAAAGACATCCGGCTCAGACTGAGGCTTGGTATTCTCTATGCCATTGTTCGTGTTTTCCGGCCTGATATTCGGACTTGCGCCGTCCAATGTACTTGATCTGCTCCGTGGCGTAGAGCCCGGCGTAGGATCGATTCGTGGGAAGGAGTTATAGGCTTGGAGTGGACGGCGGCTAGGCTCTTGGCCATTATTTGGCGTCGTAGGAGCCATCAGAGCTAGACTGAGCTTCTTGTTAATGAGCGATGCTCGGGGAGAGTAGTGAAGAGAGCATACCGGCGTGTGTGAGCTGACGAGGCAGTAGTTGTCTTCTTTCATGAACGGGAGGTTCGGCGATGACAGAGAAGCTACAGAGCCAGTGGGTATGAGGATATGCAAGTTCTACAGCCTCTGGCACAGTTCTATCATTGTGCGATGAGGTCAGGTCAGGTCAAACGACAAATGACGGTATCAGATGTCTCAAGCATTCAAGCAGCGAGATGAGCATTGGAGGTTTCGGCCTCGCCATGAAGATACATAAGGTTAAATTACGGTCGCGATTGAGTATCATCATCTCTTATCGGGCTGCCGAATAAACGGTCTAAGGATAAGGAGATGGAGTACATATCTCGGTTTGGAAGGTCGTTTTGGTATTGTCTTAGTATGAATATTCATATTAGACTTATGTTCTATAGCTCTATGTGTTCTTTCTTATATGCGTCTTATATGAGTCTTATACCTGTCCCCCTTCTGTGCTTCCTTGTACGCTGAGCCTAAATACCTAAAGGCTAAATGCTTAAATACCTAAATAGGCATCTAGATACGTAGCTACCTATGCACCTACTGTAGTCACGTACCCTGTCTGTATCACGTGGATAGACAGTGCTGCTTTGGTGTTGGCGTTGATGTTGATGTGCCTGTCTGTCACATGCCACCTCAGCCAATCATTTCTCATTGTATTCCGCACGCCACCCAGTGACGGACGCATCACGGAATCACGGAATCACGGGATCACGGGAGTACACCAGAAGCGGCTGCACTGCACCCCGAGCATTAGTCAGCCACTCACTCCAGTCCAGTCCAGTCCACTTGCCTATCGCCTATCGCCCTATCGCCCTATCGCCCCCAACCCATCCCCCCCCATCCCAACGACAAGGCAACCTTCAACCTTCAAATCCCCATTCCCATACTCATCATCACACCACGAACCTCACACTCTACATATCTACATCTCCTCTCCCCGGCATACCTCGGTCGTAGCAGACCTCTTTCTGCTGCGACATCTACCCCCTCATTCATTATCCATTATTCATTAGATACCTACCTATACCATGCCTCCAGACACCGGCCTTTCCTTCAGGTGTAATTCTGCGGGCAGAGTCACGGCTGGCCTGCTATTATCGTTTCTGGCCTTATCCGCCACGGTTACAGCACGAAAGAGCGACGCCGCAGAGGTTCACCTGGGAGCAAACCAGCTTCCTGCTATTCCGCCCGCATTCCCCGGGTCCGAAGGCGATGCCTCATTAGATAATGCTGGTGCCGAGCGATTTGTATGTCAGATCCTTACCCATATCCTGAAGGGAGCTCTGACTGACGTGTGTGCTGCCAGACCCTTCGGCATCTTTTCCACCATGGCACATATCGATACCCAGACCTACATAGACGGAAAGACGTCATCAACCCAGAGGCACAGTTATATACTCTGTCCGAGGATGGCCACGAGAAAGAAGTGCCACCGCTTATGATACGAAGTCAACCTCTCAAGATGCAGCGACTAAAGGACCGAAGACCGTCAGTGGTTGATCCGATGATAGCAGCAGCACGAGAGCAAGGAGAAGTCTGGGCGCTGTCGCCATCAGCATGGACAGTCGATGAGATTGTGGGACCAGATACCTCGGACAAGGCGACTGTAGTCAGTTTGGCCGAGATGGCTGCAGCGGCATACGTCCAGGATCCCAACACGAGAGGATGGGTGAATATCAGCCACGGCTTTCGAAATTCGACAGACTTTGGATGGGAAGGAGATGGTCTACGAGGTCATGTCTGGGCGAACCAAGAGAACTCGACAATCGTCATCAGTTTAAAAGGCACGACTGTAGCGGTCTTCGATGGCGACGAGACAACGACTGGGGATAAAGTTAACGATAATCTATTCTTTAGCTGTTGCTGTGGACAACAAGGACAGCTTACTTGGCGAAAGGTCTGTGATTGCGCGACGTCAACATATACATGCAACAACACCTGCGTCACCAAGTCATTACGGCAAGAGTATCGCTATTACCAGGCTGCACGAGAATTATATACAAACGTCACAGCCCTTTATCCAAACTCGAACGTCTGGGTTAGTGGCCACTCTCTTGGTGGAGCTGTGAGCAGTCTGCTTGGAATGACCTATGGATTACCGACTGTGACTTTCGAGGCCCCTCCAGACAACCTTGCAGCAAAGCGCCTTGGACTGCCATTGCCCCCAAGTCTGGATCCAGACGCGCCACAAAGACACGGCTACACTGGGGTGTACCACGTCGGGCACACTGCCGATCCGATATTCCTCGGGACCTGCAATGGTGTCACATCACCTTGCTCCTTCGCCGGCTATGCTATGGAAACAGCCTGCCACACTGGGCAAGAATGCGTGTACGACGTCGTTGGTGATAAGGGGTGGAGAGTGGCATTAACGACGCATTCGATCCGCAGCGTCATTGACAATGTATTGACGAAGTACGACCGACCACCGCAATGTGAAATAACACCAGAATGCGTCGACTGCCCGCTGTGGAAATTCTACGAGAGCAACAGCTCTGAGACCACCACCTCTTCCAGCAGCTCGAGCACGAAGACAACGCACACCCGTACGGAAACCTGCAAGACGCCAGGCTGGTGGGGATGTCTCGACGAAACCACCACCACTGGGTCGATCACATCGACAACCTTGAGCGAGACGACTACGACTACGACGGCGACGTGCAATTCCCCAGGCTGGTTCGGATGCAACGACAAGACCACCTCGACCTCGGTCACCACACCTGCTCCGACGCCTACACCGACAAGCACGGCGAGCACCACGTGTCACTCCCCCGGCTTCTTCGGCGGCTGCAATGATGCGTCTAGTGTGTCGAGTACACCGGAGCCTACGGAACCACCGTGCAAGACACCCGGATGGTGGGGGTGCAGAGACGAGACGAGCAGTGAGCCGCCGATTACGAGTCCGCCGGCTCTACCAACAGAGATGCCGAAACCGACGGTGACGAGTACGGGGTGTCAGAGTAGGGAGTGGTTTGGGCTGATATGCGTGGACCCGAGTCCCACAACCACGAGTTCGGGTAAGGGGGCGGCGACGGCGACGGGGGCGCTGGAGCATAAGTGGGAATGCCAGGAGAGGAGTTGGTTGGGATTTTGTAGGGAGTGGGTGGACCTGGGAGGCGGAGAGGGGGCGGATGGGTTGGTGGAGGAGTTATGATTGTGGGGATTATGAGTTATGATTGATTTATTGTATATTTTGGGGGACGGGCTTTTTTTTTTGGGCGTCATTGAGGAAATTTTTGCAGCAGAGAAGCAGGCATTTTGGGATCTGGCGCTGCATGATTGGCATGGATATGGATGGAGGCCATGGGGAAAGCAGCGGAAGGGGATCATGGCTTGGAGGAGGGGAGTACGGAGATGTGATGAGGACTGGAGTAGATTCGCATTTGGCTAGATATACCATCATACACATCATACATAGATGAATCGATTCATGCATTTTTGATCTATTCGGTGGGTTGCATCGATGTGGCACGCGTGACATGCATGATGCTTGAGCCTCGGACGCTGGGTCGAGCGGCGTGGTGTGGCTCATACATATACCTCACGCTTTGCGGTTGTGGTGGTGGTGAGTGGGCGGGTGGAGGAGACGAGGAAGGAGATGGTGGGTGGGGAGGCGATGGACGGGGAGGGAGGGAGATAGCGGAGGGGATGGGGAAGGAGCAGGCGGACTAGGCGGTGGTGGTGAGCCGAGTGCTTTGCCTGCTGGGTTTTGGGGGATGATCCTGTGTGAGTTTTTCGACGCAACTGATTGCTTGATTTTGTATTCAGAGGCTAGCTGCTCTGTTTAGGGAGACGAGATATGATAATGGCAAGATATAGGGAGAAAATTGGGAGTTCATCCGTGACATTCCAAACCCGCCGGGGGATGAAATCGAATGTGAGAACAACGAACGGCAAGAACGCTCGGAGGCGGCAACCCACAACCACACCGCGCCTTCCATATAAGACAAGAACAACGGCAAGAGGCTTTGGAAGACAATGCAGGAGGGCAACCATAACCACAACCACCGTGCCTTCCACATACGAGAACCGAGATGCCCATATCAGTCCATCTTCGCCCGCCCGCTCTCCCTTCTCTTCAAACCCATCATCGATCATCCACGATCACCCAAAAGCAAGGGAAACACCACCATCCCGCCCTTCCTCTCTCGCCATTCATCATTGATCATTAACGATCATCAAGAACAAACAAAACACCAATGGCCTCCCCCCAGGAAACCCACGTAGGCTCGCCTCCAGATCCACCAAATCCAGCTCCCGAAGAGCCAGACCCTTTCTACACAGGTCCTTTGCCCGGCGATGCGGTATTCCCTCGACGAGGGAATCCGTGCATTTTCATGTGAGTCCCTCCATCTCTGCCGACTTCTTGTGCCTACCACCCATCCATCCATCCTCGAAAACTTTCTTCCTCCTCGTCTCAGGATGTCTTTCTCCCTCCCATCACTCCTGGCTCTTGTGCCCTTTCTTACTGACGTCTTGCAGCATCGGCATCACCGGCTACATCGGCGGGACAGTGGCTCGACTGCTGATCGAGACGTATCCCAACTATCAGTACGTGGCGCTGGTGCGTAAGGATGAAGACGTGCCGAAGGTTGCCGCAATGTTTCCGCGGATCAGGATTGTCAAGGGTCGGTTGGAGGACCGAGAGATCATACTGGAAGAGTCGGCGAACGCGAAGATCATTCTGCGTATGTCTCTCCCGTCTCTTACCTCCATCTCTCACTTCGCTCTTGTCGTCCTGTCCCATCAGCTCTCTTATCACCATGCCCCACACACTCTCTCACCACCATCTCCATACCCTAGTCTGTAACTTTATGATAAAGAGAGCAAATGCTAATGATGTTGGTGAAAAGAGATGGCCTCTGCCGACAATGAGCTAGGATTGAGAACAATCATCGAGGGAATCCACCAATGTGAGAAAAAGAACCATGCCTACCTGATCCACACATCCAGTGCAGCGCTCCTCGTTGATCCAGACGTATCCCTCGGCGAGTTCGATCTTGCAATATACGATGACATCAGAGACTTCGACTATATCACCAATCTCCCCGATACACGACCGTACCGTCTTACTGACGCTGTCGTGCTCGAAGCCCCTGCAGGCAATACTGAGGACAGGCGACGTGTGCGGACCGCCATCATCGCTCCGGCGACAGTGTATGGTCCGGGAAAGGGTCCTGGTAACAAGCGATCCTATCAAATCCCTATGTATGCGAGAATCGTGTTGAAGAACAAGCAGGCCTTCACATTAGGAGAAGGCAAGAATTATTGGACCCACGTCCATGTGGACAATCTGGCTAGAGCGTACCTGTTGCTTGTGGAGAAGGTGTTTAGGTACAAGGAGGTACAGGATGGTGAGTGGAATGATGAAAATTACACTGCTGGATATTATTTTGCAAACGATGGAGAACATGTAAGCCTCCTTTCATCTTCCTGATCCGACTGAGGACGTGTATTGGTATGGAGTTGCTGAATCCTGAGATCTAGTGTTGGGGTGCGTTGGCCAGAACAATGGGTGAAAAGGCATTTAAGGAAGGATGGATACCGACTGACGAAGTGAAGAAATTGTCGCTCCACGAGGTGGTTGCGATTACATTTACACGCGAGGAGCCATTTTGGTTTGGAACGAATGTGAGAGGCCACGGAGCTAGACTGAGACGGTTGGGGTGGCAGCCCCCGTGGAAGTCTTTCGACGAGTATGCTAGGGAAGTGATATCCACAGAGGCGGCGATTCTGAAGAGTGAACAGGACAGGAAAATTGAGGCGGAGAGGATAAGTGCGGAGTTTAGTGTGCGTCTTAGGGTCGAATCAGATGATGAAGTGAATCTCACCGGACGACCACGGTTGGCAAGGCCTGTTGAGGCGGCTACACATGTTGGGGAGACGAGAGTTGCGAAGACTGAAGAAGAACTTGAAGAAGAGATGGAAATGAATGTCTTGGCTGGAGCTGCAGCGTTGACAGTGTTGGGCAATGTCGATAGGGAGATGGGGGGTGTTCAGATGGAAGAGACAAGCGGGGGTTTGACGAAGATTGGAAACACTCGGATTGGAAACACTATGATCGGGGACGCAACGATTGGACAACGGGAAATCAGAGAGGGAAGAAATAAAATGCGAAACACAAAAACACAAAAAACAATAATAAAACAAGGGATCAGAGGGGGAAGAAGTAAAATACAAAACACAAAAAAACAAAAAGAAACGACAAGTCTAATAAAAAAACGCAAAGCACAAGATATTAGAATGGAGGATGAAGATATTGAGGATACAGACGTTGAAGCACAAAAATCAAAAAGAAAAAAAGTCGTAAGGTGGAAAGGAATAGATAAGGAAGTTGAAGCTGAAGTTGAAGGAGAGAGTAGTCAGATGGGGAGTGGTGGAGGCAGAATGGAAGATGAGGAGATGGGACACCGAGGAATTTTGAAGATACCTGCTCATGGGAGAATAGGTAGAGCCCCGCCGGGGCAGGGGAGTGGAGGGCGAACGAAAGGTAAGTCCTTGCAGAGTACACAAGCCGATAGTGACGAGACTTCAGATGTGGAAGATCTTGAATCCGAGGCCAAATCCCTCGCAGACTGGCAACGCGATACTCGAGGATCGATTGGACGACTTCGTGCTAGGTATCGTGAGGTGATGAGAAAGAGGGCAGCAGAGGCAGCAGAGGCAACAGAGGTAGAAGAGGCGGATGATGAGGAAGAGGAGGAAGATGATGAAGAGCCGGGGAATGAGCTGGGGAGTGGAGGGCACACGAAAGGTAGGACTCCACAGAGTGAACAGGCCGATAGTAACAAGCATATAGACCTGCAAGCCAACGTCCAAGTCCTCAACTACGACCAATACGCAGATTTTCGATCTGCGTACCGTCAAGTGGAGGATAAGGAGACGATGAGCGATGTGATTGCGAACGCCACGCCATCAAGCTCATCGTCGCCGGTCGAACAAGTCATACTAGGACTGGAGTCATTGGAAGATCAGGCTCTCGGAGATGTGGTGATGCAGAGCATTGAGCCTGCGCAGGAGACGTCACCGGAGTCGGACGAGAGTGCGCTGGATCCTACAGCGCGGGATCGGAAGAGGTTGGAAATGCAGGAGAGGGGGTATGAGGCGGAGTTGAAGCGTGAGCTGAGGTATGACCAATGCAAAATTGTGACGATGATTGATGGGGAGGTGGTGTCTGATATTGAGAGTCCGGAGGGGAGTCTGGAGAGCGGTGAGGTCAGGGATGGGCCGGGGCGGTTGGTGCTTGTGAATCCGGGGAGGGGGGCGAGCATGGAGAGTGGTGAGATCAGGGATCTGCCGGACGGGCGTAAGCTTGTGAATCCTGGGAGGAGCACGTTAGCGGTGTTGTTGGGAGTAGAGGAGGTGGATGAGGGGACGGAGGGGGATGTAGAGTCGGAAGCGGAGGATGATGATGAGGTGGAAGAGGAGGTGGAGGGGAAGGAATAATGGGGGAGGGGGAGAATCACTACATCAGCGTTCTGTTTGGGTTTCCTGAATAACAGCGTCAGCGTTACAATTTTGGTTCCGTGAGATGTGCTGTGCGTAGTGGTTTGGTGATTTGATGGTGTATCTCTCTCAGTGTCGCCGTGCCTGCCCGCCAGACTTGCCCAGCATTCGTCAGCTTCGGCATCCATTTGAAGTTGAGTTGATGAATACATACCTGGCCAGAAGGACCTCGGTATGTACTCTCCTCCGCTGCTCCGCATCAGGAAGTAAGTGTGGCGTGTGCTTGAATATTTTCACATTTTGATATTATGAAGCTGCAGAATTGCATGGGAAATGCCATTGCCGTGACATCTCCGTGATGCTGGCCTACCTGTGCAGCAAGTTGCGGTATTTCGGAAGAATGGAGTCGCTGGTGTTGTCTCGGGGAAGAAGGCAACTTGACAAGGCTAGAATTAAGAATAAGATTATCATGCAGCCTTGCATCACAGCCTTGTATTACAGCCACAGCCTTGCCGTCCGAGTTGCATCGCATCCATCACCACATTTAGCCGCTCGCTGCGCCTCCAGCACCTGGCTGCTTCTCTGCTTCTCCTGTTTTGTCTTTGTCTCTCGCAAGTCCGCCTCTATCTTCTCTACACTCCTTCATATAGTTGCGCCTACACGTCGTCGTCGACTCTAGACATTTCTCTCCTGCGTCCTGCTGCATACTGTACGATCCATCCCAGGACCTGCGCAGGCAAGGCAATTTATTCTATGATACCCGTCTCGTAAGCTCTTCCTACTCATCCTCCTCCCTCCTCGATCCACTATCTCAGACTAATCCACCCACCATCCAGAGACTCCACAAGCGCCACAATGAGCAACCAGATCCTCCGCGCCGCCGGCCTCTTCCAGGCCCTCATCACCGCACCCATCGCCCTCGCCCTCGGCTCCTGCGCCTTCTTCGAGCTGTTTGACAACTACCAGAGCGTCTATCAATTCCTGTACTGCCCTCCCCCCTCCTTCTCACCTTTCCCTTCCCCTTCCCCTGTCTCATAACCACGAGCCGAGCACACCCTAACACCCCTCAGCACCTACACAATCAACGGCCTCCTCGCCATCATCATCCTCTTCATCCTCCTCCTCCAGCGCCAGCTCCCCACACTCTCGACCCATGTGACCCTCCTCATGGAGTCCACCAAGTCCGCCCTCGCGTCCGGGATGTGGCTGTGGCTGCTCTGCGATAGCGCTTTCGCTGAGCATCGCCGCTACCGGGAGAACGACACGCTGGTGCGTGTGCTGCGCGCCTTGATTGCCGGGCTGGCTTTGCTGTGAGTGCTGTCCCCCCTAGGTCTTTTGGATAACCGCGATGGACCCTCGGCGCAGGGCGGGCTGTAAGGCGCCGCTCCGATGCAGATGGCAAAGACAGAGCGTGCAGTCGGAATGCAGTGCTGGACTGACGGATCACAGGGTCCTGTTCTACCCCACCGCGGCGTATGCGTGGTACGTCGCGCGGCTGGAGCGCAAGGCGAAGCAGGTGCTGGACGAGGGCGAGCGCGCGCCGCTGCTGAGTAGGGACGTGGGCGTGTGAGGTGGACGAGAGGCTTGGGTCACGGCGATGCGAGAGGCGAAGAATGTGGTTTAACACAGCATGACATGGCATATGCGGGATCGCGATATTTATTAACTGGCGCGGATCGTGTTTATATTTGTATCCAATCTACATTTTCCCATCTCCTCGGCACACAGCTTCTCCATGCTTAGTCTGCGTGGCCGTCCCTGTCCCCATCGCCCCCTCTATACCTGCTCCTCCTTCCCTTCTCGGTCTTGCACTGAGCTAGTCATGTGCGTACTATCCACAATGGTCGCATTATCGTGGCTTAGTTGCTAACACGCCACCCCCCGTTCCCCACTACAGCGACATCGATATGGCTGAGTCTCTCGACCGTCTGAACGATGATGGTCGCATCCTTGAGTTCTTGGGCGATCCAGCGGGATGGAGAAGACGGAGGTGAAGACGGAGTTGTAAAGGGACTTGAGGGATGATATGGTGGTGAAGAGAGGAGACGTCGGTGTCAGCGCCGGTGCTGGAGATGGCGCCGTGGAAGAAGGCAGTGCGCGAGAAGAGGGTTGTCGTGACGCGCTTTGGTGGCAGTGATGGTGGCTTGAGGCTGAGGTGGCCGAAAGTGAAGCTGTAGAGAGGAGAGAAAGAGGCAATGGAAGGGTATTGGAAAGGAGCATTTTCTGATGTGGTATTTTCAGAGGAGAAAGAAGCGAAATGGGAGGGTTTGGAGGAAGAGAGGGGAAATGCGAATATGTATACGAGAATGTTTTTGGAGCGAGAAGAAAGAAGCATGGATGATCCCCCTTCGTGAGAAGCCACAAATAGAACGATGAGAACTGAGAATCCTGCAAATGACTAGAAGAAATCCAAATCTTATGAGAATGCATCTTTACCGCTCTCCGCCGTCTGAGTTCTCACTCGGTCAGAACTGCTTTGAAAAGAGGATAAAGTGATTATCTGAACGAAAGGCCCATACTTAGCCCAAGAAAGAGAGCTTGAGAGCTCGGGAAATGCAGCAGGAAGCTGGGATACCGCATCAGCATGGAGATATCAATTCTCGCGGTTGACCGAAGAGTGATTTATCTGTCATGATCTCGATCTCCTAGAACCAACAAGTCTCATCTCTCATTGCCCATCTTTCCAAACGCAGTTCGGCTGAAAAAGCAATTCGGCTCAAAATGACTGCTTAGACCGACCATAGGCAAATTACTGTATTCTGATGACAACGGACGGACCATTTCGAGCCTCAATATGTATCTGAAAATAGTTGGCTTCGTGGGAAATTGAAATGAACAATGGCTTGTCCGAACGATTGAAGACAAGCGCCGGCCGGCTGGTCAATGAATGGAGCTCCGCGAATCGCTGCACAACATCCGAAGTTTGCCGGTAGGCGGCTATGTACTTACAGAACCGATTAATCCAAATCTTCATTATTAACTTCGTTATTTTTGTCGCATTTATGTGGAAGACATTTTGAGTTTCTCATTAATTACATTACGTAAGGAGTTTTGAATCAAGATGGCTAGGTACTTAAAGCCCGTCACAACTCACTGTCTGTCTCTGCCTATAATACAGTATATGGCAGAGACATTGCTAAATTAGAATTACAGATCGTTATTTAAGATCATTTTACACTAGTTAGGATATAATTATACAAATATTACATGATATAACTACCTAAAACCTAAGATATTCCGATATTATGATTTTAGCGTTCCGTACTAACCAGATCCTTCTATTGGTGCCAAAATCTCCGGATGGCCGGTGTAAATTCCCCAACTTTCTCCACACGAAAATAAGCAAGAATGGGGTGTGCACCTTCCCCGCAAATCCCGCAAATCAACTAAGCGTAGCGTTGGCTGGGGAAACCTTTCGACTCCGCAACCCTCTGGATTCTGGATACGTTTCCCGTCATCTAAAAGGTCGGTTTCGAGGGAGTTAACGGTTGGAAGATTCGAATCTTGTTATCATCTGAGAATATTAACAGCATACAGAATGCTCGAGCATACCTAGCATACCGTACGCATAAGAAGCGATAAAGGCGGTGACGATGGAGGCAACTATCGACCTCATGGACCACGAACATCTTTCTGAAAACACCAAACCATGCGAAAACGAAGGGTTTACGAATGATACAAATACTCTTACTACTGTCAATGCAAGAGGACTGCGGACAAGACCATGGAGAAAGAGAGCGAGCAGAGCATGCAGGAATTGCAGAGCGAGGAAGGTCCGATGTGATGTTATCGCACAAGAAGGTCCTTGCTCCAATTGCAAGCACGATGAGATTGAATGTTCTGTACCACTACCAAGGAGGAGAAAGAGAAGGTAATGAGCAATTGCCTCTGTTTTGTGCGAATCTATTCTGACAGTTTTACAGAACAACTCGAGTTATTCAAGAAGATGTTTTCCGTTTGCAACCAATACACGTCCCTCAAGAGCAGGCCGATGCTGGATTAGAACTCGATTTCTTTCACAATTTCTCTTCTGGGAGAGATGCGACGCCGAAGAACGAAGCCATATCATCCCTTGAGCAAACCGAGATTGCAGAAAATTCGGTGCTGGACTTTGTTGGCAGTTGGGAAGATTTCACTGGGGATGGATTCTTAGCTGCGAATGAGGGCGATGATCCTGTCTCGGAGTCCAGTACCGCATCTGTGTACTCTACTTCGAGCGGCAGAGAACGTAATCCGTTGCCTTCGATCTTCAAACCGCTCCCGACGACTCTTGAACTAGATGACATAGAATACCTCCACAAAGTTGACGCATTGTCGATACCGCAAAAGTTCCTCCAGCTCGAACTACTCCGGTGTTATGTCGAATACGTTCATTGCCACTACCCTATCCTGGACATTCAAGAATTTGCAGATGCTCTGAGCGAGAAGAAGGATACGAAGTTGAGCTTATTACTTTTCCAAGGAGTCATGTTCTCCGGTGCCTCTTTCGCCAAAATGAGTATTCTGCAAGAAGCCGGATTCGCGACAAGGGAAGAGGCGCAGATTCTGCTTTTCAAAAGAGTGAAGGTAGGTTCTCGACTTCTCATGACATAGAGTTAATGCTTACTCTGAGGTCCAGTGTCTTTACGATTTTGATTGCGAAACAGACAGTATCGCCATCATCCAGGCACTTATTCTCATGACCTCTACTCGCCATCCCCTCACCGATGGAAAGACATGGTGGCATTGGCTTGGCCTCGCCATATCTCTCTCCTTCCGCATGGGTCTCCACCGCAACACCTTCCTCTCAACAATCAGCAAGAAGGAGAAAGCATTATGTCGAAGACTATGGTGGACATGTGTGATTTGCGACCGATTGGTAGCCCTACGAGAAGGCAAACCCCTGGCCATCAAAATCGGCGACTGTGACGTCCCAATGCTCAATATGGACGATTTCGACTTCAAAGACTTAGAAGACAGCGACGAGAGAATGAGGCAGCAAGAGATGGCCATAAAATGCATTGATAAGGCAATGTTATGTTGGACCAACTCGAATTATCTCCTCGACGGAACCTCGCAACCGAAAAAGCCTCCGAGTCCAGGGGGTGGAATCTATTCGACACAAAAGCCAACGAAAATTGCAGCGGATGTGAATCATGCTATGCCACCTCCTCAAGACTATGTCCGCGCCGCTAGTGCCGCGCCAGCATCAGGAGATGATTGTGACGATTTTAGGACATTGCCAGACACGCCGAACGCCGTCGTGATGGGAAATGGATTTCCGGACGACGAGATGATATTTGCGAGCGCAGAAGGCGGATATGAGGACTATGCTTTCCTGGGGAAAGACAACACGTGGCCTCATACTGGGCTTTTAGAGACGCCAGGGTTTGCGCATCACTGAGAGCTCTCCATCGGATTCACAATCCTTTCCGAAAAGCAAATGGCTTGTTGAAATGGCGTTTTGGGATTTAATGAACCATCATGGAGGGTCTGGGTGGAGAGTTCTGGGAGATTTTGGGAGGGACGGGACGGGACGGGAAGGCCTCGGTCAGGAACGGGCCGAGACGGAGAAACAGGAATTGAGACGATACCCGGGGATCATATTTTCACATTCTAACGTCAGTTTATCTACGTTCTACTTTTTCAGAATCATTTAGAGTTAAGCATTCATACACATGAAATTATAACGATCATCAATCAACAATCATTGTGATAAATCACGTGCGATCGCTAACAGGGATCGTGGTTCGTGTGCACGGCTCTAATCTTCCTTGTCCAAGACCTGCCCCGATGCTATCACTCGCACTTATCCCGATCAGTCCTCCACCAAGCCCTTCTCGGTCTCGAGGGCGCCCCAGCCCATGCACCGCAATCTGCCAGCATGAGGCTAACTCCGAGAGCCCGTTTGTTTACTTTCTCTTCTCGTTCTCTCTCGAGCACGAGCTCTCCCCTCTTCTTTCCTCCTCCAACTCGCGATAGAAGAGTGATAGCGGATTATGGCTGACGAGAACGTGGTTGAAGCTGTCCCGGAGACGCCTGCGGTGCCAGCGGCGCCGGCACCAGCTGAGCCTGAACCCGTGAAGGAGGACAAGAAGTCTGACGTAGAAGCGCCAGCTGAACCGGCACCGGCTGCCCCGGTGAAGGAGGAGAAGAAGCCTGAACCAGAGACACCGGCAGCATCTGTACCGGCTGAACCAGCGAAGGAAGAGAAGAAGCCTGAACCAGAGACACCGGCAGCATCTGTACCGGCTGAACCAGCGAAGGAAGAGAAGAAGCCTGAAGCAGAGACACCAGCAGAACCTGCGCCAACTGCCCCGGCCGCTGACGATAAGAAGCCTGACACAGAGACTCCAGTGGCACCTGTTAAGGATGAGACGAAGCCTGAAGCAGACAGCGGAGAGACGGCCGAGAAGACCGAGCCGGCGACGTCTGTGACGGCGACCATTGTCCAAGCTGTGAGTCTGGAGCTTACCTACTTCTTATTTGTTTCGTCTTACTGATTCGTGAATCAAGGCCAGTCAGGTAGTGGTCGAGACAGTCAGCGCCGTGGCGAAGGAGCTGCAGACGAAGACGGCGGCCGATGTCAAGGATATCTATCACAACACGGTCAAGGAAGTCGTGTCGACTACAACAGACGAAGACCATCCAAGCGTGATGGAGGAGATCTCGGATGCAATCGAGATCGTGAAGAAGGAGGTCTTGGAGGGGATCGATGACGTTGGCGAGGCAATTAAGGAGCATCCAGAGCTTATCGCCGAGTAAGTTTTCTTCTTTCCTCATTTTTTTTCGGTTCGAGACACACTTGCTGATTGAGGGCAGAGGAGCTTTGGCTGTTGTAGTCGGAGCCGCGACCCTTGTCGCACCAGCTATGGTCGTGCCGGCGCTGGTGGTCGTGGGCAAGATGGCAGCTGATAGCGCACTGAAGACCGCAAAGGAAATCGCCGTTACCACCAGCTCGGGAGTCTTGAAAGACATCTCTGAAGACCTAAAGAAGGATGTTGCGGAGGACAAGGCAAAGGCTGAGGCTAAAGAGGCGGAGAGCAAGACCAGCGAAGTTATCGAGACGCCGACTGGCGATGTCAAGGTGGACGTTACTGTCCAGGAGACGGAGGGCAAGGATGGCGAACCGCTGATTCTTGTCCAAGCTACTGGAACCGAGATCGTCGCGACAGAAGAAGCAAAGCCGGAGGCAGTTGCATCAACCGAGTCTGAGACAAAGGAAGTTGCTCCCGACACGAAGACTGAGGAGTCTTCTGCAGACGCCGTAGAGGATAAAGTCACCATAACCGAAGTTCCGAAGGAGCTTTTGGATGCCGCTCATGCTGAGAGGGAAGAAGCTGCTGAGGCTTTGTTAGAGCTTTCGCGGCCGGCAAGTCCTGTTGCTGACACTGTCGAGGCCAAGAGTGTGCCAGAGGTCAAGGAAGCGGAAGTTGAGGCTGTGGAAGAGACGGGTGTGCCAGAAATCAAGGAAGCGGAAGCTAAGATTGCCGAGGCTGCTGAGACTGTTGAGGCGAAGAGTGTGCCAGAGGTTAAGGAAGTGGAAGTTGAGGCAGTCGAAGCTGCTCAGACTGTTGAGCTGAAGAGTGTGCCAGCGGTCAAGGAAGCGGAAGTTGAGGCCGTCGAAGCTGCTGAGACTGTTGAGGCGAAGGGCGCGCCAGAGATCAAGGAAGCGGAAGTTAACGTTGCCGAGGCTGCTGAGACTGTTGAGGTGAAGGGTGTGCCAGCGATCAAGGAAGCGGAAGTTGAGGCAGTCGAGACAAAGAGTGTGCCGGCAGCCGTCGCCGGGGAGAAGAAAGATGATACTCCAGCAGCAGTCCTCGAGATCCCGCAGGTCAAGGAGATTGAACAAGAGATTGAACAAAACGTGGAAGATCCAAAGAGCGAAGTTTCTTCTGAGAGCATTCCTGCAACTGCGAGCGAGGAGAAAAAAGATGATACCCCAGCAGCGATTGTCGAAACACCAGAGGTCCAAGAAGATGCGGCAAAGCCAGAAGCTGCGAAATCTGATACCGAAATTACCGAACGCCCAGCACCTGTCAGTGAAGAGACGAAGGATGATGTCGCTGTTGCTGTGCTCGAAGCAGATGCGAAAGATGTCGAGCCAAAGCCAGAGCAGGTACAGAGTGAGGCTGCGATTACAGAAAGTGGCAGTGCGGAGAAAGACGTCGAAACTCCAGCCGCCATCGTTGAAACTCCAGAGATCAAGAAGGTCGAAATCGAATCTGAATCACCGAAGGCCGAGAATGCGCCGGTCGAGGTTCCAGCCGTTGTAGAGGAGAAGGTCGAGAGCCCCGCTGCAGTTGACGCAAACTCAGAGGTCAAAAAAGACGAACTTAACTCTGAGGTTTCGAAGAGCGAGGTTGTGGTTTTAGCGTCTGCATCCGTCGAGGATGACAAGAAAGATGATACCCCAGTTGTCGAGAGTGCAGAACTTGTTTCTGCTCAGCCTGCCGAGAGCAGTCCGGAGGTTGTCGATGAGGCACAGAGTGTACCAGAGCACATCGTCGAGGAGAAGGAGGTCAATATCCCTGAGCCTGCTTTGGACCCTGTAGTCGAGGAAAAGAAGGACGACACTCCAGCTCCTATCGTTGAAGAGAGCAAGCCAGTCGAAGAACCTGCTGTCACTGAACCAGCAAGCGAAGAAAAATTGCCCGAGCTCGAGACTCCCGTTTCCGCCCCTGAGGAAGAGCAAAAGTCATCGGAAGTCTCCAAAACTCCGGTTTCGAAGGATGATGCCCCTGAGGTGAGCATTGTTGCAGACCTAAAGGCTCCTGAGGACAATGTCGACAAAAAGGAGGATGTCGAAGAGCCAATCTCAACAAAGGAAGAGGCAGCGAGTGAGCCAGCCGTGGTTGTCGAGGACATCCCAGCTGCCGTCGAGCAAGTGGCAGCGCAAGAATCCGTCGAGGAGAGCACATCTGCCGATGTCCCAGCCGTTGCCGAGACCACGGAGACCGCTGTCGAGGAGGCAAAATTACCGGACGTCGAAGTTCCCGTTGTGGAAGAGTCGGTTCCCGAGAGTATTGTCGAGCCTAAATCCGAAACCGTCGAGCCAGTTGTTCCCGCCGAAGAGGACAAAATCGAGCAACCGGCACCGGTCAAGGAGGAGATAGTTTCTGAGCCTGTCCCAGCTGTCATTGAACAGCCCGCCACCACCAAGGAAGTTGAAGTTGTCGAAGCTCCCGTCTCTATCAGCGAGACTGCGGCCATCGAGCCAGTTATTCCCGTCGTGGAGGTGACTGAGGAAAGCAAAGCCGAGAATGAGGTGAGTGTGCCCGAGCAGGCTGCTGTCAGCGAGCCGGTCGCACCGGTTGTAAGCGACGAGAGTCTCGCAACTGTTGCTGAGGCAGTTGTGGCGGTTGAAGAATCTCCTGCTGTCGAGGAAGCCGTGTCAGTTGAGGAATCTCCTCTTGTTGAAGCGCCAAAGGAGACGGAAAAGCCAGCGGAAGTTGAACAAGCTTCTGTCAGCGAAGTAAGTGCACCGGTGGATAAATCTCTCGAAGTCGAAGCGCCGAAAATGGAGGAATCCGCCCCAGTCGAATCGTCACCCGTGGCTGATGAGCCAAAAGAGGTGGCACAGCCAGTGGAAGTCGAGCAAGCCATTGTCAGCGAGCCAGCCCTGCCCGCTGAGGACAAGCCACTTGCAGCCCCAGAGGTTGCTTCTCCCTCTGTAGCAGCCACTGAGCTTACGCCAACCATTCCAGTCGAGCCCGTCAGAATCGATCCCGCTCACGCCGACACACAAAAATCACTGACTGAGTTGCACCAAAAGCTCGACTCCCTCCAGGACGTGCTGAAGCAGCAGGATACGATTGTGGAGTTAAATAAAAAGGTGAATTCTATGCATGATACACTGCAAACTATTACAAAGCTACTGGTTGAACGGTCTGCAACGGACGGGGCTAATATTGTTAAGGGAGCGACTGAATCGCAGACACAGGAGGATGGTGCGAAAGAGGCGGAAGTTGTTGCTGTCCAAACCGAGGAATCCATTCCAGTGGCTGAGGAAGTGCCTGCCGTTGAGCAGCCCAAGATCGTCGAAGAGGTAGTTCCAGTTGCTGAAGAGGTGACCCCAATCGCCACGGAGGCAGTTGCAACCCCGGAGCCAGCCATCATCCCAGCTCCTCAGCCTGCGGAGCCCATCCAGGAAGCCGCACCGATCGAGCAGCCCGCGCCAGTTGCTGAAACCGAATCGTCCGCCCCAGTGACCGAGAGCGTCCAAGTCACCGAGCCAGCATCAAGCGAGCTGCCCGCGGCCGTGGAGCCAGCGTCGACCGAGCCGATTGTGACCGAAGCGGCAGCCCCTGAGTCTGCGAAGCCGGAGCTCCAGAAGGGTCATGCGAAGAAGAAGAGCATTCTGGGAAGGATCGGAAGCTGGTTCTGGCCCTCAAGCGCATCTACTCCTGCGCCTGTGATTAGCGAGAGTCCTGCCGCTGCACCAGTTGCCACAGAGCCTCAGCCGGAGGGCGCGAAGGTCGTGGAGCCTGCGAAGTAAGGTGAGGGCTGACATAGTTGAGGAGGAGCGGAGAGGGGGGTGAGATTGATTTATCGATGGTTTTTTATACCCCATGCCATATTCGTATTATGTCGTGTCGTGTTGTGTGTCTGTTGTTTTGCAGAGTATTGAGGAGGATGTCGTCGTGGATGCGTAATATAGTTTGGTTTCCGAGGGGAGAGGGGACGGAGAGTAATGATTAATGGAGTGTCTATGCTGCTTTATTTCGATCTTGTTTGCCTGGTGATTATCTCTTCATTTTCCTTGCGTTCCTAAATCTACTGGCGAAGTACCGTGAAGGGCAGGTTTAGCACGCCCATTTCGACGGTAGGTGTTGCTGTGCTCTAGTTGTGGTGTTGCTTATGAGTAATTTGGTAGTGATCTTGGTGCATTTGAGTAATGTGTACTGTGTAGTCGCGCAAAATACCAGTCATCCTTGGTAGGTTTTTTAACTGCTAACAAAGGTAGGATAACTCGCGGATATGATCTGCTAATATATAGAGGCATATGCAAGCGTCATTTTTGGAGTACATTGGGCCTTCTTTTCCAGTTCCTCTCCTAGAAAGCTTGCCATCATACTCTTGCCATGCTAGGACCGCCAACTAGACGGAGAAGCTGTGGACGGTCTCCAACTAGCCTTGATGTATTTCTCCTGCACTAGAAGCCATTCGCAAGTCCCGTGGACTCGCTGTCCTAAACGTCTCCGAATCCGGGCAAGGTCATCTGGAGGATATGTCACAAATAATGCTTTCTGGCATTCGAGATTTGCAGTTGGAATACGTGAGTTATCCTGAACAACCTGTTGAGGCTTAAGACGTAACGAGACCTTGTCCACTCCGTTCTGGGCCATTTCTTTGATGATTGGGACAACACTTTTGTAGCATGGATCATCCCTTCCTGTATACTTATTTAGCTTCAGGTGGTCAGTTGGCAAAGGCACCTTGCGATGCCCCTGGATACAGCCACTTCTCTCATCCACTACCTGCAGCTATGTTAAAACAAAGCGGCTGACGACATATTGAATAGCAGCTTACCATATCCTTCCACGTCAGACCAAAACGAGCCCCATAATTCGTCTCATGCTGCTCGAAAAACCACACAAGGTTGACTGACATCCTGAAAAGCCATAACGAAAAGTTGTGCAGGAGAGCGGTCAGGCTCTCGGAGCCTTCACGAAGATCATTCAGGATGGTATCATCGCTGGCTATACCGAGACATTTTCCGCATCTTGCTAGAACCTCGCTCCATTTGGCTGATGATGAACCTTGATGCGGCGTCCCGAGAAACACAATGCCGACTGTGGAGCGTGCAACGTGGGCAAGCGGAGACCCACCGGCATGTGTGTTAACAATGGCCTAATGGCCGTTAGTTTGGAATGTTAATAAAGCTTATTCAGACTACAAAACGAACCTATTCGATTACTATGCCTCCAAAGCTGTGGCTGGCCTATGAATATGATGGGTCGATTGAGGGTTTCTGGTTGCTATTCGAGTTTATAGCACAGGTAAGTTACTGACAGTCTGACACTGAGACTGACGCCATGAACGGCAGATCCGAAACGTCCTCGCCTCTTTCCTTGCATCATCAATCGCTGTCAACAATTGCTCGGCCGCTAAGTATATCCTCTGTTTCGGCGCCTCGGCGTGCCATTTCGATTCATAGTTGAAAGACAAGATTCGCGCATTGGGTATATCATAGGGGAGCATGTTGGCATCTCTCAGCCAATTCACCTGCTTTGTGCATTCCTTCTCATTTCACTCCTCTCCGACCTTCCGGATCCATGCCCAGGCGGGAGTTGCACCGAGTCCATGAATCGCAATGATGCTGTCGAGTCGTTAGCCAAATCTCAATCAGTGTCACTGTCATTGTCGTGGACATACTCTATCGTGGGCTTGACACCCTCGCTGAGCACAACGAGGCCAAGTCGGCCGATATCCAAGTCACTCATAGTATCGATGCCGCGACCGCGACAAGTTGTCCGCTGTCCGTTGTCCGTTGCGTCCGTTGTCCGTTGTCGTTACTTCAACATACGGGAACACTTGCAAAGATCATCTACTCGGGCACAGGTCTAAGACAGACCTCAGCCCCAAATCCAATGCATAGCCGACCTCATGCACTCGGGCTTATCATGGCGTCTACGCGCCTGACACAGACACATTTACGCGCCCAACACACTCACTGTCTCACGCCATCGAGCCAGCAATCGATCACTCTACAAACCTCCCAAGATAATGCGACGATGCGACGGAGCATCATTGATCGGCCATTGCTAGCAAATTGGCGTCGCTACTGTGCTTGATGAAGATGCAACAACAGCGGCTACCAAGATCGCCTCCATTCAAGACGACTATCATAAAAATTCCATCCATCCCGATTATCTACCACGATGAAGAATACTGCTATCACGGAACCACCGACAACCTCCAGGCCTTCCTTAACCACGATCTCGATGTCTCACGCCTCGCAAGCGTCCAGCCCCATCTCTGGCTCGCCGGCCGCAAAATGGCTGCGCGCCCACTCCACCGACAAGCAATGATGAATCGGCAGGTCATTGTGGTCGAGCAAGCCGACCTGCACCTCACCTGGCAGGACACGCGCATTTACATCAAGCCTCTGCCCTCCTACCTGCTCAACCGCGACTTCTGGCGCGACAACCTCTGCAGCAACGACAGCGCCGGCGACAAACGCTACACCAACGCCCTAGGCTTCCTCCTCAGCTATGCCTGGCTCGTACCGTACGAATGCGATTTCCAGATGGCAATGGACGGGAACCAGCACCCGCGGCTGCTACCGAAAGATCTAACATACGAGCAATGGAGCGGCCTCCTCGCCGAACTGGTCTCCGTCATCGACCTGCGCAATCCGACGGACGTCAGCCCCCGCTACCACTACGGCGAGCTGCGCATCAGCCGCCTGAACCTGATCTACCGTCTCGCGTGGGGAAAGGTCGGCATGCAACACTTCTTGCGCGGCTATCTGTACGGCTACCACGACTACGGCACCTTTCTGCAGCGCAACTTAGGTTGGCTGGTCGCGGCGTTCGCGTCCGTGGCGACTCTGTTGACGGCGATGCAGGTCGGGCTTGCGACGGACCGGCTGGTTCATGATAGGATGTTCCAGGACGCGTGTTATGGGTTGGCCGTGTTTGCGATTGCGGGCCCGGTGGAGCTGGCGGGCATCATTGTGCTCTGGATTGCGGTGCTTTTTGTGAATAATCTCGTGGTGACGTTGGTACATTTGGCGCAGGTGGAAAGGGTGAAGAAGCCCGTCGCGAAGCCTGTGGTATAAATATGGGATTGGGCATTGTCAGAAGGTAAGTTAGGTCATGTGGAGTTTGCTCATCTGGTTTGTCATGTATTTGGGTATACCCGGCGAAATTCCAGGACTCACGGAAACGAGTTGGGGCTGGGACCTTGATGATCAGATTGGATACCATCAGACTATTGCAATTTTTGAGCTTTGTTGCGGGATATTATGAGGGCTCTGCGGTAGGGACAGTGGTCTTCCACGGCACATGGCAGTTCATCATGCAGAGGAGGATTTCGATCCATATATCACATCATATCATACATATATAAGGGCGACTGTCCATACTACCTATCAATACCATCTTAAAAACAAGCTACAAATCGTAACATCGCAGTATCACTTTTTCATATTTCTTCTATACTCATATCCTTCTTATACAAAATCCCGGGTTTCTCAGCTTTCATCTTCAGTCCGCTAAAGCTTCGCCGCCTTCTTCTGTTGTTCCTTCTGTTCTTTCGCCAACTCTGTAAGCCCAAAGATTTTGAATGCTACCTTCCGCATCTGCACTTCCTCCGAGCCCTCCGTAATGCGGTAGCGGCGATGGTGCCGGTAGATGTGCTCGAAGGGTTTGTGTCTGCTGTAACCAATGCCGCCGTGGACCTATTTCTTTATTAGCCTCTCATTCCCTCTTCCTCCCACCTCTCCCAGAAGCAATAGGACAGAACAAGATGAGGGAGCAGCATACCTGTATAGCCCGATCTGCCGCCTGGCAACACAGCCTATTCGCCCAATAATTGCACATGCTCACCTTGTCGGTCAACTTCTTTTCGACGTCCTTATGCGGCATACTATCCATCTCATTCGCCGTCTTATAGATCAGCAGCCGCAGCATCTCCGTCTGCGTCAGCAGCTCCACGAGGGGAAACTGTATCCCCTGATTCCACGCCAGCGCCTTACCAAACGGCCTCCGCTCCCTCGCATACTTGATCGACTCGCGGATACAGAATGTCGCAGCCCCCAGACTCGACGCCGCCTGGCGTATGCGGTTCTCGTGGAGGAATGCCTGCGCAACAGACAGCCCCGATGTCGGCGGCCCGAAGATGGCCGTGCTGGGCACCCATACGTCCGTCAGGCTGATCGTCGCGTGGTCCGTCGGCATATTGAACGTCCACTCGTAGCTCTCGATCTCGATGCCGGGCGTCGCCGCCGGCACGATGAATGCCGTGATGCCGGTGGGCGACCCCGCGCGCCCAGATGTGCGCGCGAACAGGATGCAGTGCGTCGCGACGTGCATGCCCGTCTGCCACTTCTTCCGCCCGTTGAGCACCCAGCCGTCGACGCCGTTGCGCGTCTCGGGGCGCGCGACGGTCTCGAGGTGCGTGGCGTCACTGCCGTGGTCGGGCTCCGTGAGCCCGAATGTCATGATCACTTTGCCGGCGAGCTGGCCCGGGATAAACTCTGCCTTCTGCGCCTCGTTGCCGAAACTCAGCAGCATGACGATGGTGGGGAAGTTACCGACGACGGAGTGCTCGTTCTGCAGGTCATTAAAGAGACCGAGGCCCTTGGCTGCGAGATGGTCGCGGATAACGCTCATCCAGAGATTGCCCCTGTTCTGCCCACCGTACTCGATGGGGAGGGAGAGTCTGTAGAAGCCGGCCTTGTCGGCGCGATGGCGCGCTTCGTGGAGCAAGTCTTTCCAGTCTTTCCTTGGGAGACCGCCTTCATCCCAGTTGGTGCGGGAGTGCTCTCGGCGATGGTCGAAGAAGCGTTCGTTGTCGTCTTGGGCCTGCAGAGGTGTGATTTCCTTCTCGATGAAGGCGTCGAGTTGGCCCAGGAAAGCCTCCAAGTCCGGCGGGATATTGAAATTCATCGCCATTACGGTAATCTTTGCACTCTCGCAGGGTATTCAACAGATGGAGAAATTCGCGTAAGTCGTAGAACGAGCCCCAATGTCCAGAAGTCGCAGGGTCGACTCTCACAACTCAGCAGAGTATGAGCCTTCGACAACGATCGGGCACGATACTGGTAGATAGACCACAGTGGATCGATGCAGTTAACAACGCTTGGCTCTGCTCAGGTAGCTAAAGGATAGCTGCTCTAGCTAGACATCATTCGATGCGACCGCGGCTGTCAGGTCGTTATATCAGGTCTCCCGACCCCGCGAAGGCTGACTCGGCGCATTTTGCTTGCGGTGAACTGTGGTACGAGTTGCGACGCGGGAGGGAGTCGAGGCGGCTCTTCCCCGCATTCTGGATATCCTGGGGTGTGCCTGGGGAAATTCGCCGAGGGATATCGGCGTTTTGGTTGTTTCGTGTGGCATCTGCGTCGACGTCGACCAACCGTGAAGTCTGCATCAGGTGATAAATAAAAGGAAAGGAAGGAACACATCACGTGCAAAGCCTTGTGTGACCTGCCTATAAAGAAGCGTAAACCAGTCTCTATTCTGGCTATGAGCCTAATTCTAACAATAAGAACAGTTAATTTTTATCTTAAAGGACATATTCTTTTTAGTAAGTAAAGCATAGTTTATAAACTAATTTAGATATATAAGTACTTACCGCTATAAGGGTTAGTAACATTCTAAGCAGTAATAAAGGTAATTAGTCGTTGTTATTCTCTTATAAGCATCTTAAATTCTACATTTATAGTATCTTATTTATTAATAAGAGATCATATAAGGCTTAGTGTTATATGTAAGTTGTATATATAATATAATAAGAGGTATAAGATAGTTATATCTCATTATTAAACTAAAGGGAGAAGACCTTTAGGCATTCATTAACTTTAGCGCATTAAGTAATTTTATATTTGCAAATAGAGTAAAAGTTATAAACTTATAAGACCTTAAACACAAGATAAATTAAGGCAAGAAAATGATGAGAACGTGGGAGAATAGCATATTATGCGCCCTCGAATAGAAGAATAGAATAGTGGGAAATACAGATGCTAATGCCAGGTGCGTACCAAGGTACCCTAGATAGAGATCTCTAACATCACATCACTACTCTTACCTACAGTGTCTTGCTGTTTCACGAAAATAGCCCACTAGACGGCTATATAATCCCACACCAATCAGGATTTCCACACGATACATCTTGTCCTACAAGCTGCCACTTCTCTCCTTAGATCTTCGCCTTACCAGCACCCAGCAACCTCGCCCCGCCATCAACTGGGATATCAACACCGTTCCTGCGTCCAAATTAGCACTCTACCAACACACTTCAACCCCTCCAAAAAGATGAACTCACAAATACGCCCCCGCCCTCGAGCACAAGTAAACCATCAACGCCGCAATATCCTCCGGCTCGCCCAGCCTGCCCAGGGGATTCCCCTGATTCAGCTCCTCCGCGCCCCCCAGCTTCTCAATCAGCCCGTTCGCCAACTTGCTCGGGAAGAAGCCCGGCGCGACGACGTTCGTCGTGATGCCCTTGGGCCCCAGCTCGATGGCCAGGTTGCGGCCCAGATGGTGCGCAGCCGCTTTGGACACCGCGTACATGATCGTGCCGTTCTCACCGGTGTGCGGCACCGTGATGCCCGCGACCGAGGAGACGATGACGATGCGTGAGGGGTCGTTGGGCGTGGCAGCGGCTTGGAGGAGGGGGGAGAATCTGCGCGGGATGTCAGCGTTATCCCGGTGTCTATTTAAAATCACATCGAGGAGGGGGAACTCACTTCTGTGCCAACGTAAAGACCCCGCGTACATTCAGATCCAAAATCTTAATGCTCGACGCCTCCGGCGCATCCTCGAATCTACTCCCCCACGTCGCCCCCGCATTCGCAACCAAAATATCAAGCTTGCCATAATCCCTCCCAATAACCTGTACTAGCCGCTCGATATCCCTCGAATCCGCGACGTTGGCCGCGATCCCCACCGCCCTCCCCTTGATCCCCGGCAGGGCGTTAAGTTTCGCGACGGCTTGGTCAATGCCTTCGGGCCCTGCGGATTTGCGCGCGCTGATGATCACGGTGGAGGCGCCGGCGAGTAGGAAGCCGGTTGCGGTGTGGAGACCGAGACCACGGGAGCCTGAAGGAGGTTAGTAGGAGAAAAGGGGAGGGGGGAGGGGGGAGAGGTACCGCCGGTGACGAGGGCAATCTTGCCGTCGAGACGGAAGAGGCTATTGTAATTCCTGATTTCGGACATTGTCGATGTCAAACTATGCTGTGTTTGCAAAAAAAAAAAAGCTAAATCCTAAATATGATAAACTGATGATATCCCAAACAACCAAGCGAACAAGCAGGCACAAATCGAGTATGCGGAATATATCCGACTAGTCTGGAGACCGCCTTGCCTATATCGACGCTCAGCCACAGTCCTCGAGTCAGGATAGGGGTGTATGAACATGCTGTTTACTCCGTGGAAACTCCCATCAGTGCAACGGTGAACCCCTCTCTGCATCCCCGCATTTCCCGTTGCCGAGAGTTGGGGTAATTGCGGGGGCTAGCGTTGCCTAAAGAGGCGGAGACCTCGGGATTCGGGGATATACTACGCTTGGCCGGGTAGCTTTCTAAACCCGCAGGCCAATCAGGCTGGGTATCTTTTATGTTGTTGGAGATGATGTGCTTCGAAATGGATTCAGGCGAGCTGTTGCTCGGGTTTAGCATCATATGGGAAAGGTGTGGACGGGTTTAAGTAAATTATATCTACGTATCTATCTATCTGAGACACCTCTTCCTTCATCTCTCTACTCCAATCCTCTCCTCTCTGCGCCGATTCGTTTTGTGTTTCGTGGCTGTTCCGTTCCCTCACAAATCGCCATTTCCTGTCATCCCAGCCTCACCACACACCGCGAGCCAAGATGCCCTTCAAATCCATCTACGCCGATCTCGACATTCCCCAAAGCAATCTCCTCGACTTCACCTTCCCCGCCGGCTCAACCCCCAGCGACCGTCCTCTCTGGATCGACTCCAAGGACACTTCAGTCTCACTATCCGCCGCGCAGACCCTAGAATGGGTCAAGAGACTAGGCTTCGGCCTCCAGCGCGCCGGCATCAAGAAGGGCGAGGTCGTCATGATATTCACGCCCAACCACGTCTTCGTGCCCGTTGCCTACCTTGGGATCGTCGGCGCCGGGCACAGCTTCAGTGCTGGGAATCCCGCTTATACCATCCCTGGTTCGTACCCGTTTCCTATGGACTTGTTATTTGCAATGCCGGAAAAGATGCTGACGGGGCCGCAGAGATCGTCCACCAGTTGACAAACGTCGAAGCGAAGCTGCTCCTCGTGCACCCTAACCTTGTTCCCTTTGCCGTAGAAGCCGCCGCCAAAGTCGGTCTCCCCAGGTCCCGCATCTTCCAGTTCGACGACCGCGAAGCAGCACCACAACTCGGCGTCCAAGACTGGCGCGCTCTCCTCGGGACACCCGCGCAAGGCGCGCACTGGTCATGGCCACACTTCACGCCCGCGCAAGCCATCAGCACGCCCGCCACAATCAACTACTCGTCGGGCACCACGGGCCCACCCAAAGGCGTGATGGTCAGCCACGCGAACCTGATCGCCAACGCCACACAGACGATCTTTATCCGGCACCTGAATCGTCCACGGCCGCTGAAGGCGGAGCGCTGGATCGGGTTCCTGCCGTTGTACCACGCGTACGGGCAGCTGTACAGCTGCCTGATCGCGCTGAAGCTGAACACACCGGTGTACGTGATGAAAGCGTTCGTGTACCGCGACTTCCTGCAGGGGATCCAGGATTATAGGATCACGACGCTGCAACTGGCGCCGCCCGTGCTGGTGATGCTGAGCAAGCGGCCGGAGACGAAGGAGTACGATATTAGCTCTGTGACTGACGTGTTGTGTGGCGCGGCGCCGCTGAGTAAGGAGCTGCAGAACGATTGTAGCAGGAAGTATGGCTTTAATATCGTGCAGGCATGGGGAATGACGGAGGTGACGTGTGGCGGGATTAGCATGGCGGGCGGCGACGTCGATGATACGGGGAGTATTGGACTGTTGCTGCCGAATACGGAGTGCAAGCTGCTGGATGACGACGGGAGGGAGGTCAAGGTGGGAGAGCCCGGAGAGTTGTTCTTGAGGGGCCCGCAGGTCTGTCTGGGCTATTGGAGGAACGAGGCCGCGACGAAGGAGACGCTTGGGAGTGATGGATGGTTGAAGACGGGCGATGTGGCGGTTTGCAACGAGAAGGGCCTGTTCTGGATTGTGGATCGGAAGAAGGTAGGTTTTTGCGAAACAGTGATCGATGGCATGCTGATGGGACTAGGAACTTATTAAAGTGAATGCTCTGCAAGTCGCTCCCGCAGAGCTCGAGGCAGTGCTCCTGGAGAACGCGCACATTGCGGATGCAGCCGTTGTAGGCATCACACTGTATGTCCCCCATCCCGCACATTCCACGTCTCGCTGACAAGTTCCCAGCCACGACGAAGAGTGGCCGCGCGCCTACGTCGCCCTGCAGGAAGAGTCGAAGGGCAAAGTGACGCCGGAACACATCGAGGAATGGATCAAGCCGCGCGTCGCGAAACACAAGCACCTCGTCGGCGGCGTGACGTTCATCGAGGAGGTGCCGAAGCTGGCAAGCGGGAAGATCCAGAGGAAGGTGATGAGGGAGTGGGCGAAGAAGGATGCGGTGTTGTTGCAGGGACGGGTCAAGGCGAGATTCTAGACGGAGATGAGGAGTGGGGAGGTAAATAGACGCGATGTGACATATATCTCCGATAGAAATAAACATAGGTTAAAGAACTTACAATACATACATACATTGACGCCTGTGTAGGTTCTTGGTATCGTCTTGGTATCTTCTTGGTATCCATTTCTTGTAAAATGGTGCGGAAAGACAGCCCCAGACGCCCAGTTTCTTGGTGATGTGAGGGTATGTGAAGAGCCTCGTCTCCTCCTGAGCCCTGAGTCATACGCATTCATTTCGGACTACCGGCCCTAGAACCCTCAGGGCTTGCATTGACGCCGGCATGAGGAGTATGAGGAGGATGAGGAGGATGAGGAGGACATCACAGTAAGACTGGAAGACTGCACTCCGTAAGACCAAGTCCTGCAGGGTCTCTTCTAGGCCAGACTGTGGCCCACAGTGGTGTTTCCTCATCTCATCCTCATCTCATCCTGTGGGTTCGAGTAGCGCTGTCACTGCATGTTGGTGTCTTATGTGTGTTAGGTAGGTACATACGGAGACTCCACTGCGAATAATGGTAAGAACGAAGTAGGAAAAAATGCAGATGTCCAAACGGCGGTTCGTCGCAAAGTGAGACTGCTCCAGCCCGCAGCCCACTCCGCCCCGCTCCGCTCCCCACTGCTCCCGCGCCAAGCCAATATACCCGCAACCACTCGAGATGGTCCTTAATAACCAAATAACCAGATGGAATTCCATCAATCAGTCACCTTGTCAATAAACATTAATAAACACCATTCTTTCTTTGCATGGACGATCATCTCCAGGACCATACCACTGGGCGACTTCCTAGCAGCACATCATAGCGCCTTCATTTATTATATGAGGACAATCTACAGTACAGTACCGTACAGTACAGTACAGTACATATTCGCCATCGCTGTCAAAGATAGTCTAATCAGAATCCCACGCCAGGTTCCACGCTCGGCTTGGCGCATAGGAGCGTTTCACGCAAGCGCGGACGGCCTCGGGCTCAAACGCGAGGGCGTCCCTTTATTTCGCTGACCTTGTTCTTTGCGGAAGGGAAACCTTGGATCCATTGGCCTGCGATTCTCTGATAGGGCTGGTCTCGCTGCTGAACACCATGGCCACCATGTGGGGAGACAGAAGATGCCGTTGCCCTTGTGGCTGTCGCGATGTTTTGATGCAGAAGAGAGAGTCGAGACTGGGACAGGCCAGGAGAGGAGGGGACCAGACATCGAGACGGAGGAATTTCCTTTCAACTTCAGACGGCCAAGGGATGGGGCGCTGGGTTGGAGGGCATCGATGGCCTCATTTCTCTCCTGTTCCCTTCCCTGGGTTGGTTCTTGGCTGGACAAGTACATAGATACGAAGTAGGGGCTCTAAAATATTGGATTGGGGATTGTTGGAGGTGAGTACAGCAGCGTGAGGTAGGTATCCACCTGTCGCCTTGCTGCTCTCTCTACTCTTCGCCTCAAGGCCTTGGGTAGCGCCGTGGTGGGGAGATGTTTGAAACTGTCTGCCGCGTCGATATGAGTGAGCGGGGTTGATTCAACCATTTCGTTTCTCCTCCGCCACTGAGCAGGATCCAGACGGGCCTCAAGTGAATGGGAGGACGTTGTATAAGTACAAACCTGTGCTCGTTGTAGGTGCCTTTCTCTCTTCATCCGTCACGGAACTTACTACCCTCTTTACATTCTTCCATTCTTTTCCCGAGAGCTTATTATCTCATTCCTTTCGCTACCATTCTCTTCATTGATTGAAGCTGGTCTATACACGTTATCACATACATATACATTCTCTCAAACAACATACAATTATATCATCCACTCTTGGGCAGAGCCTCCAAATTCATCATCAATCAAAATGTCGTTCTCTAAAGCCACCCTTGCCGCGAGCGCCTTCGCTCTGCTCTCCTCCGTCTCTGCCCATGGTACTGTCTCCGGCATCATTGCCGACGGGAAATAGTTCGTCTTCCTCTTCTTCTCTCCTCAGACTCAAACTAACATACCTCCAGCCACACAGGCTACTCCCCATCCTTCCAATTTTACAATCCGGAACCCGTCGTAGCTGGCTGGAAGATCCCACAGGATCTGGATAACGGCTTCGTCGCCCCATCCAAGTTTGCCAACCCCGACATCATCTGCCATGTCGGCGCCACCAACCCCGGCACCTCTATCCCCGTCACCGCGGGCTCCAAGGTCCAGCTGCAGTGGACTCCATGGCCAGAATCCCACCACGGTCCCGTCATTGACTACCTCGCGTCCTGCAACGGCGACTGCACGACCGTCGACAAGACCACGCTCTCCTTCTTCAAGATCGGCGAATCCGGCTTACTCGACAATACCAACGCCCCCGGCTCCTGGGCCTCCGACGCCCTGATCGCCAACAACAACACCTGGGTCGCCACCATCCCCGCCGACATCGCGCCCGGCAATTACGTCCTCCGTCATGAGATCATCGCCCTGCACTCATCTGGCACCGTCGATGGCGCCCAGAACTACCCTCAGTGCATCAACCTGATCGTCTCCGGCTCCGGAACCGCCAAACCCGCCGGCACCCTCGGTACCAAGCTGTACACCGAGACCGACCCGGGCATTCTCATCAACATCTACCAGAAGCTGGCTTCATACGTCATCCCTGGCCCGGCTCTCTACACATCGGGATCGTCTCCGGCACCAGCCACGAGCTCCAGCGACGCTGCTGTCCCCACAACTGCGGCTCCAGCCCCAACTACCGCGGCTCCAGCACCCAGCTCCGCCGCTTCAAGTTCAGTCGACGGGGCCGAGGGGACCGTCACGATCACCGTCACCCGTGTTGTGACGGCCGGTGGACCAACTGTCACGGCTGCCTGCAGCGCCGTTACGCTCACCGTGACTGCTGCCGGCGCTACGGTTACTAAAGCCGGTTCTACAGTGACAGTTGGAGCCGCAACGGTGACGGCCACCGCGAGTGCTAAGTCCACGGGCGCGGCGACGCTGGAGGATGTGATGGGCTGGTTCAGGTCGGAGGTTAAGAAGGTTGTTGATGAGGGGAGTACGGTGGTTCGTCGCAGACACGCGAGGGCTATTGCTTTCTAAGCGATGGTCGTAGTCTTGCAGAAACGTGGTAAGATGGGAAGGGGAGAAAGAGGACCTGCGACGAAAGCAGCGACAGGTCGGTTATGTTCTTGTATATATCTACGAAGCGATGAAGACGATATAGATGGTTTTGGAGACGGATGCGGCTTTTTGTATATTAGATACTTTTCTCGCAAGAAATTACTTTTGGTTCTCCTGCATCCTGCTTAATGCCGCTGTCAGATGGGTGCGTTATATCACCGTCTCGTCCATATAGTGACTCCTGGACGCACAACATATATAGCACTTATAGCCTTTTAAATTTAGAAAATAAAGAAGAGAGCTCTCTATTTCTATTCTCTTCTATTCTATTTTAATATAAATTTATGTAAGACTTATAGTGAAAGCTTGTATTCGCGACTATATAGGTAAATTCGCAAATACATATTTTCGTACTCTGCGTGTCCCGTTTGCGCCTGGTAGGGAGATACTGATCAAGTTTATTCTTACTTGTATTAGATTAAGCAATTCCGTTACAACAACACCCGCCTGGGTAGCTCAATCGGTAGAGCGTGTGACTCTTAATCTCAAGGTCGCGGGTTCGAGCCCCGCCTCGGGCTCAATACCCGAGTTCTCGCAAGGGACTCTGAATACATTTTTGGTTTTGTAACCGTCTTAGATTCTAATTATTTTTTTAATTAGGTCACTCCTGCCTTAAAGGGAAGACAGGGCATAGGAATTAAGTTCTAAGATTAGAAGAAAATAATTCTACCTTTCTTTTAGGCTCTAGTTAGCCTGCGCCACCGGATCATATAGTACTGGTCGATACGTGCAAACCAGATCTTAAACCTGCAACGAGGGATTGACTGTTCATGGAAACAGAAGGACCACTGGGAGACATTATAAGATGTAAGAATAGGCACAGCAAAATCGTAGAACATCTGTATTTTGGTATCCAAGCAAAATCAAAAACTTGTATGCTAACATTTCGCTCAAATAAAAGGTAAGATGCCCATCCACAAACGCCCGGCTATGCACTCCCCCATCTCTTATATTTCCACATCTGCTCATAAACACCACAATATATCCTTTCCCCACCGATATATCCAATTAAGGCTTACTCAACTGCTCCTTTCTGAAGAACCTGAAGAATCCAACCGCAATCAACAGCTGGAACGCCAATCCGATCCAAAACCACGGCTTCAGCAGTCCCGGGAACGCCCCCATCGAGAAATCGGGGAACAGATCGCCCTGGCCCTCCCTATTCGGCGCCGTTGCCCTCGCCACCATCGTCGCCACGGAACCGAAAATCTGAGCCCCGATCAAGGTATACGCGATGTGCAATCTCGTCAGCGTCTGCAGCAGGATCATGCCAAAGCCCACGCCCTGGAACGCGTCGAGCACACCGAGCCACAGCCACAGCGAGCGCGACACAAGCGCCGAGGCAAGCGGACTGCCAGTCCATGGCAGGAACGCACCGATGTTCGAGGTAGCCCAGAGAATCTGCGCCCAGCGCGGGGCGATCAGGCCGATGGCGAAGAGCGGCAGGATCCAGCTGTGGCTCTGGGAGAGCTTGCCGAAGACGAGCAGCATGGCGATCCAGACGATGATGAAGAAGAAGACGACGAGCAGCGCGATCTGCCAGATCTTAGAGTACGCACTGCTCCACAGGTACTGCCAGTTGCGGCCGGTGCTGCCGGACAGGAAGTAGTTCTGGATGATGACGACGACAAAGAACCAGAGCACGATCTTGCGGCGCAGCACGGCCTTGTAGAAGGACGGCACGTGGCCTGGCGCCTGGCGATAGTAGGGTGGCAGGCCGAAGAAGCAGATGGCGCCGATGCCCCAGATCAGGCATGCGATGGGCACCATGATGGCGGTGAAGGTCAGCGAGTCCGTGGTGACCATGCTGTTGGAGAGGACGGAGCCGCTGTTGATCACGTTTTGTTGGTAGTTACCCCAGGCCCAGAGGCCGACGACGTAGATTTGTTGCGTGCCTTGGATGACACAGGCACGGAAGACCCAGGATTTAATAGGGGAGCCTGGGAAACGTCAGTACGTGGATTAGTGGGAGAATGAGAAGAGACTTACCGCCCTCGTCACCGAAATTTAGAGCGAAGAAGATGGAGCCGGAGGGAGAGGCCGCGGCGTACATGCCGGTTGCTACATTCTGCATCCAGAGCATGGCATCCTTTGAGCCTTTGGCAACAGGCACCAAGCCGAGCAAGAGGAAGGCGGTACCGTAAAACAGGAATGGAACAGAGAGGACATAGATCGACTTCATCTTTCGGAACATAACCCACCAAACGGCAGAGAATGCAATATAAATACTGGCAGTGACATAGAGCTTCTCGGCCGTATTCGTCATCGTCCCGGAAAGCAGGGTGATTTGATAAGAGTTCGCAGCCATGATCTGTCCGAAGGCGAGGAAGAAACTGTAGATAGGCCAGTCACCGATGCGGCGCTGCATGAGATATTTGATACCGGTTGGAGGTTTGTAATCTTGTCCAAGAAGCCATTCGTCATCGTCGTCGTTGAGATCGAGGTTATAGCTTTCCTGGTCACCATCGTATGGAGCTGGTGTAGTGCTATCAGGACGCGGCTTGCGGATCACAGATGACCTGCTGCGAGAGCGATCTCTTGTCCTCGATCCATCTCTTGAGCGATCTCGCGAGTGTCGACCCAACTTGGCGTTCTTGAAGTCGCTATACCATTCTCTCTCAGACTTGACCAGGTAATCTTCAATGCAGAGCGCGTCCTCGGAGTTGTCTGCAGTGAGATCGCCAAGCTTCTGCTCGAAAGCCTTGTAGTACTCGCTCTTGCTGTCGGTGAAATCGGGGTCGACCTTCTGGAGTAAGAAGTCCTTCTTGTCGCCCACAACACTGCTTAAGCTCAGCATGGAGACTGGACGCGACCGGGATTGGTAGTCGATGGCGAGACCAGAGGGGTTCCTATGTTGGTTGCCCAGCAAACCATCGCCTTCTTGTGGTGCTTCACCCTCACGTGGTAGTCCAGGACTGTCCCCAGGAGGAGTCGGGCCATCGGTGGTCAAGAGAGAGACAGGTCTGGAGACAATAGACGATGGGCGAGTGAGATCATAATCACTTGATTGATTGAAGTAATCAGGAGTTCCACGAATTGATCCGGGTTCGCCAAGGTCAACGTCCGCGGTATCAGCTGTGTCAAAGGGGTTACGATGAGTTGGCCTGCGATCGAAATCTCTCTGATCCAAGGTGATTTGCGAGTCATTGGCAGCAGGCATCGAATATACGGGGTTGAAATACACAGGGTTCAGTGGAGGTGAGTTTCCACCAGTTGGTGTTGCTGCTTCGCTGATAGACTGACGGTAGGTACTGACTGGTCGGGTGTAGGTACCACTGTTTCCGCGGGATCTTCTTCCAGGGAGAGAAAGACCGAGTGCTGAGGAAGGTCTGGATGCAACCTTTTCAACTTCCTTAACGTGGGTATTGATAGCAGTGCTTTGCAAGTTCTCCAATTGCTCAACCCATGCGGCGACAGGGAAACGTTGCTTAGCAGATCTGGCCCTCATCATTTTGCGAGTATCAGTCTTCGATGCAAGTGCCTCTTTGATAGAACCCTTAAACTGATGAAGCATGTGCGCTGTGGTCGTTGACTCAACAGTGAACCACCAACCAGGCATTTGTCCGAGACCACCGACACGAGCACCAACACCAAGGGCCCCCTTGCGACCAAACTCGACAGCGACCAATCCAAAAGGCTCGTCGCGAGATGGAATAAGAGCGAACTCGGCACCACTGAAAATGAAAGGTGGCAAAGCAGTAAACTCAGGCTTCGAATAGACGCGACCAGGATATTTCTTCATCATGACGTCTAACTTGAGCGCTGCAAATTTACCGTAGAGATCAATGACTGGTCCAACACAGAGGAGTTGGGCCTTGGGGTTATTCTCCAAGACAGCGGGGAACACATCGGCAATGAGATCGACACCCTTTTGCATACTCCAGCGACCGACGAAAACGAAGAGTTCTGCTTCTGGATCCTGGTGCAGGCCGGCCCATTCCTGAGCCTGGCGCTTAAGCTCCGGTCTTGCAGCTTCAAACGCCTCGTCAACAACAACCTTGCTGTCATCCTGCTTGCCAGACCATTCACCAAGATCAGTAGGGTCGGGATTCGGGAGCTGGCCAATCTTCTTGAGACCCCAGAAAATCGGGTAACGCGCGTGAGAGCGAGCACCGTACTTGGCAGACACACCGACGGCACCGAAACCTTTTTGATGGATCCGGATGTAGGAAGCACCGGCATGAAGAAGATTGAAGACGTCACCAAACTGAACATATCTCTCAACTATTTCAGCTGGTAAATTGAAGACTGAGCAGACTTCCTCGAACTCCTTCGGGTTGCGCAATGGCCAGAGACCTTGGAACTCGGCGTTGTGGAGAGAAAGACAAACTGGGATAGTGCGGTCTGGCAGCATGTAGAGTGGTGCCGCAGCTCCGTGGTAATCGTTGATGTGGTACAAATCGACAGGGAAGCGTGCAATAGCCAGAGCAATACACTGATTCCAAGTGGAGTAATAGACAGCTGACTCTAAGTCATCCATACGTGCTGGATAAGGATCGGACTTGGTTTGTTTTCTGAACACTGGAGCGTCCAAGAGCACGTAGGTGATGTTGCGCAAAACGTGGTACTGGACTTCGACTTCGTAGGTTGATCCAAGAATGGTCACGGTCATTGGCTCAGCATGCTCAGCTTCAGGGTATTCAATACCACCAACGCATGGAACAACCCAAATCAGATCCTGATGACCGAGATTCTTGCCCATAAGCTGTGCCATGACACCAAGGCCACCGATTTTGATCTTGATTTCCCAGTCCTCGATGTCGTATTCCATGGTAGCGATGAGGATCGTTCTTCTACCAGCAACCGGGGCACCGGCAGCAGCTCCAGCAGCACCTGGGACGAGAGACAACCGAGAAGCAGATGTGCCACCGAGCATGAAAGGCTTCATTACCTTATCGCCACCAAACCTCTTTCTGATGAAAGCAGGAAGGAAAGAGGAAGCGCCTTTGGCCTTGACACCAATTTTGTTGAATTTTACAGAGTAGAAAGCCCCCATGAAACCCCATATGCTGAGTACACCAGTCAAAATTGGAGCAGCTGCGCAAACAATAAAGATGATAATCTGAATCCACATGTTTCCTGCTGGGATGAGCTCATACTGGTAAGTGCCGTCGTTGATTACCATGGTAAATCCGAGAGCTGGCATTGGTGGTGCACCGGTGATATTCAGCATTGTCTGAGCCAGAGAGGATGGTGGCATGCGATCCAAAATGGAGTCAGAATCAGCATCGCCGAAAACACCAGTAGAATCAGGCTTCCCATCTGGGTTCATGCCCCATTGGTTGATTTGAAGCTTGGTTGGCCACTCAGTCACAAGGTCATATCTCCACAAGCCATCATTATCCAAGCGGAAAGAGTTCAAGATTCCGCCATCGAAACCGAAGGCATTGAATGGACCGTGGGCAAAGAGATGTGGGAATCTGCGAGCCGGAGCGTCGACATCTCCGTGCTGAATGTAATCAGAGCTGCCAGAGAGCTTATTGTAATATTGCACAATGACGTGCTCTCCTGGCCAGTTTTGCTTGGCTGTGCCTACCCATTGCTTGGGTCCCAGGGGGCTGTTACCACCCTCATAAGGCATCCAGTCAGTGTAATTAGTCCAGTCTAATGTGTACCTCCACATATCAGCACCGGCTGCTTTGTGGCTAACAAAGAGACCGCCATTTGCATCACGCTGCAGCAGGGTGCTGCTGTAATTCGCAGTGCGTGGGAATGTAATAGGGTTGTCCTCTGCACCAGTACGGAAAAGGAACCTGTCCGTTGACTTTGTCGTTCCATTGCCAGCCTCAGCACCAACATCCTTAACAGTGATCGAGTGGACACCATGCGAGACACCTGAAAGCTGGGCACTGAACTTCCACATGCTGGGAATGCTTCCAACCTTGTCCAGTTCGAATTGGCGGGGAATATTGACACACTTGATGGAGCTCTTGTCCAAAGTGGCTGTCTTCTTATCCTCGGTCTGGGAAGTGATAGTAATGCCATCAGTGACACTGTTACAGTTCATCTCCTTCGAGAAATAAAACTCAATTTGAATATTCTCTTGCTGTCCAGGAGCAACTGTCGATTTCACTCTTGCATCGTGTCCCGGGACAAATTTGGTAATCATAGGACCAGCTTCAACCCATTTTGCCTTTGGGACATAAGCCTTGAATTCCCAAGGCTTAAGCTGGATTGTGTCGACGCAGCCGTTAAAGTCTTCAGCAAAATCGAATCCCAACTTTACCGGGCCCTTGCCAAGGGTGAGCTCGTCATATGGATAGAAAAGGTTCTTTACCACCGTCTTCTGGTCAAATGGAGAAATCAGGGCAGATTCATTGCTCTTGCAGTCAAATTTATAGTCGATGACTGACTCGTCGTTGTGGTAGACGAGCCAGACACTTTGATTGCCCTGGCCACCTGCGCCAGCAAGATCCTGAAGAGGAATAAATCGACTGCGGACGGTACTCCACATACCAATCTCAGTTCCGGTGCCATTGCTGCCAGGTAGTTGGATTTCTCTGGTTTGTTTTGAAAGAGCCTGGAGGAAATAGCCGTCATTGAGGACAGGGTAATTCTCGCGCATTTGATGCATGTGCCGAATGATATTGCGGATTGGGTGCGCAGGGTCTCTGTGATCTAGGGAATTCCAATCGTCCGTGCAACCCTGTCTAGCATGCTCGTCCTCAAAATTATAGTACTGCGCCGCGCTCAAGTTATAGCAACCATGCGTCTGCCATGCCAATGCTGAAGACATGGCCTGTCTGCCAAAGACGTAGTTGGGAGCCGTATTATCGAGTACGTAAAATCCTTGCTCTTCCCCCCAAAGCATCAAAGGAATACCCGGCATGTGGATTGTTGTGATGAAGCTTGCGAGAAGCTGTTTCTCAACACCGTTTTTGATTGCAGGCCAACGGAAAACATCCTGATTTGCCACGCCATACATGTGCCTTGGATCCAGCTTGTTGGTATTCACATTTGTCATGTCGTTACTCAGAAGCATCAGATTCCATGCATTGACCCAATCGACAGGGACATCAAAACCAGCGGCTAAGTTGCCATCCATACCAAGAAATCTCGTCAAGGAACGATAAATCGAGTAATGAAATGCTGCTGCGTCAAGACCTGCTCTATCCTCCCCGCGGATAAAGAGAGAACTATCGGATCCATTATCGAGTCTGACTGCCTGATCAAGCGTAAGTTTTTTCATCTGCTCGGGCGTGCGACCACGGCCAAGATAAACGCTTCCGAAAGTATTTCCACCAGTGATTTCTCCAGGCAAGAAAAAGTTGTCCTTTCCCACGCTTCGCGCGCATTCACGAACATGCACCGAGAAATCTGCTAGCGCATCAACAGTAATTTGGGTTGCCTTATCGAATCGATATCCGTCGATATCCAGCATGCGGATCGAAATGCAAGCGAAGTGCTCGATTTTCTCACGTACTGAAGGAACCCATTCCCTAAGGCGATCTTGCACAGATGCGAATTTAGCCAGCTACGGATTCGTTTAGCATCATCCTACAGGATATTTAAGCATAAGCTTACCTGACGTTGCCAGTCAGGGAAGACACCGAAAGCTTCAATGTCTCCAGCCTGATTGAACTCTGAATCATAACATGATCCAAACGTGCTTGTGACACCTTCCCCGATAATAGCACCAGTTTCATCCCAAAATACTGGATAAGGGCACTTATCGAGGCGAACATCGCCTGTTTGAGGGTGGAAATCGTGATATTGTCTCTGCTGATTCCGAATAATAACTTTATACTCGGAGAGGAGGAAAGGTGCGGTATTGTTCAAATGGCCTTCAAATCCATGCAAATCGCCCATCGTAGACATCGTGGTATCGGCAATAACGTACACTGTAAGAGAACAGAAGTCAGCGTTTGTCCAATGTAAAAGAAAAACAGAGCCAGACTCACTTCCGCGCTTGTGGATCTCATCCACCATCTCGCGATATTTTACGATATCTCCATAATGTTGATCCAAAAGTGTGAAGTCCAAGGGCGAGTAGGAATCTGCTCCCCAGGGAAAATTTATGAATGGACTTCCAGCAATATACAGTCCTTTAACACCCATTCCTTCTATGTAGTCCAGACTGTCGATCAAGCCTTGGATATCTCCACCATGCCGAAGCTGAGTCTGCATAACATCTTGTTCAAACATCGTGCCGTTGATATTGTCATTCGTAGGATCGCCGTTGACGAATTTGTCTAGGAACAGCGTATAAAATGGAAATCGCCAATTCTTCGGCGACGGATGGTACGTATGACCGGACCATTCGCCATAGTAGTCGAGCGGATCGGTGGCAGTTTTGTTTTCGTTGAGATTGTACCCTTCGAACGCTGGCTCGTATCTCAAAGCGTTGCTACCAACTGTCAATAGACCAAGCAATGCTATCCACGCCAGCGAAGCCATGGCAGGCGCCGTTGCCCTACCGCAAAAGGCAGGACTATAACAAAAGGACAGTGGCCTATTATAGTACAATGCTCCAGAAGAAGGCTCGCAATCGTGATCAACGAGTTAGATCTGTAGGTATTCTCCGCTACAAGAGAATCCTAAAAGGAGCGATAGCGGTAATTAAGCAAACTGCGACGAGAAAATGAAGACGAATTAATTACTTGGGGGAGTAGCTGATATATATCGGGGCTGCAAGAGAGATGGCCTTCCAGATGGCTGGTACAACGACTTGTCCGATGAGGCTAAGGAGATAGAAATATAAATGAGACGACCAAACTTGTCAGCATAGCAAAGTAGATGCTGCGGGCGCAGCGCAGCCCAGCACAGGTAGGGAATTCTTAGCAATTTGTGCGGTGCTCTACCCGGTCTTACAGTCCTTCCATGCCCAGTGCAGTGGCTTTTCCTATAAACGGTGTGTGGAGGACGAGCGTGGGACAGGCATTTTGGCAGTACAGCCCAAGTTCCCAAATAGAGTTATTCAGCAGGGATCCCCACCAACACAAGATTTCTCGCGCAGCACGGCGGCCCTGGCTCGAGCCAGCCCTGTTGATACAATTTGCGGGCTCCCGCTCCAGCATGTCTCACGTAAACTCTAGCTTCAGCCTCCCGAGCTCGCGAGTGAGAATCTTTGAGGACAGTACGGTACCTACGTAAGCACTATGCGATGAGATCACTAGCGAGTAGCGACGGAGACCAGGATTGAAATGATGGTATTTCGCGGATACCGACAGCATCAGTATGGTTGAGATCAGTTGAGATCATACACAGCAGAGCAACCTGACCGCTCACATGGCGGTGACACGGTCTGTGGCGGTCACTCCAACCACCGATCACTGCAGAGTTGTCTGTGATAAAGTGATGCTGCTGCAGATGCAGAATTCACTCACTTCTCTACCTTGAAGCGACAGAGTAGCGGATATGGACCGTGTGGAGTAGAGGGTAGAGGAGGAGCCTTGAGGCTTACCCAAATGCGCTACACCATCCACTTGAGCGTTGCATTTAGAGAACCCGACGAATGATAGGGGGTTATGCATAGACAGATTGGTCGTCGATAACTCAGCTGGCCGTACGGCTGAAGTGCCTCTCGTTGTGGCGCATAAGTGAGACGACCGCCAAGGCGTGCATCGCTGGCAATATTGAGCTCCAGCAGGGATTCCGAACGCCATCACGATATCTATTCGCTACTCGCTGAACAGCTGTGCACAAAGTTGGAGCCTTGCAATGGCAATGAGAAACTCTCGTATAAAGGGTCGAGTGTCGCCGGACTCGACTGTAGAATGGAATGATGCGCGCTGCTGCAAGTCGTAGGACTCTTCTTCTCAAGTACTCGCCATTTCAACTCGAAATTTGTTGATATTGTTCACCGCGGTTCGCGGTGTAGCACTTCAGGAAAGAGACTTGCCGCCCGACCCGAAGTCAGCTTGTCGTGTCCTTGGCACACTTCCGGGTCCACTCCTGTCATCTTGTCAGCCCAAATGCCCCAAAAGTATGAGAAACCATGATCTCGCCGCGAACGTGAAATATCGACATTCTGCGAGACAAGAATCAGCCGTACAGCGCGATCAGAGTTCCTACGAATTACCATTAGCATGCGCTTCCAATGCATATATATCAATGATATCATCTCATCTCATCTCATCTTTCAGCCTCATGAAATAGAGAGGGTCTGGGCGTATGATCGGCTATCCCGCAAGGCTGAAATACAAGGACGGAGCAAGCCGCCCGGAAACTTCCCCTTTTCAAAGTGACAGTCGGTGCACGAACCCTAGAGTGCACGATCACCTTGTTTTTGTAGCCGTGGTATCTCTTTCTATCTTGTTAGCCGTTCCAGCGTTCAATCTGCGGAAATTATATCTGACCTAAGATGATCATCAGTACGGAGTAATTAAGTCCTCCTCTTCTTTTTGCAATTTGGCAGGGAAACCGCGTGGACTACTTGCGGCCGACGTGACGGAACGGGATATACATACGCGCTCGAAGCACGTTTCTTTTGCGAATTGCGCCGCCTCCAAATACATAGTTCCAGTTCACAGTTCTCAGATCACAGTTCCCACAATCACTGGCAATCCTTCCTTCTCCACTCACCTCCCCTCTCCGCCCATCAACCCTGCCCGGCCCACAATACTAGATCTCCACATCCGCAGGATGCAGGATTCTCCACCGGAAATTGGCATCGGAAATCCGCCAGAGAAGCGCGCGCTGGGGGCCAGAAATTGCGCGCCAGAGAGCAAGCAAGCGCCTGGGCGCGCGAGGTAAGCGACTGAGTAAGCCTTCACAGCCACAGCACCCATTTATAGACCAGACGAGGCTGAGCCATAAATAAGGATGCTCTTCTTGTTCGTTGATAGGCTTTGAGACGATGGATGAAGGAAGTGGGATGGAGGGGATGATTGCCATCTTTACATTATTAGCCTTCTCGGAATCACGTGAAGTGGAATTGGGATCCCTTCTGGTTTCGGATTGACGTCGTTCCATGTTGTTGCTGTTTTGTTTTATCTCTTCAATCAGCAACAAGCTTCTTCTTCTGTTCCTTCTATCCTGAAGCACATCACCTCTCAACTTGTGTTTCTTTCTCCTCAACCCAATGGTCTGCTGCAGTGATGATGAACAAGCAATACCAACCTATAAAAGGCCTGATAGTTCAGTGGTAGAATTCTTGCTTTGGGAACTCACTCGAGTATTCAAACAATGTGCTTCCTCACGGCTCATGATTATTTTTATTGCAAGTATCATAAAATCCAAGACCCTAGCTCAGCCGGCCTCTGCTTGATCGTTCCCCTGTCCCTATCAGAGAGACCACAAGCCTTATTCAGGAGACAGGATGGATTTCCAAGTCAGCTAAAGGCTTTGAAGTGTTAAAACTTTCCCTGCTCCCTCAGACATCACAATAGCCTGTCCTCTGCCGCCTGATATATCATATTCCAACCTCCCACAGACGAGAGAAAGACCATTCGGTCAAACACATACTTTCCGCTCTTTCAACCACCATGTCTGGCACAGGCGAATCATCCCCTCCTTAATCACCGATCCAGCAACGGCGGTTCCCAACTCCCTTCTACGCTGCAACCCGCGCAATTCGACCCTCCTATGCCTCGCAAAATCAAACATCCATCACCATCGTTCGGCCTTCATCTCCACATTCCCCATCCCATCAAATGCTCACCCCATCCTTCCCCCTCCTGCACCCCCCCCCCAAGTCAATCCCCGCCACCACGACCTCATCCTGCCTCGTCTTCGCCTCAGCCACTGCCCTCCCATCGGCTTCCACAGTCCAACTCCCCCAATCAATCCCAAAGGCGGGGGATGGAGAGGTGGATAGATGGATGAAGATGACTTGGGCGGCGGCAATAGTGAAGGTGTGTGGCATCCGGAAAATGAAAGTGGTGAGGCCGTGGCGGGAGTTTGGTGCGCGGAGAGCCCATGGATTTTGGGTAGGGAATAACATCGATGTTTGAGTTTTGAGGACTCGGCTTTGATGGTGAGGAAAGGCAGTGGCGGCGATGTGATATAATATCAGAAATGCTAACAGATCGGACATGAGTCATCCGGGATACCTTGGTGGATAGCACGACTTCAGGACTTGGGCTGGCTATAATTTAAGATATTGCAAGGTTATAATTAATAAATGAATGACTAGTATCATATGCTTACCTTCTCTCACATTCGGAATCTCAGATCAGTGGTTATTCCGTAGGTGTGTCTAAAAGGCATCATTATGTTGTTAGTTTGCTTCGGAAACCGTGCTCTCGATGAGGGTAAGGCCTGTCCATGACACAATTATAAATGTGCCCCTCCGTTCATAGAGGTAACCCGATCTATTCTTCGGACTCATAGGCTTCTTCCTGGAGAATCTCACTGACACAACGAGAGACATGCTCGTGTTCAGCGAAAGTCACTTGCGACTGCATAAGGTCGTCCTCAGCTTGCCTTTCGCCTTCCGATTGCCTTCTCATTTGCTGTAGATCTTCGGATGGGCAGGGAACGAGAGGAACAGGCGAAGGGTGCAGTTAGGGAAGAATGCATAAAGAAGAAGACGGAAAAGACGATAGGAAAGAGCTTAATACAAGTATTTCCAAGGTGGCGAGATCGAGCCAGAAATGACGCGTTAAAATCTCTCGTCTCTTCCACTTCATATACTGTTGAATAACGTTGTTTGGAATCAAAACCTAATAAACAGAAAAAAAGGTGAAGGATGCTTAATTAGAAAATCAAAAAGAACAACAGCTGCACACATATATATAGCACAGCTACTGAGAACATCATCACAGGAGGAATTTTGCTTTTCACAAAGACGATGAACACCTATCCAGCACGTGAATAGGAGCGTTGTGCCGAGGTGGTAATGCTACCACTCCGCCACACGGTTGGTCCGAAGACCAAGAGTTGCTCTCCTATTACGGATTTTCTCAATAAGGGCAACACCCCCCCCCCCCCCCCCCCCACAAGAAAATTTGGAGAAGAGAGAGGCGGAGGGAGAAGAGAGAAACAAGGGAGA
>Ga0123337_10000536_pt1 | contig 62056 bp, 69 predicted proteins | sample frozenSSSSmetaG_FD_89792 | JGI IMG/M metagenome (GOLD analysis project Ga0123337, IMG submission 89792) | Glacier valley bacterial and archeal communities from Borup Fiord, Nunavut, Canada, to study Microbial Dark Matter (Phase II) -... | ecosystem: Environmental > Aquatic > Freshwater > Ice >...
CCTCCCCTCCCTCCTCCTCCACCACGCAACCCCCAGCGCGCCCACGACCGCCTGGCTCGCCACAGCCACCAGCACCGCCGTCGCCAGCCCCGGCGCCCTCTCCGCCCTCTCGCGCATCCCCGCGACCGCCTTCACCTGCTCCGCCAGCACCGCATGCACCATGTCAGTGCCGGCGCGGCCGTCCCTGCTCCACTGCGCCGCCTCGCGCTTCACGCCCTCGAGCGCGCGCTCGACGGCCTCCATGCGGCGGTCCAGCGCGTTGAGCTGCTCCGTCGGTAACCTCACCTGGGCGTCTGCGGGCGGGGGCGCCTTCTGCGCGGCGGCCACGGACTCGAGCGCCTGCGCCTGCTTCGCGGCCGCCGCGTGGAAGTCGCCCTGGAAGGCCGACAGGTGCTGCGAGAGCGACTGCAGCCGGTAGTGCAGGTCGGCGAACTGCTGGGCGGCGGGGATCTCGGAGGCGGCGAGGGGGGGCAGGTCCGAGGCGGCGGGGATGCGGTCGGGCGAGAGGTAGGCGTGGTCGGCGTCCGTGAGGGGCTTCTGCGCGGCGGCGGCGTCGGGGGCGGGGGGCGAGGGGGTGCCGTCGTCCATGGGGTACGGGTAGCCCTGCTCGGCGGTGTCGGTGGTGACGAGGAGGCTGAAGACCTCGAAGGAGTCGGGGGTCTCGGCGGACGCGGCGCTGACACCGAAGGTGTAGCCCGTGGGGATGCGGATGGTGCTCGTCTCGAAGCACAGGCGGCCGTCGACCTCGACGCGGAAGTTGTGCCAGTCGTGCTGCACGTGGACCTCGCTGGGGCGGCCCAGGTTGCGGTAGGCGAACTCGCAGTGGCCGAAGGAGAGGCCGTCGACGCCGGGGTGCGCGGCGTAGTCGGTGGAGCCGTCGTTGAGGTAGCCGCGCAGCATGCCGGCCGAGCCGCCGAAGGTGTCGATGACGAGGACGAGGCCGTCGAACCGCGAGACCGTGTAGATGCTCGAGGTGCCGACGGACTTCAGCCCGTCACGCACAAGCCAGAGCTGCAGGCGGCCGCCGCCGCGCTCAGGGCCCGTGGCGCGGAAGGAGAGCGTCGCGTCCCATTTGGGCGATGCGAGGGGCTTCTCGGCCCAGAGGGCGGCGCGCTGGTTGCCGGGCGAGGGCGGCGTGAGGATGATTTTGTTGGAGAGGATTTGGGGCGCGTTGGGTTCGCCGAGGATGGCGTAGTTGGGGACGGAGAGGAGGTTGGGCGATATCCTAGATGTATCTGTCAGTGCGACGGCAGGTTGTGGTGTAGGGAGGACTGGGACTCACCTCTCGCGGTGTCCGAAGCTTAGTTCGGACGCAGTGTAGCGGGCTTGTGCATAGCTCGTCGCTATCAACGCGAGGCACGCGAGGGCTTCTGAGAAGTGCATGATGGGCGCGCAAGAGCCGCAAGAACCAGCTTAGGCGGCTGTAATAAGACCGTTATGTCTATATTCCTCTGCAATTGCGCAGAATTGTCCAAAAAAAAAAAAAAGGAAAAGACAATCGTGGGCGTTCCAGGGTCGTTATTTATTTCGTTATTTCGTGGACGGCGATCTCGCAGGGCGATTGATGACAGCTTGCAGAAGGTCGAAAGAGCACTTGATGAGGGCCAATGCGATGAGCGTGTTCCGGAGTCCCCTGCCCAGGCCTGCGGTGATGGAGGGACCAAGCTCAATGGTAAAGCGGTGCTGGTGCTGGACAACGTGGGTAATGGCGATCTGGGCGGGGAAGAGGCCAGAGTCCATTAGAGCGCCGTCGTGGGCGGGCGATGTTGCCGGGTATGTAGGGTCTATATTATATATATATTAAAAAAGAAGCTGGTGTTGTGAAGCTTTTGAAGTTGGAAATTGGAAATTGGAAGCTGTGAATGGGAAAATGGCAATTCATCAATCCTCAGGATTTACTCTGTTGATTTCATGGCCACATCCAGTTACGCCCTGCAGAACCCAGAATCCCGGCAGCTAGCCACTTTTGGTGATGGCCTCGGCCGAAGATACCCCGGCTTCCGACGACTTCTGGACATTTATCATTTGTAGCTACGTACCTATACATATATTATCACCATTATCACCATTTATCGCGCCAGGTAGCTTCAAGGGCAGACGGACAATTGAGCACCACCACGAGTCTCTGGATATGTCTCGATGTCGGAAATATATCCCTCGATAGCACAATGTGCCGTGGTGGCCACAGCCTTGAAGGTGCTCCTGTTCCCCGCATAGTACGTATAGCTTCTCTCATACTCATACCCTCATCCCCAGAGCTCCTCCACAGCTAACCAACCCAGCAAATCCACCGACTTCGAAGTCCACCGGAACTGGCTCGCCATCACAAACAGCCTGCCCGCGCGCGAATGGTACTACGAGAGCACCTCGGAATGGACCCTGGACTACCCGCCCTTCTTCGCCTACTTCGAGTGGTTCCTGTCGCAGTTCGCGCGCCTCGTCGACCCCGAGATGCTCAAGGTGCACAACCTCGAATATGACAGCTGGCGCACCGTCTACTTCCAGCGCGCCACCGTCATCCTCACCGAGCTCGTCCTGGTCTACGCGCTGAATCTGTAGGCTTGCTCCCTCCCACCAAGATGCTACCGCTGACGTTATATCTACAGCTACGTCGACACCTCCCCGCCCACCACCAAGCGTGCCGCCCGCGCCGCCGCCCTCTCCATCCTCCTCTCCCCCGGCCTGCTGATCATTGACCACATCCACTTCCAATACAACGGCTTCCTCTACGGTCTCCTCATCCTTTCGCTCGTTCTCGCGCGCAAGAAATCCACCCTCCTGCCCAGCGGCCTGCTCTTCGCCGCCCTCCTGATGTTCAAGCACATCTACCTGTACCTCGCGCCCGCCTACTTCGTCTACCTGCTGCGCGCCTACTGTCTGGGGCCCGCCTCCATCTTCCACATCCAGTTTTTCAACGCCGCCAAGCTGGGCCTGGGCATCGCCGCCGTCTTCGCCGTCGCCCTCGGCCCCTTCGCATACTGGGGTCAGATGCCGCAGTTGCTCAGCCGCCTCTTCCCCTTTTCCAGAGGCCTGTGCCACGCCTACTGGGCCCCCAACGTCTGGGCCATCTACTCCTTCGCCGACCGCGTGCTGATCTACCGTCCGGCTCCCTCCCCCTCATTTTTGCTGCTTGCCTCTCACTAACCCCCCGTAGTGGCGCCCTACCTCCACCTCCCCCTCGACGCCTCCGCCATCCCCACCCTCACCCGCGGCCTCGTCGGCAACACCTCATTTGCCGTGCTCCCCGCCATCACACCCAACACCACGCTCCTCCTCACCGTCCTCACCCAACTGCCCCCGCTCATCCGCCTCTTCTTCCTCCCCACCTGGTCCACCTTCATCGGCGCCATCACCCTCTCCGCCTACTCCTCCTTCCTCTTCTCCTGGCACGTGCACGAGAAAGCGATCCTCCTGATCCTGCTCCCCTTCTCGCTGATCGCGCTGCGCGACCGCCGCTACCTCGGCGCCTTCCGGCCCCTCGCCGTCGCCGGCCACGTCAGCCTGTTCCCGCTCATCTACACCGCCGCCGAGTTCCCCATCAAGGTGCTGTACACGCTGACGTGGCTGCTGACGTATCTGCTCGCCTTCGACCGCCTGGCCCCGCCGGCAAAGGGCCGGCGCGTCTTCCTCTTCGACCGCTTCAGCCTGCTGTATATCGCCATCAGCATCCCGCTCGTCGCGTACTGCAGTCTGCTGCATCGCCTGCTGTGGGGGCAGAGGTTTGAGTTCTTGCCGCTGATGTTCACGAGCGCGTATAGCGCCGTGGGCGTGGTCGGGAGTTGGGTCGGGTTCTTGGTGGTGTTTTTTACGAGTTAGAGGGGGGATGGGTAGGCGGGGAAGAGGAGAGAAGCTGTTTTAGAAATATTTATATTCCATCCAGCTTGAGCTATCTATCTAGCTGGCTACAGTTCGTTTGTACAGTGTACAGCATGCAGATTAGAGCATACAGTACCAGCTAATCTAACAACGATGCTCTTGAAGCAAGCAACCCCCTACTATTTTCAGCGCCAGAGTGAGGTATCGGCACAATGTATACATAATCCACTCTCCGTCCAAGCTATGGATAGCGACGGACAAATACACATACACCAACCGACCTTCCACACGCCCCCTCCCCGCCCAAAAACAATCCAGCCTCGCCTTCCCCTCCCTTCCCCCTACGGCGCCGACGCCCCCGGCGCACCCACACTCTGCTGCGGCCTCCCCCTCCCCACCACGGCCAACTTCCCATCGCCAAACCTCTCCGGCACGCCCCTCGCCGGCACGCCGCCCACATACGCGCCCAGCAGTCCGCTGTACCGATACTCGCCGCGTCTCAGGCGCTGGATCTCCTTGTAGGCGTACGCGTTGCAGTAGGGCAGGCTGGTGGCCGGGTCGCGGAAGCGCGCGGGCAGGTGCGTGATGCAGCAGGGCGTGGGCGGGGCGGGCTTGGGCAGCTTCGTGAAGCGCTGGCCGTGGAAGAGGATGGCCGTCTGCAGGGACTTGTCGCGCATGGCGGCTTCGGAGAAGGAGGTGAGGATGAGGGAGGTGCGGGGGGCGGCTTGGGGGGAGGGAGGGGCAGGGGGGGTTGGTTGAGGGTGTTGAGGGGGAGGTTGAAGAGTTGGGGTGAGGGTTGGAGGGTTTTGTGGCGGAGGTTGGAGGAGGAGAGGTGGGTGGGGTTGCGGTTCGGATTTGATCTGTGGTTGGAGGGTGGAGGGGGTTGCGGTAATTGGTTGTTGTGAGGCTTGAGGAGTCGCGGCAGGAGGAGAGGTGGTGAATTTGAAGGGCTCGTCTGGTGAAGGAATAAGCTTTGGAGTTTGAGATGGCGTGTCGGGTAGAGCGGCTTGAGGATTGCCTGTTGGAATTGCAGGTGGAGCTGCTACAGCTGGAGTAGGCGGTGGTGATGCGGGAGGGTTTGGGATATCTGATGGTGCTGCTGCGGGTTGAGAAGCTGAGAATAGGGGCGTTGAAGATGCAGGCACGGCCAATGCGTGCGGTGCTGTTGCTGGCACTGCTGCTGGTAGTGCGGGAATGTTTGGGATATCTGATGGTGCAGCTGCGGGTTGAGAAGCTGAGAATAGGGGCGTTGAAGACGCAGGCACGGCCAATGCGGGAGGTGCTGTTGCTGGTGCTGTTGCTGTTGCTGTTGCTGGCGCTGTTGTTGCTGGTGGTGCGGGAGTGTCTGGGATATCTGATGGTGCTCTTGCGGGTTGAGAAGCTGAGAATGGGGGAGTTGAAGATGCAGGCACGGCCAATGCGGGCGTTGCTGTTGCTGGTGCTGTTGCTGGCGCTGTTGTTGCTGCTGGTGCGGGAGAAAAGCCGGGTAGAGGGACCGATCCAGCGAGCATAGCTGGAGTGGCCGGAGTTGTGGCGAGAGACGACGGTGGGTTCGGAGGCGCAGAGATGGGTCCGGGATCAATTCCATTCATGGGAGGCTGTGCATTAGGCACTGCTGCGAGAGATGGTGATGGGTTCGAAGGTGCAGAGATGGATCCGGAAGCAACACCATTGATGGCGGGCTGTGTGCTAGCCACTGCTGCTTGAGCAGCAGGTAGGTGTGCAGGAGTCGCCTTTACAGTGATTGCCGACTCGCCTTCCATCTCCGAAGCTTTCCTCTTCTTAGGTTTCTCCTTCTCCTCAACCACGACGTACTTGCCAACCTGCTTCAACTTATCGCCCACCCACGTTGCCATCCCACTCCACCACGTTATGACGGGTCCCTCCAGCTTTCGATTATGCAATGCAGCCAATTTCGCTTTTTGCTCTTCCTCTCTGATCTTCTCGGCCTCCTCCCATCTATTCAGACTCTTAGCATTCAGCTTCTCAATCCTAGCCGCCTCCGCCAGCCTGTCTTCTTGTGTCTTTTCGGGGCGCTTCTGCGCTTCCTTCCTCTTCGCAGCCTTCTCCATATTCTCAAGTTGCTTCAGCCGTCGCTTCTCTCGATCAACCATCTGCGCATACAACTGCTCCTTGCTCTTCTTAGTCGTTCTTCGATCCGACGCTCGAATCGGCGCATCTTCCGCTGTAGGGATCCACGAAGCGCGCTCGGATTTCTTCTTCGGTCGTGGAGGTGTCTTTTTCGGCGCCGTAGGATCGATTTTGACCTTCTTGGCTTGGAATGCCTTGGGAAGATGCTCATTCGCTTTCCGTTTCTTCGCCATGCGCTCCGCTCGCGCTTCTTGCTGTAACGCCTTCTCGCCTTCTAGCTCCTCTGCGCCTGCCGCCGCAGGCCCATTATCATCCTCGTCATCGGAAGAGTCCATCTGGACGTCGGAACCTTCGTCATCTTCCACTTCGAAGCCGGCATCGTCTTCATCCTCGGCAAACAGGAGCTCGAGGTCATCATCTTCGGCCTCTTGTTGGATAAGTGATGTCAGTCGATTTCCTGCGGTTGAACGCTTCGCACGGCTCGTGGCTAGCCATTCCTTCTGTTCCTCCTCCTCCTCGGTACCGCTGCTATCAGAGTCGGATGAGCTATCATCTCCATCGTCCGTCCTCATTGGGGTATCGATGTCTTCCTCGTCCGCCATTTTGGAGTGGAAGCGGCGCGTTTCTTGGATGATGAAATGAAGTTGTCGTATCGTAAGCTGTGCGGTGGCGTTGAAGTTCAAGAAGTGCAGATGAACCGCCCCGAAACTTGGAGAGCGTATATCGTATCTACCTTATAGTCATACAATCGTAATATACAGGTAACGGCCGTGGTGAATGTCGGAAATGCGACAGTTGGACACAAGGCTGAGGATCGAGAGTTGTGCGAACATGTGAGGTACATCGTTCGGAAAGGTGCCCACAAAATAATCAACAGGGATGCATCGCCAAGTCTGGGAAAGATGCCGCTAGTGAGATCACGTGACACTGCCTTGACTTGTGGCTGGAGCTTCAATTCGATTCGACTCATCCCTATATATCTTACATGGTTAGGAATATTTGGCATTGTGAAGTTCACTAACCGTAAATCAGCAGAAAACATGGCGTTGAAGCATAGGTAAGGTCAATTTCATATTGTCATTGTTCTCTTCGCTCTCCGCGTTTGGCTCACGCCAACTATAGGCTAGCACGTGCCCTCGAGATTCAAAATGCCATGCCATGCCATGCCCATGAGTCAAGCTGCTGAGGCTCCTCATCTTGGTTCAGTTGCACCGACTTCAGCGGCCGAGGAGTAGTCCTTCAGCGGTCGATCGTCGAGCCCTGCATCACGGAAGAGCTTGCGAAATATCCCAAATATATGTATGCATGCATGATGCATCCCTCTTTTCATCTGGGGAAGAAGAACCTACTGCATGATTGTGTTGTGCCCAGGAGATTTACAGACAGGGAAGAATAAGCGACGGGATGTTTCAAACAATCATGTCTGGCGATCAATGTCTCCCGTCGCGAGGAGAAGCCTGTCCTTGATCGTACGTTGTTGTTTTGGGTATTATTAGAATGAGATATAGGGATGGGTTTCCAGAACGGCGGTCATTGAAGCTCTTTGAAGCTCTGAAACCCTCGAGAAGCTAGTCAAAGCACAACGAGGTCAGACGCTAGAGTTCGAGAGCGCATGGAATTGAAAGGGAAAGAGTCTAGACGAACCGACGAAAGAAGGCTCCTGCATGCATTGAATGGCTTTAAATGGTACTTACTCTATTTCCAACTTCCAGCGAGTCTGATCTTTGATCTGACACATGGAGCGATTGATGATCGAAGAAGGCCGAGAGAAAAGCAAGCTATGACATGACGACAACAATAGACGGGCCACACTGCGCTATTTATGGAATGGATTTAGAGAGCTCTGGAGAGGAGAGGAAGCTTGTCGTGATGCTATTCTCGTGGATATCTCTCTTGGCTCTGTTCGAGATGTTGAATCGTTTTTGTGGGCGAGTATCAAGAAGCCGTGCCGTGGTAACCGCGGTCGGATCGGCTGAGAGTGCGGGAGGCAAGGAGGCTAGAACGAAGCCTAGGAGGTTCTTGTGCGGGGACGGCGGCATGTACCTGCATAAGGCCATTTCGTCACGGGAAGGAGAAAAGAAGAAAAGGAGTGGGGAATATGGGGCAAAAAAAAAGACAAAGGACATGGAAGGATATATACGGAGTATATCGAAGTCCATAGGAGATGAGAAGGGAGGACAATATTGGACGTGATATGATACGGATATGATAATGAGGAAATCTATCTACAGTACATATGCCGTCGAGACAGCACTCATATGCGCATGAGTGCAGTCTGGAAAGTGACAGGATTCGATGTCGTCGTCCGATGCATGGCGTCCCAGATTGGTGTTCCTAAGTGTTCCTAAGATGCTCGTCAGGCATAGAGTAAGGAAGCCCCCTGGAGGTAGGTGGTGGTGGAGGAATTGGGCCAATTCGAAGCCAAGATGGCCACGATGGCCACGATCGTCATGTTTCATGCTGACGAAGAGGCACACAAGCACACAAGCACACAAGCACACCCTTTCTCTCCTACTTTAGTTCCACCCTACCGTACGATCTATCCATCTTACGAAGTACAGAGTACGGAATACGGAGTATGTATGTACATATATGTCGTATAGATAGATACTTCATACAGAGGTATATACACATAGATACATATATGATACATCTATGTACATACATGCATCCATACAGGTCTATATATACATACATGCAACTCAGCACTTTTCAGTTTGACAGAATATGCGCATCCAGGGGGACATACTGTATATACAAACATACATACATATATACATATATACGTACCTACATAAGGCACACGGCACACTACTTACTTCGTACCAACCTATGTATGTACGTACACTACTCTACTCTACAGCACCAACGCAAACTCCACAATTTCAGTGTCGTCGGACGACTCGAGCAAGGCACAGGACAGTAACAGTACCAACCATCCACCAACCACCAGCCATCGCACACCTCACTCGCTCTGCAGTAGTACCTCCCTCGCTCTTCTACTCTACTCGACAGCACCATTTCCACTTCCACTTCCACTTCCACTTCCACTTCCACCTCCACTTCCACCTCCACCTCCACTTCTGCTTCTACTTTCACTACTCTTCCTCTTCATCCTTCATCATTCCTCCTTCCCATCACCCAATTCCTTATTCTTCTTCTTCTTCTCCTCCTCCTCCTCCTCCTCCTCCTCCTCCTCCTCCTCCTCCTCCTCGTCGTCCTTCTCTTTCTCCCTCACCCACAATTAAAAAGGCACCTCTTTGCCATATTCTTCTCCGCTGATCTCTTTGTATTAATGAACGCCTGTATATTGAACCACTGTCTCGTTTAAAAAGGTCAATTTGTTGCCATAATACCGCAGGGGCAGACGCAGAGGCGCACCATCAATAAAAACATCCTTCTCGACTTTACGCTTCCTGCACAACTGACCCCCTATCGGCATCCTCTGTCTTCCTTCATTCGACATAGGAAAACTCTTACGAACACATACGAAATATTGCGGATCGATTCCCATTACGAACGACAAGGCGCACCATACTATTTTAATAGATCACCTTCGGCGAACCCACATTTCACCTTTCGAGACCGAAACTGGCGAAGCTATCGACTCTGTTGATGACGACGGCCAACATTTTTGAAACGGCCACTCAAGAATCTCGAAGCTCATACCTCGATCTCGATACTACTCTACTTCCCAATTCCGATTGACGGCTACATACATACACTCTTGAGAGATCGTGATTCACTTTCAGGCGCTTATACATCGGCCACCTTTTTGGTTGCTCAGCTCACATTGCGGTTCGCCCGTACGGGTGTAAGAACATAATGACTTCGAGGCCAGATCATCCTTCCTTGGGATATCTGCCAGCCTCATTGATGCTACAGCCCCGTTCCGGAGCTTCGACGGGCAATACATCGCCAATTGAGCCACCGAACGGTTCATCAGTTAGATCACCCTTCGGAAACCCACCGGGTCTGACCTCAGTCGGCAAGATGGCTGGCAGCACGCGTTCTGGAGCTGGTTCTCCATCGCACGAGCTCGGCAGTGCCAGCAGACTGTTCTCAAAGAGGTATGTCCGCCTCTCGTGTTTGTCAATGTCGCAAGGTGTTCATGCTAAGTTCTAATCCACAGAGCACGAGAGATCCAAGCCCAGGAAGGTTTGCCTGTCAACGTCTGGGGACCACCAACCAGCGGGAACTCGACACCACTGCGTGAGAACATCCCCGAATCCCCCACCGATGGCTTTCCAGACTATATACAACTACCTACACCAGAGACTTTGCCTCAAGGCCGTCGTGCGAGAGCAGGCACTCTTCCCTCTCGATTTTCTGCTAGCGGTCCGATCGGAGGTCTAGGTGGTCTAGGTGGTCTCCCATCGCTTGCATCCAAGAGCTCTCGTCCGACACCTTCATCGAGCCCATACAAGACTCCTTCGCCTGGTTTGGGCGATATTAGTGAGAACAGTACCGCCGCTAACAATGCTGCTTTGCTGTCTCGTCTGCGCGCCGGATCAGTACCACAGCGCATCTCCAACTTCCCGACATCTAGCGGTCCCTTCGGACCATCTGTATTCTCTACGAATTGGTCATCTGGACGTGAGAGAACATCTACCCTTGCAAGCATTGCTAGCATTGGCTCAAATGGACCAAGCTCTCCAGCACAGTCAACCTTCTCTAGAGAGGGAAATGGCGAGAACGACATGCAAATGAGAACCTTGGATTATCTAGGACTTGCAGACACCCCACAGCCTCCACGCGCCACACTTGCTGCGAACCCTTTCTTGGCAAGCATGATAGATGCGAACAGACAGGCCAGTCGTTTCCGCTCATATTCAGTTAATGCGACGGAGAAATATGCCGAGGAGGAGGAGGATGATTATGACACTGGCAGCATGACTCCTTACGAGGCTCATCAAGCTCGGCTGCAGTATGAGGTCGCTCAAACACATGCTGCAATCCAGCAACATAATCTTGCCGTGCAAGCTTTTGCGAACCAGGCCTCAACCAACCGTCCTCGTGCAAGAACCGCAGGTGTGCTCGAGTCACCAGGACCTAGGGGCCTGCTTAGGAATTACTATCCAACCGCATCTCGTTTGGACAATAGCATTAGTGCGACGGATTTGAGAGAGCCGACCGATTATGAGGGCTTGCCAGAGGCAGTTCAGGCGATGAATCTTGGATACACGAATGGACAGACTAATCCAGCACATCTTACTACGGATGAAGCCAACTTGGAGGGACCAACCCGTGCATTGTGGCTCGGCAGCATTCCGTCGTCCACTACAACTTCAACCCTGACAGAGATGTTCAAATCTCATGGGCCTATAATCTCCGCGAGAGTCCTTACCCATAAGAACTGTGGTTTTGTAAATTTTGAACGCTTGGATAGTGCCATCTCTGCCAAGGCAGTGATGAACGGAAAGGAAATCTTCCCTGGTGCAGGCCCTGTGAGGATCAACTTTGCAAAGCCCCCGTCCTCAACCGGCACTCCTGGTGCAGATGGTGCTTTCCCATCACCGTCGCCGGATCCTTTCTCCCAAGGTCAGGAGAATGGCACTCGAAACGGTACACCAGCTGATGCTGGTGTCATTTCTCGCCCTGGCACTGCTCCATTGACTGTTCCAAATCTTCAAGATATGCGCTCCGACATTCTTGAGATCGTGAAGGAATTTGGTGCAACTGAAGACGAAAAGCAAAAAATCAGCAGCACTCTTCAACAAGCCTTCCAATACGATCAATATGAGACTGATATTCCGCCGGTTGCGGAGCCATCTCAGAACAGAGTTCATGATGCACCAAAGCTGCGTGATATCCGCAAGCGTATCGACAACGGTAGTTGGTCTCAATTGGATATTGAAAACATTGCCATGGAGATGCTTCCAGAGGTGGCTGAGCTTTCTTCCGACTATCTTGGCAATACTGTTGTACAGAAATTGTTCGAATTCTGCACAGGTCCTGTGAGAGATGCAATGTTGGCAGAGATCGCACCACACATGGCCGAGATTGGAGTCCACAAGAATGGTACATGGGCTGCGCAGAAGATCATTGATGTTGCGAGGCAACCGCAGCAGATGGCTTTGATTGTTGAGCATCTCCGCCCATACACGGTCCCATTGTTCCTCGATCAATTTGGCAACTATGTCTTGCAATGCTGCCTGCGCTTTGGCGCGCCTTTCAACAATTTCATCTTTGAAACCATGCTCACAAAGATGTGGGAGATCGCCCAAGGTAGATATGGTGCCAGAGCTATGCGAGCCTGCCTCGAGAGCCACCACTCCACGAAAGAGCAGCAGCGTATCCTTGCCGCTGCTATTGCTCTGAACAGCGTTCAGCTGGCTACTAATGCGAATGGCGCTCTTCTCCTGACTTGGTTCCTCGATACCTGCTCATTCCCACTGCGCCGCAGTGTTCTCGCACCTCGGTTAGCTCCACATTTGGTCCACTTGTGCACCCACAAGGTTGCTTATCTCACCGTTTTGAAGGTTATTAACCAGCGCACTGAGCCTGAAGCTCGCGATATCATCTTGAAAGGATTGTTTTTCTCTCCAGACAACAAGGTCTTGGAGGATATCCTGTCAGACCACGTCTGCGGCTCCACGTTGATCTTCAAGGTCTTGACCACGCCCTTCTTCGACGAAAACATTCGTGCGCAAGTTGTGGAGAACGTCAGAAGTGTCCTTGTCAAGTTGAAGGCACAACCTGGTCAAGGTTATAAGCGTTTGATGGACGAGGTCGGATTGTCTACGCGTAACGGTAGTGCTGGCCCTCGTGATCACAACCATCAAAGTCACTCCCATGAGCGCCAGCGTCCTGCTCATCAACAGGCTCAAACCAATGGCAATGGCCATACAAATCAGCAGCAGTCTCAACAGCACACACCACAACAGCAGGCCCAGCAGCCACAGTATCCTAGCCAGTTCTACTCGCAAATCCCTCAGCAAGCCTTCGATATGGGAATGCAGCGAACTGACAGCATTGATTCGAACATGGCACCATATCCAGGCTACGGTTTGCAGTCCTCTTTTGGCACGGTCAACGTGCCGATGTCGCCACTCACCATGCCATCTCTGCAGTACAACCAAGTGCTTCTCCGCACTGCGCCGCAGATGAGCAACTTCTACAACGGCATGAACGCTGCATTCGCTACCGGCTACGCCGCTAGCCCCGTGCTGGACCAATACCGCACCCAAGGCATGCCAAACGGCAGTCCGAACCCGATGGCACAAGCGCAGATGAGCGCTGCTCCGAACGGCTTCGCAGCTCCAGGCTACGGAATGAACGCATATGGCTACCAGGGCATGGGCGCCATGCAGAGCATGGGATATATGCAGCAGGAGCCCGTTAATGTGCGACGCGGCCGCGTAAGTTCCCGCTCTCTCCGTCGACAAGCATCCGCGAACCATGCTGACAAGCTGCAGCAACGGTAAAGAACCGGGATCTCGGAATATCTCGATGAGACAAATGCGATGGGCTTGTATTTTTTTGTGATTACTTTCTATTTCGGGCAATCAACAACACCAAGAACAAAACATGAGAGGGCCATATGTGCGATTGGGTTTTATTTATTTTTTCGTTGTGAGATTTGTTGGAGTTTGAGGGGAGGCAATGGGAGAGGGGAGAGCATGGGCACTACGTACTTATATACAACACAATCGATCATTCGGGAGTTGATCTTCGAAAGACACACTCACATACAAAACTATCTCGCAAGGAACAACGTGACGGACGCACGGACGCGGTCGCATTACACTGGGGGTTGGGATGGGGGGAATCCCGGGATGAGGGACGGGAGGTTGCATATATATCCCTTCTCTCCTTCTCTTCTCTTCTCTTCGTCTTTTCTCCGGCCGTACTCGGCCTCGGACATCAGATATGCGGGACAAGCACACAGACGGCGAGCGACAATACCTGCTGCCGTCGATTCTTCATCCGCCAGAAAAAAAATACACAGTCGAGAAATTTAAAACAAGCCTACCCCTTCAAAAACCTTCGATTCTTGTGCATTGTCGGGGCCTGGCGGGCTCTTGGAATTTGTAGAACTAGTGTTTTTTATTCTCTATTACTCTTCTTCGGCGACAGCGGCGGCGGCGGCGGTTATGGAGGGGAGAGGACAAGTCGTGCGCGCATGGGAGGGAATGGCGGGGGCCCGGGGATTGGGGAGATGGATGGGTGTTGATGCATGGACGCGAGTCGAGTCGCGAAGCGCGAGATCGTGGGCCCCCTCTGCAAGTTAATTGAGTCATGTGCGCTTGGATGGACTCGACGCATGCGATGGTGATGAGGGAATCCGTTTCGATTATGGAGACAGACTTAGAGGCGACATAGCTAGCAAGTCACGAAGGCTTTCAGACTTTTGTCTTGCTAAGTCCTGGACGTTCCGAGTTATAGTTCTGGCCTGCATATAAGTTTCATAGTCGTCCATTGAGGGAAGAGTCATCAGCTGGTCTTGATGATAGGTGATGCTGCCGTCATCGCCAGCAAGTGCGAAATGCCCGCAGATGCTGCTTTGTTCTCCGTTGGTCACCATTGAAAACACGACTGTCTTCTTATCATTCTCCATGATTTTTCCCAAGTGTTTCGTCGCCTCGTTATGTGAATAGACGAGACATGCAGCATCGTACGCAGCGCGTGAGCGCTCAACTTCCATCGTTCGGCCACATTCGACGAGAAAACACGGCAGAGCCACGGCGTACGGGTCTTCGATGCAAACCGCACCACTTATCTCGTGGATTGGACATGGGCGGAAAGCCCAGTGTTCAAAGCCCTCCAACAAATCAACTGTAGGCGCCGAAAGGCCAGGTTGAAACCGAGGTCCTTGGGCAAGTTCTCGAGTGTTACCTGCCATCGGGTAAGATAGCCGGGCGTCTTTCCGTTATCCTGACCTGTCTATATCGCCAGTCGATAAGCAACTCGCTCATTATCATCTTGATCTCCTCTTCGTTGCCGGCTCGATACAGAGCGTTTCGCCAGCATTGGAATTCATTCACGTCTGGAGCTGGTGAGGAGGGCCGTGCTTTCATCAAAGCCTTTTTGAGATCATCCCTATCAGATGCGACTGCTGAGTGCAGGCGATCCAGAATCCCATTGCTCCTTGCGAGAGACATTTCGAGGTTCTCGCGGGTCAGCGATGCTGCCGCTTCTATGTATATCAGCATATTACATACACTGTGGAATAGATAGCGCACAGCTGACCTTCACATGCAGAGTCTTCTGCGGCTCCTTCGGGAGATGAGGCTTGGGGCGGATCGAACTGCTCTTCCATCCCTTGCAACCCTGTGCGCCGTTAACGTAACTTCTCTGTAGAATGAGGATGTGTCCTCACAGTTTGACACCACTGAAGTTGGCTTTGGCTCCATGGTGATGGGGAGGGTGAGGAACTTGACTGTGGAGTGGTGCAAGGTTGTAGGTATAGTTTCTGCGTGGGAGATTAGGAAACCAGATCTGGATTAGAAGAAGTAGGGACGATGGAGGTGAACGCTGTAGAATGCATCATACTGCGGCTGGGGGTGAAAGACGTACCTTAGACACGGAATTGAATAGCGATCGATGCGTGATTAAAGTTGTTCAGAAAAGAGTTGGGATCTAATAGTAAGACTAAGAGTAGTAAAGATGTATATATAGAACTATGCTATTAACAAAGACCCTTTTAACAGGACGTAGGTGAGCCATACATGGGAAACCTTAACTAGTAGGTTAAAAAATAGAAAATATTTATGAAAACCTTAAAGCAATTAACTTTTTAAATTGCGCCTAAAGTCACATGAACCTGGATAGCTTATGCGATTATATATATATATATATACACCTTCATGTAGAATAGCTGTCAAGTGCCCAACTGAACATTGTGCCTTTTTAGCACAGTTGGCCGAGTGGTAAACCTATTTATTACCCATTTATCACATGGATTCGATACTTGCGATCAACGGATCCTCTCAAAACTCCGTATCCGCACTCGGAACCGTGCGCAGACTGGGAAGGAAGCAAAGACGAATAGAGCACGCTGTAGATATCTGTAGCCCGCGAGGGTTCTGCCCAAGTCAATTTTAGCAAGAGACTACGCCGCGAACGAAACGTTTGCACTGTTTGATGGAGCCTGGCTATAGCATGCTGAGAACATACCGCAGGAAGGACGCTCAAGTCTCAGATTTCAAGTCTCAATGCTCAGTCAGCACTATCTCATTATCGCGCTATCTATCTCAAAGCCCTCCTTCCGTCTCGGCTCTCTGTCTTTCCGTCTCGCTGGCTGGCTGGCTGACCGACTGACCTGCCTCGTCATGCATAATCCCTATCCTATCCTGTCCCATCCTACCCTATCTCTACAAGCCCCAGCTCCAGCACCGCTACGCCAATTCGTGTACAGCCAACGTTTCCCCTGGTCTGCTCTGCTCTATCCATCAATCTGTAGTCGAAACAAGTATCATATCATACAACCCCTCCTTCTCATGGCTCTGAAAAACAGCCTCCGTCTCGACCAGTTTCATGCAGAATGGCGGCCAGATGCCGCACTCCGGAAGGCGAGGACGCGATGAATGCGATGCGGTACATCAGTTCTCCTCGATGCCTTCATCCTCGGCAGGCGCTCTCTTCCTCTTCCTCCCCGCCTCACTACCCGACTCCAGTCCCTGCTCCAGCTTCACCTTCTCTTCCACATCAATCTCCATCTCCATGCCCTCCCCCTCCCCCTCCGCCCTCTCAACAATCGCCCCCAACCACCCCCTCATCGCCCTCAACGCCGCCAACTCGACCTTGCTCATCTTCCTGCCCACAGCCCCACTAACGCTCCCCCTCGCCACAAGATCAATCACCGCGGGACTCGCCTCGCTGATCAGCGCGTTGATCAACACGTTCGTGCTGTCGGCGTCCGCGCCGCCCGCCTGTGCGGCTAGGTACTCCAGGTTAAGCACCGCTTGTTGGTCGTCGAGCGTGCGCTTGGAGAATGGCGTGGGCGCAGATGGCGCGGATGGTAGGGCGGGGACAGAGGGGACGGGGTATGGTGACTCCAGACGCGAGGCGGCGCGGCGCTTGGCATGGACGCTGGGTTGGTTAGTTACTAAGCTACAAACGAGAAAAAGGAAAGAGACGCCGAAGGAGCGACCTACCGAGAAATGAAATCCAACTTAATCCCCTCCTCCGGCAACTTGTACACGCGTCCATACTCCTTCTCCTCAAAGAACCCGGCATCCTTCTCGTCATCACTCGGCGTAAGCTCAACCTCGATATGTCCCGAGTTGATTACGCCCCTCGTAAGCGCAGGCTTGATCACGTTCTTGCCCTTAATGCGTCTGAACCGATGTGCCGGGCCGAGAGAGTCCGGAACCAGGCCGAGAACCTCGTCGATGTGGCATGGACACTTCCACGGCCGGTGGATCGAGTTCGGAGGCGGGTTGGCGAGCGGTGGGTCCAGGCAGTCCAGGTGCCAGTTCAGGCCGCAGAAGGAGCACGGGACGATGGGGCGCGTGCCGCCCGAGCCGCCCGAGCAGACATGGCAGAGGATGGGGTTGCCCTTGTTGTCTTTGAGGCGGAGGTAGTCGATTTGTTCGTCGTGCTTTCTGTGCGATGTGTTAATAAAGGAATGTTACGAGAGAAAATATGGTGGGAACACTTACTTCTTGGGTGGAGGACCTCCTTCATATTCGCCCTCTAGACCAGTGCGGACGCCTTCGAAGTACTCCCGGATATCCTTGGGAAGGTGGAAAGCGACCGGATTTTTCCTCTCCAGAAGCGGGATGAGTTCTCCGAAGATGCCGCGGTAGCAGGGACGTGTAGGCTGGCGTTGTGACAGGCAGACGTTGCAGTACCATTCATCTGGCAACTTGCCCTCGATCATTGGAGGGTCGACACAGCGGAGATGGAATGACCTGGTGCAGCCATCGCAGCAGACGAGATCACCATTGCCTCCACATGATGAACAGTAATCATCATTTTCATCCTGATTGAGTCAGCTAGGGTCCAAGCACGTGAGTTGGGGGGAGAAATCGTCGGTAAGTGCGGGAAATGAGGGCCAATACAATGTTGGGCACTGCCAAGACGGCTGCAGGTGAAACCGCGCCATGCAGGCAGAATGGCAGGGCTGGCGAAAAAAGAAAACTGGGAAGATGCCACGATGGAGAGAGGACAAATACACGAAGATCCAGAGGAGAGAAGAAATGATGGGACTTACTTGGTTATGCGCACCTCCTGTGGGACTGTCTCGTTGACCGCTTGCTCTTGGGATGCCTCCTGATGGACCGTAAGGGTTCTTTTTTGGCCTGCGTTTGGATATGGTCAGTGTCTTCTTGGCTGTGGTGAGAAAAGGCATTTTTGAAGAGTAATCCAAGAGCCTGCTTGCAAAAGTAGTGGAGTTGAAAGTGGAGGTTCAAGGTTGTGCGAGGACGGAGAAGCAACGGACGAGGTGTGGAAGAAGCCACGAAAGAACGAGAAACGAGACGGTTCTCGTGACTGCGGCCATTGTTACTGGACGAAACTGATTATCCAAACAATGGAGTCGCGACAAGAAAGTCTCAGTCGTGAAGCGACAGCGACAATGGAAATGCGGGGCCACAATGACGAACAATACACTGCCCACAACTCCAACGCCCAAAGTCGCCCTCAATAGCCCCAAAGAATAGAAATTTAGAATGCGAAAACAACGTGACCACAATAAAATAACAAAACAGAGGAATTTTATCCCCACGGTTAACGGAGAAGACATGGACAATAAGCAAAAATGCTGGCTTACGAGGACTTCATCCGCGGTCCCGAATTCTTCGCCTTCCGCGATGGCCGAGTGCTCGCATTTGGCGTATTCGCACGTGAATTTCTACTTGACCCAGGCGCGAGGTCTGGCTGGAAGGATAATCTGGTGGGCGAGCTGTAGTTGTCAGATTCATCGTCGCCGCCCCTCCGTCTGAAGCGTAAGACCTGTCTGACGGGAGGCTGCGCGGCCACGGCAATCGTGTCGCCAGCCTCGCTCTCCGACTCCGGCTCTGGAACCTGCACCGGCGTCCTCACAAAACTCTGCTTCGGCGCAATGGTGGTGTCCGTCTTGAACTTGGCCTCTTTTTTGCGACGAATGATTTCCTCGTCACGAGGCGTGATGCTGGTGAGACGGCGTAGAGCAGCAGCAGCACCCTTCTTATGCGAGCGCGAAAGTGTAAGTTGCGGCGGTAATGTTGGTAGAGCTGGTGGAAGAGTGTACGTCTCAACCGAATGCGAGCGCATCACGCTGTCGCCGTTCTGGTGAATGTTGGTGGATGAGGTGGCAGAAGGAGTGTTGGATGATGAGGTAGAATTCACAGCAGTAAAGGTGTGCAGTTTGTGGACGTGCGCCTTATGTCGTGTAATTGGCTGGTGGTGCTTGCTCTGATTGCGCGCCGCTTTCTCGGCAGAAAGGGTGGGTTGCAGGGTGGGCTCCAGAGTGGGCTCTTCCCGAGTACTGAGCTCTTCCGCGTGCACGCGCTTCGTCTCAGTAATTCCGCCTTGGTCCGTCGCAGAAGGGGCAACAAATGCACCTGCACCTGTTATGCCCCCCAGAATTGCTTCGTCAAGCGACGACAAGGAGGAGCTACTGGACAGCGATCTGCTCCGCGTCGTGACTGGAGCTGAGACTGAAACTGAAACTGCGCCATTCTGAACTTGGTGTTCATGCTGGATCTTGCTCTTCGCATGTCCGTTCATTTCGGCAGCTTTGTCGCTGGTGATAGTCAGGTGAATGTGATTTGGATGGTGATGACTGCTGGAATGCCGGACGTGGTTGACTTTTGCTTTTTTACTGACGTGGGCCGTCTCTTTGTGTGGCGAGGTGGATGCGCGACTTGTCGCTTCCGCAGATGCCGTCTTCGAAGCCGCGCTGAGAGACCAACTCGCCTGGAACAAATTGGCAGGAGCGTAGACGTTGTCATGCTCGTCGAAATAGCGTTGAGCCTTAAAGTCCTTTGCTCCTTCTTTCTTCTTGTACGTCATCAAGCTCTGGAACTCTTTCTGCTCTTCAGGAGTCGCTTGACTGGTGAATATGCTCATGAACAGACGCCGGATTCTCGGGTTGATCTTGTGATCGTTGTATAGAGTCCGTAACGCGTAAGCCGTAGGCCATCTGTGATTCAATATGGCATCCTCCACCGCAAATTGGACGGCCCGATCTGTACTCGCCAGAGCGCGATCTTCCTTTGCCACATACGGTGACTGAGACAGGCGGGAGTTGCCATCAACACTCGGCCCCGTCTTTGCAGGACTCTTTCGAGCACTTGTCTGAGCAGTTGGTGTCTTCGGATTCGGATTCCATTCGGCTTCATCGACATTCCTCGAATCCGATCTCCTCCTGATCGCATTCACCTGAGGTTCCGGCGTCACCATCTCTCTCGGTGTATGCGCAGGTGTCGACGCGTCTGAGTCCTCCGCCTTCTTCGTCACCAGCGACTTCCTGGGTGGCTCCGTCTTGGCCATCCTCTTGACCTTCGAGGAAGGCATGGTACCTAGGGGCGCCATGGTCTCCAACACCCCATATCTCTCAATATGTAAATTTGGATAGTCTGTAAAACTGGGCGCAGGTGGCGGCAGAGCAGGCTCAACCCAATTATCCAAAAAGCTCTTTCCTGCGCGTGGTTTTTCAGTAGGATCCATTCCGTCGTTGCGGTCCTGCTCGGAAGTCGCGGGCGTTCGACGCCTGTCGGGGATGGGATTGTCGCCCCTGGCTGGATTTGCCGCGAAACTTTTCAACGTCTGCACGAATGTTAGTTCAGGGCACAATATCTTGATGGGAGCTCCAATACTTCAATATAACCACGGCCACACAAGGTTTCCAACAGATGCGTGGTTGAAGAGATAGAACGTGTTAGGTTGGCGGACTTTGGAGAGAAGGGGGTGTGGCAGAGCTCCCAGTTGTAGTAGGCTTAGCGAGCACCAGCACCTGCAGTTGGGGGGTGAGTATCTGGGAACCCCTCCCCAAGAGTTCTTTATGCGACGTGAATTCAGTCTGCAATATTTCTGTCAGAAGGCTTTGACATAAGAATCAATAAGTCGATGATTATGTATAGTCTCCAGCAGCTTAGACGATTTCCAGAGCTATAAAGACATTTGGGGCTGGAATGTACACACGTCACGACTCCTAATCACCCTATTTTTGACCCAAATTCTGTCTCTTTAGTGGTTTAATGTCCTCTCGCAAGTTCAAGTATAGTACACATGTCGATTATGATATGCTGCTCAATAAATGATCATGCGTTTAATTGAAACAACAAGTCAATATGGGTGTGTTGAGATCTCTGATGGCAATTCAGTGCTCCCACTGTTCCCAAAAGGGGCCACTGCAGTTCAGGGGCGCTTTGGCGTTTGGTGGCGAGATGGCAGGCGGCCAACACCAGCATCTCCCAGGAAAAGTCAAATAGGTAGAACGAACAACGACTCGCATATATATAGTCACATCGAATGCACCGATAATAAATATATCACGATAGTTATGATTCCCATTTCCTGAAGCATGGCTAGGATGATGCACCAATCCATAAGATTGACCAAGTAGCTCCCGTGACGCATCAACGGCCAACAGGACTGGACAAGCGTCTCAAATGCCAACATACGAGTCCGACCTCGTTCTTGCCGCCATGTAAATGCAAAGGCAACAGAGATGTTATATTCAAATCTGAACAGAGCGCAGCTCACTCGAACCTAAAGGAGGTCCTAGTTTGCGGGCACCGCTCATCAAATCATAAAACGTTAGTCATTCCCTACTCGTCATCGTCTTTCTCGCTGGATCAGTCTCCAAGCTGTAGTAGGCTTCTAGCCTTCTACTTCTTAGCCTTCTTTGGCTTGGCAATTGGTTGCTCAAGGATCTTGAGAACCTCCTCGTCGGTGATCTTCTTGTCAGTCTGGTACTTGGTAAGATCCAGGGCTGGAGGAGCAGCAAGCTTCTGAACGCCATTCTTTGTGATAGCTAGGTCGAATGTTAGAAACTGGGCACGGGCTTGTCAAATGATATTGCACTTACCAATAGTAGTCAGAAGTCTGGCGACGGAAGCTCCGTCCTTGTCACCGACAACCTCGTACTGGCGGAAGACGTTGCCACGGACACACTCAACAACACCAACCTTGCCCTGTCTCTCATCGTCCAATTGTCTGAGAGAGAATGGGAATGTGCCGAACTTCTTGACGACCTCGTTCAGGGTCTTCTTGGAGCTGTCTCTCTTGAGACCGTATGTGAGGGTAGTACGACGATGGAGAGTAGCTCTGTTCTCAAGGTTCTTGAGCTTGCCCGTTCCAAGGGAAACGCCGATCTCAACGCCCCAGACCTCACCGACTTCTGGAACACCCTCGCCCTTGGAGCTCTCTCCTGGTGCAAGAACAATCTTCTTCTTTCCCTCAATCTCGTTGCGCTCGAAAAGCCACGAAGTGGTGCTCTCGACGAGGTTGCAGTCGTAGCTCTTAACAACCTTCTCGAGAAGGCTGGTGATCTTGCTCTGTGGGACGGCCTTTTGCGCTGCGGCCTTGGCCTTCTCCTCCGGAGTGCCTGTTGCCAACAATCCTGGTGGGACCATTAATCTCAGGAGAAGCTCGTTGGCGTAGTGGGTAGCCAGCAGCAAATCAGCAACGCGTCCCTCATCCTCCTTCTTCTCGGCGGTGCCCGGCACGATAATAGTGTCGCAGACAATCGTTCCGAAGCCGTCGATTTGCGCACCGAGCTGAATCTTGATAATATCACCAGCGTTCAGGACAACGGAAGCCTCAGCCTCATCGGACTTGAGTGGGGTATATGGAGTGACGAAAGAGGACGGTGAAACGGTGGTGGGGTGGGAGATACCTACGAGAGATTAGTAAAGCTGGTAAAGATGGTCACACCAGAGAGAAGACATACCCTTGGAGATCTTCTTTCCTCTGTAGACCTTTGCGATCTCCTCCTCGAGCAACTTATCACCCTTCTCGCACACTTCTACGATCTTCGCGCCAGGAACGCAGAGCTTGGTAACGGCCTCGAGGACCTTGTGTGAGATGGCACCTGCATCCTTGTACTTGGTGAGAGTATCTGGGTTGTTCAGGGTATAATCTATTATAAAGATACTGTCAGCAAGGGCATCTTTCATCTCATGTCTTGCTTTGCGCACAACTGCAGAGGCTTCGACGTGGGGTCGTGTGGCAGCTCAATAGCGGGGTCATCACAGAGCTTTGCGGTGGAAATATGGTATTCACATAGATAATAAGGGAAAATCCATACCGACTTCCTTAGCTTCTTCGGCCATGTTTGCTAGAATTGAGGTTGACTTCTGGGAGAGAGAATGGAGTTGTTTGGTCTGGAAGGAAGCTATTCACAGGAATGTTATGTTGTCCGTTGCCTTGCTGATTCAAAGTGCTGTTTGTGTGGGCAAGCGCAAGTGGGATCACACCCGAGCAGCAGCCCACTTCGTACGAGACTCTCAGTCCAGTGTGTGTGCACTGTACGTGTGGCTTGTGAATTGTGCATCATAATGCCTCGCTTAAGGGTACATGTGTAAATGTGCCGGGGCATCTAACGCTTTTCAGGGTAGTGTCGCTTTGTGCTGGATCAAGGGATTGTGGCTGGTGAAAGGACTGTCTGTGGCTGTCCATGGCTGTGGCTGTGGCTCTCGGTGTGGTGGCTGTGTTCGCTGTGTTCGCTGTGTTCGCCTGTGGCTGGTGCCCTCCCAGCCAGGGTCCGCCAGCGAATGGCTTCTCTCCCAGTCGCCGCGCCTTGAAACCCCCAACCGAAGTCGCGCTGCCAGATACGCCAATCTAATAAAATCTACAGCGACTCTATCGAACCCAGTGATACAGTAATCCACAGCAGAGGGGTCTAATTCTCTAGACTCGCTGTATCGATATCGCGAATGGTGCTGCCATGGCGCCTGAACCACAGCAGCCTTCAACTGCCGCCTCTGCTCGTTCGACTGCGCCTCGGAAATCGGCGGCGACAGAACCCTCAGTCGAACTTCCTCATCGACAGAAGACTGCGCCGAGGCCAGCCATTGCCGAACAATATGCCGTGCGGGATCTCCTCCACAGCGCCGCGGTTATAAGGAGTCAGCAGGACGAGAAGGAGAGGTTTACGCGCAGGTTGGGCGAAGTGCAAGACTACAAGGACATACGCACGCAGTATCGCAAGTGGTTTCCGCCGAGTCGCCTCTATGGCGAAGGATACAATGGCTATGGCAACGGGCACACAGATGAGCCTGTGCCCTCGGTGCTATATCCTGTCTCCAAGATTCGTGCCGGGCGCAGGCGAACACCGATGCTGCGAGTCAAGCGCAAGGATATGGCGCAGCAGGCAGAACAAGTAGAGGAGCTGATACCCATACGACTGGACGTTGATTGGGACAAGATAAAGTTGAGAGACACGTTCACATGGAATCTTCATGACCGAGTGGTGCCCATGAAGCTATTCGCAGAGCAGCTGGTGGAAGATTTTGGAATCGAAGGTCCAGCAGCCGATCGCGTCCTCGAAATGGTTACGCATCAGATATACGACCAACTCACAGACTTTTGTCCGCCAGTATACATAGAGGAGGATGCATTAGACCCAGAGCTTCCATATTCAGCGTACAAGAACGACGAGATGCGGATCCTGATCAAGCTAAACATTACGATTGGACAACACACATTGGTCGACCAATTCGAATGGGATATCAACAACCCCTTAAATTCTCCCGAAGAATTTGCGCTGTCCATGTCCCGCGAACTCTCCCTCTCTGGCGAATTCGCCACCGCAATTGCGCATTGCATTCGTGAACAATCCCAACTCTTCACTAAATCCCTCTACATCATCGGGTACCCCTTTGACGGCCGACCCGTCGAAGATGGCGACCTGATTGCCGCGTTCCTCCCAACGCCTCTTCCATCCGCCTTCCGGCCTCATCAACAAGCCCGCGAATATACGCCGTATCTCTACGAGATGAAAGAAGCTGATCTCGAGAAGAACGAAGTCATCTTTTCCCGTGAGCAACGGCGGCAAAAACGCTCTGTCAATCGCCGCGGTGGTCCAACACTACCAGATCTCAAGGACAGGCAGCGCACTGTTCGCACTCTTATCGTATCGTCGGTCCTTCCTGGAGCTGCAGAAACGATCGAAGAAAGCAGGATATTCAAGCGCGTCGGCGCAATATCTGGTCGTGGGAAGCGTGGCGCAGCAGGCCAAGCTGGAGGCGATGGCATGTCAGAGCCTGAAGACAGCGAAGACTCTGCGCCCGAGTCTCCAGCACCAAGTCAGTTGCAAGGGACCGCGCGCACGCGTGGCATGCGCGGCGCTGCGACGGCGGCACAACAGCGTATGGCCAATCTTGGGCGCTCTGAGACTCCTGAAGCCATCCTTCACCATCACGAGACGCGAACCTCTGCGCGTCGTTTCGGCGGACGCGATGGGCGCGAAGAATCTTTTGACGGCTCCTCCACTCTCATTATCAAACTCAAAATTGGAAAGGAGAAGCTCAGGCAGTACCTCCGGGATCGGAAAAACGGCATCAGACCCCAGAATGTACATAATCGGAGTCAAAGCAATGTATCTGGTTTGGGTACGCCAGCAAGGGGTAGTATGGGGCCGCCATCTACTCCAGGGCTGCAAAATCAGCAGCTTAATGCGCCCACTTCGACGCCAGGACCTAGTGCAACCCCGAGTGGGCAAATTGGCCGGATTGATGCACCGCCGCCTCCACTGCCAGGGCACAGCTTGCCGCCTCCCGTAAGTTCCCACGCACTTCTCCATAATCCATATTCCAACGTCCTTACTGACTCGCACCAGCCTCCCTCGCCAGCTTGGCTCCTCGCCGGCTTGCAGACCCTGCAACAGACCTATCCCCGGGATCGCTTCGAGGGCATGATGCGCTACTCTCCTGTTGATACTACCACGGAGCTTTCTGTGCCCGCGCCGCCCGCGGGCGCGGAAACGCCGAGCAACGTCAAGTATATGTGGCTGCCACGCATCAGGTGCAATGATTGCCCCGGGAAGCTGTACACGCCTGGTCCGGGGATGACGGTGGATAATTTCGAGGTGCACTTGAAGAACCGGCTGCATAGGGAAAAGGTGGATGCCCGGATGAGGACGTCCTAGCATGACAATGCAGCGGGGAGGATGGACTGTTGATGTTGATTTTCAGCGAAAAGGGGGGTCTGTACGAGCATATTTGTTGTGTTTGGCTGCGTCAAGAGGACGCGGGCACTGGCAGGCTACTGGAGAAAGGAGTTCTTGTAGGATACTATTGTGGTGCGGCGCGCATGGCATGGTGTGGGTTTCTTGGAAGATCGCCATATGATCTTGGGGATGGATGGTGTATCTATTGGCTTAGATGGCTGGCTAGCTAACTTCTTCATTTCGCTGCGGAGCGTTGGTGCAGCGCCGAAGAATATACATGTATATTTCTCTCATCATACGAGAGTTCTCCTAATCCCAATTACTTCAGTGACACCTCCAACACAGGTGAAGTTTCGGGGGGGGTGGTTCCCAAATAGAAAACTATAGTTTGCTCTTATGAAGTTATGATAGTTCACTTTTGCTCATCTATTTGCAAGCAGAGCGCGGTCTTCCAGCTCAATAGGGTGGATGAGTAAGAGTTTGGCATTATAAACAAAGGGTCTGGGTCTGGTAGCAATTTGAGTATGACGGGGTTTTGATTTTTTTCGGGGGAGAGAAGACGAGGGGGCGCCGAAACTTCCATGGCATGAAGTCCAGTTGAGGTTGATTTTCACGTGGTCGCTTACGGCTAGACTAACGGCTTTGGGCCTCAACCGCGTCTGCGGGACAGGTCTCCCCACCTATCTCAGAATGCCGTCAAGGGCTCGGCGGCAGGGCGGCAAAGTCTTCAAGGCCTTCAAAGCCTTCACAGGCAGGAGGAAGGCGCGAACTTCAACGCCGCTGTTGGGCTCAGATATGTGAGAACAAAGGCCTGGAAGTCATTATACTGTGCATTCCTTCAGATGTCGTTGGCGCCCCTGGATGAGCCTCAAGGCGAGCGACGGGCCGATGACGTTCAACCCCCTTTTGATGGCAACACATGGCATTCGTGTAAGGCTCTTTCTGGTGCCCTTACATAGCAAGACCAGCGAGAGATCAACGGCTGGATACGTGATTTTGCCCAGGACTAGGAATGGGCGGGTGGGTTCATAGGAGTCAGGAGTCGGGACTCTGGAGACGGATTCATCGGGGGGCGACCCCTATGAGAGCCCCCAAGACCACAATGCGTAGATATAATATCTCCGAGCCATATCCCGCACGTCTGCACACATAGAAGTACTCGTTCGATGCGCCGCGCCCGCAGCTTTCCCACGAGTACAAGAAAGTTGGCCGACTCGCGCTCTCCGTGCTCGCCGTCGTCCGTGACGCTGGACGGTGGAGAGGAAGGGCCTACATAGGCTGGCGGAGGCGTAGCGAAGCGAAGCGGATGAGAAGAAGCGGCGGGCCCCCAGGCCCAAATCCTGGCTGGTCTGGTCACTTCGGACTAGCGCAGCCACGAAGCTGCTTGCTTTTGACTTGCTCGAACACCCAAACACTACCCACCCACATTTTCCCGCTCCCGCTCCCTCTCTCCTCTCCTCTCGCCCTCCCTCGTCCCTCACCATTCTTGTCGCAACCTCCTCGTCGCGTGCGTGCCGCGAGACCAGCGCCTCAACCACGACAACAACCATCCGCTCTGCGCCATATGCGAATGCTAGAACACGTCTGAGAGCCTGGGAGACGCGTCGAGAGAGCCGCATCTGTAAGTGCTTCCGCCCCCGGTTTACCACTGCCCCGGGTCGGCTTGTGGTCAGGACTCTTTGCGACTCTTTGCGACTCTTGGAGGGACTCTGGGGGGCTGGAGCGCGCCAGGAAAACACCAGTCTGCGCTTCCATGTCCTCAAGAGCTCTGGGAGAGATTTAGACGTGACATATAAGTTCTCATAAAAGTCCGAGAGACGCGCTAACCCCGGACAGCTGTTCTAGGTCACCAACAACCCCGGCTTCCAGACGCCGACAACATGGTATGGACTCAAATTTGTCGATACGTACAGTGAGTCTTGCTAATATATATATATGTGCAGGTCCTCTTCAAGAGAAAGCCCGTCCAATATGTCAGCACGCCTCCAATCGCCGATGATAATACCGAGGTAAGAGATGGCCCTCACTTCTGCCACACCCCACACCCCATGACAAAAGCTGACAGTTGTATAGGTATGGGTGATTCCACAAACTGAAGAGGTATTTACAGAATACGAAGCATATCTCAACCGGTAAGACTCCCCATGCGCCAATTCCAGGGACCCTCACAGCCCTACTAACACCCGCCAGCATGGACTTTTACAAACAGCGCCGCTTCATCTGCCAAATCACAGGCCACTCAGGACTCAACTTCTTCGAAGCACTAAAAAGCGAGCTGGCAGGCGCAGAAGAGGTCGAACAAGCATTTCCGATAGCCCTCAAAGGCCCCATTCTGCGAAGAGTTCAGTTCCAGACGATTTCGCGAATCGATAATTTGGTCGACCTGGTATACGATGAATTCAAGAAGGACTATTATCCGGGCGAGGCCGTTACAGTACATGTGGTCAGTGGCGAGCGATTGACGGGCGTGGTGCGGGATAAGACGAGATTTGGGAGCAAGATGCTTCCCAACGGCACAGTCAGCCCGGCCTTCTCGAGATACTTCGTCAGCCTCGATAATCGCCCGTATGAGGAGGCAGTTGTGGACGACGATCACATTACTCGCGATCGGAAAATATTCACGAAGCAGGTTCTGCGGTCGTTCATCAAGAAGACAGTGGCGCGGGAAGCATGGACGGGCGCACCATGGTTAGTGAAGCCAGATGTGGCGGAGGCATATCATATCGACACTCGAGTCCCGCAGCATCTGAAATATGAGAGCCAGGCTGCAGAAAGGAAACAGAAGCAGCAGCTGAAGAAGAATGGTCCGGACTTCGATAACATGATAGGGGTGTTTCCGGGAAATAATCAAAAACTGCCCGAACTCAAACCTGCGCCCAAAAGCCATAAGAGCAAGCAATTACAAGTACAGGTTTCGAAGAGCAAGCAGTCCATGAGCTTGAATCCTACGCCCCAGATGCCAAGCCAGCAGCAATATTACCACGCCATGCCGCCGCCGCCGCAATTTCAGGCACATACATTTTACACGAACGGAAATGGTGTGCCACCTCCTGGCCAATACACCAACTTTCACAACTCGACCTTCGCATTCGCCCCTATGCAGCAATTGCCTATCCAACCTCCTCCACCTCCACCTATCAAATATCCTATAGAGGATCTCCAAGTTGCGCCGCGCAAAGATGGCACACTCCAGAGGCCGCCACTCAAATATTTCGCAGAGGATACCCCTGTACCAGTTGATAATAATCCAGCGAAGGGCACAGGCATTCTCATGGAATCTGTTGGCCCATTATTGGAGACCTGGGACACTTTGAACGTGTATTGTGAGATATTCAAGCTCGACTCTTTCACTTTCGACGATTTTGTGGAAGCAATGCAGTTTACTTCAGAGGATGTCGAAACCGAGCTCTTCGTGGAAATTCATTGTGCAGCCCTGAAATTGCTGGTAAGCTCGGAGAGCGAGGGTGGGATGGTCCAAATCCAACTACCGGAGAGTGAAGACGAAAGCGAAGAAGAAGACTCAGTGAACGATGTCAGTGCAGTTCAAACGCCGACTCCAGAACCCGAACCGAAGCCGAAGGGACGGGCTACCCGCAGCAGTCTTGCAAAACTCGAGGCGGAAGCTCTTAAAGCTGCGGCAGAACGGAGCCCAACTCCTGAGGTAAAACAGCTGCATTTGGCTGCCGAGATGCAGGCTGATATGGATTGGATTGACCGCCTCAGAAAGCGTGATTTCAAGGACGGCGGATGGCAAGCCATCATTGTCGGTCTGTTTTATCAGCTGACCAAATTCCCGCGGTATGAGCAGCGTTGCGTGGAACTATTGCAGCACCTTGCGCCGGTAAACATGGATCCTACTGCGGAGACTGCTAGGTTACAGTATGAGCGCATGGATGTTAATCTTCGCATCAAGACCCTGCAGATCATCTGTATGCTCACCGCTGAGACTAAGGCTATTCGTGGCTTTATGGAGGAATGCAGCGAGCAGATGACGAGCTTCCGCAAGGAGAAGATCAAATGGCAGCGCGATCGAAAGATAGCGTAAGTCGATAATCACAATAATTATATAGCATGCTGACATATCCTTAGGCTGGAAGAGCTTCGTCTTCTGAACGAGGAAAAGAAAGTCCTTCTACCTGCGAATACCATTCCTACGCCAGAGCCAGAGATCAAAGCGAATGGGGATAGCAAGATGACTGGCGTGGAAGTGCATGTACTTGAGGAAGAGGAAGACATGATGGACACGGATGATGATCTACACCAGGGTCGTTCCTTGCGCCGTGGAAATGATAGGGCTGCTGAGAGACAGCGCAAACGCGAAGAAGAGCAAGACCGACGAGAGAAGGCCGAGGCAGCAGCAAAGATGCCAAAGCAGTCAAAGCAGTTCACAAAGCTTCTCAAGGATATACAAAAGAAACAGGACATCATCAAGCGATGCGAAGAGGAGATTGCCATCATCGACAACGATCTTCGCGAAGCGGACTGTCCAAGGACGCGTGTTCTGGGCAAAGACAGATTCTGGAATCGATACTATTGGTTCGAGCGAAATGGAATGCCTTATGGTGGTCTTCCAAACAGCTCGACTGCGGATGCCGGATACGCGAATGGCTGCCTCTGGATTCAAGGTCCTGATGAGATGGAACGTGAAGGGTATATTGACATGAAGCCCGAATGGCAAGCGGAATATAAGGCGAAGTTCGACATGACGGTTCCTGAGCGAAAGAAGCGCGAGGAAGGTCCGACCTCTGTCTTCAACGCGCGTCAATGGGCGTACTACGACAATCCAGAGGACGTCGATACTCTGATTAGTTGGCTCGATCCACACGGGTTCAATGAGCTGAAACTGCAGAAGGAGCTGAAGATCCACCAAGAGAATATTAAAACCCATATGGTGAAGCGCAAGGAGTATCTGAATCCGTCGGAAGAGAAGAAAGAGGACGACACGAAGAAGCGTGTCTCGACACGTGTGAAGCAGCCTCCGAGCCATGCCGCCCACCGCTGCTTGGCCTGGCACAACACCATGGCTATCGACGAGCTTGGGCATCTGCACTCCGACCAACCGAGGTCGCGCAAGCCGACAAAGAAGGAGAAAGTGATTATTGAGGAGAGAGAGGCGAGGAGCGAGGCGAAGGGGAAGGACAAGGGTCCGGGGAGACAGGGAACGAGATAGCAGTCTTGAGATATTTAAGGGGAGGAGATATAAGTACGATAGTGTCGCGATCTTGAAATCACATCCGTCTGTCGGAATAGCACGCGGTGGGCTACTCAGGCCGGGAGGAGTATGGGATGGGGCTTGAAGGAGCATTTTGGTGGAGTTTGGTGGTTGCATGGTGGGCGGCATGGGGTGTAGAGCATATTTGCATGTTGTTGGAGTAATGCATGCGGATGCCAGCGAGTATTAGAAGCGCTTGAATTGATATATTATTACCATTGTCGATTTCTCGTTGACTTGAGTATATGTATGTAATGTTTTCTTCAGATGAGACCTGGGGAAGGGGATGGTGAGTCTGAATGAAGGCTAGCCTCGGCTGCTCCCGCCCCCTACAGTAAGCGGTGGCATGGTACACTCTTTCACTTCCATCGTGCATCGATTGTCATCTGGCCACAAGCCAGAATTTTTTCAGACAATTCATTTATTATTTACATTAGTCCAACGTGGGAGACACTCCACTCAGCTCTGAGACATCTATGAATTCCATCGTCATCCATTGAAGAAAGTCTCACAGCCTTCCCCAACCGCGCCTCAAAGGCTGTCCGTGGCCGTAAGCGAACCACAGCCTCGTCTCCCAACGTCAAGCCATCATCGAGGCCATCAGCGCCGTCGCTCCTCAGCCCCTCAACCCCTCAAGTGCGTATATTCACGATGGCGGACAGTCGCAAAGGTACAGACTCACCTGCGCTTTACTTTGATGGCAATGCTCCAAGCAGACGACCGTGCTAACGCAGGAATAGCCTCGACGGCGCCCGGTTCGGACGACGAGACCCCGATGAAGGACACGATCAAAGTGACGCCGCGCAAGGAGATGCGACCGAACGGGACGGTGAAGCTGAAGCGGCCGGCGCCGAAGCATAACAAGCCTGGGAATTGGAGGGATGGGAGTGTGATTGATGGTTCGTTGCCCCATCTCTCTCTCGTTTGCCCCGTTGGAGTTGACTCACGCGCCCTGCGCGCCTCTTCATCGGCGTGAACTGTGGGTGGTTCGGGAAATGGGCTGCTGATTGGTGCTTTGGGGCGCAGATGAGAAGAAGGCCAAGCCGAAGACACCGACGACCGGCTCGCCCTCGACGAACTCCGCGACCTCGCCAGGACCCGTGGTCACGCAGCTCGATGACAATGCGCGCGATTCGTTTGCGACGGGGCGGCCGTTGGAGGATAGTCCGGAGACGATACTGTGTAAGCATTGCAAGAAGAGTATTTTGAAGAGTATTGGGAAGGCGCATATTGAGAAGTGCTTGGCGGAGAAGAGGGAGGCGATGAGGAAGAGGAAGGAGGCGAAGGAGAGGGCGGCGAGGAAGAAGGAGGAGGAGGGGAGGGAGGTGGAGGAGAAGGAAAGGGAGGTGAAGGAGAAGAAGGCTAAGAAGGATAAAGATAAGGAGAAGGAGAAGGGGAAGAGGGAGGAGAAGGAAAAAGAAAGGGAGAAAAAGGAGACTGTGCCGCCGGTGGATGCGGATGGAGATACGAATATGGGGAATAATGATGATGACGAGGAAGAAGCTGATTGTCCCGAAGAATCGGTGTCACCTGAGGTTGTCAAGAAAACGCCGGCGGGACTAAAGAGCACAAAGAAGACGGCGGGAAAGAAAAACGAGGATGGAGAGAAGAAGCAGGGAAAGAAACGGAAGGCGGAGGGTGATGCTGAGAAAATGCCAAAGCAGAAGAAGAAGAAAGATGATCCGAAAGTTAAAGCTGCAAAACCTAAAGGTATTTATTCATTCCCATCCCACGTCCACTTGGCTTCATCACATCACCACACATGTCACGTGAATCAAGAATATGGCTGATCTTCCCTTAGTCCCGGTTGATGTTGAGAGACAGTGCGGTGTCATCACGCCCAACGGCGTTCCTTGCGCAAGATCATTGACTTGCAAGTCTCATTCTATGGGTGCAAAGCGAGCAGTTCCCGGTCGATCATTGCCATACGATATGCTCCTCGCCGCCTACCAAAAGAAGAACCAAGCCAAGCAGCAAAGTACGTACTTCCCAGCAACCCTCCCCCCCTCTTATCTCCCAGATTCCCCCAAGGCACACCATCTAACAACCCCACAGAAGCAGCAATCGACGCAAACGCACCCCTCGAGGACGAAGACGACGTCAACGCCGGCCCCATCGACTCCGACGAAGAAACCGCCCTGGTGATGTCTGCGCTCTCGAAATGGAACCCGCAGCCCGTCGTCCCGCAGCCTGTTCTCATCCCCATCAAACTCAAATACCAGCTTGCGAGATTGCGAGAGCAGCTGGATAATGCCACCAGTGGCGGGACGGTGAATATCTTCAAGGTCGCGAGTAAGAATGGAGAGCCGTTTCCGATGCGGGATCTGGCGGGGGACGAGGATGCGCCGGGCGAGAGGGATGAGAGCTATGGCGTGGGGATGGGAGGAGGGGCGGGACCGGCGGGGATGCAGGGGGTTAGGAGGCAGAGCGGGTTTGCAGTGGGGCAGACGCCGGTGAGAGGGGCGAGCTCGATTTCGAGTAATAGGTGAAAGGGTTATGCTTGATTAAGGTGGCTTTGTTTGGGAAGGGGAGATTTGCTGGAGTTCGTGGGGTGGCAGGCGTGGTCGGAGTGGATGTGATGGATTTGGCTGGGATACCCACGACATAGGGGCAGGGAGTGGCTCATCGCTGTAACAATGCATTTTGGGTAGCATCTATGGGTCGGGTTCCGCATAGGTGTTTACATAGTCTCATTTTATTAGAGAAGAAGAAGAAGACAAAGTTAAATCCATGCTGTCACCGTTTACGGTGTCGTTTCTGGTGCCAAGACTTTGCGGTAGAAAACCCGCTCCGCCAGCCTCACCTCAAATATTCCGCCCCGCTCATGCCCGCTGGCTGATCCCCATGGCATCTCCAAATCCCATAATCTCGAGGCTTTTGGATTGGAATGCGCCGCATGTCGCAGATGTGATTTCACTGTTCCCGCTGCCATTGCGCAGCAATAGTACTATCACAACCGACCTTATATTGGCCTTGGCGTGCGCCACATCATATATTCACCACCAGCTCGCACCGAAGCGATACCGAAGTCGAGCAACTGCCTTTGTGTGCAGGCGTCCGTTTGCGCCTGGAGCCTCAACCGAGAGCCCTCGGCCCTCGACCGGGTACATACGTATATACAGCGGCAGGAGCTAGACGGAGAAACAAGAGGTGATGGCGCAGGTCATCGACATCTCGGCGCCGGGCCAGAAACTCAGCGATGCGGACGCGTATCCGCTGCGAGACCAGGTCGCGCACCTGCTCAACAGGTCGCAGAAGGGGTTTCCTGGGGCGCAACCAGTGTCGTTCGCGCGTCGGCACATCGAGGAACTCATGAAGCAAGAGTGCGTTGTATTCTTTATCCCTCCTGCTGCTGCTTCCGTGTCCTTCCCCCCTCTCCATTCCCGTGCATTCCTTCACATCTCCTTCACCTCCCTCTCCAAAAGCTATATAAGTGACGTCCATGCCCAGCTACTACGTCTGCGAGAAGTCCGACGGCCAGCGCTACCTCCTCTTCTGCACCTCCGACCCCGAGACCGGCGCTGAAGCACACTTCCTCATCGACCGACGCAACGACTACTGGTTCACGCCCGGCCTGCACTTCCCCATCAAAGACGACCCGAAATTCCAGTCCTTCCACCTCAACACCCTGATCGACGGCGAGCTCGTGCTCGACCGGCTGCCCAACGGCTCGGTGCGCGCCAAATACCTCGTCTTCGACTGCCTGATCCTCGACCGCAAGTCGCTGATGACGCGGACCCTGGACAAGCGGCTCGCGTACTTCAAGGACTGGATGTTCGAGCCGTACCAGGAGCTGCTGCGGCGGTTCCCGGAGGAGGTGCAGTACATGCCGTTCGTGGTGGAGCTGAAGCCGATGCAGTTCCCGTACGCGATGGAGATGATGTTCCGGCAGGTGCTGCCGAGCCTGCCGCACGGCAACGACGGGCTGATCTTCACGTGCCGCAACACGGACTACAAGCACGGCACGGACCCGCACATCCTGAAGTGGAAGCCGGAGAACGAGAACAGCGTCGACTTCCGCACGGCGCTGGAGTTCGAGCGGGTGCAGCCCGATGCGCAGGACCGCGCCGAGGGGGTCACGGAGCCGTGGGTCGACTACGACGCCGTCCCGACGGTCAACCTGATGGTTTGGGCCGGCGATAGGGACGGCGAGAGGTGGTATGGGACGATGCATCTGGAGCCCGAGGAGTGGGAGGAGCTGAAGGGACTGGGCGAGCCGCTGGATGAGAGGGTGGTGGAGTGCTACATGGACGAGCGCAAGAGATGGAGGTACATGCGCTTCCGCGACGACAAGGACAAGGCGAATCACATCAGCACGGTGGAGAGCGTGATCGAGAGTATACGGGATAGAGTCACGGAGAAGGAGCTGATTGGAAGCGCGAAGAGGATTAGGGATGAGTGGAAGAGGAGGGCGGGTCAGCCGCCGGGGCCGCCGGCGGGCACGAATGGGGTGAAGGGCTGAGATTGGCGTGCCATGCCATCCAGTGGGCGGGCGATGGACAGACGAGCAGGGCGGGGTTAGACGGCATTTTGTGCCATATCGGCGTCAGGTCTCTCAGGGTTTCAGGCCGGGAATTGGGGATTCTGTAGATGGAATGGGCGTTCGGATCGGGTATTGCTGCTGCTGCTGCGAGAAGCAGGGGATCAACAGGCCTGAATACAATACTAGTAGCATGCATGTTTTCTCTCTCTCTCCCCTTTGACCTTGCTGTTGCAGACAGACGTGCGGGTATTTGGAGAGGGGGAGAGGGATGTGAGGCAGATGAGATGAGATGAGATGAAATATCCGAGATAGATTCATGGAGGCTGTGAAATGTGCAACCCCGGCTTGAACGCTCGAACTGTAGTCTGTTTTCTGGGTGCTTGATGCTTGTGGTAGGTAGGTAGGTAGGTGTCTTGGCAGTTTGTGCCGCGGATGGGATGATGGGTTTGCTAGCCGCATGCGTGTTTGACGTGCTTGTGAGCGCAGTTCTGTGTGCGATTTGACGGCCGGCTGGGAGAGGCAGACACAGGGAATGCGGGCTTTGCGGAGGGGGCGGGGGTTGAAGGTCTGGACCTGGAGGTTGGGAAGGACTTGTGCAAAGGCGGTGGGAGGGAGGAGGAGTTCTGCGTTTTGAGATCTGAGATCGGACTTCTAATGGGATCTGCCACTGCAACTGGGACTGTGACTGCGTTGATAAGGGAGCAGGACTGGTAGTGATTGAGATAGGATGGTCTGCAGAACTGCAGGTGCGTGAAGGTGGAATCACGATTGGTATTGACTAAAAGAGGAGGTCCACAGCGGAGTTATGAGAACAATTAAGTACAGTAAAACTCACAATCACAATCACAATCACATATGCAAACAGACAGCAGAAGTTATGTATGCGCAGCTCATATTCCACGTCCTAGCAAAGGCTGCCTGAAGGAAACTTCTGCAGAGAAACGCTGATATCCAGCCCTCGCCATTTTCGTATTCAGATGAGCAAACCTGTCCCGATCGATCGCCACTCCTACAAGCCAGGAGGACCTGATTTCCTAACTTGCAGAGTCGATGGATGGATGGACGGTGATGTGATCATATGCGACTCCCAACTCCCATATTAAGTCGCGTGATTGTAAGGCGAGTTCTTGTGTTCAGTTGAGTCGTAAGATGTCGTACAAATACAGTGGTCAAATTGCCAGTCCGATCTGAGGTGCTAACTGTGCGATTGGCAGGAATCAGATTGACTGATTGCAAGTGTGCAGAGCTCAGTACAGGAAAGGCCTAGAACCTCAGGAGAACAATGCCGGCTGCGACGACAGCCAGCATCTTGTGATTGTGGTTGAATACATTGACAGCACCACCCGTGAAGGTTGGGAGTGGCGAGCCGGTGCTGGTCATGTTGAAAGGAACTCCAGTGGCGAACTGGCCGGAATTTTCACTAGTAGAGTTGCTGAAATATGGCAGAGTCGTGGTAGTGGTTGATGTGCGAATTGGTTGGAAGGTGATCTCGGTGGTGATTCTGGGAGATATTAGGATTGTTCAAAGATAAGAGATCAAAGGAAAAGAGAGAGAGACTGACGGTGATTTTGAAGAAATAGAAAGTGAATCGGAAATGACAGTTGGGAGGGGAATGACAGAGTCAGAGGATAAAGGGGAAGTGACAGTAATGTAAACAGTAGCCACGCACTCAGAGCTGCTCGCAGAAGCTGAGGGAGTTAAGTCGGTCACGCCAAAGGAGTCAGTGGTCTCGGTGTAGGTTGGATTGAGGCCGACTTGAATTGTCGTGAATGAAGTCTCGATGATGGTCCTGGTGTGGCTGCTTGTCACGGTGCTTATTGTGTCTACAGACTCTGTGGGCATGAAGGCTCTTGGATTCAGAGCAGCGACGTCGATGGTGCTTCCAGGACGTTAGAGATAATGAGACATGGCAGCGAAGAACATGGTTGTTTGAGGGATGAGGGATGAGATGGGATGTCTTAAGAGACATCAACAAACCAGATGAGAACGAGAGGACTTACACGTCGAAAGCAGTTGAAGCATCAGATCCATCAAAGGCACTGATAGCCAAGCCGGCAAGGGCAAGGAAGATTGTAAGAAGAGTGACTTTCATGATTGCGACTGGGAACAGTTAGTAACAGTGGTCATTTGATGTGCAGCTCATCACCACGCCGACAGCGAGGTCTATTAAGAGGTCTATTAAGAGGTCCATCAAGATTGTCGAAGTGGCGGCAATGAGCTTGGGACTGCACATACATATCTTGACGGCACGTAAAGGTGTAGATCGGCTGTCCAAATGAATGTAACAAGTGTGTAAGAAGGGATCTTGATGATTGATGATTAAGATCAAAGACAACGTGTGTACTCGAAGTGAAAACGAGAGTTGTAGAAAAATGAAGAAGAAGAAAGGAACGTGAAGAGGTGAGGAGGTGAGGAAATTGGAAGGTGAGGAACTGTCAATTTATACTCGGGACTCGGGAGGGTTGGTCCCAAATCGCCAGACGAGCAACGGGGGGTATTCCAAAATCGGCCAATGAGGCGCTGTATACCCGAACGTCTCCTAGACAAATAAACAACCGCAAGAAGGTCAAGGCACTGCCGCGTAAAATTTGATATGAGAAACATCGACAATCTTCAGTCTTCAGTCTTCAGTCTTCTGGCCTCAAGGAGCCAGAACACTTCTCTCGTCCGTAGTTGCTAAGCCACAGCCAAATCTACGGGTTGAGTGGAGGAATGGCCATTATAAGGATGCTACCAAGGGAGACTATCGGTATAGGATAACGAGACTGTGACCTGAAGGAGGGATGAAATAGGGTGAGAATTCTCATAACATTGGAGCATCTCATTAGCCATCCATAGTAGATGTGCCGCTATGTTCCAGCTTAAGGAGTACGAGTACCCAAAGGAGACAATGCTCTTATCAAAGTATATGGCCTTTAGATATGTCTTGCCTTTCACATACAGGATCCAGTGATGGGAAACTGAAAGCATCGCGTGGTGAATGAAGTAGATTACTCTTCCTTAACCCAAGCTGAAAGTCCCTCCTGAGATGGAAATCCTACCCATATTTCCAAGCATGAGTAATGTCATTTAGTACCAACTTATAGTACTTATTTGAGAATCACGATAGTCCATGGATCTGGTAACAATCCATCTCCCAGCTTAGAATTAACGTTGAGAATGATCTGTGGCCATTCTATTTATGAAAATGGGTGATCCAGTTGACAAGAGCCGCAAGAGCCAAGACGACGTGCTATTGAGAGATCTCCAGACGAAAAGAACAATACAATATTCACCGCCAACTTTTGTTTATGTTGGTGGGATGAGAAGTTGAAAAGGGATTCAGGGGAATTGGAGGAGAGACAATATGGAATTAGAGTATGGTGGAGTATGGAGCTTCTTGAGAGCACCCATATGCCGTGTCCATGGAGAATACGGCCAAAGAAGATTGTGATAAAGATTATGGCCTCCGAATCACCAATTCCAGCCTGATACTGTCCAGAAGAGCTTTACAAAATCTCAGCACAACTGATTCAATGAATATGTGCCGAGTGCAAATCAGGACACATCAATTTCCGTGCTGTTGTGTGTTTCTCCTTACTGAAGTCCATACAACACAGAGGGCGCTCACTACACTCAGGTTGGCCCTTTACAGGACATATTAACGCACAGAATTGAGGAAGGGCAGAATGCCCAACGCCAACCTGTAGCATAGCATTCTACCCTTCTAGCGAAGGGCATTCTAAATAGAAATCATTATCGTCCTTGATCGGAGAAGTCTACACAGAGTATCTCCACATTGCTGGACATCCTTTGTCCAAAAATCAGAGTAGGGGAACATCGATGTGGATGTGGACGTTGCTGAAGCCTGAGGGTTGGTTCATACCAGGTAATGTACTCAACGAGAGCTGATGTTGAAGCCGATGTTGAAGCTGATCTTGAAGCTGATGTTGAAATTGACTTTTAGCGCCGCGGCAAGCTGAACCTCCGTCGCGTTCCAGTCGCGTGTGTACCTGCCGGCCTTACCCAACCCCCAAACCCCACAGCCAAGAAGAAAGAGCCCCGGCGCCAAACCACCTTGCGAACATCAACACGACCTTAACTCTTCCTCCGAAAACAACAACGTCGAAGCTTCTCTGCGATCATAGGAAGTTCACGAAACTCACCAATATCGAGTGCGCGACCGTCGCCATGGCTCCACGACGGGGCTCAGCTCCCGCGCCTGTGCCTGTGGAGGAAGAACCAGAGCTCCCGGCCCTGGTCTTCAACGAACCTCTATCATGGCGCGCCGGAAAGGCAATTCCGACGAGCGAACTGTTACGACGACTCAATACGTTATCCAAGGAATTGATGGAGATGGACCAGGAGGAATCGGACAAGGACTCTCTCACCCACGTCGCGAAAGAGCTTGCAGGGCCCAACCTGCTACACCACAAGGATCGAGGAGTGAGAGCATATACGGCCTGCTGCTTGGTGGATGTCTTCAGGATTTGCGCGCCGGACGCGCCATTTACTCCATCGCAATCAAAAGTACGTTGCGCTGCTGTATCTCTAGAGCGTGGCTGACGAGGGCATTAGGACATATTCACGCTTTTCATCACTTCCATACTTCCCGCTCTCTCCGATCCTTCAAATGCATATAATACCCAGCACATGTACGTTCTGCAATCGCTTGCAGAGGTCAAGAGCATAGTCCTCTTGGCAGATGTCAATAACGCCGACCCGCTTATCCTACATCTCTTCACGTCCTTCTTCGATATCATATCGGGAACATCGAAATCCTCAACTGGAGAGCAACTGAGCAAGAATGCGGAATATCACATGAATCAGGTTCTAGTCACTCTGGTGGATGAAGTTGCATCACTGCCTACTGGGGTCATTGATACCATAGTGGCACAGTTCCTGCGAGCTGCTTCATCGGTTACTGGCAAAGCCAAGCAAAATGGCGATGCAAAACCGGACGACAAGCAATCTACATTATTGATGAAGGAGCTTCCCGCTGCATATAAAATGGCCGAGTTCCTCTGCAATTCCTGTCCTGAGAAGATGTCTCGCTATATCAGCCAATACTTCAATGATGTGATTGTCGATGCATCATCCGCGGTTAACCTTTCCAAATCAGGGGACCACAGGAGACCGAGTATTAATATGGAGTCGGATGATGAAGACGGCAACGCCGGCCCAACAGAGACTGACCTGAGAGAGTTGAATAAGGCACATAGACTCTTAAGAGAGCTTTGGCGTGCGTCAGCTCAAGTGTTGCAAAATGTCATTCCACAGCTCGAGGCTGAGCTCTCGGCGGAAAACGTTCAACTTCGGCTACTCGCGACTGAGACACTGGGAGACATTATCTCGGGAATAGGAGCGGCGGGGCCACCTCCAGTGCCAGTTATGGACCCTGCCGCGTATCCTCCTATGACCCTCGAGGATTATAAGCAACCGCCCGTTTTGACGAACATTCTGACCACACCAATGTCGCCACAGTCTTTTTCACAATCATATCCATCGGTCTATCACAGTTTCCTCAGTCGCAAGAATGACAAATCTCCTGTTATCAGATCGGCTTGGACGACTGCGATTGGAAGAATCATTGTCACCTCTGCTGGCGGAATTGGCCTTAGTCGGGAGGACGAGGTCGCACTTATCAATGGACTGGCGGAAAAGCTCAATGACCCGGATGAAAGAGTTAGAATTGCAGCTGTGAAAGCAGTGGGTGGATTCGGATTCCGAGATATTGCGACCAAGCTCGCCAGCAACGGTGATGTCAACAAGCCTGGATCTGTCTTGTGTAGTTTGGCAGATCGCTCTCGTGATCGAAAGCATGCAGTTCGTGTTGAAGGGATGACCACAATCAGCAAAGTCTGGGGTGTAGCCGCTGGAGAGATAGCTGCGGGAAATGAGACAGTAACATCACTTCTTGGGGGGATTCCATCGAGGATCTTTTATGCGTATTACGCCAATGATCAAGATGTCAATGCTCTACTCGACCATGTTATGTTCGAACAACTCTTACCACTCTCATACCCCCCCTCCAAGTCAAAATTAGCCAAAAAGGCAAATGGCGAGTCACAGCAGACATCTCAACCTCAATCTACTGGAGATTACGCGTTCGATCCAAACAAATCTCGCGTTGAGCGTCTCCTAATTCTTGTCCGCTCTCTTGATGCAAAAGCAAAGAAGGCATTCTTTATGTTGCAGGCACGGCAAAAGACATACAGAGATGTGATGAGCACATTTCTAAAGAAGTGCGAAGAGTATAATGGCGGTGTAATGGACGAGAACGAGAAAGACATAAAGCAGAAACTCACTGCTGTGGTTCAATGGCTTGTGCAGTTGCTGCCTGATCAACCTCGAGCAAGCGCTGATCTCTGGAAATTTGCGAAGATGCATGATAGGAGAGCTTACCACCTGATCCGATGCACAATGGATCCGATGGAAGATTTCAAGACGGTATATAACGCGTTCAAAGAGTTTTCCAAGCGCATTGAAGGAGCACCAGGAGCGCCTGCAGGTCTTCTGGAGACATTGGTCCCTCTTATTTACCGCGCCGGGTCTATCGTCTATAATCAGAGCCATTTACCTGCCATTCTTGAGTTCTCTCGGAACGATGAAAAGGGTCTGGGGGCTACTGCTCACGAGTTGCTGAAGGAGATCTCCGAGCGAAACCCGGATATCTTCAAGGCTCAAGTGAAAGATCTTTGCAAGCTCTTAGTGGATGAGGCTCCCACAGATACAAAGCCAAATGACATTGGGTCCGTTAAGACACTGAAGGCTTGTGCCGGTTTCGCGAGGAAGTTCCCAGACGAAATCCCGAAGGACAGGCCATTCGTACAAGCTTTGATCAGTTTCGCAAAATATGGTGTCCCTGCAAAGGCGGCAAAGTACGCTGTCACGATCCTACTCTCCACAACGGACCGCGAAGCGATGCACGCAGAGGATCTGCTGCAGTGGGCTATCAAGGACTGGACTTACGGCTCCGATCACTACCTCAACAAGTTGGCAGTTATCAGTCAGGTGACTTTGTTGGCCCCTACTGTTATGGATGAAGTTCAGGAAGATATCCTCGACATCACAACCGTGCAAGTTATTAAAAAATTTAGAACACCCGTGAGTGAGGAGGCCCGAAGCTGGCAGGATGATTCGGCCCTCGACGAGGAGTGCCAGGCCAAGTGCTGGGCTATTAAGGCACTTGTCAACCGTCTTCGCGTCATCACTGATCCTGTCGCCGCTGAACAGCTCGCACATCCTATTTACCTATTACTGAACGATCTCATCGCCAAGGAGGGCGACCTTGGGGGAACCGAAGCGACGCCAAAGCACCATCGGTCGCGTCTACGTCTCCTGGCAGCTCAACTTCTCCTCAAGCTTTGCACAGTAAAGAAACTTGAGGAACTTGTCCTGCCCCAACCATTCAACCGTCTCGCCACTGTCGCACAAGACAGTCTGTTCCAAGTGCGCCGCGGCTTCATCGAAAAACTGCAGAAGTACCTCGTCCAATCTCGTCTCCCGTCCCGCTTCTACACAATCATCTTCCTCATGGCCTTCGAGCCGGAAACCCACTTCAAGCTGACAACCGTCACCTGGATCAGATCTCGCGCCAAATTCTTCCAGGACAAGAAGATGACGGTCATGGAAGCCATTCTTCCTCGCCTCTTGTCTCTACTCGCCCACCATCCAGATTACAGCCCGGAAGCAATCGATCTCGTCGACACCGCGCAGTACATCCTCTTCTACGTCTCCTCCATCGCAAAGGAAGACAATCTCGGCCTGATCTACAAGTATGCCGAGCGCGTCAAGCAAACGCGCGATGCAATCAATCCCGTCGAGTCCGAAAACCTGTATGTCCTGTCCGACCTCGCGCAGGCGGTCATCCGCAAGTGGGAGGCCAAGAAGGGCTGGACGATGCAAGTGTATGCCGGCAAGGTCGGACTGACCCGGGATCTCTTCGCGTCGATGCCCGACCACGCGACGGCGCAGGAGACGGCGGATAAGAATTTCCTGCCGGAGGAGATGGATGAGCTTCTTGACGGGGTGGTGAAGACGGCGGAGAGGAAGACGAGGGCGAAAAGGAAGGCGGATGATGGGGAGCAGCCTGCTGCTAAGAAACCGCGACAGGCGTCTACCAGCAAGGCGGCGACGACGAAGGCTCCGGCGAAGAAATTGGCAAAGCCCAAGACGCCCGCTAAGAAAGCTAAGAAGGCGAAACCGGAAAGTACGCCGAGGTCGGCTGTTGAGGAGTCGGCGAGGAGACGCAGTGTTCGTGGTGCGGGAGCGAAGAGCTATGCGGATAGAGATGATAGCGAGGATGACGAGGAAATGATGGAGGGTGTTAGTAAATGGGAGTATGAGGACGGTCATGTGGAGTCGGACAATGGCGGCGAGGCTGGCTCTGATTCCAGTGCGGAAGAAGCTGAGGAAGAGGAGCAGGAGAAGGAGGCAGATGAAGACGTCGAGATGGCAGAAGTCGCGGATGAGTCTGCTGAGAAGGAGGAAGAGATCGAGGAGAAGGAAACTACTTCTGTGGTAACTGAGCAGGACTTGCTCTCCTCGCCTCCGCTGAGCGAGCTGGGATCGCCGGAACCAACACCGGAACCAATGCCGGAGCCAACGCGCGAGCCTGTGACAAAGTCGAACGGGAGGGGCAGGAAAGCAGCTGCGCCCAAGCCTGCACCGAAGGCGAAGACAAAGGCGCCTGTGAAGCCGAGGGCCAAGGCGCCGGTCCGGGCCAAGGCAGCGCCGGTCAGAGCCAGTGCGAGGGGCAAGGGGAAGGAGAAGACGGCGGCGAAGGAGAAGGAGAAGGATGTTTTTGATATGGATAGCGATTAAGGCTCGAGAGAGACGGGGGGATTGCTGAGGTTGAAGGAAAGAAAACGAGCGCACAGAAGATACGACACGACAAGCACACATCATACATTACACATATCATATGCCACCATATTTTACGCTTTTTTGCATTGCGGAATTCGAGCAATCAATCCCATCATCGGCCATATGAGCGATAGCGAGTTAGTTCAGGGCGGAGCGGGTCTGTGATTGATAATTCGATGCGCCGGGGGAGAGGGGAGGAGGCGGAGGCGATATACCCCTCTGTATGTATAGTTGAATTTTTGATTGTCCTGGCATTGTCTTTGGGGATGGAGTTATTGTATACGGGAGGGAGGAGGGGGGAGGGAGCGTGATGGGGATTCTCTTGCTTGGCTGGGGGAGTTGCTGGTAGGATAGGTAGCTGCAAATGAAGTCGTGGTTCAGTGCTGAGGTTGTTGCGTGATGCTTTTGACGTGATGTGATTGAGGGCGAGGTGCTGGGAGAATGGTATCGCTTGCTGGGTGTTGGTTGTTGGTGGAGAAATGGGAATTCATTTCATGACTGGGATTGCAAGTCGTGATTTGGCATTCATCACAAATCAAAATAACTATCTAAGAGAGAGGAGCAAAGAGCGAAAGTAAACATTGCAAACTATCTCCTTCAGCACCTCAACCCTCCCCCCAGCATAACGGCGGCCGCCGACACCCTCTTCCCTCCCATACGCAGAACAGTTCCCTCACCCCATCCCCCCTCTAACGCCCAATTTTTTTTTTAGATCCCGCCAGCGGTGATGCAGACATGTAGTCAATGGTGGGCAGTGAAAATTTCAATCAAATCGTGTAGGCTGTGACTTGGTAATTTGTTCTTGTAAAAGTCAATGGTTTTGTCCAATTCAATCTTAGGAAGAGACTACGCCGCGATGAAATATAGTGCACAGTTTATAACATGCTAAGAGCATACGGCGGAAGGACTCATATGCCCGAGTTTCCAAGAGGATTACGGATCTATTAATCGAGTCTATGCACCACCAAAAAAGAAGCAAGTCCTGAAATCTCAAAAATCTATCTCCATAACACTCCAACAAACGGCCCAATGTTCGACCAAAACTGCCCAGAAGCATCGCAATCAACCAGCCAAAGAGTCTTCAAACCCTGCATCAACAGTATCAGCACCTATCACCCAAAAGCAGGATTCATGGAAACATACCAGTAGCATCCGTAATTTATAGCCCACAATTCAGTACCTTCCGGGCCACTCCTGTCCAATCCCCAGCTGTTACCGTGCTCAACCTTGAACCCCATCACACGATCGCCGGCGACGTAATGGATCTCCCCAGCGTCCTAAATAATTTCATGAAGAGTATAATAAGATTTGCAAGATCTCAGATATGTATAATGAATTATGACTAAGCAAAGTCTTAAAGCTAATTGCACTTGCATTCCATATCCGTCAAATGCCCTACAAGCAATGTTCCCCAGCCTAAACACCATGCCCGTAAGCCCCAAATAATGCAGATACGCCAATTAATACTCAAAATCATCATCCACCGACGGCCCCTTACTCTTGGTCACGCTCTCCTGCTTCCTGTACATCTCGGCGATCTGTCTGCTACTCGTTGCCTCATCCGGCTTCTTATCATCTCTGATCCTGATAAAGCGCGGGAACCGCAGACTGACTCCCTTCTCTACGGAAGCATCCAGGTTTTCCTTGCACGCAGCTCTGTATTTCGGACTGAGAGTGAGATCAGCAGTTTTCACCTCCCACACGTATCGCGGTTCGAACCAGACATCTGGCTGATGCCCGCTGGCCTTGCTGTGCTCGTAGAATGGTTTCGGACGGTCGATAACTGTGTCCTTGAGTTGCTTATGTAGCTCCTCAAGTACCTCTTCACTAAATCCGGTACCGATATTACACACAGTCTCATATGTATCACTGCTTGGATTGTAGCAAGCGAGCAAGAACGCGCCGTACACACTGGTACGCTTGCCTTTTCCGTGATATGCGCCAAGAACGACGAGATCTAGGGAGTCTCCAATGCCGGCAAGGTAATCCTTTTTGATCTTCAGCCAGTTGCGAGAGCGTTTGCTGGGCTCATAGCCCGATTCCGGACCATCGAGCATCTTGACCATGAGTCCTTCGCAGGAAGCCTTCATAGACTCGTCGAGAAAAGACTGGATGTCATCGATTTCTTGACTATTCATGGCGGTAGCAAAGCCAAACTCGCCCTCGACTGGCATGAAAGCACTATAGAGAAGCTCACGGCGTTCTCGGAATGGTTTTTTTACGATTGCCTCGCCATTCAAGAATAGCAAGTCAAAGGCAAACACGCAGACTTTGACTTTGATATCTTCAGATTTGACATCCTTCTTCTTCCGGGTCATAAGCTGTTGGAATGGGAGTAATTTCTTTTCCACGAAGTCCCAGGCTACAGTTTCGCAGTCGAGGACGAAGCTCTTAGTATCCTTTTTGACCCAAGTGCCGAGCTTCTCTAGGATGTCCGGGTATTTCTTTGATAAATCTTCTGAGTTGCGAGAGAAGATGGCAGCAAGCCCACCTGCCGTGCCTTTGGCGGCTTGTGGCACGACGCTTTGGTATGGCGTCTCGGAGTCCTTGGAGACATAGTGGATCTGCGCTCTTTCACCGTCGTATTTGTACTCGCATGTGAAAGTCTGATTTTCAAAGCGATCGAGAACTTCGGTGATTGATTTTGTAGGCTTGGCCAGCATGGGCTTGAGCGGTACACCAGGCTGGAGCTTGCAGTTATCGCGAAGATTGAAGATGCCGTGCTGAACCATGGCTGGGATGACAACGTCATAGCTGGGAAGTTCGCTTTTTAAGGTTAGGTACTGGATCTGTTGATGGAACAAATTAACTCACCTAAACACCGCTTTAAGGATTTGCTCTCCTTTCGCAAGCTGCTCTGTGCTTGGGACTTTGCCTTTGCCCTTAGCTTCGATCTCATGGCAGACCATAGCCTGCGCCAATGATACCAAGACTGTCTTCTCAGCCAAACCGAGGCGTAGCTTGCCTTCCAAGAATCGGATGATGAACTTTGCTTCACTGGGACCACCCTTGTCTTTTGTGATATCAACTTTCCTCGAACTTCCATCAGCAGCTGAAAGTAGTTTTTTAATGCCATCTACTTTACGGCCTTGTGCACCATTACCCTGCATAGTTGCAATATCCAGCAAGGACTTGTGGACACCTCTGACCGTTAATGGCTTTGGCTTGAACATTGTAGGCTGATTAGACCTGCTTTTGACTGCTACCAAACCCAAGTCGCCAATCTCCCTTTGATCTTGCTTGATGACTGCAAGACTCCGGCCAGTAGCCTCACCAATGGCTTTCATGATCAATGACTCGCCAATACCAAGTTCGACACCAGCATAGTCTGCTGCAAGTTTATTGATCATGAGCAGAACCGTGGGAAGGAGATCATCGGGCGTGAGTCGTAGGACTTGACGGAGAAATAAGGAACAATGTGCGGCGATGACCAATCGCTTTGTAGTCATCTCAATGAGGGAGAATGTCGTGCACAATGCTGCATATGGTACGGGCTCTCCAGGCTTCCAGTCGGGATAAGGGTCTTTGCTGGCGGATTTTAATGTTGTCTGTATTTTCTCGCGGGCTTTCGCTGCCAATCCTGGCCTTTCCTCTTCATCCTCATCCAACTCTTCTTCGACCTCTGAGGCAGACTCGGGACTTGGAGAGGCTTCACGCTTTGGTTTGACAGAGACTTCGTCATCTTCAATTTCCACCGCTTCTTTCTTCTTAGGGGTCTTTGGAGGCGGCATATCCCTGGTATCCTTGGCCTCTGCAGCAGTCTGCTTCTTCGTTGGCTTCTTCTCGGAGACAACTTCCTTCGGTAGTGTTGATTCCTCGCCGTTTCGACGTGGTCTCTTCAGGACAGGCTCATCGTCGTCGTCGTCCTCTTCTTCCTCTTGCTTTGGTTTTATTAATGCTTTAGCCCCTTTATTCAAATTTGTTTGGTCTGTTGGCGATGCATCTCGGGACCGTTTCTTGGAATCTGCGCATAATCTTGTCAGGAACTTGGTCTAGTTAGAATGCTTTCTGCTTGAAAATACACACCTTTGCCAATAGGTGAAGTAATTTCCTTCTTCACCTCTCCTTGCATCTGCACATCTTGGTCCTCTTTCTTGGTAATAGGCTCTCTATCTTTGTCTGAGGGTTCCTCAGCACCTACAACGTCATCTTTTCCGCCTACAGCCTTGGGTTTGGATCCATTCGCAGGTTTGGAAGAGAAAGAGAGTGTTGTCTGCTTGGGTGGAGCTGGTTTGACGCCATTTGGTGCGCCAAAAAATCTTCTGTACGAAGCCATTAGCAATAGACCTCACTTCGACATGAACAGCATTATAGCTTTCAACGCACACTAAGGTGGTCTGGGAAGACTTTACATACCCCAGTGTAGCTTGCTTTGGAGGCATTGTGACAATCGATCTGACGAAGAACAGACGCCTGGATATATTGCCAGCAGTGAGCAGAAAGTATTTCGAAGCCAGAATTGCTGTTGTTGTCGAGTAGCCTCGATTACCTTTTTGAGCCCTCCGAGCCGCCTACATCAATCCCAGTCGCGACTTCTGATAATCGGCGCGTCACCGCGTAAATTATCCGCTAACCTCGTTACGGCTGAATGCCTTAGTGACTCAGAGGCGGTGAGGCCGATTCAAATAGTTCCCCCACCAAACCTTCAGAATTCCTAAATTGGGATCGGGATTCAAGAAGATAAATATAACACTCTCTGCGATAAGATGGCTTCGACCGCTGATGCCGTCAAGGCGAAGATTGAAGAAGCTCTACCCACGAGAAACGCGTCAACCGGGCCAATTGCCACTATTTATGTCGACACAGATGTTGGAAAGGACGACGAGAGCGCCGATGGGTCGGAGGCAAAGCCGTACAAATCTTTAGGATACGCGTTCATTCAGCAGAATGGAACCAACAACAAGTCATACTCGCAGCGCGCATCCGTTACTGGTCCAGTGAGCGCCGATGGCGACCCAGCTGAGCGATTGGCATGGAAGGAGCCAGCAAAGAGTGCCGTTAAGAAGGCCCAGAATGCGCTCGATCAACACAAGAAGAAGCTGGCTAAGCAACAACAAGTGGCGGCTGCTGAGGCAGAGAAGGAACACCAGCGGTTGAAGAACCTCGAGGATGCGAAGAAGATTGTCCTCACTGAGGACCCATCTCTCCCAAAGGCAGTCAGGATCACAACGGGCAACAAGGACGCGAAATTGGGCGAAGGTGATATTAAGGGTGATAGAGTCAAGGTATGCGGCCGCATCCACAGATTAAGACCGCAGAAGCAAGCTACATTTGTTACTCTTGTTGATGGATACGGCCATCTCCAATGCGTTCTCACTGGCGATCTTACCAAGACATACGATGCTCTCACATTCGCGCAGGGAACCTCTATTGCTCTGTTTGGTGAGCTGCGCAAGGTTCCCGAGGGAGCTACTGCACCAGATGGTCGTGAACTTCAGGTCGACTACTATAAGGTCATTGGTGCTGCACCAACTGGTGACGATGCCATTACCAACAAGGTTTCCTCGGAGCAGAACCAGTGGGATTCTCAAATGCTTGATAACAGACATCTTGTTCTCCGTGGAGACAATGCTTCATCTGTCATGAAGGTCCGCTCTGCCATTGAGTGGGCCTTCGCAAAGGCCTATAAGGATCTCCATTTCACAAAGGTCAGCCCTCCTGCTCTTGTGCAGACACAGGTTGAGGGGGGTTCGACACTGTTCGAGCTTGATTACTATGATGAGAAGTCATATCTGACACAATCCTCCCAACTTTACCTTGAGACTGCTATTCAAAGTCTCGGCAACGTCTATTGCATCGAGAAGTCTTTCCGCGCTGAGAAGTCCCTCACCCGCCGTCATTTAGCCGAATACGCTCACGTGGAAGCCGAGATGGACTTCATTGAGTTTGATGATCTCCTTGATCATCTGGAGCACATCATCAGCACTGTTATCGAGACCATCTTGGCCGATCCAGAAATCGCTGGGTATATTAAGGAGCTCAACCCGGAGTTCCAGGCTCCATCTAGACCTTTCAAGCGCATGAGATATTCTGATGCCATCGACTGGCTCAACGCTCAAGACCCACCAATTCTCAACGAAGAGGGCAACCCCCACGTTTTCGGTGATGATATCGCTGAGGCTGCTGAGCGTCGCATGACTGATATCATCAACCTTCCAATTCTTCTCACTCATTTCCCAGTTGCCATTAAGGCTTTCTATATGAAGAAGGACCCTAACGACCCAAGAGTCACTGAGTCAGTGGATGTCCTGATGCCTGGTGTTGGTGAGATTGTTGGAGGTTCCATGAGAATGGAGGGCTACGATGAACTGATGGCTGCATATGAGCGTGAGGGTATCTCACCAAAGGAATATTACTGGTACACTGACCAGCGCAAGTAAGTCAAACATCACGTCTTGCCGTTGAGCATAGCTAATCATAATTCAGGTATGGTACCTCTCCCCATGGTGGCTATGGGCTTGGTCTCGAGCGCTTTATTGCCTGGGTCTGCAAGCAACACTCTGTCCGCACGTGCTGCCTGTACCCGCGCTTCATGGGCCGCTGCAAGCCTTGATTGATATCTGGATCAATATTTCATCGTTTTTGGCTCGACTACGGATGCGTCCCGTTGCTAGATGTCTAGAGTTCCCGCCGCAATTTGCTGAGGCAACATCTATATCTTGCCCCGAAATGATAGGCTAGCGCGATGATAGAAGTGACGACTAAGATCACAGATAGATCAAATGAAAATTATGATAATGTTCAAAATCATCATCATTCCGAGAAGTGCCGGACGAGTTTGAGACCTTCCAGTTCTCCTCGCCTCCTGTTCTACTGTATGTATATCGAAGGCAATGGAGGAGTGGGCAGTTCAGATGCAACAAAGGGTTTCTGAAACAGGGATAGCAGAGCTTCTAGAACTGTGAGACATCCACATGGAGTAATAAGTGCTATAGTGGTTTCGTCCTGCAGCTTCCCGTTTCCAAAGAGTATTCCAGTAACCCAGGCCTTTGACTCTTGAGACGGGAAGGTGGAGTACGGCGTTTTATCATCATCTAATAGGTCAAGGTCGACAATGAAACCCAATCAGTTGCTTGAAGTCATGCTGCATAGAGAACTATAATGAACTATAATCTCAGATGCACGGCTCATAGAGTTCACACTGTTGATATCAAAACAAGGCTGCATGAAGTAACAGAGCAACGAAGATATGTACGTAGTGGCTGATAAAATGACCTTCCCCTGATCCTCATTCGATGTCAAGCTCATTTCTCGCTAGCGCCGTTGCTTCGTACCCAATATTGACGGGAGTCTAGTCGGCTTTCGGTTAGCCGTCTCCAAGACACGAAATGCCAATTGCCCCATTAATCTGCCTGTTTTCGCGTGTGTGTCCTCCCCGTCATTGCGCAACCTCTGCTCTGATTGGTGAAACGTCCCTGGATTATTGACATCCGCCTCCCGCAAAGGGCGGTGGTCTTATTGACCTTATCCTCACTTAAATTGTTTATTAATATCATATTTAATCTCCAATCTCGATCGCAAATTACCCAATACGACAGTACGACGACATGCATCCCATCTCAACTCATTTCTTTCCTGTCGCTCCCTTCTAACTCACTACTCCGACATCAAAACACCATCACTCTTTTGGTGTCTCTTCTTCAATCTTTGCCCTTCTTAATTCTTCTTCTTCTTCTTCGGTTCTATTGCTTCTTCTATTATTCTTAACTCCAAAGCCTGGTTCCTTCGCACGCTCTCTACAGCCAAAGCCGACGACAAAGCAGCCTGCTTCGACCCCCGACTCCTTATTCTTTGAGCTCACAATAGCATCGTTTGAACGTCAATTTATTTCTTCCAGACGCTTAATTAGCATTGACTATCCTCCTTTCCAAAGGATACTCTTCCCTCGAACTTCATCCTTCGAACTGTGCCGCAGATAAGCAACTCCTTCGTGGTATAGTCCCAGGAGACGCTGTATAGATCCAGCTGGCGCAATCAACATTGAACATACAGAACGCCTCCTTTGTGACCGGACAAGGAATTTGACCAAAATTCGCCCAACAATCATACAACAACTTCGGAGTCAGCTTGAATTTGTCGAAACGATCTCTTGGATCAACCAATTCATTGAATTCATCGGCCTACCACACACCTTTCGTGCCTAGTTAGGCACTTCATTCTTCAACACGGCTGTATTATCACCAGCGGTGCGGGACAGCTTTGTCCTGCCACCTCATCGTATGCAGGAAACATCATCAGCGGGCAGCATGAACGGCCCAAATGCCAGGACTGCCTCTCGATTCCCAGGACATGCCTCGAAACCTTCGAATTCCGACACTGGGTTCTCTCACGGCGCATACAGTTCGAACCAGTTCTCTATGGGCGGATATGGCGATAGACATCCAGGGCGTGCAGCCAATATCCCTTCAATCAATACACAGACATTGGGGCAGAATGCCGCCGACATGACTACACCCGGCACTGCATTTGACATGCAATTTACCCCATTACTGCCATCGCAACTCCTCCTCGGAAGCCCTTTCCAGCCAGGCTCGCCAGCGGCTTTTGCAACTCCTCAATTTCAGAACTTCGCAAGCTTTACTCAGCAGCACAATTCTCAGCAGCAGCAGCAGCAGCAACAACAAAACGGAATGAATAGTCCTATCCAGGGTCAGATGTCACCTCAGCTTTACCAGGCAATGGTTTCACCTTCGACTTACGGTGCTCCCCAGTTTTATGCTCCACAATCGCCAACACAGGCATACGCTGGTATTGGAAATCAGATGCAGATGCAAATGCAAATGCAGATGCAGATGCCTACATCGCCAATACAGGCACAGGGAATTACGGCTGGAACTAGCAGGACTGTATACCTCGGAAACATCCCTCCTGAGACTTCTGCTGAGGAGATTTTGGGACATGTTCGTAGCGGACAAATTGAGTCGGTCAGACTTCTGCCAGATAAGAACTGCGCATTCATCTCGTTCTTGGACGGAGCTTCTGCGACACATTTCCATTCCGATGCCATTCTGAAGAAGCTTGCCATCCGCGGACAAGATATCAAGGTTGGCTGGGGCAAGCCATCCCAGGTGCCAACTTCGGTTGCGCTAGCTGTGCAGCAGTCTGGTGCATCTCGCAACGTCTACCTCGGTAATTTGTCGGAAGACGTTACTGAAGAAGAGTTGCGTGAGGATCTGTGCAAGTTCGGTCCGATTGACACTGTCAAGATTGTCCGTGAAAAGGCAATTGGCTTTGTTCACTTCCTGTCCATCGGTAATGCCATCAAGGCTGTTTCCCAACTTCCTCAAGAGACAAAGTGGCAAGCACCTCGCAAAGTCTACTATGGAAAGGATCGTTGCGCATATGTCTCCAAGACACAGCAGCAGAATGCAGCACAGTATCTTGGTATTGCTCCTGGTTATGCTCATGTTCTGAATGGTGCAGATCGTGATCTCATCTCGAATGCATTGGCCCAGCAGTCTGTTGCAGCAGCCGCAGTAGCCACCACAGCTGGCGGAATCAACAATCTTGGAAACCGGACTGTTTATCTTGGAAACATCCACCCTGAGACGACCATCGAAGAAATTTGTAATGTCGTTAGGGGTGGGCTTTTGCACCACATTCGATATATACCCGACAAGCATATCTGCTTTGTCACCTTTATTGATCCTACTTCTGCAGCTTCTTTCTATGCTCTGAGCAATCTGCAAGGTCTCATGATCCACAACAGAAGGTTGAAGATTGGTTGGGGCAAGCATTCTGGTGCGCTCCCACCTGCAATCGCTCTGGCTGTCAGCGGCGGTGCCTCAAGAAATGTCTATGTTGGCAACCTTGATGAGTCCTTCACTGAAGACCGCCTTCGCCAGGATTTCTCTGAGTACGGCGAAATCGAGCTGGTCAACACCCTCCGGGAGAAATCCTGTGCATTCGTTAACTTCACCAACATCGCAAATGCCATCAAGGCCATTGAAGCCATCCGCGGGAAAGAGGAGTACCGTCGCTTCAAGGTCAACTTCGGCAAGGACCGCTGTGGCAATCCACCCCGCCAGCTCCAGCAGCAGCAGTCCCAGCCCCCACGCAACGACGGCGTCAACTCTCCTGGCCCTGGTGTGCAGCACAGCCAGAACGGCTCCAGTCCAACAGGCTCGCAAGCACCAGGTCAAAACCAGCCTGCGTCCGCGCACACTGCATCTGCGATCTTGAACGCCGGCAGCAACAACCCGCTCACCATGTACCTCAACCAGATGAGCCAGCAAGTGCAGCAGCAGGCCCACCAGCAATCCCACCAGCAGGCACTCGACGGGTCCAGCCTCGCCAGCTACCAGCAGCAGAGACAGCAAGCGCTTGCGCAGCAGATCTACGGCAACCCTCACGGCAACTCTGAGAATGGCGAATCTGGCGCTAGCCAGAACGGGCACAGCAGCAACGGCAGCCTGAGCATCCCGAACCAAGGACATGGCCACTCGGCCAGCATCTCCAACGGCTACATCTCGCAGCCGTCATCGGGCGCAACCACCGTGGGCGGGCTACTGGCGCCGAGCAATGCGCGCAGCCAGCACGCTCGTGCCGCGAGCCTGCCGTTTTTCGCGCAGGAGCAGAACGGGAACGGAGGCTCCGGACTGGGGTTTGGGAACAGCGGCAACGGGAATGGCGGCCGTGGCCACCAGTACCAGAGCTCCTTCTCCGGCCTTGTGAGTGGGATGAACGGGCTCGGGTTTGGGGGTTTGGGGAATGGATATGGACTTGCGCTGCAGGAGAGCAGTAATGGGGGACTTAATGGATGGGCTGAGGAGACTAACTAGGGTGTGCGTGCCATGCTCTCTGCCAGCTCTTGTCCCGTCGAGTTATGCGATTGAATTTTGCCGGAAAGGATTGGACAATACCTCACCTCACGAGACGTTTTTCTCTCTCTTGCATTTGACCTTGGCTTTGTTTGTTTTGGGGCGGGCATGCGCGTTCAGCTCAGTTTGGGATAAGGACGCTGTGTAATACCACTTTCTTTCGGCATGTATTTCTTATGCTCTTCTTTCCATCTACTTCCTTGTCATCTTATCGCGATTTGTAGTTTGTGATTCTAGGGATGCAGTGGGCGTTTGCATTGCGATTTTCTTGATATCATTTGGCATGCGGATCTGAGCCGAGCTGAGCGGTTTGATGTCGAGAGAACGCGCAATGGGCAATGGGTTGGGAAATGCCGGTTCGTGGAATGTGGAGAGTTGGGTCATGCCGGGAGATTGGAAGGGGGAGATGGAGAGAGCCTCAATAGCATATAGAGGTGTGTAATATGAATGGATAATAGGCGCTGAGCTACGCGATGGATCTTGTCCAAAGCACTCTGCTGGGCTGTGCTGTGACCGTGACCGTCCGTCATCTGTATCTTCAAGCCTTCAAAGCCTTTTATTACATCTGTAGCATCTTCCGTTGCGTGCTATCGTATTTACACTAAACCTATATAACTCCCTTCTTCCCCTCAATCCCGTTCTCCCCCTCTATCCCCTTCCTCCTCCTCCCCGCCTTCGCCCCACGCTTCCTCGCCCGCCGAATCTCCACCTCCACCGCCCTCATCTCCGCATCCACCCCCACCAGCCGCGGCACCAGCTCCATCATCGTCGCCGCATCGCCCTGCGCCGCGCGCAGCTCAGACGGCGCGAGGATGCCGAACCAGCGGAGGGGATCGCTGGGTCTCGCGGCTGCGTCATCGCCGTCCCTGTCCTCCTTGTGGTCGGGGGCGAGGGCGAAGGTCGGAACTGGCGGATTGGTAGCGGAGAGGGAGAGGGAGAGGGAGAGGCGGCGGGAGGCGCGCATGCGCGCGTCGTAGGAGGAGGAGTCGTAGCGGATGCCGTGGGAGGTGGTGAAGTGGGCGCGGGCGAGGTGGTGGTGGAGCTGCGGAGGGGGGGTTAGTGGCGGGGTGGGTGTGGAGGGGGGTGAGAGGGAGTGGGGTGGGAAGGGAGGAGGGGGCGTACGGAGGATTGGAGCTGGGTGAGCTTGGAGCGCAGGGTGGTGTATTGGTCGAGGAGGTGGAGGTAGCGCTCGAGGAGGGCGTCGATGTCGATGTTGATGTCGGTGTCGGTGTCGGTGTCGGTGGTGGCCATGGTTATGGTGCTTCGAGTTTGCCTTCCCTTGATAGATCAGGGGGTAAGAGGGTAGAGGATTGCGACTGAGCTGTGCAGCGTGCTCGATGTCGATGCGGATGTGGATGGATGTGGATGTTTACATGCAACGCCTGGGTTGTTTGACAAGTTGCAGCCTCGAGACAAGGCTGAACGCTAGAGCGGAGGGAGACAATTGCCGAAACAGGTCAAGGAAGGAGCTTTGCCGGATTGGGTGAAACGAGCGAGCGAGGCTTCCAGAATGCTTCCATACAGCGATAAGCGTGAAAGGGGAGATTGGAGGGGGGCGGGCTATATGCAGCAATCATAATGCTCACAGGAAGGAAGAAAGAAAGAAAGAAACAAACAAACATGGAATGACCGAGGGACACATGATGTTCTGTGGAGCATGCCACATGTGAGGATCTGTGGTTATGAAAATAGATGGATGGGAAATATGGTAATACCGCGGAGATTGGGATGTGCACTTCGAAGCCCGTTCTGCTGTTCTGCTGTTCTGCTGTTCTCCTGATTATTATCACGGAGCCCCTATCCCTATCCCCTTCCCCTATCCATGTCCCCTATCTAGAGTACTTCTTGTGCTCATACGTCTGAACATGTCATCTCCAGAAATCTCAATTCCGGGCTCAACCCCTTGCATACAGACATAGCACGAGAAGTGCCCAAGTCGTGATACATAGCACAATGTGCATCTTGTCTCTCATGTCAGCCTGTCCGGCTGTCAAAGAGCTGTCAATCGACGATGCTGCATGCATGCTCTGCTCTACCATGGTCCATGACAAAGATAAACAATGCGAGGCAATTTCCTTTGTGAACCACGCTGTCGCTATTCACTGCGCAGCTACTAGGCAGATAGGTAGAGAAGAGTAAGCTGGAGAAGGGAATCAGGAGGACTAAATCGGGAGAGCGCCCAGCAAGCTCCGGTGGTTTCAGCATCGCCATTCATGACTATGCCTTTGCGATATCTGAAGCATAGCATGTCTCGCAGCTCCCTTCCCCACAGTGTGTTAATTATAGCCCAACCCACTTGCTAGTTGCTACCATGTATAATGTATTTTCTATTAGACCATTTTCTATTTTTTATTTTCTGCATTGGAACGTACAAACTTAGATTCATGTGCAGCAGGTGATGATTGTGATTCTGTACTGAGTAGTGTATGTATATTCACCTTGTGTGTTGTTGACTATAAGTATATATGCTCTCTCCTTTACTCTCTCTCCTTGTGCCAATTCACGTCTTCATCGGCCTAATATATACATATATATATATATATTTATGTGTATATATGTAGATATATATGTAGATATATATGTATATATGCATATATACCTATTCTAGTCCCTATCGCGATAAAGCTTCTCCTTCGCTTCCCACCGGCTAAAAAGCACGCTACGAAGCACACTACTACGCATTCGCATCCATCTTACGCCAATCTCCAATCTGCACGTCGAGCGTCGAGCGACGACTTCGGTCCCTTGAGTAGCGGCCCATCACTCCTCTACCACCTCTACCACCTCTACCACCTCTACCCAGACTACCCACCGAACCCAAAATCAGAACGACCTCTTTTTCTCGCGCACAACCACAGATCGAGCCTTTACATCCTTCAACTCGACGCACAACCACTCCAAAACGCACACGACACCGCAGATTCGCCATTCTACACGGCCAAACATAACGAACGAGTGACGAGCTCCTCCCCCGAGACACGACAGGAACCATTCATCTATATCACGCTGCTTGCTATTTGATCGATTGGACGGAATAAAGCAGATATGGTTGTGGCTACGATCAAGTAAGCTGACTCGGTGACGGCCAGGAGCTGCAGCGAGCCCTTGATGCGATGACGGGGAGGCTCGTTGAGGCTCAAGAGACTGGATGCTAACGTGAGGTGCGCAGATGTGTTGTTGTGGGTGATGGTGCTGTTGGCAAGACGTGTCTACTCATCTCGTATACGACCAATAAGTTCCCATCCGAATATGTACCCACCGTCTTCGATAACTATGCGGTCACAGTCATGTAAGACTCCCTTGGCATTGACTCGAGGTCAAGGAGGGAGACAGGGAGCAGAAATGGCCGCACAACGGGCAATTGCTCTTCTCTTCTCTGCTCTCTCACACCATCGACTTTTCAGATCCACAACCCCTTCATTGTCCCCCATTCTGACATACAACAGGATCGGCGACGAGCCCTATACGCTTGGCCTTTTCGACACAGCCGGGCAGGAAGATTACGACCGCCTGCGCCCACTCTCCTACCCCCAGACCGACGTGTTTTTGGTGTGCTTCTCAGTAACCTCGCCCGCCTCCTTCGAGAACGTACGAGAGAAATGGTTCCCAGAGGTCCACCACCACTGTCCCGGAGTCCCCTGCCTGATCGTCGGCACGCAGACGGATCTGCGCGATGACCCGAGCGTGCGCGAGAAGCTGGCTAAGCAGAAGATGCAGCCGGTGAGGAAGGAGGATGGGGAGAGGATGGCCAAGGAGCTGGGTGCTGTCAAGTACGTCGAGTGCTCGGCGCTGACGCAGTATAAGCTCAAGGATGTCTTTGATGAGGTAAGAACACTATAGTTGGAGAGAAATGAGGAGATGAGAGGATCTGGACTGACGAGACGCGAACAGGCAATTGTTGCAGCATTAGAACCCCCTGCGCCGAAGAAAAAACATAGCAGATGTCTGCTCTTGTAATGCGGGGATCCTACTATACACCGAGCCCTCCACAATGATCGACGCCGGGCGCGGATAAAAGCGGTTTTGGCGGGCAGACGAAGAACTCCTCCGGCAACATCTCCAGACACGCAATTCCATACTAGACAGTTTGACAACTCACAGGCCTTCCCTTCTTGACAAACGACAGACTGGCTGGACACTGGAACGCGCTCCACTCTGGGGATTCTCGTCCTGCTGCTGCTGCTGCTCTCGTACACAAAACCCAGGGATCGCGTTGCTTGCTTCAAGCCTACTGGGAACGCGGTGGGAGAACTCCGGTGCTGTGCTGCGGTGGGACACATATTTGATATGTTCGTGGTTGTTGATTCTGCTATTGGCGTCTGCTAGGACTAACTGGGAAGCGAAATTTTGAGATGCTTTTTTTGAGAGAGATTTTGACGGGATCTTTTTGTTTGTTGCGTTCATTTTGCCTTTTTTTTCCTTTCTTTGAGGGAGAGGGTGGGAGGAGGGGGGTGGGGTGGTTTTGGCCGTGTGCGGGGTGGGATGGAGGTGGAGAGGAGGGTGAGGGATCCTGGGAGGGGGCGGAGGGGAGGAGGGGAAGATAGACGCAGCAGGGGCAGGGGTGCCATTAGAGTAGGAGGGAGGAATATAACTGTGGTAAACATTCTGAGATGTGACGAGGACGTGTGAGTTAGCCGGCGTGGCTTGATGTGATTTTATCTGGATGGCGGGGCATGGGGAGGGGCGACTGGTCAGTGCGGTACAGCGTGAGTGAGTGAGTGAGTGAGACGTGTGAAGGTGGAAGTGACTTATGTGGAAGCAGGACAGGGAGAAGAACAAAGTGGTCTGTCTGGCGTGGTGCCGGATGATAGAGCAAGAGCATATCTGAGGAGATGGATAGAGCGGCGTAGAATGAGCAGCGGAGGGAACAAGGCGGATGCAGGAGTGTCTTATTGCATATCTGCTTCATGGGATCACGAGCACGACAAAGGATAAGGGTAAAGATTCACGTAGCTGACATGGCCGATGTGCCAGACAGAGAGAGTGTCAGGAGGGAGGGCAGAGAGGATTGATGATCAGGCGGTCGAGCTTCCAACCCAGCAATGGCAATGGCGACGTCGGGATTCGTCACCGGCGAGCCCGCCGTGCCGTCCCGTTCCATTCCCCCATCCTCTGGAGTCCATTCTCTCCCGACTCACAGCTTCTCCTCCCCCTCTCCGTCTCAATCAGCCTCCCAAACTTATTATCCAGCGATAAAGAAGATAGCCAGTTCTCACGCAGTAGAAAGCCCGACGTTGCCCATGTTCGAATCATGTCCTCCTTCACCATCTCCTTCGTCCCTGTCCGACCTCGAAAGCAAAAAATCGACGTCGCCCATGTGAAACCCGTCCTCCTTCACCATCTCCTTCGTCCCTGTCCAGCAATTCTTTAGATCCCGCCAGCGGTGATCTAGACATTGTAGTCGATGGATTTGCTAGGCCCGGCCCAGCAAATGCCCATTGTAGTCGATGGTGGGCGATGAGCAACTCACTCAACTCGTGCCCGCTTCGAAGGGCTCGATGCTGGATCTGAGGAGGGGCGTTTTGATGATGGAGACGGTGGAGGAGGCATTACTGCAGAAGCGGCGTTTTTCGAAGCGATCTCTGCCGCCTCAAGCATGTCGCGGAGAGTTGCAGACCTTTGACGGGCTAGATGCTGAAGATTGTGGATTATAGAGCATGCCTTCTTAAAATCCTCGTACTCGTCGGCTAAGCAGGGTAGTCTCACTAAACGACATTGGTAGTAGATAATATCGCCAGTATCTTTAGTCGTTGCGAAATGGCCGAATATATCAGTCAGCTCTCCATTAGTGGACATTGAGAACACAATAACTTTTTTATCGTTGGTAACATGTTTTCCAAGCGATTTCATCGCCTCATCATGCCCATAAACCGCGAACGCTGCGTCATAGGCACATTGAGACCTTCCGACTAGCATTGAGCCCTCCGGACCTTTGAATTCGATGAGGAGGTGAGGTAGTGCTAGTGAATATACATCGTTTGTGCAGATTGCACCATTGATGCGGTCGATAGGTGCCTTAAATGACCGCTGTAAAAAACCTTCTACTGCGTCAACTTTTGCCATTGAGAGGCCCTTGTTAAATCCAGAATGGCTCGATGCATGGTTGAACATTACCTCCCATTGGGTATAATAGGAGGTCACGTTAAATGTTCCTGGCTGGTATCCAGTCGATAAATAATTCTCTCATCGACATTTTAACTTCCTCCTCGTTTCTGGCGATCTCGTGTGCGGCTGCCTAGTTTTTCCAATTCTCCATTTCTAGTGGAGGAGGTGACGATGGACGTAGTTGCGCAAGGATTTTCACTATCTCTTCTTTGTCTATAGCTTCTGCTGACATAAAACGGTCTAAGATTCCATTGTCGAGTGTGATCTTCTGAAATCCTGAGGAGGTCGTTGATAGGGTTTCCTTCGATGGACTTTCTTCGACACTATAAGGACCCATTGTGGTGAACTTTCGTAAATTCGAATATGTCAATGGCAGAACTTCTGTATATGTTGAACTTCGGGCATTCCGTCCATCCGTTACCCCTATTCTGGGGGCCCGGGCCACGTGACCCGGCCACGTAAGATTAGAATGAAGATCCCAAGTCAGAGTCTTCAATAGTAGTCACGATATTCAATGGGCGTATTTATATATATATATATATATATTCATAGACTAGATAGATTAGAAGAAAATACATGCTTTTTATCAATTGATCTTCCGTGCCACCATACTATTAAGTATAGTGTTCAACAGTATA
>Ga0123337_10000539_pt1 | contig 61845 bp, 77 predicted proteins | sample frozenSSSSmetaG_FD_89792 | JGI IMG/M metagenome (GOLD analysis project Ga0123337, IMG submission 89792) | Glacier valley bacterial and archeal communities from Borup Fiord, Nunavut, Canada, to study Microbial Dark Matter (Phase II) -... | ecosystem: Environmental > Aquatic > Freshwater > Ice >...
CCTTTCCCTTCCCTTCCCTCCCCTCCCTTGCTCGGCTCGACTTTTCACTCTGTGGCCCTTCCCTTCTCTCTCCTCGCTGTGCACTCACGAGTCTTTTTCTTGTCCTCCCTATCCCCCCGTTCGTCTCCCTTACTCTCCCTTACTCTCCCTTACTCTCCCTTACTCTCCCTTACTCTCCCTTACTCTCCCTTACTCTCCCTTACTCTCCCTTCTTATCCATCACATCGCATCGCATCGCAGGTCGAATCATCGACACATTCATTATTCATTTTTCTGCTCTACAGCGCTGGAACCTGGTTGTTCGCTCCTTATCGACCACTGTTCCCTCACCAACTCTCTACGAGAACGAAGAAGAAGAAGCAAGAAGGCATATCATATCGATCAGCATTATTCCGTGGCCAGACTGTGTCTGCGCAACATTACTTTTGTTTGCTACCAAAAGCGTCGTACGAATTCAACGTTTTATAACAACACTCGAAACAATATCGAAATACAATCAACACCATCGTCGAAAAAAAACTATATTCTCCATCTCGACCGTTTTGCGACAGTGACTCCGAAGTGAATTTAACAAAGACGCCTGTCGCCTATCAAGAAACGCCCACACAATATTCAGCAGTTCACTTTGCATAGGCTGGTCGTACAAAGAACACACAAGTGAATCAAGGCAATATTTATTCAAATGATCGGATCCTTTGTCAACAAAGATCCTCGATCTCCGAAGGAAACAAAGACCATGTCGCACGTCGCGAGCGAACAGACGCCATCGTCGCACAATATATTCGACTTCAAAAACACCAACCCCATGTCTCTCGCTCGCGCATTCACCACCAAGAAGGCCAGCAGACCCTCGATCTCGGCGCCCATGCCCACGCGCAGTCTCACAACCAAGCACTCCTTCCCCTCCGGCTCGATCCGCCACAAGATCTCCGGCCCGGTCGAGCTCATCTCGACAACCAACATGCTCTCCTACAACGCGCCCGATCTCCACCCCATCTCCACATCCGCAAACTCGTCCGGAGACGAGTCCGACGTCCCAGAAATGTCGCACTCCGCGTCCACGACCCCCGACAGCTCCATCCGCGGCTCCACCCCGATCTCACCAGAGCCCAACCACCTATCCATCTACTTCGCCACCCCGGCAGGGACCGGCCGACAGAGCACCTCGAGCGGCGAGGATGCGCCGTCGATCCCAAAGCGCGCACCGAGCCACACGAAAAAGACGCACGAGATCCTGTCGCGCCAGCGCTCCATCAGCCGCATCTCCTCCTCGTCGGGCTCGACGCACCGCAAGGCGTCGGTGACGTCGTTCGCGCGCAGCTCCGTCGACATGTTCAGCCCGCACGCGCACGCCGAGGCGTTCGACGGACACCCGTTCGGCCCGGAGCTGGCGCAGGTGACGGAGCTGGCGGAGGAGTACGGCGTGCGGGAGAACATGCAGGTGATCGATGAGGAGGAGCAGGAGCTGCTCTCGCGCGGGCTCTTCAAGTTCAGCGCGCAGGACTATGCGGACGAGATACGGGGCTTGTTTGCGGATCTGCTCGGTGAGACGCAGACGAGCTCGGCGATGTGGATTTAGATCGACAGAAGGGATTGGAGGACATTTTTTTTATCCCACGAGAACAGGATTCACGTGAGCTGGTTTGTGGATGGATGGATGGGGGTCTACGGACGGGCGTCCACGGACGGTTATACGTTCATGTATATACTTTTATCGCCGTGTTGCGACATCGGCACGCACGCACGCACATCTCTTTTCGATCATTGCGCCTGGAGTTTAGACGGTTTTGGATTTGGGGTCTTGAGTGGGGAGGACCATGGATTCGGGGGGGAGGAGTCTTGTGGATGGGCTCGATTACGTTCTTTATACCAGCCTGTTTTTTTGGCACGACGCTCCTTTTTGCTGGATATGGGTGGATGGATGAGGCATGGATGGGGGAAATGGCGGATTGGACCAAGCATATCACGGATATGTGTGGCGATGTATGTACATACAGATGGGATGGCAGGGGATCGATGGGGCAGGGGGAAAGCGTACACGCGCGGCGGAAGCACACATGCTGTCTCCGTAGCTTTCGCAGGATGGCTGAGCGTACGTAGCAGAGGATACAGAGTCGTTGATACCTACGTATGCTTCCTTTTTGGGGATTGATCGATTGTGATTTCGTGAGATCGATCAGCGTCCGTGAATGGGGCATGCATGCGCGTACGCACCCCGCATTCCTGGATCGGTCGCGGTCGCGGTCCCGGAGCTATGTATGTATGTATGTATGTATGTATGTATGTATGTATCAACGTGGTCCTGGAATGGAAGGGTGCACCGCTGCTGCGCCAATTCTGCAACAAAGGAGATCCCTTCCATTCCATCGATTCTCCGGCTGAATGGGATGATCTGAACAGAATGGAATGTTGGACTTCGTGGTGAGTTGGGATCCGTAGCTTGGGATTGACTGGAAGCGAGACGGGTCTCGGATAAACCTTCTCCGCACTAGTTATCTTAGCGCGAATCGATAACAAAAGGATTCTTTTCCAACTCAAGCTCCCTCGTTCTTTCTTTCACAAAGCTCTGGAGCTTCTCTGTATCGCTTCATCGCTCCGAGCTGCTCCAGCTCTTGCTCTGCAATCCACCCCACCATGGGAGTCTTGATGATCAGCTAACCCAGCAGGTAAGCTACTCCTTTCATACCGTCTCTCCGTCCGTCTATCTGTCCATCTCCGTCCGCATCCTTTTCCTTTCGCCGAAGTCCACACGAAGCCGCAGTTGGGGAGCTGGAAGAAGGGCCCGCACAGAACAGCAGGAACAGCAATGCATATGATGAGTTCAATTACCCATAATCTTTAGGAAGAGCCGTATTAGGCCGGCGCGTACCTATAGGTAATCCCAGTGGGACGCGCTAGCGGTGCTTATAAAACGGGAGTCTGATGCTATGCTATCGTATGTTCGATGCTCTCTCTGCTTTGGCGACCTTCTGGCGCCATGGCTATGGGGAAGTTGTGGAGGCGCGGGGCATCATTGTTTGGAGGCTCAGACGGATGGATGGTGTGCCACATGATGGAAGGCTAACAGACCGGTTTCAAGGCAGATAGACATACATACATACATCATTTCATGAACTGCAGCCGCTGATTGGAGATGCGGCGAGATGCGGCTGGAGAGATTGGGTCGGGTCTGAGGTCTGACTGACATCGGGCTTGATATCGGGCAGCGATGGTACCAGTACGAATACAACGCCGAGATTTGGACTCTGCAAGGCATTCGCTCGGTGAAAAGCTATCTTTTGCTTTATCTTTATGCAAGAAAAAAATCATATTATCTCATCAAACATGTCCTCATTTGCATGGCTTCACTGGTTGAGGCGTGCATCATAATGCTTATGCGCGGAACTCACGCGGTTAATGTACATCGCCATCTCCAAAATCTGCCCCTCTGAACTTCCATTGGTAAAACGGTACAACGGCCCTGCGACTTTCCTTACTATCATGCCACACAGTTACACTTGTGCAGGTCCTCACTTTTTCTATTTGGTACGCTTATCTCTCATTTCACACACATCGCGACCCCCCGGCCTGCAGCCATGAATGCGGCGAATGCGAATGTCATCCGCCCTGTCAGCCTTGTTGCTGTCCTGAGTATTAATGCGGATTGCGAACGAGGCCATGCCGCCTCCAACACCCACATTATAGCTGTGGGCCATATTAAATACAATGGCTACCCCAGAGCTTCCCCACTGCTTCTATCCGACTACTGTCCCTTCTCGACTCTATTTTGACTTGGACATCTATTGTTATCGACTCTTTTTGTCAACCATTATATGTTATATCATAATCATCGACGACGTGTTTTTGGACCTCTACTCAGCTGCAACTACAATCGTCTAACACACGATACGAATCAAACTTATCAAGCTTTTTTTTTCTAGTACCAGTCATCGTCTGGAATTCTCTAATGGCTGCATCTTACAGTTATGTCATGTTCCTAATTGCAAGCATATGGACAGCAGCTGGCAATAGTCCAAAGATCTCAATGGAGCATCTCACTGCGTATATTTCCATACGGCGCCCAACTCAAGACCATCTGCTGATGCGAACAGGATGTTACTTGCCCACGTAGCAGCAACGACCATATACGTACTCAAACATAAACACGACATAGCCACGTAGGTCGTTCAACAAGACCATTCGAAGTGGCCCGATTTCGGAACTCCGCTAATGATACTGCGTACACAGATTTGCCAAACCGACGGCGACTATTTTGGCCATGTCCACCGTAGTCTTATACGTCGTCTCTCCCATCCTCCATAGCTGTGATGTCATCAAGGTCATGTCGATGTTCCTCTTCGCAGTACTGACGTCGACGGTCTACATCACGGCACCGATTGTCCGGACGGTCCGCAGATTGCTCGAGCTGCAAGAGCACGCCCTTGATCATCGCTTTGAGTATGGATTCCGAGATTCGGGCTGTCAAGCCACAATGAGAACAAGCACGTGGAGCCGCGGTCCAACTTCCAGTCCACCGAGTACTCCACCACGGAGTCCATCACCCATAGGAATTGATCCAGAAGCCGTCTGGTCCAGGACCAAGCACGCGGAGCAGGTATATGAACCCGTTTGTTACCCAGCCGAGGATGGAAGCGAACCGTCATTCCGTCTCAGTACATATTCCACCTCTCCACGTTCATCCATCGTAGCGTACGTTGGCCAGAGAGACTTAAGCCGCGGATCTGATATTCCCAGTTGTCTGGCCCCAAGACAACGAGAACCATTTTCCACTAGCTCCACTAGCCATTGGCACAGTGAGCTCTCCTTGCTGGACCGCAACACCCGTTATCCCCGGCGTTGCTAGAAGTTGCCAATGCCTTCTTGCCCAGCCGTTGGGAGGAGCAGAAACTGGAATCCGTTCAGGTCTTCTGCCTTGGATGTTGTCCCCATCGGTCGGTTGGAGTTTGCCTGCTCAGTCGCAATGAATTCTGGAAACTCCCCAGGCCTTCTTTACTTCCCAGGTCTCGCTCTTTCGAGCCTGGATACGTTCTTGAGAGCCTAATCTCACTTCGACCCCTCTTTTCCTTTTCTTTTCTTTACATGCAGAACCAGCAATCAGGATCAGCCATGGACACGAAAAAGGAGCCGTCTTCTGGACTTTTCTTCGTTTCCGTGCTTCCAGCCAGTATGGGTTCTTTTCATCAATCCAGACAGGTAACAGAATGTGGACCAGTCACAGACATTATTCCAACCTTCCAGATCCCCTCGGGATCAACTATATGTCAACCTGGGCAATTGACTAAAACACAATCGTCTTCGCCAATCTATCAAGCCAACTTTAACTGCACCGCTGGGACAAATATCAAATACCTTTCATTCCTAGGACCTCAGAGTGTGCCGGCTGTCCATTCATGGAGCTTGCCGGAATTTTGTCCCATATGAAACCCGGGGAGAAAATTGAACCATCCACAGGACAGGGTTGCCGAATGGATCTCCATTACATGATTCCAGAGGGATAAACTTCCAGAGGATAAGGATGCCTACTCTATACCATCAACAATACGCTGATGAGCATACAAAGCCAGCATCCCACTACGTCCAAAGAACTGTGCAATCCCAACCACTCTTCCAGTCTACGGAATGGAGACTGCTCATGATTTGAGTACACGACTTGTAATGCCGTGCAAGCCGTTCAATAATGGATCCTATAGATAATTGAGCATCTGTTAAGTCATCTGCTTTTGTCAAATGGTATGGTAGTTTTGTCTCTACAAAGCTTCTGTTTCTCTGGCGCCATACCGGCCGGACAATTCAGCAATATTTGAAGCTGGATACAGGCTGCCTGGATCTGAATGATGGGACCCGAGCTATTATCGCTCAAATATTGTAGTGTTTCGATCTCCACCGGCTAGCATATGGACACAGATTCAAGCACTTTTTCAGGACTTTCCATCCAATGCTCGCATCTTGGAATCCTCCAGAGTGGATGGCCATCCTATTCATGTTGCAAGCTTGTCTATCATCGATGACGCTGCTACAGGGTGTTGAAACGAACTCAAGTGATCTTGAGGAATCCAACAACTGTGTGATATGATGTCGTTAGAGACCTTTCCCTTCGCCACTGGTAGGTACTGGCATTGCACTGTCTGACGCCTGATCTTGCCCATGGCTAACTGGTGGACAAATTAGATAAGCCATGCTTTTTGGGTAGGCCGTGAGCATCACATCAGCGTCTGAACAGCATACCAACCTCCAAAGCTGTATCTGAACCACAAAAACGATCCGATTTTTCAGATCATACAACGATTTTTCAGCCGGAATTTGATTCATCTTCCACGACCACATATCGCCCAGGGAAATATCACGGATGCTGGCCTGGCTATGACGGACGGCAATTCGTTCAACAGGGCTTGAAGCAACGGCATTAGCATGTGAAGCTCAACGCGGGGACGTCAAACAAGTTGACCGACGAGAACTGGCAAGCTTTGATTGCCCTGCACAGCACCTCTTCTCCATGAACATCCCGATTTTGTCCTCGCTTCTCAGCATCCCCAGCTACACCTGTCCCTCACTTAGCCTTGCAGCATGCGATGCCAAAAAGACTATACCATTTCATGAATGTACGACGGCATTCATCTACATCGCCTATTTCTAAGTCAGCGAGACACAATGTCAGTGCCATAGACACGAGATCAATTACCTTTGACTTGATGATGTCGGTAGGCGATAATTGGCGCAAGGCATTGATGAATTGTTTTGCGACCTGGCTTCCTGGAGGAACATCGCTCAACTGATGAGTGACTCCCATCGAAAAAGCTGTTTCCTTCACCAGAATTTGAGGAACAGAAAGTGGATTGACGAAACCCTTGTCTCGTGGCTTTTTCTACAGTGCGCCACCAACACTTGACCCACGCACGCATCATCACCCAAGCAAGACAGGGCAACGGGTAGTGTTTCACAACTTCAGTTGTGACCATGTCTGTTTATCCACATTATGTCTGACTCATTTAGTCTCATATTGCAGAACGAGGCAACCGGTGTGTGCTAACTTCATCTCCTCGATCAATCCCATCTCCAATCACCCCATGCATGCAAGCACTGATCACTACCTCTTTTTAGCAAACTGCAGTCCGATTAATATTTTACCCTGACTATCTGCATGACAGATTACCTGGTTATTCTAGTCGTGATGGGTGGAGACGAGTAAGAGGAGGCAAAGATGCAGGGGTTTCTTGAAATCGCCGACGTCGAAATGGACGGCTCCATCATATTACGGTATATTCGGATTCTCCAGAGCGAATTACCATCCCTGACCCTGTGTAATAGAACAGGTATGGCTTGATTGGAAGGCGCCTCAACTGCCACCCTCCCGAATAGGCGCCCGCCCCACCATCCTTCATGATGCGCGCCCCATCGTGCTTTTCGCCATTTCCGGTACACGGATCGAAAACTAAATATTCTACGCCAGCGGCACTTCGGAAGCATGGACTCTACAGATTTTTGGAGTTGCTCTTGCAAAATAGCCTCAGCAGAATTCGGTGCTATCTTTTATGTATCTAGCATATTCGATGATGGCGCACTTTGGCATCCGTCTCGGATTTTGCAGATATTTTCTTAATTTCTTAAAGAAGATATTTAAGACAGCTATTCGACTGAGCTTCTTCGATCCTGGTATCTGAAATCCGCGAATTAGTCACGTATCGTTAGCCGCTTGCGGCTTATATCACCATTTTGCACTTTTGGCTCTACGAATGGGATTATAACATCTTCCGGACTGTGGATGGTCAAGCACAGCGGATCTGAGCGGCTTTTGTTTTTGCGGGGTTGGAGACACCAATATTTTATCGTTTATACAATCTCTCGCGATCTTTTCTGTGTCATATCATAAGGAAATACATGGAGCCTGGCTGGGATGTTGGTATCTCTCCTCGCACGGCGATATAACATTTTCCTTTATCAGCTTCGTTAATGGATTGACGTTGATTGATATAAGCGGAGCACCGTAGACGAACTGAACTGTACGAAAGGGCTAATACAAAATCAGGAAGCAAACGCGTTTGCTTCCTGATTTGTACCTTTAGGCTTTAGATTGTCTAGGTGGCTTGATGTATTTGTTAGATATCTGCACACGCTCAACTCGTCGCAACCGTGCTATCCCACAGTCTGTGCCGTCTTCAGGCTCGGATTCAGTTGAATCATTCCCCGCTTCGGTTTGGATATCGCGAAGATGCAGGTTGTGCGAAGATGGAGGTTGTGCGAAGATGGAGGTTGTGCGAAGATGGAGATTGTGCGAAGATGGAGATTGTGCAAAGATGCAGGCTGTGCGAAGTGGATCACCACAGCGACCAGGGGTAAGTCGCATTTCCAAAAGACGACTCGCCCCCTGCGGCCCTGCCACAACTGTCTCATCGAACAATTTTATTCAGGACAAATGTGTCCCCCTGACGTATTGAGGCTCACATGGGCGGGAGTAAATTGAAGCTAAGCCTATCGAGCACTGCCCGCAACGTCTCAATATCAGTCTCTAAATGTATGTAGAAAGGGGCCAACGTTGTTAATGGAAGCCCAATTCCTTCAATCCCGAACTCATTTCATAACCAACAGAGATCATAGGGACAGGCCTTCCATGCCTGCCGCTTTCGATACCTCTACATACGCTGAGGGGCTGGGATTGTCGATCCTTGAACGGAGGACTCGACACTTGGCACTAGACAAAGGGCACTCGACACTTGGCAATACAATACATTTAATTTTCGCATAGCAATGGGCATCACAGCCTTGGTGTGACATGCTGGCCAAAGTTGCTTGGCCTTCTGCCGTTCTATCAAGGCTGAATTGAGAAGTATCTGCGGGTTATCGATCGCCCTTCTTGAGCATGAGGTCACGTTGACGAACTCATCTCTGGCGAACTCATCTCTGACGAAACGTAGATCACATGGATGATGGCTGTGATCTACCCCTTACCTTGCCATCTCGTGGATCGCATGCGGCGGTATGGCTGACGAACGACGAGCAATAGATGCCCTACGCCCTGTGGCGTCGTCCCTTACGGGCCCAGCGTAAAAGAGGATATCACGTCCATGAAGTTACCGTGAAGTTACTGATCAAAGTCAATATTGCGGCCCGGGTCGCAGTGCTCTTCCAGTTTCCCGTTTCCCCGTGGGTCGTCACGGGCTCGAGGCAGCTGTTGGTGGCTTTTCGCGCTGATTCTGTAGCGCTAGTCCTTATCAGCTGGATTTCATGAAAGTTCGCTCATTACGGCGTTTTGAGCCTAGGTCGCGGACAGGTACCCTTGCGACCCGGGTCAGGGCTTGCGGGAGAGGCATGCTGGTGGCTTTTCGCGGTGATTTGTACACTCTACGGCCTGGGTCCGAATTTTCTGGGAGCATGCTAAAACGTTGCCGGGAGAGTCGAGATGCATGTTGGTGGCTTTTCGCGCTGAAACTGTACGAAGTAACCCCCTGCTGCCCTGCAAACTGCACAGAGTTCCTGGAATAAGCAGATGGTACCCAGGCCGTGTCAATCCCCACCGCCATCCCTGCCGACGCCCCATAGCAGACTCTGCTGGCGTAGTGTATAGTGAGGGACGGAATTCGTCATGGACGAACAGAGACGCGGCGGATATTTAAATTGCTAAGATGGCGATCATACATGTGCATTTCACGCCCGCACGCAATGCCACACGCGTTTAATTTGACCTCCGATTAGGCAACTATGGAGGCCCTTAGGCCAGTAGGAATATATAATATATGTATGCATTCCATGTCTTTGGGCCTCATCCCATTGATTCATATGAGTTACCCGATTCGGTAGCCACGCCGCGTTTTAGAGTAGTGGATCTGCTATACTCCCTTCGATGTAGATTTTAAATGCAGCCCTCAGCCCTACCCTGTAGTAGGAAGGAAAAAATCGAGGAAATGCGCAAGTATTCAATACGCCAAGAGTCGAACACAGCCTCCCTCTCCTCTCTCTTCTCTCTCACCTCTAACATTATTCACACGTAAGACGACGACTATCATGATCATGAGCCTCAAAGTCCAGATCTGGATCCTTGCATTGCTGTACAAGTAGGGTAGGAACGGGTGGTGGTTCCGATGCCCGCTAGACCAACGCAGAGCAACATATTCATGCAGGCGCATGGCCACCCACCTCTCACCTAGGTACCGGCTCTTAGTCTACACTCTCATGAGCCCCACCCATTACTTGCTGAGATCGCTGAGAGGCAGCTGGAAGATGTGATACCCCGCTGGTTGTCCTTCGGCCCCTCCTCCGAATCCAGTGCTTGCAGTTTTGTCTGTCTTTTTATGTCTTTTTTTTCTTTCGCGAATGCATCCATACACTGTGCGACAATGCTTTGCGCTTGATGCCCACTGGCATTGCCTGGTGCTTAGTGGCATTGCCCTTGCACACATATTCGCACGACCGGCGCCTCGTCGCCAGGTCCGCCAATGATCTTCAGGCAAGGAAGACTCATGAATCTGCGGCATAGCACGGGATTCTTCTTTTGTTTAGCTCCTGCTACGTACCAAACGAGTAATAGAAAAACACAAGCAGCTAGGGAGACTTCGTATGTGCCAACCAGACATGAACAAGACACGGCTCGCATGGAATGGCATCCGAGCCGAGCAGTTCGACTGGATTGCTGTATGCAAATGGCTGTAGCATGTACCCAAAGTGGGTAACGAGTACATTTGCTCATTTTACTTTTCGGCATAATTACCATCATGAATCGCACGAAGAGTGTCGACAAGCAATATGATTGCAGGGGTGAGGAAAATTTGAAAAGCTCAGCCGGTCGGTTGGAAATGAAAGTTTGCAACACAACACACGACAGCCCCCTGGCCAGACCAAACCACTGGCACAATCATACTCGGAAGAGAGTTTTGCTTCTGCCCGTGCTCTGGCTTCTTAATCACAATCACATACGGCAGAAGGGCGCCAGAAGGGCGCATTGTATTCCAGGGCATCTATTGTGGTCTTCCTGTCTAGGCAATAGACAGCATATTCACCGCATTTTGCTCAAGTAATAACGAATAACTGTGCTTTTCAGCTGAGGTAGGCTGAGCCACATCATGGTTCGCAATTATGATAAACGCAGACGGTCCTCGCCATGTTCCCAAGAGACATATAAGATAGAAACATGCCCTCTCAACTGTCTTGAAATTGATTCAAATTTAACAATCATATAATACCGCATATCCATATCCGCCATCATACCTTCAAGAGGCTACTATACTCAAGTATCACTTTATTATCCACTTGAGAAGTCACCATGTCTTCCACCGCAGCTGTCAACGGTTCCGACGTCAGGTATCATCAGACATTCATAGTCCTCATCCCAAATCGCCGCTCATAATATCCTTAACCTCTCTGTGGCCTCATTCTACATTTCCACGTAGCTGACATCTCTCCAATCAGTGGTTCCGATCAGGATACTCCTCAGCACAGCAGAACTTCTCTCGGCATGCAGATCCCCAACGACACTGCGACCGCAGATCAGATGTGTGCCGATGCACTCCATCGTTACATCTCATCCCCAGTCCAGCCGACTCCAAGTAATTCCGAAGCATACAAAGTCGCCCATCAAGCTCAAATCCAGCAGGCCATGAATGCCATCGACGCAGTTATGGGCAATTGCTCTCATCTATGCGGCGATGAAAAAGAAAACAGCGACAGACTATAAATCAAGACAAATTCGAATTTTTGTCTTACCACGTGTAGACAATATGGAAGAGAGGTAAGCACGCCGGAATTCCAGTAACTCAGAGCAAACTAATAGATTGCAGCAGATAGATATAGAGACAGGGAGGCCGCGGACACTTGAACCAGCCTCCGGCCTTGGTATATCATGACAACTATCACCATTCAAAAGGACGAATGTCATGGCGCCAATTCGCCAATAGCGTTTCCCGAAAGACAAATGAGAACATTCCCGCCCAGCACAATGCCGCTGAGAATCAGCCTTATTATCCAAAGGCAACTTTCCCTGAGACAAAGGGTATATATGCTGGTTCTGTCATGATAGAAGAAGTGGGTTGGACTCGAAGCAGCGACAGACACCAGGTGAACCCTAACCAAGAAGACAACCCAAATGAGAACGGGCAGACTTTCGTTGTTCTCCATAGGAGAGTGCCCCATAAATACCACAACTTTTTTCTTTCTTTATTTCTTTATTTCTTTCTTTTCAACATCCAGCCGACGCAGACGACCCTTGGATCGGATGCCTAGGCGACTTCGGTAGCTGGCACCCAGGATCCCCAACGCGCCGCGGCGTTTATCAGCGGCGATTTGTGCACCACCAGCACCACAATCGTCCCATCGTATCAACAACACGGCTGTATCATCGTGATGTATGGGCACTATCCCGGGTGCTGAGTTTGACGGTTGTTGCGGCCCTGGACATCGCCAGCACCAATCGCCAACACCCTCACACCCCACCGTCGACCTCTCTTTCGCACAAATCCATCATCGCCGTTTGTCCTCAGCAGATATCATAGCACCACACGGCATTGTCGCTACTTTTCTGCATATGTTCGAGTCGAGGGCGTCGAGGTGGTTTGTTGTTGGGGGACGAGGAGGAGCTGAGGTTGTCAGAAGGTTGCACTAAACTGGCGTCTGCGGGTAGCGCGGCTACGACGTCGGCTAGCTGTGGAGCCTATCGGATTGGCCAACGGAAAGGCTATTTTTAGATTGTCAAGGTCTCGCAACATTTCAGGCTTTGGTAGTCGACGTGCGCGTGTTTTTATTTCATTTTGCGTCAATTTCATGTCATCGTTTTTAACAAAAAGTTCGTTTTTATTAGAGGAAAGATGAGATGGCTTATTTACAAGACGAGAAAGAAAGTCGCAATTTCACATCAACCGCAGGAAAAACGTATATGCTGTGCCCTCCCCGAGCCTTTTTCGACTCGGAGGATTCTCAAAAGAGATGTCCATTCTATCTAACACAGGAGTCTTCGAAATTACAGCAGCCCTGTGGCGATTCCAAACAATAACACATATCCCCGAGTAACGCCCTCTCAGTTCCTCCTTCCGTCTCCGTGAGCCCGAACTGCTTGATGTACACGGGCAGGATGTGGCAAATCACCAGATCCGTTCCCTCGCAACGCCGTTTCGTATTCCATCCACCCACTTCCCCCTCGCATTTTATGTTATGCTGCGCTCTCCCGCGACCGTCCTTGTGGGACCGTAGAACCGCCTAAGCAGCCATCTCCGCCTCTCCCGTCTTTCCAGGCACGATCAGCTCCTCCACTGGACTGTTCTCATCCACGAACTTCCGCTCACTGACATACTGCTGCTCTCCCGCGACCCACACCTTGTCCTCGAACTTCCCCCTCCTCTGGCCATCCTCATGTTTAAACCCGCACTGAGGATTCAAACAAGGATTGAATTTGCACATCGTCTTGACATGCGTGAACTTGCACCCCTCATCCTTGCAATCCGCTCCGTTCCTGCACAACGGCATCGATGGATGCTTGAATGGACACCGGGGATTCGTGCAGTTGGGAAAGAACTTGCAGTCCTGCTCGGCGTTGTGGGCGAATTTCTGCGCCGGCGATGGGTGGCGTGCGGTGCATTTGCGGTTCTTGCAGGCGGCGCCGAACGCGCAATGGTCGGTGACGTCGATGGCGGTACCTGGAGGAGCGACGGGAGATTGATGTGCGAATTTGCAGTCTTTGTTTGTGCAGGACAGGTTGAATTTGCACGTGGCGTCTGGAGAAGGAGGTTCGTGGGCGGGAGTGAGAGCCATGTCCATTGGCGATACGGGTGCAGCCTGTGGTTGTTTCTGTTGGAATGGTGGTCGGCCATTAGCCTGCTGGCTTCCTCTCAAGTTGCCATTTTGATGGCGGTTTGGTTGAACACGGTCAAATAGTGATCGTCCGTTGTTGCGAATCTGTTGCTGTTGTTGGCCGTATGGAGGCATGCCCATAGGCATTTGTCCGCTGGCTGCCATGTTCATTGCGGCTTGCTGCTCTGGTGTGAACATTTGCTGCATCATGCGGAACATGTCCATTTGCTGCTGCGGGGTGATGACAGGTGCTCCTCCTTGTGCGCCTTGCATGCCCATCGCCCCAAATCTACCTCCTCTCTGGGGCATGTTACCTCGAGGTCCAGTTGGTGCGCTGCGGGTATGTGTGTTGATGCGCTCGCTTCCTCCATGGGCGCGAACGCGGTGCAGAACAGAATCCTTGCCTTCCAGATTCTTTTGTAATTGTCCAAGCATGCGCCGATCTCTGTTTCGATTCGCGATGCTTGCGCCGTTGCGCATAGACTTAGGTCCTGTTGGTCTGTCGTGAGTTAGCCACTGAATTTTAATCATTGAATGGTTCCTGAATAGATGTTGTACGTACACATTTGATTCTGCAGCCTCGGATGCATCTCCCATAACTTCATCATGGCCTCCATCCATGCCACCAGTCTGTTCTAAACCTGCATCTGCATCCTGTTGGACTGCTCCACCGTTCTGTTGCTGTTGAGTCAGATATGCGACTTGCTGGAATAACCACTGAGCAAATTCTCTTGCTCCTGGATCGTCCGGACCAAGGTTCAACAAGTCTCCGGAAAGCTCTGCGGCGATTTGATCTTGTGTCTTTCCGTTCGCAAGCATGAGGATGATGTATTCCGCGAGCGCGGAGTCGTCGGCTCCTCCTGTACTCCATCCTACTTCCGCCAGCTTTGGTTGTATCGCAGCATTGAGAGCGGCTGTGACAGGGCCGTCGAGGGTGACTGTAGACATGGTGACGAGGTGGCGCGTACGGGGTGAGGTTGACGCACGCGTCAAGGCTGAGGAGAAAAGGAGTGGATCGTTGCTCTTTGGCGCGCAGTCTCTCAACGGGTATATGATGAGGTTCGAATACGTTGGTAGCGCTGATCGAGTGCGTATAGAGAGGAGGTGTGATGATGTTCGATGTTGTTGTGTATTCTGTGGGTTGCCCTCGGATTATTCCCTTCTTGATTCAGGTAGCCTTCCAGAAGAGCGACTAATTTCGTCAGAGCCACGTGATCTGTGGGACATCAGGAACGCTGAAATTTCTCGGTCCATAGATTGATTGGTAAGCAAAATCCAAATCAATTCAGGAAAGGTACCAAAACATCGTTCATAATCAACATTAATAATTTTTATCAGAATCACGATTTGAGAATAACTATGAACCCTCTTTTGATCGTCTCCCATGTTCTTAAGTCAAGCCACATGATATCATGAGATCTCCCAGATCATGGCTTTTCCCTCTTCCTTGCAGAAATGGCAAGTTCACCTCGATTTGGGGTCCCGGTCCCTCGCATTGACGATCCTGATCAACAACCCAGGCAACCCTTAAGGGTGATCATCCATGTCTCTTGCAGCTCTTCACAGCAGGATCACTGAATCAGTCCATCAAACCTCAACCTCAAAGCGCCTAAATGGTATAGAAAGTATACCTTCATCTACTCTATACACTATAATCCTACACTCTACACTCTATTTATGATCCAAGATTAGATAGCTACCTTCAAGGCTGTGATCATCATCTGGTCACGTCGTCTGAGGTCAGCCCAGCGCAAGGAATCCCTATCTAATCAAGGCTCAAGGCTCAAGGCTCAAGGCTCAAGGCTCAAGGCTCAAGGCTCAACGGTCTTCCGGCTTAACTCCCTTTGCTCGCGACCGACCGTACCGATCAATCACATTGAGAAGCAACGTTACAGACTCTCATCGGTCCTTAACCCTCCTCCGCGGCTCAACTCTCAACTCTCAACTCTACTACCTTCTTCTCTCTGGACCTCAATCTGCAGCTACGTGCCTTCGACCCTTGCGGCCTCATAGCTGGTCTATTTCTGGCTGGATGCACATCATTGCTACCTCTGGATGATGCTACAAGCGTAACATGTATCACCTTGTGGTCCGGCTTAGCTACATCCACTATACTGTAAATCTAAATTGACATACTTTGTCCCACCAGATATACTTGGCGCAGAATAACCCCCGCAGAGCATGTACATAAACAGCGTGCAGTCTTGCTGATTCGTTTTCTTTGGATTCACGGCTCGCTTCACTTCTCGAGGGATTCTCTGGCACGGAGTCCTTGTTCAAGTCTGTATATCTAGACATACTCCAAGCCGGCATTGCTGCTTCTATCAATTCATTTCGCTTTCTGCAACACATCACCGGAGCAATGAAGCTCTTTGCATTATCCTTGCTCGTGTATCACGTTGCGGCCATATGGCCTGCCCCTCAATCTTTCACGAATGGAAGTTCCGTTGTTTGGCTTGCGGGGGATTTCACGACCTCGTATAATGGTTGCAATGTATGCTTTTTTGAAGGAATTTCTTTGGGTTTCACTCCTTCTTTCTATGATGACGAAACTAAGCCATTTTTTGAATCACAGCTATACATCCGCACTGATCGTCCGGGATCCGGCGGCTTCTCGAGCCAGGACATTGTTCACTCAGCAGTTAAGCGGGCTCAGAAGACCATATTCTCGGAGAATTTTGTCCCATGGAAGTTCCATCCTCGGAATGAGCTGGACAAGCACGAGCCGGCCGCATGGGGAACCACCAAAACATATATCAAGGAACTTGTCATCACCCAGACTGGAACTGACGACGCGTCAACTTTCAAGCCATTAGCAGGCGCAGTCGATGAGTCTTATAATCTAACGATAGGTACGAATGGATCAGCCAGCATTACTGCAGTTTCTTCTACTGGTGTTTTACGTGGTCTCGAAACTTTCACGCAGTTGTTCTATTCTCACTCAAAGCCTGGAGCGGGCATCTACTGCAACCTTGCACCAGTTAAGATCGGTGATGCTCCAAAGTTCAGACACCGAGGCCTCAATTTGGACCTGTCCAGGAACTGGTTTCCGAAGGAGAATATTCTGCGGACGATTGACGCTATTGCTTGGAACAAATTCAATCGTCTGCATATTCACATGACCGATGCCCAGTCGTGGCCAATGGATATCCCAGCGATACCAGAGCTGTCCCTAAAAGGCGCCTACCAGACTGGACTATCGTATACGCCTCAAGACATCCAGGATATTCATACTTATGCTATTTACCGTGGTATCGAGGTTATCATCGAGTTCGACATGCCAGGTCATACGTCGTCTATTGCATTCTCACACCCAGAACTCATCACTGCTTTCCGGGCGGAACCGTGGGATCATTATTGTGCAGAGCCACCCTGTGGAGCACTAAAGCTCAACTCAACTGCGGTATACGACTTCTTAGATACGCTATTTGGTGACGTTTTGCCCAGAGTATCTCCGTATTCGGCATATTTCCACACTGGTGGTGATGAAGTCAATCTCCAAGACTTCCTTCTGGACGAGACAGTGAAATCTAACGATACAGCCGTCTTGATTCCATTACTTCAAAATTTTGTCGATCATAATCATGATTTAGTCAGAAAAGCAGGCCTCGCACCTATTGTCTGGGAGGAAATGCTTCTGGAGTGGAAACTCAATCTCGGCGACGACGTCGTGGTGCAGACCTGGATCAGCGACGAGGCCCTCGCTAGCGTCACAGCACTTGGGCACAAAGCTCTCTTTGGCAATTACAACTACTGGGTTTGTCTTCATCCTCGAGGTTCTCTTTGCCTCGCTAACATCTGCAGTACCTCGACTGTGGCCGCGGCCAATGGCTCAACTTTGACAATGGGGAGTCCTTCCAGAAATTCTACCCCTTCAACGACTACTGTTCCCCACTGAAGAATTGGCGTCTCATCTACTCCTACGATCCGACAGCACATCTCTCGGCCGAGCAGACAGCCCTGGTGCTGGGCGGCGAGATGCACATCTGGGCCGAGCAGACGGATCCGGTGAATCTGGACACGATGATCTGGCCGAGAGGGAGCGCAGCGGGCGAAGTGCTGTGGTCGGGAAGGCAGGATGCCAGCGGCCAGAATAGGAGCCAGGTTGAGGCGGCGCCGAGATTGTCGGAGATGAGGGAGAGGATGGTGCAGAGGGGGATCAGTGCTGGGCCGGTTCAGATGATCTACTGTACCCAGTTTGGTGGCGAGGAGTGCGATTTGTAGGGCTGCAGATGGGATCATGCTATGGAGGTCGAAATAGGGTTTGGGCTCTTATTCGGGTGTTTATATTTGGACCATGAGACATGCCATGACATTCGCGGAAAACGGACGAATGCTGAGGAATAGGATGGTGAAGGTTGGCTGAAGGGTTGTATCATGTATGGGATACCCAAAACATCGGAGAGCGGGATAACTGGGGCTCGGCGCCTCGCGGCCGCATAATAATGTAACGGCCGAAGAGCGAGCTCAGTATGACGTTTGTGGGGTGGGGGAAGACAACACTCGCTTGTTCACAAATGCACAATTCATAAGATGTAGCGTGGAGTTGCCATTGTTTTTGGGATTTGATTATCATAGTACCATATCACTGTAGTTATATGCGACATGGTTTGCGGGTTTGCGAGCGTTACACTCACGTACAAATAAAGATATGACATGATGCATGGGCACCTATGTACCTACATACTCCGTACACGCAATGGACAACATTTAGCGAATAGCTCGGCACAACGGCTTTCCCCTCATTTTGGCGTTTCTTGCGAAACACCACGCACGCGGCACGGTGATCATCCGCATCATCGACCCAGCGCTGCTGATACGAGAAGTCTTCGCGACACCTGCGCAACGCAGCGCAAGAGTGAGTACCTATGTACAGTAGCAACAGACGGCTCTTGCACCCACAGAAGATTCCACGATCCCCAGATTCCTGCAGTAGTGAAGCTCCCCCGCAAATCATGCGGTTGCGTATGTAGCGCGGACCCATGCCCTTTCATGTGAAGCTCCGAAGAAGCTTTGGGGGGGAGGGAAGGGATTCTTCATGTGAAGAATCGGGGCAGCTATCCGCTTTTGGCAGGCTTCGGGGCTCTACGTCTTCTTAGCTTTCCCCGGATTCTCATTCCTCCCTTAGAAAGGGCCAAAGTCTTTCCGATGCGTGCCAAGATCGCGGATGGCGGAGTTTGTGTGTGAGCTAAGAGGGTGCAATGTTGCGCCGACTCTGCTGTATATATGCTCTCCGCTATGTGGGAACATGGAGTTGTCGTTCTCACTTTTAACGTCGATGGCGTGAGAGGCTGAAAGTATTCTTTATTGACCTCGACCATAATACTCCATACTGCCTGATATTGTGAACTTGGACAAAGAGAGCAGGGATACCATCGGTAATCGTCAGTATGATTGTTGACGAGATCCTCGAGCATGCGTCTGTCCCCACGCTACTGGGCGGCACCGTCGCCGTATTTGCATTGATCGGTATCGCAAAGCGTATCAATGAGGAGAGGAAGATCGCGGCGCTGGGAGGACACGGTCGTCATGTCACATCCTATGTACCATTTAGTAAGCATTTTTCTTCTATCCCCTGCCCATCCTTTGACGATGGCTGCATATTCCGCATGCGACATTCCCGCTGAATATTGCTAGGTCTCGACTTGATCATCAAAACCGTCTACAATACCATTCACCATGCCAATCTCGAAGGCTGGCGTAAAATCTTTGCGGATAATGGCAAGGGCGGCTGGACCGTCGACACTCGTCCCGCAGGCCAACGTGTCATTATGACCGCCGACGTCGAGAACATCAAGGCGATTCTTGCTTCGCAGTTTGGAGACTATGGAAAGGGCCAGCCGTTCCACAAGGACTGGAGTGAATTCCTTGGCGACAGTATCTTCACCACTGACGGAGCTCTCTGGCACGGATCCCGACAGCTGATCCGCCCGCAATTCATCAAGGACCGTGTGAGCGATTTGGACACGTTTGAGAAACATGTCCAGGTTCTCATGAGGGCCATTGCGAATGGTGGTGTCAAGGGCGCACCTGGTGTCGCGGCAGATAATGTGGCACAAGGACGAGTCCTTGACGTCAGCGATTTATTCTTCAGATATACACTTGATTCGGCGACGGATTTCTTGCTCGGAAGCAGTGTGAATAGTTTGGAGACCCCAAGGCAGGAGTTCGCGGAGGCATTCGGTGAGGTGCAGAGAGTACAGAATATCATCGCTCGTGCTGGGTATGTTCTTTCTTCCCTCAACTCTTTCTTCTATCATGTCGGCAGTACAAAATGCTAATCTATGTCAGACCCCTCAACTGGATGGTTCCTCGCGGCACCTTCCGCTCCGGTCTCAAAGTGATTAACAGCTTCATCGAGCCGTATATCGAGCGCACCCTCCGCATGTCCCCTGCCGAACTCGAATCGAAGACCAAGTCTGGATCCGGATACACTTTCCTGCACGCTCTCGCTGGCTTCACTCGTGACCGCAAGGTGCTGCGCGACCAACTCGTTGCCATACTCCTCGCTGGCCGTGATACCACTGCGTCGACGCTGTCCTGGACTTTCTACGAATTGGCTCGCCATCCGGAGGCTTTCAAGAAGCTGAGACAGGAGATCATCGACACCATTGGAACGGTTGACGCGCCGACATATGATGACCTGAAGGGAATGAAGTACCTCCAATACACCATGAACGAGACTCTCCGAATGTACCCTGTCGTTCCATTCAACGTCCGCTTGGCTCTGAAGGACACCACCCTTCCACGCGGAGGCGGACCCGATGGACTCTCGCCAATTGGCATCTTGAAGGACACTCCCGTCGGCTACTCGACCCTCGTCATGCAGCGTCGCGACGACCTCTACCCACCAACCGACGACCCAACTTTAGCCGCAGAGTACTTCAACCCAGACCGCTGGGCCACCTGGCAGCCAAGGCCATGGACGTACATTCCGTTCAACGGCGGACCGAGACTGTGCATCGGGCAGCAGTTTGCGCTCACCAACATGGGCTATACGATCGTGAGGCTGCTGCAGAGATTCGACAGACTCGAGAGCTTCATGCCCGAGGGGCCACAGGGGAAACCGGTGTTGAAGGCGGAGATTGTGCTCCAGCCTGGCGCGGGCGTTCATACCGCTTTCTGGGAGTCGAAAAGCGAGAAGGCGTGAATGAGGTCGTCTGAAGTTGTGTACGAGAGTGAGGGAGTGACGGATGTATCTGGCGTTTTGTATTGGGATGCGCTTTGTAGGGATTTATATGTGAAGATTTAACGACATGTTTTATGCAGAATATTGAATATCAAATAGCTAATATCAAATATCAAATATCAAGCTTACCAACGCATCAAAATGCTAGCATCTTTGATTTCATGAGGGTATACTGTGTTGAAAAGAAGAGAGAAGAGAAGAGAAGAGGATTTAGGCCATGATGTTCAAACTGGGCTGAACAGCCTGAACTGAACTGAGGAGGAATCTCACGTCAGCCTTCTTCGCGAGGCTGCGAGACAAATGGCCCATATTTCAAACTTGCGGACTTAGATCTCTATCAGGGACAAGAAAGCCAGTTTGTAGAGCGCGACCGCAAAGTAAATTACTTCATGGTATTTCATTGTTTCATATTATACGAAATGTAGGTATGTAACTTCATAGTCCTCCAAAATGTACTCGCAGTGAGTGAGTGACAGCTCCTTCTCGCATTAAGCGAAGCCCCTCCGAGAGACGTCATGTCACGTCAAGTTTCAGGGTAGGGTGAGGTTTTGTAAATAAACACCACCAAGGACTTCTCAAAGTCCCACAAAGGCCAATGCATCGCCCAATCCCAGAGACAACTCTGCTGATTCTCCTCCGACAATGCTATAGATCACCACGATGTCTTTCCGCCTCCACGGCGCGCTCCTCCGCCGGCCATCTCCTCAAGAGAGCCCTCTCAACGCTCCCTCTCCAACGGCCACGATCTGAGCCATTGGATCACCACAACGCCTCTGCCTCACGCGCATTCGCGACTACAACTTCGAAGTTAAACAACGAGCCTAACAACATAGCCGTCCTCGGCGCCGGCATCACCGGCCTCACAACAGCCTACTCCCTATCCCGGAGGCTGCCCAACGCTAAAATCACCGTCTACGAAGCCGCTGATCGAGTCGGTGGCTGGATGCGAAGTGAGCGCATCGATGTAGCCGATGGCAGCATCATCTTCGAGAAAGGGCCGCGGACGCTGCGGCCACACACGCCCGCAGGCATGGCGACGCTGGCCCTGATCAAGGACCTCGGCCTCGAGGACGAGATCCTGATCACGCCCAAGACGAGTGCGGCGGCGCGGAACCGGTATATTTACTACCCGGACCATCTAGTCAAGATGCCCGGGCCGGGACAGGATCTGTATGAGATCCTGTGGGCGCTGCTGACGGAGCCGCTATTCAAAGGGATCTTTCGCGCGGTGTTCCAGGAGCACGGCGTGCCGAAGCGGTCGGAAGCCGTCTTTGATGAGTCAATCGGGCACTTCCTCGAGCGCAGGCTGGGGAATCGGTTTGTGGGCGATAATATTGTGGGTGCGGTGCTACACGGGATCTATGCGGGGGATCTGTACAAGCTTAGCATGCGGAGCCTGTTGCCGGTGCTGTGGGCGATGGAGGGGGCGTATGGGAGCCTGGTGTCTGCGATTATCGGTAAGCCGGACGAGTCGATGGGCCCGGCGAGGATTGCGAAGATGTTTACGGACGATGAGGACATGGTGCTAGCGCAGGGGCTGTTGCGGACGACAGGGAAAATGGCCAGGTGGGAGGAGATGAAGGACGCGAGTGTGTATACGTTCCGCAATGGGATGCAGACGTTGAGCGATGCGCTGGAGAAGACGTTACGGACGAGCAGAAATGTGCAGATCAAACTCGGAACAGACGTGACAGGCATCTCGTACGACGAGAAGAGCGCAGGCGTCATGGTTCGTCTCCCATCTCTCATCTATCCTGTTTGGCGATTCTTCCTATCGTCGTCTCATGCTTGAATAACCACATTAACCTCCCTCCAGATCGCAACGAAGACCAACCAGCCAGGCACACCCTACAGCCATGTTGTCTCCACCCTCCCCGCCGATATCTTGTCCGAACCACCCCAGCTTGGTCCCCGCCCTAAGAACAAGCGCCTGATCCCCTACACAACCGTGATGGTAGTGAACCTGTATTACGCCTCCCCCTCCGTTCTCCCCGTCTCCGGCTTCGGCTATCTAATCCCAAGCTCCCTGCCCTACGCCCAAAACCCCGAGTTCGCCCTGGGCGTCGTCTTCGACTCGGAGACGACACGCGGCCAGGACGTGCTCTCCCCCGCGGCTGCCGCCCGCGGCGGCGCCATCGGCACAAAGGTGACCGTCATGCTCGGCGGGCACTACTGGGAGGGGCGGGACCACGACACGTTTCCGAGCGAGGAAGAGGCCATAGTGATGGCGCAGCAGGTGTTGGCGCGCCATCTCAGGGTCACGGAGACGCCAGAGACGGCGCGGGCGGCGCTTCAGGAGGAGTGCATACCGCAGTACTTGGTGGAGCACGATTATCGGCTCAATGGGATACATTGCGACCTGCAGAAGTTTTTTAAGGGGCGGTTGGCGGTGGTGGGTAATTGGACCAGGGGCGTGGGGGTGAATGATTGTATATTAGGAGCGCAGAGGGTGGCGGAGTTGGTGGGTAGAGGTGGGGGGACAGGGTTGGAGTGGACGCAGAAACCGAGGATGGGGATGTTGAAGTCTCAATAATGCTGCGAGTATGATGCAGTCATGCTAGAGGTTGTGAGAAGAGAGCGGAGAAAGAGGGAGGGGCTCTTTAGGGTTCTGGATCTGCGGCGTAGACGCCACCCCGTCGGGTGTCGCAGGTTCTGCGTGAGTGAAATTGGGATTCAAGAACTCGCCGTTTCCTCGCCTGTAAAACGTCATTTCGAAGTGGTAGCTAGAAGGACCGCAGGATCGAACGAAACTCCTTTCGCTGGTTTTTACGATTTCGACGTCTAAACCTTCGCACTAGATTCACCGAATGTATGCATAGATCCGCCGGGCACATGGAACTGTGAAATGGAATAGTGCTAGGCATCCTCGCGGATATTCTGGATACTTTGGTACAATAGCAGGCCAGGTACATTGTATGTATTCTTATATTGTAGAGCTCTACTCCTGGATTAGACCTTCTCTTCTTCAACCAAAAATTCATGCCTATAACACCCATCCTGTGGCAAAGCGACAGGTTCTGCGCCCGGCTGCGCAGGAGCTCTTCATTCCAATTTCACTGCACGCATGCAGCTTGACTCGTCTTAGAACAAGAACGCGTCTCGAACGCAATATGTAGCCCTAGAAATGGATACAACGAACTCCTACGAAAGGCAATATGCTAGCACGCGACCTAAAACTTAATGAAAGTTTCTAAGACATAGATGAAAGATTCGTATGATCGGTCAGTCGAAAAATTCGAATTTTAGCATAGTCATACAATATATCCATCATGACAAGGATTTGTTCAGGGCAGGAAGGCACGAGGCACAGGGCGTGTGTGCATGTGAAGTTACTCTCCTTAGAGTCTAATAGATTAGATCTCCCACGATAATATGATACCTCGATAGTAGCAACTCCGAGTTTAACAGCATATACAAATAGCTCCCAACATCCTTTGCGATATTAATAACTCATAGCGCCCTAAACCATCGCCGTCGCCGTCTAATGCTACTCTACACGATCATAAATATAGCGTACAAGCTGTCCATATATTCCACTTGTACACCTATCCTCCCCAGCAAATGCCTCTTGCTCATCTCCATCACAATCACAACCACTCATTGACCCCCCCATTCGGGCTCTGATCCGCCGCCCCCACCACCCTAATCCTCCCCTTCAATCTGTCCCTCCTCCGCTCCTCTCGACTCCTAATCCCCGTCCTCCTCCTCGCCTTTTCCAACATCCCTCCCGCCAGGATCTCCACCATCCACCCACCCCCCGCCTTCCCATCCTCCATCCCCACCCACGGCCGCGGCGTATCCGGCCCTTCAACCGAGCGGTTGTGGTCCGCGATAACAACCGTACTCGCCGTGATCGAGGGGGAGCCCCTCTGCACACCTCTCGGCGCGTCGCCTCTGCTCCCACCCGCATGGTCCCCATCGACGACCGAGAACCCCTTTTCCCCCTCCACATCCCCTCGCCTCACGGCGCCGTACGATGACCCGCCCATTACAGCCATGCTCCCCGGCACAGACACCGTCCCGACGTGCATGAGTGCATCGCCTACCCTTTGCGCAAAACTCGTCCGGCTGTGTCGCTCGTGCGTCTGTTGCGTCGCCGTCGCTGTTGTTGTCGTGGGCAGTACATGCGCCTTCTTACTCAGCGGACTCCTCATCGAGAAGGGGCTCCTCAGCCCACTCCCCACCCTTCCCGCACTGCTCGAACTCGCCCTCTCGTCCCCAATGATGAGCCCGCTCACGCCGCGCTTTCTCTTAGCGCTCGCTGCGGGCGACCTATCGCGCACCGCCATCCCGCTCTCCCCCGACGTCCTCAACAAGCCCGGCCGCACCCCCGAACTCGGACGGCTGGCCTTCCCAAACGGGGCGCCACGCGACATATTCTGCATGTGGCTGACGACGCTATCGCGCACGTTCGACATGAACCCCGTAGTCCCAGCCGTCGAGCGCGAGTCCGGCGACGACGAATGGTCACTGAACCTGCTCACGGGCCTGTGCCGCGGCCGCAGCGCCAGTTCCTGGACGTGGAAGTCCGCCGTTCGATCCGGCCGTGTTGGCGATGTGGATGCGGGCGAGACGCTGTCTGGATTCTGAGAGTCGGGCTTGCGCGGGGATGTCGACAATACGGACGCAGATCCCTGGTGCTCGTGCCAGATGGCCCGCCCGAAGGAGTCGCGCTCGAAGTGCGCACGCTCCTGCGCGATCAGCGCGTCGAGCGTCAGTGCCTTATTGCTGGTGGTGAGGCCCGTCGGCCGCCAGTGGATCTCTGCCGGTGCGGAATCACGAATGCGTTCATCCTGGTAACGAGAAGGTCGACGAGGTGGCGGCGCGTCGGCCTTGTTGTGGATACCGCGAAGAGCAGAACTGGTGTTACTGTATGTCCCAGCAGGCAGGAATACCCCATCTGCATCGTCTCCTTCATCCGTTGCTTCCCGCACGGAGATGTCCTCTCGCACCGGCTCCCATGAGCGCCATTTGCTATAACTATCGGTCAAGCTGCCAAGCGAGGCTTCGCTCTCTTCGCGCGACGGCTCGCGACTGGGCGAGTGCGCATGGTATGTCTCGGGATCGCTGTAGTGGCTGTCGGCGCTGGAGGCGGAGTCGAGGGATGAGCGCAGACGGCGGCGGCGGCGCGAGGGGGAGGCGAGATCGTAGCCGGTAAGCTGGGCGACTTTATTGGTGTGGCCGAAGGTCGGGGCGGTGGGTTTGAGGGTGAGGCGGGGCTGGGGCTGGAGGGGACTAGGGAAGGAAGGGGTTGTGAGGCCTTGTGGTTTCAGGGCGATGGGGGGAGAGGAGGAGGGGCTTGTAGAGGAGATGGAGCGGGGAGGTGGGTAGGAGGTGGGAGGGTCGCTAGAGGTGGTGGAGGAGACCCAGGAGAAGCGGCGCGGGTTGCGAGCGGGGATGGCAGGGGGAGTCGCGGAGATGGAGGGAAGCGTTGAGGTTGGGGAGGAGAGACGTGATGGGATGGGTGGGAGTTCCTTGTTGATGTAGCTCGCGCGGGCTTCTGCGGCGGAGAGAATTGGACCTGGTGCTTGACGTCCTGGGGGGAGGCCAATCTCAAAGCCGGCGAGGAGGGAGGAGTGGGAGGTGTTGTCGTGTGTCCACGGAGGCGGACGAGGAGCAGCCATGATTGATAATGATAAAATGAGGACACAGAATGAGAGATGATATTGTAAAGAAGGAAGGAGCACGAGTTTTCGAGTTGTAATGGGTTTAGGATGAGGAGGTGAAGAATCCAAGACGAAACTTACAGTTGAATAATGGTAGCAGACAAGAGAAAGAGAATAAAGAGATTGATATGCCAAGTACAATACAAATACAACAAAGTGAAATGCATCGTCGCTGTACCACCTGCAACGGAAGACTGCGCTGGCGGACGTCTGACCGGAAATGACGGTGCTCCCCCATCTTTGTTTGTAATGTCGAATTACACAAAGACTCAAAGAGACGTGCTACTGCGTACGGCAAGCTTGAGTGGTTAGAATGTGAAATACTGATTATATTTACCTATGCCTGTAGTATAGTATAGTGGTAAGAAGTGTGATATGGTGAAGATGAGAAGAAGAAGAGGAAGAAGAGGAAGAAGAGGAAGAAGAGGAAGAAGAAGCAGAAAAGGGGCAAAAGGGGTAAAACCCTCAGCCTTGCCAAGCCCTTCACATGCTTACGTCATCCGCTGTGAACTGTCACTGTCACCTACTGTCACCTGACAAGGCTACCAATAACAAAGATAGCCTAGGTAGGAAAGATAGGAGGATAGCCGTAGCCTTGCCGGTTCACTTACCCCACCACGTCCCCAGCGCGTGCCAGCGAATATACAAATGACGATGCACCCTCAGCTCTCCCTCTCCCTCCCATTTCTCCCACCATGAGCACCTCGGCCATTGCCTCCTCCAACGACATCGACCTCCACGAAAATACTCAGAGCGATATTCCTTCCAACGACATTCCTCACAGCACTATTGTCCCCACCGAGCATGAAGTAACAGAACTCATTGAAAGCATCAAGAGCGCCTCCGAACTCGACCCAGCCCTCCTTTACGGCACCAGCGTCTTCGATTCCACCGCCATGGCGCCCCTCTCACCCGCCTCCACAGTTAGCTCCCTCATCATCCTTCCGCCCCTCAATCCTCTCTTCAGGACGCGCTGACCACCCCCAAGATCGCCCTCGCACGGCTCCGCGCCTACACCCCCCCTTCTTTCCCAATCTGGAACTCCCTCCCAGTCTCCCGCCGCGCCGCCATCCTGCTCCTCCTCTTCGCCGACCGCCGCGGCGACCTGCGCGTCGTCATAACCATGCGCGCCGCCTCTCTGCGCAACTACTCCGGCCACGCGGCCCTCCCCGGCGGCAAGGCCGACACCCTGGCCGAGACGCCCTTCCACATCGCGCGCCGCGAGGCCTACGAGGAGATCGGGCTGCCGCTCGACGACGGCAAGCTGCCGAAGCCCTTCCGCATCGAGCACCTCTGCCAGCTGCCGTTCAGCCTCGCCAAGACGGAGCTGGCGGTGGCGCCTTGCATCGCGTATCTGCACTCCGACGGCGGCAGCGTGGAGGAGACGATGATCCCGCGGCTCGACGCCAAGGAGGTCGCGGCGGTGTTCTCGGCGCCGTTTCATAATTTCCTGCGCGCGGAGGATGAGGTGAGGGAGGGCGAGACGGTGCCTGGGAAGAGGAGCGATTGGTATGCGGGGCAGTGGACGGAGTGGCATGATGAGCGCTGGCGGCTGCATCATTTCTATGTCCCGATTAATAATCAGACGGTCACGAAGCCGACGGTAAGGGAGGGCGGACTGGAGGCGATTGCGGAGCCGGTGGAGGAGGAGGAGCCGGAGCTGCTGAGGTATAAGGTTTGGGGGATGACGGCTAGGATATTGGTTGATGCGGCGAGGGTGGCGTATGGAGAGGAGCCGGAGTTTGAGGTATGTCTTTCGACTTTGTGTTCGTTTTTCTCACCCACTTGATTGTGCGCGAGTCTATGGGGATAGGGCTGACGTGAGGAAAGCATAATGAGAACTATGGCGACGAGAAGATAATGGATATGTTGTTTAAGATGGGTCGGCTGGGCGAGAAGGTACCAGGCGTGAGCTCGGAGATTACGAAAGAGGAATCGGCCAAGGCGGCTGCGAAGATGTAAATGAAACGCACTGCAAATTCTACACCACTGCTGTTCAGAACATTCTAACGTCTTTGAAGAGATTATCTACTGCCTCCGTTTTGAAATTCTGGTTGGGTACTTTCTTTGAACTTGGGCTTTGGGATTTTGGATGAAAGATCTAGAAGGCGGAGTGGGATGTATTGTACTGTACGATATATTTCTCCTGACGTTGACTGGCTGGGAAAAAAATCGAATACGCTGCATAGTTCATGTGAGAGGTAGAGGTAGCACTCATTCGTGTCATTGTCCTGCACTTCCATCCCAAATCATGTCACCTGATCCACTTTCTCCCCCGTCGCCCCTCCAGATTTTCTAGCCCACCTCTTCCACTACCACCCTGCGTTTACCTGCACCCATATGCGACACATCTTCCACGTTTCCAGCCTTCTCATTCATTCCGCAAGATCCCTCCCCTTGTCACTCGATCGACAGACAGCACAGGCCAATTGCGCCGCATGCGCATCCGGCACATGTCGAACGCATCACTGATGCCCAAACGGGCTCCGTGAGTGCGGCGGGAACTGGGAGAGCAGGGACCTGCGTGGCAGGCGGATGGAAGAGCGGCGGAGAAGCGGAAGAGATAACAGTATAGAAAACATAGCAAAGAACAGGGAAGCTAAGGAGAATAGAAATCAAATGATCGAACTACTCCCGCAAATCACCATGGTAGAAGCCTGCATCTTGAACAATTTAACGCAATTGCTATCTTATAGCTATTCTAAGTGACTCCTGGTGATCTTCAATGTTTACGTACCGCGTCTTCCACCTTGCTAGCTGAACTTACACTTCCCGTCCTCATCTTCTTGATCTTCTCTCTCAACAGCTTCTCCCTCAACTCTCGCGCCTCCCTCTGCGGATCTCTCTGCGGCTGCGGCACTGGCTGCTTGGCACTGACCTATCATCATGCGCACAAGTCAGCCAAGGCCTCTTGAACGCTCGGTAGTCTATTTGGCGCTACCAACCTCTTGCTCCTTGCCCCCCGTCATCTCCACGTCGTCCCTCGCAGGACTGCGGGTTCCGCTTAGAGATCTTGATCTCGCTAGGCCTACAGGCGATGGCGATCTTCTTCGTTCATCTTCCTCAATATCAGCCCTCTTGCCTCTTCTCTCATTAGGGGATGAAACGGATGAAGTATTGCGTCGTCTCCGCGGCGCATATCGCTCAATCGATCCCCTCCTCTTCCCCCTCCGCGGGCTTCTGGTCCGACTCCGACTCCGACTACGGCTCACGCTCCGAGATCGACTCCTGCTGGGACTCCGACGTCGGCGAGGTGTGATGCTGCGCTCTCGACTATTACTGCGGGTTAGCCGGTGCTCGTCACGGTCACGGCCCTTACGACTAGATGTGGCTTTCGCTTTAATGAGATCTCGATCGGGGCTTCGAGAGGCTCGTCTGCGCACTGGCGACTTGCCTCGGGCGCTAGAAGAGCGGGATGCAGAGCGAGACCGAGATCGGGATGGAGAACTGGCGTTGCGTCTTCTGCGGGATTTAGGTGGCGGAGAGCGACTGCTTGAGACGGATGGAGACCTTCTGCGTTTGCGAGGTGGTGGAGAAGGTGAACGAGAGCTTGTAGAGGAAAAGGACCTTCGGCGACGGCGATCGGGACTGCGTCCTCTGCCCCTGCCTCCCCGACCTCGATAACTGTCTCTACGCCTGTCGGGAGATGGAGATCTGCTTATTGAGCGGTTTCGGCGGCGGGCTGGTGAACGAGATGATGTTGGTGACCTTCGGCGACGCGGAGGAGGCGAGCGCGAGGGCGACCTAGATATGGAGCGCTTTGCTGCTATAGGAGATGGTGACCTCCGTCTTGTATCGCCTCTTCGACGACCTCCACGGGGAACATATGAATCACTATCCCTGGGAGGACCACGGAAGCCTGGTGAACGTGATCGTCTCGGACCTCGATCAAAGTCTCGTCCACCACGACCAAAGTCACGGTCTCCTCGCCCTCCACGCCAGCTGTCGCCTCGTCCAAATCCGCCTCTGCCACGATCAGCTCGTTCGCGGTCTCTAATCGAATCCATCTCGCGCTCACGGCGTTGATCGATCTCTCGTCGGCGTCTTGCTTCTTCGGCAGCCTTTTCAGCTTCAATCTGCAGCCCGCATTAGATACAAGTTATGAAGTAGAGTGTAGCGCAGTAGAGTAAAGGTGCTTCAACAAACCTTTTCTTGGATAAGCTCCAACTTCTTGGCCTCCAGTAATTCCTTGGGGACACCTTGAGGGCTATTCTGAGCACTGAGGCACAGTTTCCATAGTTCCTTGCAGAAAGCGGGCGTGTCCTTTTCGAGGAAGCCTGTCAGCTGGATTTGTAGTTTCTTGATTTCAGGCTCTCGATCCGTCAGTGAAGCTGTAGTAAGGATAACGTGCAGGCAAGGCTTGGACGACATACGTAACGGGATCCTTCGATCAAGTTGAAGCAAAGCTCTATAACGACATCATCCTCGTTACCAAGAATATCTGAAATCTTGCCTGCAATCCATCTGTGAAGTCTCGATCAGTCTCTGGTCGGAGGATGGCTATAGATTGGAGATTGGGGATTGGGGATTGGGGGACAAACTTCTTCATGACCTCGAGATTGACCTTCTGCATGTCGACCTTCTGGTTAAACTCTGGAGGAAACTTGGTCGCCTTCAAGATCTTCTGATCTACTGTTGTCGCCATGATTGTGGTTGGACTACTGCGGCAGGCAACGATGTCGCTGTCGCTGTCGCTGTCGCTGGTTTGGTGATGGTTGATTGTATGTATGTATGTATTATTATGGGCAAAGTCGCGAAGTCGTCGCGATTCCCCAAATCCAAAAGTTAGGGGTCCGTGCACCTCTTTCGTCACTGTTAACGACAAATCGCCAAAGAACGACTTCCTCCTTCTTCCTTTCCCCTTTACTCCTTTCCTACTTTCCTCCTTCTTCGCTCTCTCTTCTCTGTTCTTTCTTCACGTCTACGACAGAACATCATATAGCAGGAGCAGGGGCAAAGCAGAATCTTGACCAGCTAAGTATCTCACAGTAGGTTCTCACTTCTCATTCTTCAACACGATGTCTCTCCCTCTCTCCCTCTCCCCCCCCCTCATTTTATCATCCTTATTATCCTCACTACCTACTATCCTTAAATCTCAATGCGATTATGGGCTCCCATCGCCGCCGTCCCTTCCGTCCTTTCCCTACAAACCCTCGGCACCCTCATTCCTCCTCATTTCCTCTTGGGCACACCAGTATCTTCTTCGACGCAGACGATAGTCTCTCCTCCACCGAGTTCTGGAACTCCTACTACTCGGATGGCGACAGCAATGCCGTTGACCTTGCCCTTCTCCAAGCCGTTACTCCTCGTCACATTCCCCGCCCTTCTTCGCCCACTCTAGTCCTCTCAGAAGAAGCTGTTTACGGCCAAACCACCCCAACACGATCTTCCTCAGAAGACGCTGCCATCCATCCAGCTCCTCCAATTCCCTCTCTGCACGAAGAAAACAGCGACGTACCCGACGGCATTGTCGCCAGCAGGCCACTTCCACCCGAGCACTCGGTGCAGCATCCCGCTCTCCTGACCCTCGAAATCCCCCCACCACCGCCATCCAGACCACCGCCAGATCCGCCAATCACGCAGCCAGCCCGGCGCAAAGATGCTCGTTCATCAGAAACAACTGCGAGTGCAACAGAGAGTGTCCTCTCCCTCTGCACTTTCCTGGCTGAGGCGAACGCAAAGGTCCCGACTGCTGCGTCGGGACAGCCGAATCCTCAAATGGAGGCTGTGGATACCCTTCCAGCTCTCGGTGATGGGTCCGCGTCCGCAAAACACAGCTTCAGCGCCATCCCTGACACACAAACAACAGCGCCACAGCCTCCCACCGCGCAATCATCCGCTCCCTCAACATATCCAGGCCGGATGGACGCTTACGACGCCAACGATCCATCCGCACTAAATGGCTACTTCGCCTCCTGGACTCCCCTTCCTCGAGGAAATCTCATCCCCCCCATCATCCCCTATACGCATGTCATCGCTGCGAAGCACACACACACGCGCACGCACGCGCACATCCCCACCCTCCCAGCCCAGCACCTCGTCTCCCCTGCGCTACCCCACATTCCCTCCGAACTACCCACCATATCCGAGATGCCCGAGCCGGACGCACGAGCGCGCATCTCGCGTATCCATCGGCGCACCGGGAGGATCGGGAAGTGGACGGGAGCAGGGACAGGCACGGCGGAGAGGACGGCGAAGGAGATAGTCAAAGTCCGAGCGCGGCGGGTGCTGCGCTACTCCAGATACGCGCTGCTGCGGCCGGGCGTGCTAAAGATGCTGCTGGGAAGACGGCTGGCGGGGCCGGTGAGGGAGGCGTTGGAGGGTGAGGGGGTGGAGGTTGGAGTTGGAGGATTAGGTGTAAGCGGGGGTGTGGGCATAGGTAGGGTGGGAGGCGATGGGAGGGAGGTAGGAAGCAGATTGTAGAGTGTAGAGTGTAGAGATTGGAATCATCGGGAATTGGATTGGGCTGAATATATGATGTCACGAGAGGGCTTTTCGAGTTGGCGGCGCAGGTTGTGACCTGTGAACTGTTGAAACTGAATCCAATTGTAGAATTGATTGAATTGAATTGAATTGATGAAAATATCTACCTATGGAGCTCTATTTGTATTCAAATAGAGCGTTTGATAAACGAGTGTTCTCATGAGGGAATTGATCCCTCATACATCCCCCCTTCCGTGAGCCGTCTAGCCCGTCTCCTTCCCGTGAGCCATTTTCTCACGGGATCTATCACCAAACGGAGGATTTATACAGTGAATCCTTAGGGTCAACTGGGTGCCCCAGTGGCACCCACCCTCTTATTCCAACACTCCCTCGCATCATGAGAACCACATACCAGTCTCATGATGCCCATAGAATAGAACAATAGAAAATAGAAAATAGAAAAACAAAATGGAGGCCTATGATTTGACTAAAATGTAGAGTAGGCTAGTGATTTAGCTAATATCTAAATGTAGGCTGATGATTTAGCCAATTCTAAATGTAGGGTAGGCTGACGATTTGGCTTAATTCTCAAAAGCAGAGTAGGCTGGTGATTTAGTCTAATTCTCAAAATTAGAGTACCGCAATTAATGACAATGCATCTGTAAATGAATGGCACAATCATGTCACTAATACTTAATCATGACGTTAAAATGCGTATGTAGGAGGCAATTGAATTTGCTACCTAAAATCCTACTAAAAAAGGGGTCACTGCAAGCTAGATATTCCATGTGAATGCAACAACTCTTCGTACCTAGAGACTGCAACAGCAGCGGCGATAGACAGCAACACCTCCTAAAAAGCGTAGAGGCTATAACAAGATCCTCTTAGAAGCTTAAAGTGAGGTAATTCATCGCTATATTTAAAGATCATATGAGGTAGGATATAGTGCTATAAAGGCAATGGTGTTTAAGGCCATGCTAAGCTAAAAAGGAGGATATCTTTAATTTTAATAAAGTAGGGTTCTAGGTTAGTGTAGCTCTAGGGTAGCCACCAGTGGTTCATCTATTCTCTCATATCCAAGAAATTATACCTCAATGAAGCTTAAACTCTTCCATCTTCAACCCGATCATCCCCTCACCTTCCATAAACCCATCGAGATAACAGCACCCTATATACTCCCAATGCTCCGGCGCTTCCCTCAAGACAACCGGAACACAACATCCGGGGAGGATGCAGATCTTATCCCCCCTTCTCATCTCTCTCGGTCCCATCCCCGGCACTCCATCCTCGCTCACAAAGAAATTTCTCTGCGCAAGCCTCTCAGCCACATCGAGCAGCCAGTCATCGCACAGCTGATTCCGGCACCAACCTACCTCTGTATACCCAAACTCCACCTTTACCAGTTCAGCCGCACCGCAGAGTACGGAGTCAATCTCGCACTCGGTATACGAAGCCTTTTCCATCGATGCTGCCGCGAGCAAGCCAAGTACAAGCTGCAGAAGTTGGCTCTCTGTTCTTTGCTGCAGTAGACTCAGTGGAAGCCTGTTGAGCAGAATCGTCCGCACGAAAGCCTCCCGAACAGCTAATTCCGTTCCAGAAATGTGGCTCCAAAGAGCCCACCACGTTCGAAACGCGTCCAGCCCGGCCAGGTCCTGTGAGTACTCACCGTACCGCCTAAAATTCCCCTCACTCAAATGCGCAATGGTTGCCACGTGGCCACCGAGCACGAAGAGAACACTCTCATTGTTCCTGTCCCAACCATGCGGGAAAATGGCATCCGACTCGCCGGCCGCGGAGACACTGAAGCTCTGTGGCGCATACTGCTCGAAGAAGTCTGTGTTTACAGGCTTCACGTAGAAGTCCGAAGGATGGGGATAGCTCCAGTCGGGGACCCAACTAGGCAGGTTGTGTGGGCGGTTCTGCTGGCGCTTGTGGTTTCGGAAAACTGAGCTGCGGCGTTCAATGGCGGTGAGGACGTCAAGTTTGCCGGACAATCCTATAATGCAGCGAGTCACGTCCGTGTAGACCTGGGCCACGGACCTGCAGTAGTCAACTTTGAGGTTCGGTAGTTCGCAAAGGAGACCTAGGAGGGCGTAGATTTTGTCCCGTGGGTCGGTGGCGGATTTGTTGGAATGGTAGAGGAGGAGCTTGAGGAGGTCTTGAGGAGAATTGCCAAGTTCTTGCGGGATGCGGAGGAGAGAAGGCCCACATGCGAGCATCGCCTTGAAACTATTCGGGCCTTGTGCAAAGTGGGTAGGCAAACAATGAAGTAAATCTTGTGATAAGATGTTGTAGATTGTGATGAAAACCTCCCAGCTGACTTGATCCCGCCCGCGATGAACCTGAATTGTGCGGGAGCGAACAACTTCTTGAATAGCCCAGATGCGGAACCAATACCCATGTCTGAGCAAATCACCTAATTTGAGAAGCGGGCGAAAATATTGTTGGTCTCGAATTTTAGACTTTAACCAGTCACGATCCTCTCTATGTTCATAGAAATCGGCGAGGAGCGAGAAAGTTTGTGTGGTACTCTCCCATCCAAGCCATATGAATAACTCTCTAGCGTTTCGATAGATGTCTCCAATTCTTGTGACCTGCTGGCTTCGTTCCTGCGGGTTGCTTTGATCGATACAGACATCAGCTATCCAGAATACTAGATCTTCCGTGCATGATCGCAATCTGGTGAGGGCTGCACACAATTCAATATCAATGTGTATAATCTCGTTCTGAACTAATAGCTGGCCACGCCTTGGTGCATTTCTCTTGAGATAAGTCAGTACCGTATACTCTTGACCTTCGCCGAATGAGAATTCTAGGAACTGGCATTCAAGGTTGTCTGCTGCAACGTCTGTCCAGCTGCCTGTTACAGTCTCTTCTGCAATAGCCTCACCTTCTGGATTCGGTTTTCGAAATAGCTTTAGAAGCCGAAACTGGTCTTTTCCAGCATCCAGAGGCTTGTATATGTACCTGGAACATTGAGCATCCCCCGCTTCGGTGCTGGAGGACATCGTGAGGGAATATAACTCGCGACAAAATATAAATTATGGGTTGTCAAGCTGTTAGAAACTTTACCAAATGTGTTTTGACTCGCAAAGATGGACGAAGAGACAGACATAGGTGCCTGCTTATGTGAAGCCATGACGAACCGATTCTTGGGAACATGTCGGCCGCATAACTTCCGAAGGCTTGGCGGATGGCGACAAGTTACAACACTGCCAACTGCACCCACGCATCCTTCAGCATCATTTACACTATTCACTGTCTATCGAACCATGTATCTAGGTATCAAATTCATCATAATGGACGATCTTCGCCCGACCAGCCTCATCCATCGACATTACGATCTGGCCACCGACGAGCGAAACGTAGAGTCTGACGGCAAAACCGTTGCCTCTAAGGATCTGGATGGGATCTATCCTTCTAGCTGGACGTTCTATCAAGCCAGATGGTACTCTTATGAGTATAAGAGATACGCAGTACCTCAACCTCCAGCACCTTTTGTCGCGGATCTAGGGGAGATCTTAGTGTGCAGACATATACAGATGGGGTTGTAGGACTCGAGAGCACAGATTACGAGACCAATGTTACCACGACTGTCGAGCAAGATGAGGAAGCTCCGCTGCTGGCGGGAATGGCACCTGCGTCTTCGGCATTCTTTCGAGCACAAGGTGACCAGAAGTGAAAATTATGCTAAGTTGAATTAAAAGCGAAGAAAAGTCCGAGGAACTCTGGAGGTTCTGGGTATTTAGCCCGCACAACGTGGTTGAGTGAGCTCAACTAGTCAGCACCTCCACACGTAGTGCCGCTTGTAGGCATGCATGCCACTCGTAGGAATGCCTTACGGGTTAGTTGAGCGTACTCAACTTAGTACCCCAGACCATCGACAACATAGTTGACTGAAGCTGGAATTCTCAGCTTAACAGCATAGGTATCTATTATTGCTTAATTATAAAGCTACCTAATCGTTGGTTTCAACAAACTATACTTGGGTATAGTTGGCGCAAGCAAACGGGAACGCATAAGCAAAGACGGAACATATTGGCAGATGCCATTTATACTGTAAATCCTATAGTAGGCCGGTGATGTAGCCTAATTCTCAAATGCAGAGAAGGCCAGTGATTTGGCTAATTCTCAAAACAGAGTAGGCGGATGATGTAGCCTAATTCTCAAATTCAGAGAAGGCCGGTGATTTGGCCCAATTCTCAAAAATAGAGTAGGCTGGTGATGTGGCCCATTCTAAAAAGGCAAGATTCTCATCTTGAGAATGCATGGTTAAGCTTTTTCATGTCCATGATCGTTATCCACCCACTAAGACGGCTGAAGCTCTAGTTTTAATTGAAAACAGCGCTTAATAGTATGTCATCTCTTCTTTCAATGCTCGCAAGTCATTTGTCTCTTGTCTTTGCCGTCGTCTTTTGCCATATAGGCTTCGTTTTGAGATTTAGATCCTTGATTCTCTGCTGCAATTTTCTTCTCTTCTTCTACGACCATTTGAACAGCTTAATCTCCTATCATTGTGTTGATATCTGTCGTATTCCATATAGAGAGAATGCTTCTAAATTTATCAGTTAGTAAGGACTGTAGGATGTTAATGAAGAATTTGTTGTCCTCTGTTTCTTGCACACCTATATCTTTGATAGCTGTCTGTAGTCTCATCTATGCTGCTCTATATTTGTATATTAAATTAAAGTCTGTATATCACAATTTGTTCTACTCTCTTTGTAGTTTGATGTATTGCCTCTTACCACTCGTGGTAAAAATCTTCCTAATTTCCTTCTATAACTTAATTCCGTCTTTATATTCGATTTTTAAGAGCATTTGTTAAGCCTCTGCTGTAAGCATAGGATATATCAAATCCAAGATGTTGAGCTTCTCATCTCTCGTGAGAGGAGTAGTAGGAGTGGTGGCTTTGTCGTTAAGATATCTCTATAAGGGCTGGTTTCTCGTATAGATTAAGATGCCCATATGGACAGCCCATTCTCTACAATTCTTCTTGTTAAGCTTTAGGGCTACATTAGGTGTGTTAAAGACTGTCACCTAAGGATATGAAAAGAGAGAACAGTGTCGTTGGACTAAACTGAGAACTTTAATGAAGATTTCTCAAAAGCGAGTGCAACAATCACGCGGTTCCGGGCTTATAACTGTTGAAACTGAATCCAATTGTAGAATTAATTGAATTGAATTGAATTAATGAAAACTATCTACCTATGGAGCTCTATTTGTATTCAGATAGAGCGTTTGATAAACGAGTGTTTTCATGAGGGAATTGATCGTCTCCTTCCCGTGAGCCATTTTCTCACGGGATCTATCACCAAACGGAGGATTCATACGGCGAATCCTCAGGGTCAACTGGGTGCCCCGGTGGCACCCACCCTCTTATTCCAACATGAACTTGTGAAACGAAGACTCCTATTGCGCGCTGCAGATACGATAGGACATGGTGCTTTGATCCAAGACCCGTCTTGACTCTTCATGACTCTAAAGACTTAGGCAGTCATCACTATTCATTGTATATCTAAAATTATGGTGTGGTGCCTCTCTGCACAGGCGAGACGAGGAGTACAAATGCAAGTACAAGTGCAACCTCAGACAAAGGCTTTTCGTCCCAGCAGACCCAGCAAAAACAACAGCGGCCCAAGACGCCAAAGGAGACAGCAGAGGACACATACAATACTGCTCGCCCACTCCGATAACAATACCCCCCAACGCCACGCCCAACGCCGCGCCATCCCTGAAACAACCCAAACGCACCCATCTACTTCGTAGGCATCATCCCGATCCCCACGACTCCACCGCCCCCGCCCCCGCCCGGTTTCCACACCCCCCCGCCCCCCTCCCTCCTCACAAACTCACTCATGACCGTCCCGCCTCCCCGGCGCTCAACCTGCAGACTCCTCTGCGGCGCCCTCTTCGCCGCCGCCGCCGTCGAGCCCCCCGACGTCCTCCTCGCCGTCCCCCGTTTCCTCGCCCCGCCACCTCCACCGCTCGACCTCCTCGACCCGCCCTGACTGCTCCCCCCCGATGCCTTCCGCCCCGCCTTCCTGAACCCGCCGCTCCTCCCCCGCCCGCCCCGCCCGCCCCGCGTGCTCAGCGTCTGCGTCATCGCCGGACGATACGGCTCCTCGGACCCATCCCTCGCCGCCGCCGCGCCACTCGCCCGAGGCGGCTGCGGCATCGCCTCTGCGATCCTCCGATTGAATGCCTGTGTCTGCGGGTTCGCGCCCGCGAAGAATGCACTCCGCTCTCCCTGCGCCTCATCTTCCTCCTCGGACGCGTGCGAGAACTCGTCGTCCTCATCGTCGTCGCTGAGAAGATCAATCACGTTCTGGTGGTTCTGGTCCAAATCCCTATTCCCCCCCTTCGCCTCCATCATATCCGTATACTGCGCATTAAACCGCTTGATCAGGCTCACGAACCTGCCCCCGAACTGCTTGGCCTTGCTCTCGTTCACACCCTCGATCGTGCTCAGGTCTTCGACGGTCATCGTCCACCGGATGCACATCTCGCGGAACTGCTTCTCCGTGAAGATCGCCCGTTTCAGTCCCCGCGCGTTGCGCACCTCCTCGTCCAGCTTCTTCGCCTCCAGCACAAACTCGTGCACCATCATCTGGTGGATTTCAGGTAGGTTCGCTTCCGTCATCCGCACATCCTTCTTGATCGGTGGGCCCAATACGCGTTTTGTTGTCGTGAGGGGACGTCGGTTGCCTTCGCGCACGGGCTCGAAGTCGTCGTCGTCGTCGTCGTCAGTGGAGAAATGGTCGTCGGGAACTATGAATCCGTCATGGAGCCCGTAGTCATCTGACTCGGGCGCTCCATCATCCTCGGCCTCGTCGTCGATATACTGGTTCTTGCCCTGGCGCCTCTTCGATGCCATAACCGGAGACGAGACGTTGGTCGAGTCGGGAAAGCGGTGGTGGCGCGCAGCAGCCACACCGGTGAATTGATTCCGAGTCCGCTGTGGAGCCTGTTCATGGTTTTGGAATCTGGACGCATGAGGCGACGAGACTCTCACGAAGACAGTGATCTTCCTCCGGCCAGTCAAGAACTCTCGGTATGAACTTCCGAGCTGGAAAGTCCGTTAGGTAGAGCACGTAACTTTTTTGTTAGGAGAGCTTACCTTCACATATGCAGTTGCAAATCCCGCGCTGTTGACCTTGTTGTCCTCTCGGAGGGCATTCTCACCGATCATACGATGTAACAAGCTCTCCAGTTCGTTTTTCCCCAGATGCTTAGCCTCGCCAAATCCTTCGACCTGATCGAGATTTAAATTATTGACCTTAGGTGATTTGTGCCCGCGCATTATATCAGCGTATGTGACTAGAGTAAGATTTTGGTCCCTCAGCTGCTCGAAAATCTTAAGAGCAACCCGGACTTCTTTCGAACGATCGACCGTCTCGAAGGCGCTAGTGGAATTGCAATTATCACAGGTGCCATTGCAGTCTTCCTTCTTAAAACGCTCTCCGAAGTATCCCAGAACCTGTACGCGGCGACAGTATGCCTTGTCCTCGCAGAATTGAACCATGCGATTCAACATCTGACGCTGCCTCTCCTTTTGTTCATAGCTGCCTTCGCCATCCTCGATGAATTTCCGGAGAACGTTCAGATCCTGATAACCAAAGTAGAGATAACATCCAGAGAGCTTCCCATCTCTACCAGCGCGGCCAGTTTCCTGATAGTAACCCTCCAGACTCTTGGGCATGTTGTAATGTATGACGAACCGTACGTCAGGTTTATCGATTCCCATACCAAATGCAATCGTGGCGACTATAACCTGTGTTTTCCCGGCCTGCCACTGTTGCTGTACTTTTGTCTTCTCCGCTGGTTCCAGAGAGGCATGATAGTGTACAGCATTAATTCTATATTTTTCGTGGAGTTCCTTGGCAATCTTTTCGCAATTCTTTCTTGAAAGAGCGTATATTATGCCAGTCTGCCCTCTATATTTGCCATTGATGAGCTCCACCATGCTTTCCATTACCTCTGTCATTTTCCCCTTTTTCCTGACTTCGTAGGTTAAGTTCGGACGATTGAAGCTCTGAGTGAATACTTCACGATTCTTCATGCCAAGGTTATGCATGACATCGACTTTGACATTTTCGGTCGCAGTTGCTGTGAGGGCCATAAGAGGGACACCGGGGAACTTGGCCCGAAACTCCCCAAGAGCTGTATAATCACGTCGGAAATCATGCCCCCATTGACTGACACAATGGGCTTCGTCGATGACGATTCGAGCAAGCTTATGCCTTCTGTGAAGCTGAATAAAGGCATCGACAATCCTTGAACTTTTAGTGACCATTTCTGGAGTAACGTAGAGGAGTTCGACAAAATTCTCTGGAGTCTTTTCTGTCAGCCCTTCCATAATCGTTCTTCTGAGATCTGGCGGGGCTTCGCCGTTGATGGCGAATGCCTGGATGTTAAGTTTCCGAAGATGATCAACCTGATCCTGCATCAGACTCAAAAGTGGTGAGATGACAACAGTGACACCGGACGTCGTGCCTGACCGAATGATTGCTGGAAGTTGGTAGCACAGTGATTTACCTCCACCCGTCGGCATAAGCACAAAGGCATCTTTGCCTCCTAAAGTCGCGTTGATAGCCTCAAGTTGGTTCTGTCGGAATCCTCTGAGGTGGAAGCGTTCAGTTAGCTTTCGCTTGACCTCTGCTGACCATTTATGTCTCATCAATGCCGCTGATCCTCCGCTTACAGGCAGATACATGTTTTTGGCCGACTCTGGCTTTGGCGTATTCGACGTTGAAGCGGCGTTGCGTAAAGGAGTAGAAGCATTTCTCCGACTATCCGGTTCGATGCGGCTCGAAGCAGCTTGGCCACGATCCCAGGACTCTGCAAATTCAAGCATTTCATCGTCGTCGTCAAAATCACCATAATCATATTCATCTTCAACTGCAGCCTTCTTCGTTGGCGGACGAATCGGTTCAAAGTTGCCGAGCATGGCTTCCTCATCCTCAAAATCATCCGGAAAATCTGAACCATATTGAGAACTTGCTGGTACTGACGAGAAGTTGTTTTGCTTCCGATCAGTCGGACGGTATGATTTCTCAATGTCGTTTGCTTTATTGGCTTGATTGAATTGCTTTGATGGGCCTGTATGGAGGTCATTCGCATAATTGGGCCTTGCTGCTCCGGAAGAAAAGCCAACCTGCGTTTCCTTGGCTGGGAATTGAGTCTGGTGAACAATTTGGGGATCCTGGTGATAATTCGAAGGGTATTTAGGGGCCAACAAGTCCCTATTCTCCGGGTCTTCGAGATCAGTCCCTAGCGGCCGAGCAGAAGCCTGATTCTGGTTGTTGACAGTTTCCGGCGTAATAGATAAGACTTCCTTAGTAATGCCAGCGACTTGTAGCGCCTGCGCGATTTGTCCCTCGATTTTCTTGATACTACGTGCAATGACGACCAGAGCATCTTCATACTGTTGAACGTCTTCTAAAGCATCCATAGCGGCCATGTACTCAGCCTTAACAACTTCTCTGTGATGGGTTGTTCTGGTATGCTCTTCGTATAGCGGAGCCAGCTCTTCAACGGCATTTTTCTGTCTGATTATTATTTGCCGTTCATCCTTCAGTTTATCTGGCACTATTTGAGCCTCGTCGATATACTCGGAGAACATTCGTCGGCTCGTCCGCAATCTCTCACCAATAAGTGATACATGATGCTCTATGCTTGACGGCTTCTTAAGAAACAAGTTGACAAGCCTTTTATCGTCATTACTCAATGCTGACGATGATACTGACTGACTCGAAGCCGGAAGGGTTCGTGTAGTGACGATCGGTCGTGGAGTGACCAGCCTTGTAGGAGAATCCCGGTGGAATGGAGATGGAAAACTATCTTGCTTTGTCGCGGTTCCGACGACTGACTTGCTTGATGTGCCTCCACAATCACCATCCCAGGGCTGGACATGTTCCTTGATGTCTCCAAGGGCCTCGGAATCAGGAATCTGATTCTGCTTCGCAGACGCCTTGGAAGCTATGTTCCGAAGAGGACTTTTGAACTTCATGGGCTGGGCCACATATATATCTGTCATTTCAGGCTGAGAGGCTAGATCTTCTAGGTCCTCTTCTTCAGAGTCTTCAATGATGCGATCACTATGGAGAGTCGGACGATTCTGGGACGGCTTTACTGAAGAGGAAGGCGGCCGGCCTGGTAGTAGTAACTTAACAGGCGATGGCCCCTGCTTCAACTCGCCAAGGCGCTTTGGGCTTGTCATATCCTTGATTCCGGTCTTCATGATCGAAGCCAATGGTGACTTGGTCAAGGGCCTATCATGAGCGCCGATATTGCCGGTGTGCTCAAGAGAAGGTAATCGGCTAAGGGTCGTGCGCATACGAGTTTCTGTCCTGCTAATAGTTTCCACTACATGATATTGCTCTTCGTAATCAAGCTCCGAATCTTTCGTTTCCACACTTGGCTTCACAATTTCGTTTGCTCTTCTCCTGTCTGGACTTTTGACATCGACTGTCGAATAAGGAGGCGGCGGGTCGTCAGGTGGCACAAGGGTGTCAATGTCAACAAACCCCTCCGAAACAGACTCGGGTCGCCGGTTTTCTTTCCCGGGCTTCAACATCTTGTGCTGTTGATATCTCTCCCTGGTCATTTCGTCGCTCTTTCGTTTTCTTCCACGAATAGGCGATTCCCGTGCTGCGGAGTCTTCCCGCCATAATGGCATAGGATCGCCAAATTCTTCCATGGAAGAGCTTGTGAGGGCTTCATCGTCTCCCGTGAGATCCACAGACTCCACCTGTGCGCGAATTACTGACGAGAAATGTGGTGTCTGTCGTGGTTGCCTCGGCGTATGTCGAGGTGTCTGTGGAAGTTGTTGCGGCCGAGAGAGGGCTGAGGTCGGCTGTCTCGACGAAGTGGCTTCCGTTGGACCTGATAAGGTTAGATGTCGGTCAGAGACTTAGTAGTCAGTGCGTACCATTTTTATGGAATGATGCTGCATAAGCAGCCGAGAGAGACGAAGTTGTGGTTGAAGCTGGGGGAGGCTGGTTATAGAGCAGTGTTGCTCGAGATGTCTTCCGTGGTGGTGCGGATGCTAACCTTGCCATCTCGTCCTCGTCTGGGCCTTGGCCAGTCTCTGTGTGAAGGCGTCCGCGGGCAAGAATGGGAGGAGGGGCAGGGCGTACAGCCTCTCTTGTGGCATTTACTGTTGGTTCGAAGGCTGAGGATGGCCTCTGAGCTTCTGAACGCGTTGCATGAGTCGCTTCGACCAAAGCATTCAAGATTTCCGGCTGTGAGCTGGCCGACCTGCTAGCTATTCTCGTGGGATTCGGAGGGAATTGGCGGAGAGTGCCTCGAGGCACGACGGTAGGCTTGGCCTGTAGCAACCAAGAAATATGAGCATCCAGATTATGGGAAGTCATAGGGACCCGTTGGTAGCACACATCTCGTATGCTCCCATCTGAGAAGTTGTCTGAAATATGTAGAGGGTAGAGGGGAGCAAGAGGTCGAGATGGAAGCGTTGGTGTTGTTGCTGTTGAGGCTGCGCTTCGATGGTCGAAGGCGGTCAGTCTTCAGCCAGCCTGTCAGCCTGCGTCGCGACTCTTTTGAGATTAGCGCCGTGATTGTTGCGCGTTGAGGTTGCGCGTTGGTTGGGGGCTTAACACGAAGTCAGCTGACCGTACCGGAAAGCCATTTGGCGAAGGTGGAAGAAGGAAGCGACGAGTGCCAAGACTCCAAAACTTTAAGTGAAGACCTTCAGCCTTGCTTCAACGTTTCAGCCTTGTGGCCCTCCATGACAACTGAAAATCTGCCAAGAGATTGTCGATTGAGTCTGTCTCGGCGTAAGGGCAAGGGCAAGGGCAACAACAGACAGCGCGGAAAAGCGCAATTGATGTGTCGAGAGTCAGAATGGAAGACTTGAGAGTCTCCGAGTCTTCCCGCCCTCGGAACTGCTCTTCTCGTGTCTTATCGTCCTTATCGACGACCATTATCGTCCTTATCGTCGCATTGAGCATCTCCGGAGTTAGAGATAAGATAAGAAGACGGTCAGCCTCTCTCAGCCTCACCCTCAGCCTCGTCGTCGAATTCTCGTCGGCCGTGCCTGATTGGCTGTCCTCAGTCGAAATCGACGGCGATGATAAGATAAGGAGCACTTTGTACATTGTACACTATGTCCATCTCCAGGTACAGAAGTCAAGAGAGTGGGATGCTCATTCTTTTTCATCTTCATCTTTTTTTTCTTTTCATCTTCATCTTCTTCTTCATCTTCTTCTTCGAACCTGCCCTGCCCTGCCACGAACGTGCTTGTGCTCCAAGGCTTGGCTTGACTGCATCGGTCCTGCTCTGCTCTGCCCTGCCCTGCCCTGCCCTGCCCTCCTCTGCCCTGCTCTGCTCTGCTCGACCCGGAGATGCTCATCTTGCAGCCTTGCCTCTCCCAATCCGATGGTCATACATACACAGACTGACTGTCCATTATCCATATCATTCATTCTTTTTTCAACGACTCCTTGATCTTCATCATCTCCTATCTTTACCATACTCTACCATACTCTACCATACTCTACCATACTCTACCATACTCTACCATACTCTACCATACTCTACCATACTTTACCATACATACCATATCATATTCTATACTCTACCTATATATGTCTGCGTCTTCTCCTGTCCATGTTGTCATTACTACCTCTTCATCTCATACAACTCTCGCTTCGGCCTTGATATTCAAATCTCGCCGCAATTATCAAGACTTTCCCGTCGACAGCTTCCATCGACTGAAGGTTCCATAACCACAACGCCATGGGCTTCAAGCTTGCGACCCTCTGGAAGGCCCCAGAAGTCAATCCAGTCAACCACAAGGCCAGATCCATCCCTATCCTCAACCTGCTCAATCTCTACGGCCGAGTCTTCTTCTTCGCATGGTTTGGCTTCTTGGTAGCCTTTTGGTCCTGGTAAGTTGCATCTTGATACAGCCAGAAACAAATTGTCAATGCTAACATCTACGAGGTACGCCTTCCCACCACTGCTCTCTCGTACGATCAAGCAGGATCTCCATCTATCAACCACCGATGTCGCCAATTCCAACATCGTCAGCTTGGCTGCAACGTGAGCCCCTCCCCTCCCCCCCAGGATGCATCCCACACACACTAACCTCTCCCCAGCCTCTTCGTCCGCATCATCGCCGGCCCCCTCTGTGACCTAATCGGTCCCCGCCTCACCTTCGCCGGCTGCCTCCTCGTGGGCGCCATCCCCACCGCCCTCGCCGGCACCATCACCAGCGTCTCGGGGCTCTACACGATCCGCTTCTTCGTCGGCATCCTCGGCGGCTCCTTCGTGCCCTGCCAGGTCTGGTCGACGGGCTTCTTCGACAAGAACGTCGTCGGCACCGCCAACGCCCTCGCTGGCGGCTGGGGCAACGCCGGCGGCGGCATCACCTACTTCCTCATGCCCGCCATCTTCGACTCGCTTGTCCACGCCCGCGGCCTCACGCCCCACGTCGCCTGGCGTGTCTCCTTCATCGTGCCCTTCATCGTCATCACGGCGACGGCCATCGCGATGATCATCTTCTGCCCCGACACCCCGACGGGTCGATGGGCCGACCGCCACCTGCACGCCCAGCAGAGCCTGCAGGCGCACGGCATCAGCGCCCCCGGCGTCGTCTCCATCCCCGGCGCCATCACGGACCGCAAGTACTCGCCCCCCTCCTCCGGCGTCGCCACGCCGACCGATGAGAAGCTGCAGGAAGAAGGCGCCATCTCGGCCGCCAAGCACGACTACGACCACGAGGCTACCATGGCGGCCGCCGACATGATCGAGACGGCGCGCGGCGAGATCGTCGTCAAGCCGTCCTTCAAGGACGCGCTCGCCGTGGCCTGCTCCCTCCAGACCTTCGCGCTGGCCTTCTGCTACTTCAACTCCTTCGGCGCCGAGCTGGCCATCAACAGCATCCTGGGCTCGTACTACCTCAAGAACTTCCCGGACCTGGGGCAGACGGGGTCGGGGCGGTGGGCCGCCATGTTCGGGCTGCTCAACGTCTTCTTCCGGCCGCTCGGCGGCGTCGCGTCGGACCTGATCTACCGACGCACCAAGAACCTGTGGTGCAAGAAGGCGCTGATCCACGTCGTGGGCATCATCGCCGGGGCGCTGCTGATCCTCATTGGCTTGCTCGACCCGAAGGAGCAGTCGCTGATGTTCGGGCTGGTGGCGCTGATGGCGCTGTTCCTCGAGTCCGGGAACGGGGCCAACTTCGCGCTGGTGCCGCACACGCATCCGGCGGCCAACGGCGTCATCAGCGGGGTCGCGGGCGCGGCGGGCAACCTGGGGGGCATCGTGTATGCGATCATCTTCCGGTACGAGACGGATGGCAAGACCACGGATTATGCGAAGGGGCTGTGGATCTGTGGCGTCATGATGGTGGGCATGAATGTGGCGGTGAGCTGGGTGCCGCCGCTGCCGAGGGGGCAGATTGGGGGGAGATAGAGGGTGGGGGACATGAGACTTTGAGAATTAGAGCGGGCGTTTGAGTTCGTGGCGTATTGGGATGGGATGGAGTGAATGAATGGATCTCTCTTTGGATTTAGAGATTCAGACCTAGGCTATATATCTTATTATATGTAGAGGCCTTGTGCATGCAAGCAAGCAAGCAAGCAGGCGGAAAAGTCTTACAGCGTACGTAGTGTAGCGAGCGAGCGAGCGTCCAGCGAATACATGAAAAAAAGAAAATCAAAAAAATATCTCATTCATACCCTGACGATGGCGCCATCCATCCATCCACGCTGCCTCCTCCTTGCACGCCCATCCTCCCACGCCTGGTCGCAGCCACTCCGGCTGCACGCGGCTACTACTACAGGAGGCTGCTACTACCCGGGGGAAGGGCCGGCATGGTATATGGGGTTTTAATGGTGGTGGTGGATGTACCCTCACAGCTATGGGCGGATAGGTAAGCGGCAGGAGCGACATAGATCAAAACGCGACGTATATTTTCCTGATGTGCGGAGATATTCTGCAAAGTCCCTACCGAGAGACGACGGCCTCGAGCCTATTCCAGAAACCCCCTGCATCGCAACCTCGTCCGGCAAATTGGCAAATTGTCCCATAACGCCCTTCACCCTTCGCTCTTCCCTTCGCTCTTCCCTTCGCTGGTGCTATACTTCGGACCCCTCAGTGACATGCCGTCTCCTTCGTCGCCCCCGTCCTGCCGCCGAACGCGAGGAAGCCCACGAAAGCGCCGACGGCGACGGCGAGCATGACGTAGCCGTTGTATGTCATGAAGAGCAACCTGCTCGTCGTCAGCCTTCATTCTGTGTTCGGTGGGGCGAAGGAGGAGAACGAGAAGGAGAGCGCGGGAGGATAAGGGGTGCGGAAAGACTCACATTATCATGAACGCATAGAACGTCTGCACCGCATACAGCACCGCCTTGATGACATGCGCCCTGCGGCTAACTTCGACCTGGCTGCGTCCTGACCACAGAAAGGGCGTCGTCTCAGTAAGTGGTTCATCTCATCGACTCATCTTAGCTTCGTGCTCTCGTCTCGCTGCGCATGGGCCGATATGGCACGACTGGATGGAGGATATCGCTGGACGGGAGGAGGCGTGGTGGAGGAGAGAGGGGTTGGAGGAAGGGGGGACTCACTGCCTAATGTCTCGGTGCGCCGCAGCGTCGAGAGCTCGAAGCGCTGGGTGGCGGAGCGGAGGGCCTCATAGCCAGCGACGAGGAGGACGATGGCGAGGAGCGAGACGAGGAGGGAGCGCGCGCCGCGGATGTGCCAGGAGCGGAAGATTATGCAGAGGTCGGTTGTGTCCCAGGTGAAGAGCATCTGTGGGGATTGGGTTAGCGGAGGGGCAATTGAAGACTGGGGAGGGGAGGAGGGGAAGAGAGGATAGAGGAGGCAAACAATAGGGAAAGGGAAGGAGAGGAACGGAAAGGGGGAGACGTACGCTCATTTTGCAGCGCTGCGGCATTCCGCCGCCCATATCGCCGTGGTCCATCATCGAGTGATCCATTTGCGGATGATCTGTTGCCGCAATATATGATAACGTTATTCGCTACTGGATACTGGTCCGTAATATATAATGTTGAAAGGAGAAGAAGAAGAAGAAAAAGAGAAGAAGGAGGAATTGGCAAGCTGTACTTGTATATATGGTATATGGTCGTCGTACGTCTGTAACCCTGCGGATGTGGAGAAGCGAGAAAGCGCTCAAACGGCCTCAAGCCGCTCGTTAAACATCAAACGCCAAACGCCAAACGCCAAACGCCAAACTCGGAACCCTCCCCGGGCCTCCTAGTGCACTGTGGATCATCATCCCTGCAAGCTCCCCCATTCTCACCCCACCAAAGCGGGGAGCTCGGAGTGCGTGTGGCATGCTATCAGAGCCAAGACATCTGCTTCCGATAGAAGTAGAAGTAGAAATATATGTTTCTGCTCACATTCACCAACTTCTCCATCCTACTTCTCGAGCTCTTCCTCGCCCTATTGTTGCGCTTGGTTTTCACATAAGCTCCGCTCGGGTTTATCCATACGGAGATCTTCGAAGAGACGCGATACTCGTGGATTTGAGATTTGTGGCCTGAGTCTGGTCTGAGTGAAGTGAGAGCGACAAGTGAGGATGCTGGGCGTTCCGCTGAATCTGCCGAAATGGTGCGTATCGAATCCAATATCATCCGGATGATGACGAGGCCGACGAGGAACAGGCTTGAAGAGAACTCGCACCTCCTGCAGCCGCCGATCAACAACTTCTGCGTCTACGATCAAGATGGCATCACAGTCATGGTGCGTTTTCCTCCGGCACCCTCCTCCTCTCCAAGCTCCCATCTAACGCCATCCCCAGGTCGTCGGCGGCCCAAACGCGCGCACCGACTACCACATCAACACGACGCCCGAGTGGTTCTACCAGTACAAGGGCACGATGCTGCTCAAGGTCGTCGACGACGGCGTCTTCCGCGACATCCTGATCCCGGAGGGCAGCATGTTCCTTCTGCCGCCCAACACGCCGCACAACCCGGTGCGCTTCGCCCACACCGTCGGCATCGTGCTCGAGCAGCAGCGCCCCGCCGACAGCGTCGACCGCCTGCGCTGGTACTGCGCGAACTGCAAGAGCGTGGTCGAGGAGGCGGCCTTCCACTGCACGGATCTGGGCACGCAGATCAAGGAGGCCGTCAATGGGTTTAGGGATAGCGAGGAGAGGAGGACGTGCAAGAAGTGCGGGACGCTGGCGAAGGCGGCGCCGGCCGAGGGCGAGATTCCCGATCCGAATCTGGCGTCTACTGCGGAGTGAGGAGGACATGTCAAGATGGCGTGAGGACGGTTGCAGGGAGGGATATCTAATGGCGGGATATATTGCATTCCATATAGACAAATACATTGAACGTAACTTATGTCTCCTTGTACTCATACGAGCTCGTCGACTCTGCGACGAGGACCTCAATCTTCCCTTCCTCCAGCTCCTTCCCATCAACCTTCACGCCCGCCCTCATCACATCCCCCGGCACCACACTACCGACGCCCTTCGGCGTGCCCGTGAGCACAATATCGCCTTTCTGGATGGTCATGACCCTGCTAATATCGCTCAAAATCCTCGGGATGCGGAACAGCATCAGCTCCGTGCTATCCCTCTGTCTCTCCTCCCCATTGACGGTCAGGAAGAGCTCCGCATTATGCGGATCCGGGAGCTGCTCCTTCGTGATGATATGCGACAGCGGCAGGAACGTGTCGAAGCCCTTGGCCATGCTCCACGGCAGCCCCTTGCGCTTCGCCTCGTCCTGCATGTTGCGCGCCGTCATGTCGATGCCGATGGCGTAGCTCTCGACGGCGGCGTAGGCGGCCGCCTCGTCGCTGGCGTCGAGGTCCTTGACGTCCTGGCCCATGATCAGGGCCAGCTCGACCTCGTAGTGCAGGTTGATGCCGCGGGGGCGGATGACGGGGCCGGCGCCGGGGAGGAGGAGCGAGGAGGTCGGCTTGAGGAAGAAGAAGGGCTGTTTGGGCTTGGCGCTGCGGAGCTCGGCGATGTGGTCGCTGCCGTCGAGGTGCCTCGTCAGCTGTAGTCCCATTCATCCAATCTCCCCGTAATGCGAGTCGCAGCAACCGGCGCCAATTGCATTGCTAGAAGAAGTAGGAAGGGGAAGAGGGGAAAGGGGACGGCGACGTACGCATAGTTCCGCCCAATGCAAATAACCTTGGGTGCCCTCGGCAGCGTTGCCAGGGTCGTGAGAGCTCTTGTCATGATCTTCGACATATTGGATATCTCAATTGACGCTGTAGCTCCTCGACCGCGTAATACTTGCTGATGGAGAGCGCGCAGGAAATAAAATAGAATAAACAAAATACGCCATCGCCGGCTCCGGTTCGGTGCTTACCACTCACTCACTACTGGGCGACGCTAAAGGTGACGTCCGGCGGAAGCCCATGCAGGGTGGAACTAAGTCTCCGAGACCCAATCGGGAGTTCCGAAGTTAACGTCATGCCATACCAGATATCATAACGTGGGGGATTGAAGCTCTGTTTACATCTATTGCACACTCCACATACATTCTCACGTCCCAATCAAATACATCGATACCTCTTCCATCTCAACCCACAGGGAACCAACTGCTACAGCGCATACCCACGAGGCAAACCAGCATCATGGCATCATCCCCAGCATCCCCATCTCCACCACCCAAGTCCGCCTCACAGGCTGCTCCACGCCTGCAAATCGCGCAAGTTCTCGCAGACCTCAACGACCTCGCCATCGCCGTACGTCCTCTCCGCTCCGCAACCCCCCCCCCCACCCCTCTCTCCACAGCTGCTAACATCTCCCAGGACCCCACGGCGGCAATAACCCTCATCTCCTCGCACTCGCCGCTCCTCTGCGCCACGCAACCGCGCCGCGCCAGCCGCGCGCCCCTCGCGATCCCCGACGCGCCGGCTGTCGCGCGCGAGAAGAGGCGCGGTGCGGAAGCCGTCGAGGAGGACGTGGGCCGGGAGGATGAGGATATGGGGCGTGCGAGGACGCTGTTGAAGCTGTTGGAGGGGAGGGAGAGGGTGATGGGGGCGGGGGCGGGGGCGGTGGTGGAGGGGTTGGAGAGCGCGAGGGCGGATGTGAGGGAGGTGGAGAGGAGGTTTGGGGGGAGGAGGGTGGAGGGGGTGGGGAGATGAATTGCGGGGGAGGGATGGTGGGGGAATCTGTGGGAGTGAGAGAGCGCTGGCGAGAGGGTGAAAGTCAGTATTGGTAGAGGGGGAGGAGGAGTTAGGTATACCCATTGTTCAAATCGGATATGTTACACAGCGGAAGATCAGGCAAGGTTGCGTGAGGAGATGCGCCGTTCATTTCCGACGTTGCCGCGACACACGTCAAGCTCATAAGATACGGGCCCAATATACGGCACAGCTGCGAGGCCCATGACGGAGGATGCAGTCACTCGGCTTAATGGCCATCTACTACGTCCGGTGTTTCGAACACATCGAACTAGGTCTACGACCGGTGTAGATTGGTAGATGAGAGAAAGACGGGGAAATAAGAAGAAATCAAGCAGAGCACGAGATGCCGAGATTCACCTTCGCTAGATGGAGGGGAAATCATCGTCATTATTGCAAGAATACAAGACACGGGCAGGAAGACATTATTGCAAGCAATACAAGACACGGGGCAGGAAGAGTTACAATTCACTGGACGAAAAATATGAATCACGAAAAAGGCATAAAGACAATCAAGTTTTGAAAATTTCAACGTGTTATTATTATCAAAGGGAGTAGATACGCAGAGCAAGCGACTTACATTTTCAACCTTCCAAAGCCTGCAGGCCTCTCATCCTATCCACAAGGACTCCAATCCAGGTGAATATCCTCACCCCTAAAGGCCGGAAGAGTACTCACCTGCCCATCGCCCTGTTAGTAATCTCCCTCTTAGTAGTCCCAGAAGCCGTCGTCCGAGTATTCCAAGCTGTCACTCTCATACTCATCCGTCGCGCACTGCGAGTTGTCATCTTCATACTTATCTGGTGCGCACTCCGGGTGCTTCGAGCTGTCGTTCTCGTGCCTATCTGATCTGCACTCGGGGTGCTCCGAGTCGTCCTTCTCATCCTCATCTGCGCCGCTCTTGGAGCCGTCATTTTCATTTTCATTTTCATCGTCATCCGTCTCGCTGTCGGAGCTGTGAGCCTCGTACTCATCCGTCCCGCAGTCTGAGCACCCCAGGCATAGTCCCTCTACCGGATCGTCATCGCCAAAGTCGTCCTCCGAAATGCTACCGGCCCAAGAATCATCATCATCATCATCCAATTCAAACCAGGGAGCGGACTGCTCCAATGCCAACCAAGGCGCCAACACCTCTGTCTCCTCCCAGGTGTGCGTCTTTCTCAAGTAGCTCACCAGCCGACACCGGTACTCGTTCAAGAGCTCAGTGATATCAGAGGTCAGGCAATAGAGGAGCTTGAGATTGAGCTCTTGATTGGTGTCATAACCGACAGCTTCGCTGGCAGCGCGCATCCGCGTGAATAATGCCATGGCCCACATGGACTCGCACCTGCATGCGTCAGTGCAGCTGCAGATGATGCTCGGCGCCTTGCAGAAGCCGCAGGTGTCGTCGATGTTGAAATGGTACCAGGTGGCGCATTCGAGGGTGGGGCGGTCGAGGGGGAGGCAACTGGCGGCATGAAAGTTCTCAGCCTCCATCTTGGAGATTATCTCAGAGTGCGTGCAGGTGAAGGTGGCTATGAGTTCTATGCACATGGTGCTAGCTTAGGGGAAGGAGAGGAGAGAAAAAGGGGGTTGGAGCTCCGGTGTAAAGTGTTGGGAGTTAAGTAGAGAGGCTGTGTTTGTTGTAGTAGTTGTTAATGGCTGTGGATTAAGGTTAGCAGTCTAGGTTCAGAGTCAGAGCCAGGTTATATATGGAAGGCGAACAGCTGGTCGTCGGCGAGGACAGTGTATCAACAGCGAGAATAGACGAGGGATAAAGAGAAATCACAATGCCGTTGTCACTGTAACAATGCAATCATTCGTGACGAACAATGATGCGCAGGGACCATATGCTTTGATGAAAGGAGCAAGTAATCAAATAGGAAGAAGGTTTCTGACTGTGACAAGGAAAGAAAGAAACATGGCGAACAGATGCTTTATACAATCGACAGGACTAGATAACATGCCCTACTGCAACAAGAAAAACAAGAAGCATGGAGAGTAGACGGCCATGCTGAATTAGTTAAACGGTCACTGCGTCGGCCGTCTTTCCCTTCCATTCTCTCACAAGCACAAGCAAGCAAGAACAATCACGAAAATACATAAAGACAAGCCGGGTTTGGAAATGCAGATATTATCATATTATCGACGAAAAATGCCTGAAGTGGCCCCCCTACATTTATTCATAACGGTAAATTACTCGGATACCCCTCCCCTCCTTCTCTAATCCTTACATGTGATCCTCTGTTCTTTCCTTCCATCCCCTTTCTCGGGCTTTAGCGTCGGGGTTCATGCGAGACTTACATAGACAGGCAGGAAGTCAGCGACGACAACGAGATATCGAACAGAACGCACTGTGGTTAGAGACTCGGCGGGTCAGTCACGGGAGGCGGGGCAGGCCTGGATGCACAATGCGTAGTATATCTTTCCATAAACGCCTATCTATATAGCAGATCTATAGTAGATCACTATTCCTCGGGCAACACCTCATACATGGTCTTCTCCCCAAACCCGACCGATCTCGGCCAGCCGAGGTTGCATGACCGGTCGTGGAGGTAATACATGTTGTCGGGCCGCTTCACCCACTCTCGCACCGGGCCCAGGAGCATGACGACGAACGCGTCGCCCTCCAGATAAGAGATGCGCCGTAGGTCCTCCCAGACGCGCGTCGGGTCCAGCCACACCCCCCACAGCGCGCGCATGATCTGTGCCCGGTAGCTCGTGAAGATGCAGGCCTCATCATCGCAGGCGCCGCGCCCACGCACTTGCGGTGTTCCTTCGTCGGGTCGCGGCAGCTGAGGCACTGGTTGAGGACGGGCTTGCTGTTGAGGGTTTGGATGGGCACGGTCTGGAGGGTTGAGCGGCCGGGGAGCGGCGAGATGGGCAGGTTGACGACTGGGATGGGCGAGGTGGGGATGTCCTCGCTGTTGGAGATGCTCAAGGTGTGGCCACAGGTGAAGACGATGGTGACATACGTGGACATGATGCTAGGTTAGTTGTATTGTTGTTTTACAAACGCTGAACGAGTTAGATGTATGTAGTTGAGCAGAAGTTGCTTGTGCTTGGTTGCGATGGCTGTAGGTGTGGATTTCTTGCCTGATGCGATAGTGAATTGGTCTGGAGAGATGAGATGGCGGGGTGAGAGTCAGAATATATACACCTCGCGAACAGTGTATCGAGACGGACAAGTATGTGGAGCGGAACAACAATTCAGTAAGAAACAAAAGTGCGAGTAAGCACAATGCTCTTGTCCTAGAACATGTAGCCTTTTGTTCTAAAAGCGCGTACATTGCTTTCACCACATCAAACTATGAAAAACGGACAAGGAGGGCCAGATGAGCAAAAGCCAGGCTTCAGCACCGTCGACAAAGAAGCCCATGCTTAAGCGTGCGATCACTACACACGTGCTTAGTATCTCAACCACTTCTTTGTTCTATCTTCCGCATCTAGAGAGAGAGATTAAGAGAGAGATTAAGACAGAGATGTAGAGAGAGAGATCTAGAGAGAGAGAGAGAGCCTAAGAGAGAGATCTAGAGAGAGAGAGCGTAAGAGAGAGGTCTAGAGAGAGAGGAGAGAGAGAGAGGTCTAGAGAGAGAGAGCGTAAGAGAGAGGTCTAGAGAGAGAGGAGAGAGAGAGAGAGGTCTAGAGAGAGAGAGCCTAAGAGAGAGATCTAGAAAGAGAGAGAGAGAGAAGAGAGAGAGAGAGAGTTTGAATATTGAAATAAGTGTAGGGAGGGAGTACATGTACCTCTCCCCTGTTGATGTTAGAGGGAGGGTAAGATTGGACGAGGCAGAGCCGTCTCGAGCGTTAGGACTGGCAACTCGACACGATGCTCGTCAAAAGTGGCCTAGCCTAAAACGGCCCTGGTTGAAATCCTTCCCTCAGCTTTTGAAATGATGATGGTCACGAGATCAGGTCTCGGTCTAGGTGTAGGTCTCACGTGATGAATGGTACTCATGACTGCATAAGTAGTGTTGTGAAATGTATGAATATATGGCACGTGATGAGCTAGATGCAATGCGGATGCAAAGGCGAGAGGCGACAAGGGCGGTGAAGAGGGCAGGGCAGGGCAAAGGGAAGGGAAGAGGGAAGAGGGAAGAGGAAGAGGGGCCAATCGTGGGGTCTATCGATAAAGCTCGAGCTGGTCATCTGCCGGAGAAGCATGGTGGGCTAACTTTTTTTTCTCTCTTTTTTTTTCTCTCTTTTTTTTTCTCTCTTTTTAATTTTTGATTTTTGATTTTTCTTCTGACAAAGTCAAGTTGTAATGACTCGCTCATTCGAGACGAAAGCAGCTATGCACAAGTGCCTATAGAGCTCCCCAGAGCCCCAAAGAGGCCGCTGCTTCCAGGGAATCATCAGTTCATCAATCATCAGTCATCAGTCATCAGTCATCAGTCATCCGTCTGCTAGTATGTACATGTGTACATGTGTACATTACTTATAAGTAATGTGTCTAGCATGTGTCGAGTCAGATAAGAGGAAAAGGTAAGAAAAGTGTTCTCGTAAGGCACTAGCTTCGAGGTACACGTGTATCTGTGTACATACGTGTATGTGTACATCATTGTACATCCGTCAGGTCTCATGATGTGATGGATTTAAAGGATTTAACCTTTACACCTCTACACCTTTACACCTTCACTACTCCGCCTCTACTGTGTCTATACTACGAAGTATATCTATATTATTAGATATTAGATTATACTATTAGATTATACTATTAGATTATACTAAATGGTCCCTATACCCCTAACCCTATCCCTAGGTCCCTATAGATATATATATCCCTATAACGTCCCTATAACTCTAATTAAACGTGCAGAAGCATGTCTAACACTGATGTATATTTGTATGTATTTATATGTATTTATATGTATTATATCTCTTTATAGTACTTACGACTCCACTGCCCATGACATGACTCCCCCACTACTTACTCTTCCATGAACCAACCACAGAGCACCTCCCACTCTCCCGCTCTCCCTCCTACTCAAACACCAATTGTATGAAGGCAAGTAAGTAGCCATCATAGCTCTCACACCTATACCCATACCCATACCCATACCTATACCTATACCTATACCTATACCTATACCTATACCTATGCCTATGCCTATACCGTACCATACATACTACATGCTATACTACTTGCTATGCCTACCTATTCAATCCATCGAGCTTCAAACAACTCCTTCACCTCCTCCAATGTAATGTGATCAAGCTCTACCTAGCATTCTCATACTACTCTATCGCCATCCTATCTCGACAATCCCCTCATCACCTCTCTCGCCATCGTCCTTTCTCTCCATCTTTCCTCTCGTCTCCTCCTCCCCTCCCCTCCCTCCCCCCCTCCTATCGCCCTGCTTTATCGCATCGCATCGCGTCGCATCGCATGGTGGGGTCATCATCAGTGCTGGCCATGCCTCCACAACGCTCCAACCTCACCTCCTCCTTCTCCGTCACCGACGTCAACAACGAGGTCGTCTGTCCGCTGCGGAATCAGGATGGCTCCAGTTGTCGCAAGCGCTGTCTCGGCGTGAGTGCCCTCTCTGTCTGCTCTGTCTATTCTGTCTACTCCGCCACTCTCCCTGCTCTTGCTCTTGCTCTTGCTCTTGCTCTACCCATACCTACACCTGTCTCTGCACTCGCAGCTCTCTGTGGCTCTCCCATTGCCTTTGCTAGAACATCCGTGGTAACATTGCCTGCGTCCGCCAGGAAAAGCGATATCGCTCCATGCAGGAGCACATCCGTCGAGCCCATCCCGAGCACTACATCTCGAAGCTGCCCGCCACCGAGGAGAGCTTCCAGCTGATGATCACGACCCCGCCGACCGAGCGACCGCCACCACAACAGCCAGGCTCGCATCCCGCACCTCGTGGTCTGTACCCTCGTGCGCTGCTGCTAACCACCTACGCTGGCTGACCTTGTCTAGGATACGGACACGAGAGAAACCATTACGATGAGTCGAGCGCTCCGAACACGCCGAGGAATCTCGACGAGTACAATTCTCCTGCCATGCTGCCAGCCGCTAGTGCAGCGGCTGCGCTGGCACAGCTGCATAACCACAAGATCGAGCCGGATTGGGATTCAGAGCCGGTGCGTTTCTCCTAATTGTTTGCCTTTGTTCCGCCAGCTCATTTGAATAGGACTGGCACTCCGACACCGAGCCACATACGAAGGGGATGAGGACGTCGATAGAGCTACCGCCACTCCGTCGGAGCAACCTGGATCCCACGAGCGATCCCTACAATCCTCTGAACGTACGACCGCGAGACCATCTGTCGGCGCTGCTCTCGAATTCTCCACCGGGTCGGTCGTCCACCTTGCCGCCCATACAACGTCATTCTCCGAATCGGCCGAGGAAGCAATCCGTCTCGAAGCGCGCACGAGAACCACAACACCGACGCCAGAAATCAAAGGAGTCGCAGTTATACAACCACATGCGCAGAATGTCATACGATCGCAAAGCCTATTCCGCAGAGCCGTCATCGGGACTCGCCGCCTACGGGAAGCGATGGGAAGACCTCATCGACGCCGCCACCTCGGCCACCGAGGACGTAAATGAAGACCGAACACCTGTAAGTCATGCCTTCTCTCCTCCACTCTCGCGACAGCATTCTCACACGAACAGATGCCCCAGTCGCCGCAGATCCCCCAATCCCCCCTCTCCGTCAACCGCTCCTCCCTCCCCCCCTTCTCCGCCTCCCACTTCCAAGGCTACCAGGCCTCGCCGCTGCAGCAGGCGCTCACGCCGCCGGCCTACGGGCACGACGAGCTCTCTGCGCCGGAGCCGTTCCCGTCGGTCGAGTCGGGCGACTACTCGAACGTGGAGACGCGCGACCTGCACCTCTCCGACTCGAGCCCCGGCTTCGCGGGCCACGGGCAGGGCATCCAGATCTACTGCGCGGCGTGCCAGGGGGTGAGTCTGCTGAAGGAGAGCTACGCGTGCACGGAGTGCATCTGCGGCATCTGCCAGCAGTGCGTGGATGTGCTGATGGCGGAGCAGGGGGCGAGGAGGAGGTGTCCGAGGTGTGCGACGGTGGGGGGGAGGTTCAAACCGTTTCAGCTGGATATACGATGAACGGCCTGATCATGGGAGGGGGTGGCGCGAGGGGCGTGGGGAAAAGGAAAGGTGGTGTGGCGGCGTTTGGGATGCTATACCATAGATGGTCGAGACGCATTTTGGGGTTTGGTCCTTTTTTGATGGTTTTGTTTTGGCGTTTTGTGAAGTGGTTGGTTGGTTGGGTGGACTATCTGATTTTGCTGATTTTTTGGGGGGAAGGCAAGGTAAGGATGGATGGATGGATGGATGGATGGGCACCGGGTGCGCTGATTTGGATTCTCCTATCTTTGACGATGTTTCGGTATTTATTTGGATTTGGATTTGGATTTGGGTATTTATTTGGCTGGGATGGGGTGGGATTTGGATGGCAGCACATAGCTATGAAGACAAGGATGGGCGATGCCAATGACAATGAGAATGAGAATGAGCACAAGACAATCGAAGAATAAACCACCCCCATCATCGCCGTGGGCAAAACTCGCGCCTTCTTCATGCCTGCAAGCCATCCTCCATCCTCCATCTTTCCTAATACTCAAACGCGCCCTTCTTCCCGAGACTCTCCCGCTGTCTTATCGATCCTGAAGCCGTCGTTGTTGTTGTTGTTGCTGCTGCTGCTGTTCTGTTGTTCTCGACTCACCCAACAAGCGGTAATGCACATCGAAGTCCCATCTCCACGGGGTCAAAATATGAAAGCACGAAGGAAAAAAAAAAACAACACAAAATGCAAAAACATACAACAGCAGGTATTCGCTGGTGGTCACCCACCCAACTACTAATCTGCCGATCTAGAGCTTTCACCTGGCTACTACTCAGAACGGTGCCATGCGGCCTAGTGGGTGAACGTCGCCGCCCTCAGCATATTGAGGCCCTCACGATGTTGCTGCTTGCTGAGGTGGTCACCCCTCCCATATGTGATGGGGACCACCTCGACGCGCAGGACGCGGGTCTCATATTGAGGCGCGTTGCCCCGCGACATTGGATGCGCGATGGGTGAGCAGGGTGAGCAGGGTGAGCGATGAAAATGCTATAAAGAGGCGGATTCCCACATTCATGTTTCGCGGTCTGCCATATACAACGTCGTCTATTCTCTTCAAGAACTTACTATCTGCTACAATGGGACGGAAAACCCTTACTTAAGAAGAACGATTCGCTCTAGCACAGAAGCGAGGCTATTCTGCGGAGAGTACGTCTAATAGACAGAATCTATTAAGCTAGACTAAGCAACGCTCTCTCGCTAATGCTAGTAAAGACAAGCACGAAGATGCGGGGGAGCTATGGAAAGAGTACGTAAGAGTTGTCACTACGCAGATGTTTGCTCATAGAGATATTAGGTTCCTTACAGGAAAGGGGCTAGAAATAGAGGCATTGTCGCGACCTAATAGCGCCATATTTAAAGATTTCGTTAAATATTATGCTTCATCACAATATGGCTAAATTAACGAACTCCTAACAGTCTACAGTGTTCTTAACGTCTAGTTTAGATACGTGGGCCATCGCAATCGCACTTCAAAATCTAAGTTAGATTAGTAAATTGTTAGTGATGTCGCCGCTATATGTCCTCCGCTGCTCTACTTAGTGCAGCTTTAGCTAACACATATCGCAGTTCATCGAAGGGACTTTAAAGCAGAAACTTAACTTAAGTACGAAAAAGCTAGACAAATACTTAGTCACCTAGAAGGATCTAACAATATTAATAGCACATCTCTAGTGTTCTAACGATCACGACTACCTACATGAGCGCTATAGAGTCTAGTTGTCCTTTCTTTTAATAGTCTTTTCTACTATGGGTGCTAGAGCTAGTGCCATTGTTGAATCGAGCTCCTATAGAGGGACGAATGAAGCGCTTGCTTATAAAGTATGTTAAGCCCTTGCAGAATTTTACTTTACTAATTAACTAGGATTGCCATATTCACTTGTTGCGGGAAGCTAATGGTGGTTTTGCGTTTAAACTTAAAGTGATTTAACGTTTTGTAAAGGGAAGGCGCAAGGATGAAAATGACAAGTATGCACTTCTTTCATTACCCTAGGCTACTGCTCACAAACAATAGCATCCACCTTGTTATGAAGTTAATGGATCGTTTGCAATATAACGGGCTAATGTTCTTTTTCGCCCTCGCAATCGCTAACAATGCTTTAAAAGGCTTTAAGACGCTAGACGAGCTTATGAAGGCTCGTTTGCTAAGGGATAGAGACTCATGGGAACTAGAGTGGAAAGACGAGATCCGTGAACTTCCCGTCCTACGGATGGCATCCGCAAAGGGGGTAAGCGAAAGTAAAGCACTTACCTACGCGGCACTCTAGAATTAGATTGTCTCTCTTAGCAGCTAAGTTAGTTATAGAGATGCTGTGAAGATTCATGCTATCTGTGCTAGTGTTACGAATAAGATTGTTAGTGAGCTTAGTCCCTCCTTAGTGGTTATAGCCTCTTCTAACTATGAAAAGATCTAGAGAAGCGTAGACAAGTCTTAGGCCACTGAAGCACAAAAACATATGACTAAGACTACGCGTGTCACGGTCACGTAGAGTAGGTCATGCGGATCTAAAGTGCTAGATTCAATCTAGAGAGAAAAGAAGGAAAAGAGGAAAGAGAGAGGAGAGGAAAGATCTATATATACAGTGTAGGGCTCTAA
>Ga0123337_10000540_pt1 | contig 61780 bp, 57 predicted proteins | sample frozenSSSSmetaG_FD_89792 | JGI IMG/M metagenome (GOLD analysis project Ga0123337, IMG submission 89792) | Glacier valley bacterial and archeal communities from Borup Fiord, Nunavut, Canada, to study Microbial Dark Matter (Phase II) -... | ecosystem: Environmental > Aquatic > Freshwater > Ice >...
TAGAGGATAGGAATACCTTTGTTTTGAAAAGAGTAATCAAAAAAGAGTCATTCCTGAAAAAGAAAAAATAAGAACAAAGTGTCTAATAACTAGACCGATATGGCTTAAGTTAACGCGTATGCCCCAAATGACTTTTAAATTGGTGTCTGAGCGAAATGGATCTCCATCTTGCTTTTTCATGCTTATGCTTGCCAAGGCATCTGTGCTGGAATCTGCTGCCGTCACGTAGGATATAAAAATGCCAAGAATGAATAGCTGGGCAAATATCTTAAAGTAGCCCATATCCTCAAAAACCTTATAAATGATAGATTCAGGGCCTGAATTTAGAAAAAGGTCTTTGTAAAGCTCAGGATTGGCGGAAGCAAAATCTAATGTAGTTCCTCCAAAAATCCCCATCCAAATCAGACAAAAAAGTGCAGGGAAAAACCAGTTTACCAATAGAAATTCCCGGACTGTTCTACCCACAGCTATTTTTCCAAGAAACAAGGCAGTCATGGGAGCCCAGGCCATCCACATCGCGAAATTAAAAGTAGACCAATCGTAGGTCCAGCTGTTTCCAGAGCCGCTTAGTTGTAGGCTTAGGTCTGCGAAATTTGAAAAATATTGGCTAAAGCCAGTCAGTATAGAATCGAATATTCTCCCCTTTTCTCCAAGAATCACAAATAGAAATGCGATGAGAAAGAAGAAGCCAAGATTGAAAAGTGAGAGGTTTTTAATTCCTTTTTCTATTCCTGTAGAAGCTGAGATAATGAAGGTGATCAAGATCCCAAGAGTAATTAATCCTGTGAGAAATGTGGGATTTAACTCCGGAAAGAAAGCTAGAAAACCTCCAGAAAGACTTAGAATTCCCGCTCCAAGCGCAGCAGCCATTCCTGTCACCAAAGCGAAAAGGCTAAACATATCCAATCCTGTTTCCCAAAATCGGTGAGGTGTATTTCCTATCATCGGTCTAAGCATGATACCAAGACTAAATCTGCTTTTGCCAGAATAATACATCAATGCAAAAACTAAGGCTGGCACCGCGTAAATAGCATAAGGAGTAAATCCCCAGTGAAAGTATAGTGCTCCCAAAGCAAAGGTCTTAGCTTGATCTGAATTGGATTCAAAACCCTTGAAATCTGGAGGAAATAAAAAATGGGAGAGTGGCTCAGCGCTCCCCCAAAACAAGATTCCAACTGCGATAGTTGTACATAGGACAATAGCAAACCAGCTGATTCTATTCAATCGGGGAATTGCTGATTCACCGCCGATTTTATACTTGCCTAAAGGGGAAAAGAAGACAGCAATCGTAAGCAAGGTCATCGTAAATGATACCCAGCTAAAACCAAGTGAAAAGTTGGTCAATATCCTTTGCTGTATATTCCTGATGAAATCAATAAATACATCAGGAAAGATTATGCTGCTAAATACAGCTAGAATTAGAAGTATAAATGGCGGCCAGAATACCCAGGGGCGAACGTTGAACCTGAAAAATGCAGTGTTTTTTGCCATGGAATGGGTAAGATACCGGAATTTAGAGTTCTTCAAAAATAGGATTGAAACTCTTTTAAAATATGACTCATACGACCAATAATGAAAAAACTTAAAACAGTTGGACTCTATTTGATGTCTGCTTTTTATATACTAGCGGGTATTAATCACTTCATAAGCCCGGACGGTTATCTCCGATTAATTCCTGAATATTTACCATTTCATGAGCTGTTAAATATTTTGGCAGGAGTATGTGAAGTAGCATTTGGAATTGCTTTGCTGTTTCCTCAGACTAGAGGCATGGCAGCTTGGGGAGTCATATTGATGCTGCTAGCATTTATTCCGGCACATATATATTTCATCCAACTGAATTCCTGTATTGAAAATGGAATTTGTTTGCCTCCATGGACAGGTTGGTTTCGATTGCTGATCATTCATCCTGTACTGATTGCTTGGGCATATCTATATACCCGTAAGATTTAATTCTTGATTTCTCATGTGGTGATGAAATATATATATACCACTTCCTGTTAGTAATGCTAACTTTTTGAAAGAATTGTTAACTTTTTCCCTACTTCTGCGTTTCACAAGAGGTTACAAGACTCTTTTATGGAAAACTTAGTGAATAATATGAAGATGGAGGTGCATGACAATCTCTATCTAAAAGAACCTTTCAGCTCAGAATTGGGTAGCTCCATAGTACAGAAGGGAGCAGTTCTCATACAGGATTTAGGTATGGAGAACTTCACTTTTAAAAAACTTGCAGTACATATAGGAGTGACGGAAGCGGCAGTTTATCGCTACTTTGAAAATAAGCATATGTTGTTGCTTTACCTTACAGCTTGGTATTGGGCGTGGATGGAAGTTAATTATGTTTACTCTACGGCAAATCTTGAAAGCAGCAAAGCACGCCTATCCATTGCTATGAGACTCATTGTAAATGGGCCGGTCTTCACTAAGAATGTTCATATAAATCCTGCTGATTTGCGCAGTATAGTAGTCAATGAATCACTTAAAGGATACCTGACCAAAACTGTTGATGTAGAGCATGAAAGCGGGATTTTTGCTCAAGTTTATAGTTTTGGAGAGCGAATTTCCGAATTGATATTTGAAATAAACCCTTCTTATCCCTATCCGAAAACCTTGGCATATACTGTCATGGAGTCTAGTTTACTTCATGCCTTTAATGCCAGACATTTGCCCGGCATGACGGAGCAATCTCTAGACTCAGAAAATCGGTTGGTCTTTTTTGAAGATTTAATAGTAAAGGCAATCTCAAATGAATAATTCAAACACAATTACTCCTATGAAGCGATTTTTTAATCTGCTGAAGGAGGAAAAGGATCAGGTGTATTCGATCTACTTTTATGCCATTTTGAATGGTTTGGTAGCATTGTCTTTACCACTGGGAATACAGGCTATTTTGAATTTCGTCCTTGGAGGTAGGATTACTACTTCTTGGGTGATTTTAGTTCTTATAGTAGCAGCAGGTATTGCTTTTGGTGGTTTTCTACAGATCTCCCAATTGCAAATCACAGAGAAACTGCAACAAAGAATCTTTGCCAAGTCAGGTCTTTCTCTTGCATACAGACTTCCAAAAATTAAATCAGAGCTTTTTCATGGTACTTATGCTCCAGAGATTGTAAACAGGTTTTTCGATACTGTAAATCTTCAAAAGGGAGTTTCTAAGATTCTAGTAGAGTATTCCACAGCATTGATTCAGGTGGTTTTTGGATTGATTCTGTTGTCGTTTTACCATGCGACTTTTATTCTTTTTGGGATAGTTTTAGTGCTTATTCTAGTTACGATTTTCTATTTCACCAGCCCAAAAGGTATGTCCACTGCGATGAAAGAATCCACGCACAAATACGAGACAGCATATTGGTTGGAAGAGATTGGACGTACTCTAAATACATTTAAACTGGTCGGAGGGAATTCAAAGCTGCCGATTCTACGTGTAGACAAGCTTCTAGCGCGCTATGTGGAATATAGAACACATCACTTTTCCGTGTTGGTTTTTCAGTATAAAGTCTTGATCGGCTTCAAAGTATTGATAGTGACCAGTCTTTTAGTTGCTGGTAGTTTACTACTGATCAATGGACAAATCAGTATTGGTCAATTTGTAGCTGCAGAAGTCATTATCGTAATGGTGGTGAATGCTGTGGAAAAGTTGATCATTTCTCTGGAGACTGTTTACGATACACTGGTGGCTTCTGAGAAACTAGGGCAGATCATGGACATGGAACTTGAGGATCACAATGAATCCGAAAAGGATATCACTAATCAATACAAGGGAATCAAACTGGCAATGGAAAATGTGATTTTTCAACCTAGAGATGTTATCAAACCTATTTTGAAAGGAGTCACCCTAACTATAGAAGCTGGTTCCAAGGCAGTAATTACTGGGAAAAGTGGAAGTGGGAAAAGTGCAATGCTTGCCCTTTTTTCAGGATTATATGAAACCTATCAGGGCAAAGTGAAAATCAATGATCTCTCCTTGGAGATGATACACTTGGACAAGTACAGAAGTTCAATAGGGGATTGCATGGAGCTGCAACAGATTTTCCATGGAACGATTGGTGAGAATATTTTGGTGGGCAGAGACATAGAGCCGAAACAAATGGCGTTTCTACTTGAATTGGTAGGACTAAAGGACTTTGTGTATCAGTTGCCGGAGGATTTGCAAACGGTACTTCTGCCTGAAGGAAGAGGACTTTCAAGAAAGATGGCTCAGGCGATTATGTTGGCAAGAGCTCTTGTGGGTGAGCCTCAGGCAATGATTCTAGAGAATTCGCTCCATCATCTTGACAAGGAGATAAAAGACCGCGTTAAGGATTATTTGTTTGGTGGAAAGTGGACACTGGTGATGGTCACACAAGATGTAGAAGTGATCAAGGAGGCTAATCAGGTAATCGTAATGGACAATGGTGAGCTAATTTACCAGGGGAATCAAACAGGGTATCAGAATTTTTTAACACTTAACTCATAGGACTATGTTAAACATCTCTGAAAATAAAATCAAAGATAGAAGGCCTTTTGAGCAGTCAGAAAGTCTCCAAATGACTCTTGCCAGTCAGCAGAAGAAAACAAGGGTTAGAATTCTATTTGTGTCGTGCTGCATTGTATTTCTTATGCTTTTTCTTCCATGGACACAGTATATACGGTCCAAGGGCTATGTTACGATGCTTCAGCCACAGCATAGAGCTCAGACTATACACTCAGTAATTGCAGGTAGAATAGATAAGTGGTATGTGAATGAGGGGGCTTTTGTAAGCAAGGGAGATACCATCGTCAGTATCACAGAAGTGAAAGATGAATACTTTGATTCCTTGTTGCTTCCAAGAACTCAGCTACAAGTAGATGCAAAGAATCTATCAGCGCTTTCTTATAAGGAAAAAGTCAAAGCGCTGGATAGCCAGATCGCAGCGCTGAAACGAAATAATATCCTGCGGAAGGAACAAGCTAGAAATAAGCTCAAAATGGCTGAATTGAAAGTTCAGTCAGATAGTATTCGCTTTGAACAAGCCAAAGTCAATTATGAAATTGGTATTAAACAACTCGGAAGAGCAGATAAGCTCTACGAAGAAGGCTTAAGATCCCTCACAGATTTGGAAACTAGAAGGTTAAAGTTTCAAGAGGTACAGGCCAGTGTAATTGGTGAGGAGAATAGTTTGTTGAGTAGTAAAAATGCCTTCGTTTCTGCACAATTGGAGCTAGATGCAATAGATAATGATTTCAAAGATAAGTTAGCAAAGGCTGAATCTGACATGTATACAGCTCAATCTAGTCAATACGATGCGGAAGGTTCAGCGTCGAAACTTGAGAATCAATACTCGAACTATGAAGCCCGAACTGGGTTTAGGCATATTTTGGCTCCTCAGGATGGATTTATAGCTGAAGCCATTCAAGTAGGTCTGGGTGAGACAATCAAGGAAGGTGACCAAATAGTAAATATTGTTCCATCCAATGGTGAACTGGCTGTAGAGATGTACATCTCACCGGTAGATTTGCCATTGATGGTCGTAGGCAAAAAGGTTCGTTTCATCTTTGATGGATGGCCTGCAATTGTATTTTCAGGCTGGCCTAAGCTATCCAATGGTACATTTGGTGGTGTCATCGTCGCGATCGATCAATTCGCCGGGACAAGCAACCAATACAGAGTCTTGGTGGCTGAGGATCCAGAAGAGGCAGCATGGCCCGAGGTATTGCGGGTAGGATCTGGAGCTGATGGAATCGCATTGCTGAACGACGTACCTGTATGGTATGAGATCTGGCGTCAGTTGAATGGATTCCCTGCAGATTACTACACTAGGATTCAGAAGGAAGAAATAGCAAAAGGAAAGTAATGAAAAGGATACTCTTCATTTTCTTACTAATTGCCAGCAGCCTGAACCTTCAGGCCCAGCAGACAGATACCTTAACATTTGAAACGTATCTGGAATGGGTGAAAGCCTATCATCCACTATCAGCACAGGCAGACATTATGCTTACCATGGGGGATATGGAAGTTCGCACCGCGAGAGGCGGTTTTGATCCCTTGCTGTATGGGAATTTGGACAAGAAAAGCTACGACGAAAAGACGTATTACGATAAGCGAGAAGCGGGAATCTCGATTCCAACTTGGGCCGGAATCGAACTTAATGGAGCTTTTGAGCAGAATTCCGGGCAATATCTTAATCCTGAAAACTCTTTGCCATCTGGAGGTTTATTATCAGCAGGTGCATCTGTAAATCTGGGCCAAGGGTTGATTTTGGATGATAGAAGAGCAGGTTTGCGTAAAGCACAGATTTATCAGCAGTCCACGGAATCGGAACGAAAAAGTATGCTGAATGAATTGTATTTACAAGCAACTGACACTTATTGGAATTGGTCACTAGCTCACGCAAATAAGGCATTGCTAGTGGAAGGAGTAATCCTGGCGAAAATGAGATTTCAGGGCGTTAAAATCAGTTACGAGCAGGGTGATTTTCCCGCTATAGATACGGTGGAAGCAGCATCTCAACTGTTGAACAGAGAATATAATCTTCAGAAAGCTGAGAATGAGTTGTTTATTAGAACACAGAATCTCAACAATTTTCTCTGGGATGATTCAGGGAATCCAATTGTTTTGAATCAGGAGACTTTACCTGAGAAGTTATATACAGAACAGCCCTTGATGTTAAATGAAGAGGAATTGAGGGTATTGGTGGTTGATCATCCAGAGCTAATGCTGGTAGATTATGAGTTGGCGAGTCTTAATGTAGATAGACGACTCAAGGCACAGCAGATTATTCCTGTGGTCAAGCTCAAGTATAATTTTCTCACAGAAAACCTTAATCAATTTGATCAGGCGAGTTTCTTTGAGAATAACTACAAATGGGGTCTTACTGTATATACACCTTTGATGTGGAGAAAGGCCAGAGGAGGAATGCGTATGGCAGAAGCCAAAATTGACTTAAAACAGAATTCCAGAGATTTGAAGGAACTTCAGCTTCGTACAAAGCTTGAAAATGAATTAAATGGCTGGAGCGCGGTTAATTCTCAGATCAATACGTATACTCGAAATGTAGCTGCATTGGAAATGTTGCTCCAAGGTGAAATAAGGAAATTTGAAATAGGAGAAAGCAGCCTATTTTTAGTAAATAGTAGAGAAGTATCTGTTTTCAGTTCAAAAATCACCTTAAACGAGTTGCTTTCAAAGCGCAAGGTTTCTTTTGCCAAAACTAGATTTGCAGCCGGAGTTGGGTTTGATTGATCTTATTATTTGATGTAAATTTATCTATAACCAAAACTAGAATTTATGCCTGCCTTTGTAATAGTAGAAGTAGATATCACAGATCAAGAAAAGTACAACGCTTACAAGGAGCTTACGCCTGCGACAGTTTCAGCTTATGGTGGTAAGTTCGTTCTTCGAGGTAATCCTGTGAAAGTACTCGAAGGAGAGTGGAATCATGAGCGCTTGGTAATGCTGAGATTTCCCACGAAAGAAAAAGCAGAGGCTTGGTACAATTCTGAAGGATATCAACATGCTAAATCTGTGAGGAAAGGGGCAGCAAAAGCTAAATTTCTGTTGATTGAATCGTAAATAATTTTAAAAATATAGTATCAAAAAAGGCTTCCATTTGGAAGCCTTTTTTGATTGAATACCAGTTGATTATAAGTCTGGTTGAGGAGTCATTCTTAAGTAAGGTTTGATCACCTTATGCCCTTTAGGGAATTTGGCAGCAATATCTTCAGTCTTGATAGAAGGAGACACTACTACGTCTTCGCCTTGCTGCCAGTTGGCTGGAGTCGCTACTGAATAGTTTGCAGTCAATTGAAGTGAATCAATTACTCTCAGCAACTCATCAAAGTTTCTTCCTGTGCTAGCTGGATAGGAGATGATGAGTTTCACTTTCTTGTCATTTCCAATAATAAACACGGAACGAACAGTAAAGTTTTCACTGGAATTAGGATGGATCATATCGTACAATTCTGATACTTTTCTATCCTCATCACCGATGATTGGGAAATTCACAGTAGTATTTTGTGTCTCATTGATGTCAGAGATCCAGCCTTTATGGTTTTCTACTCCATCTACACTAAGAGCAAGTACTTTCGTATTGCGCTTCGCAAATTCATTCTTAAGCTTCGCTACAGCTCCAAGTTCTGTAGTACAAACAGGAGTATAATCTGCAGGATGAGAGAAGAGAACTCCCCATCCATCTCCTAAATAGTCGTAAAAATCAATTTTACCTTCTGTGGTATCGGCTGTAAAATTTGGGGCCGTATCGCCTAGTCGTAATGCCATGTTGTTAATTGTTTAAAAGTTCCTTTTTCTGTATGTTAAATATAACAATCAGTCATCCTTTCAGTTCATATTTTTCAAAACCATTGTAAAAAAAATTATTTATCCTAAACCCATTTTGGATTAAGGGAGTTGTAAGTCCATCGAATACTTTTACTTCGTAAATAGACTAAAACCAAAGCTCCCATGAAAACATACTATAATCCAGAAGACCTTAAAAATTTCGGCAAGATCGCTGATTATCAAAAACCACTAGCAGACAAGTTTTTTGATTACTATGGAGAAGTCTTTGCCGAAGGTGCGCTCACAGCAAGGGAAAAATCATTAATAGCACTAGCGGTTGCTCACACGATCCAATGCCCTTATTGCATCGATGCTTACACCACAGACACCATGGAAAAAGGCTGTGACGAGGAGCAAATGATGGAGGCTGTGCATGTAGCAGCAGCTATCAGAGGAGGTGCTTCACTAGTCCATGCTACTCAGATGATGAATAAAGTGAAAGAAATATCCATGTGATGAAATCATTAAAAGCGCAACATCATCGATTATCAAGTGCAAAAGAAGAAATTGGAATCTTAGAAAACCCAATACCGGGTTCTAAAGGGGGAGGCTTTTCCACTTATTTAGATGAAGCGGGGCTTTTTCCACTCAAACCAACTCAATTGGACACTCTCCAGATAAATCTGGGTAAAATGTGTAATCAGGTTTGTCAACACTGCCACGTGGACGCAGGTCCGGATCGTAAGGAAATAATGACCAGAGATACCATGCAGCAATGTCTTGAGGTTATTAAAAATCATGAAATTAAGACCATTGATCTGACAGGTGGAGCTCCTGAAATGAATCCTGATTTCCGATGGTTTGTAGAAGCTATACGCTCAATTGATTCTGATGTGAATATTATTGTGCGTTGCAATCTCACCATCATTTTGGCTAATCCTAAGTATCATGATTTGCCGGAGTTTTTCAAAAAGCATAAAATTGAAATAGCTTCCTCTTTACCGTATTTCACAGCGACGAAAACTGATTCACAGCGTGGAGAGGGAGTTTTTGACAAATCAATAAAGGCTCTCAAACTGCTGAATGCGCAGGGATATGGAATACAGGATTCTGGGTTAATTTTAAACTTAGTGTATAATCCGTCGGGTGCTTTTATGCCTGCACCTCAAAGTGGTTTGGAAGTGGAGTTTAAAAAGCGGCTTGCTGATAAATTTGGGATTACCTTCAATTCTCTTTTTACAATAACGAATCTTCCGATTAGTAGATTTCTTGAGTATTTGCTGAGAAGTGATAACTATGAAGCATACATGGAAAAGTTAATTGCCAGTTTTAATCCTGTCGCAGCATCAGGTGTGATGTGTAGAAACACTATATCTGTTGGTTGGGATGGGTATTTATATGATTGTGATTTCAATCAAATGTTGGAACTAAAGGTAGCTACAGCAGATTCTCAGCATATTAAAGATTATAATGAGAAAACACTTCTTGGTAGAGAAATCATAGTCAAAAATCACTGCTTTGGCTGTACTGCGGGAGCAGGTTCAAGTTGCGGAGGTACAACTGCATAATATGAAAAACGGGATACTAATTTTCCAGAAAAATGCGGAATTGGGAAATGTGAAAACCAGATTAGCATCTACTATAGGCGATCAAGCTGCTTTTGAGGCATATCAGCTTTTGGTGAACTACACTCATAAGGTAGCATCAGAAAGTCCTGTTCAGAAAATCCTTTTTTATTCAAATCATCTGGAAAAAGATCTAAGTAAATATCCTGCAGACTATAGGTTTGAACTACAGTCAGGCAACGGTTTGGGTGAAAAAATGAGTAATGCCTTTCAGCGACTTTTTGAAGAGAAATTTGATAGGCTGATAATAATAGGAACGGATTGTGCAGAGATCACGTCAGAACTGATCTATGAAGCCTTTGAAAGTTTAAAAGATAGAGATGTGGTCATAGGCCCGGCACATGATGGGGGGTATTACCTGCTTGGCATGCGTAAATTTATCCCCGGATTATTTGAAGGGATCCCGTGGAGCACTGATCAAGTGGCATCTTTGACGAGGAACTATTTGGAGAATCATAAGATCTCCTATGATGTGCTTGCTACACTTTCAGATGTGGATTTTGAAGAGGATTGGAATAAGTTTAAGGATAAACTTTAGCCTTATTGTACCTTCATTTCTTGGGGAAATTAAGGGAAACTCCCATCTTACTTCAGATTTTATTCGTTGGAAAAAATACTAATTCATCCCCTTTACTTCTTGATAGAAATATATGTTGTTAAAAAGCTTTAAGCCAGTCAGTTTCGTGATTACTGTCTTTTTCCTATTGCTTGGATCTAGCCTTAATTGCTTTAGCCAAACCAAAACGAATAAATACGACATTGTACTCGCTGGATTTACTATTGGTAGTATGCAGGCAGATAAAACTACTTCTCCAAAGGCTGAAGATTATCAGCTCCACAGTAAAGTGGAATTCTGGTTTTTTGGTAAAATCCACGTGGAATTTCTCCAGAACGTAAATTTTCAAAATGGGCAGCTCATGAAAGCTACGACTAAGTCGGATTCGAATCGAGGTAACTTTGTGACAACTGTAAATTGGAACAAAGATCACTACGACGTAGATGCCAATTCCTATAAATTCCACAATGAAGAGTCTATCAAACAAGCTGTCTACGGCACTCCTGCCAAACTTTATTTCCATGAACCCAAAAATGGTGATGAACTGATTTCAGAGAATTTCGGAATGTTGACCAAGATAATAGAGCTAGAGAAAGGCGTGTATGAAATCGATGTGAATGGTAATACAAATACCTTTTATTATGAAGGTGGGATTTTGCAAAAAGTGGTGCTAGAAAACAACCTAAAGAATTACTCTATAAAGCGAAGAGTTGACTGAAGCAAATAAGATTTCTGTAATAATCCCCTGTGTCGATGAGGAAGAGAATTTGAAAGAATTGATACCCTATCTTCTGAAATATGGAGGAGATTTACTTTCAGAAATTATAGTAGTGGATGGTGGCTCAACTGATAATTCTATTTCTCTTGCGATATCCTTGGGAGCTCTAGTCATACACTCCCCAGTTCGAAATAGAGCGACACAATTAAATCTAGGTGCTCATCATACCAATGGATGTGTGTTTTACTTTGTGCATGCTGATACCAGGCCAGTAGTGGAATTTGCAAAACTCATCCTCGCAAATATTTCAAACGGAAAGCAAGTTGGATGTTTCCGCTATAGATTTGACACAGAAAGTAGACTTTTGAAAGTGAATTCTTGGTTTACGAGATTCAATGGAATATTGTCAGGAGGAGGAGATCAAAGTCTATTTATCAAAAAAACATTTTTTGACTCTTTGGAGGGATTTGATGATTCGTATTGTATTATGGAAGACTTTGAACTAGTAAGGAGAATTCGGCAAAAATCTGATTTTCATGTTCTTCCACAAGAAATGACAGTTTCCGATCGCAAATACCAAGAAAACAGTTGGGTGAAAGTGCAGCTATCTAATTTTGCGGCTTTGTCTCTTTTTTTGTTAAAAGTTAAGCCATCAAGGATCAAAAGTTTATATTTAAATTTTTTAAACAAAAGAATCAAAAGCATAACTGTAGTTGAATGAATCAAGCGACAATTAATGGCATCCAGCAAGTTGGTATAGGGGTAAAAGATGCGAACCAAGCTTGGGCTTGGTATAGGAAAGCTTTTAAGATGGATGTGCCGATCTTTCAGGATAGTGCAGAAGCTAAGTTGATGACTCGCTATACTTCTGGAAAAGTGGAAAGCAGGCATGCAATTCTAGCTTTGAATATGCAAGGAGGGGGAGGATTTGAAATTTGGCAATATACATCGAAGGTCCCGCTTGCATCTGAGCAGGAACTTACCTGGAAGGATTTAGGCATTTTAGCTGTAAAAATGCGATGCCATGATATCCAAAAAACCTATGCTCACTTAAAAACAGTGGGAGCGGTCATGCTGGGTGAACCTGTAAAAAACCCAATTGGAGTTTGGCATTTTTATGTGAAAGATCCTTACGGGAATACCTTTGAGCTGATTGAAAATAGCTCTTGGTTTAGTAAAAACAAAGATCTTACAGGTGGAGTTTTAGGAGTAGTCATTGGCGTATCATCTGTAGATGATGCACTGCCTGTTTACCAAAAGCACTTATTGCAGACCGAAATCCTGTGTGACAAAACTGGAGTATGGGATGACTTTGTTCAGGTAGGAGAAGGAAGTACAGAATATAGAAGAGCGATTCTTCAGGGTTCATCTGTTTTGACTGGCGCTTTTGGGAAATTGTTTTGCCAAACGCAGATCGAACTGATAGAAACACAAAGTCAACCTAGAAATAAGGCATTTGAAAATAGAAACTGGGGCGACCTAGGTTTTATCCACGTTTGCTTCGATGTAAATGGAATGGGAGCAATCAAAGAGAACCTTGCAAAAGAAGGCATCCCTTTGACTGTTGACAGTGGAAATGAGTTTGATATGGGCAAAGCCGCCGGCAGATTCTCTTACTTGGAAGATCCCGATGGAACGCTTATCGAAATGGTAGAAACTTTCAAGGTACCGATCATGGAGAAATTAGGATGGTATTTGAAGCTAGACAAAAGGAAAAGCAATAAAAACCTACCAAACTTTATAGTGAAGCTTCTTTCTCTTAATCGCGTAAAAGCATAATCTCAATTTATTTCCCAGAAATCAAGCGGGCTAGGTCGACCAAACGGTTGGCGTAGCCCGCTTCATTGTCATACCAACCTACAAGTTTGATCATGTTGCCCTTTGCAGATGTCAAAGCAGAATCAATGATGCAGGAATGTGGATTCCCTATGATATCAATAGATACGATAGGAGAGTCTTCGACTTCGAGAAGTCCTTTTAAATAGCCTGTACTCGCCTCTCTAAATGCTGTGTTTATCTGATCTTCGGTGACATCTTGTTTAAGTTCCACAATCATATCAGTTAAGGAACCGTCGGGCACTGGCACTCTCATCGCAGAGGCTTCGATCTTACCTGCTAACTCAGGTAAAATTTCATCTAAGGCTTTTCCAGCATTGGTCGTGGTGGGGATAATTGAATAGGCCGCAGCTCTTGCTCTTCTTAGGTCACGATGAGGCGCATCATGAAGGTTCTGGTCATTGGTGTAAGAATGGACGGTAGAGGCAAAGCCTTTGACCACTCCGAAATTATCATCCAGAACTTTGACCATAGGAGCTAGGCAATTTGTGGTGCAGGAAGCATTGGAAACAATTTTCTCTTCACCTGTCAAAATTGAATCATTGACTCCCAACACGACCATTTTGATAGTAGGGTCTAGTGAAGGAGCAGAAATGATTACTTTTTTTGCTCCTGCCGTTAAATGTTTTTCAGCTCCTATTCGATCCGTGAATCTTCCAGTACACTCGATGACTAAATCAATATCTAAACTTTTCCAGGGAAGTTTTTCTGGGTCAGACTGTCCAAAGAGTTGTATTTCCTGTTTATTTACTTTCAAGATCGAATCCTCAAGCTCAATTTTGCTTTCAGATTTACCATGAATAGAATCATATTTTAGGAGGTGTGCTATAGAAATTGGATCAGCCAAATCATTAATAGCCACTAGGGTTAATCCTTTTTTCTCTAGGATCAATTTTGCAGTATACCTGCCTATACGGCCAAAACCGTTTATGGCAATTTTGATGTTTTTAGTTGGTTCCATTGGTATAGTTTTCAATTGGGAGTTCAAAAATAGGAAAATCAACTGCAAACCCTCCAAAGAAAATTTTATTCCTTTTGGATCAGCTTTTTAGCTAAAATCAAAAGAAATTTTCGGAGCCAAATTGGTTTTAAAAACTTAACCCTCTATATTTGCACAACCATTCAGAAAAGCAAGTTTTCTGAGGTATTTAATGGTCGGTTCGTCTAGGGGTTAGGACGTATCCCTTTCACGGATAAAACACGGGTTCGATTCCCGTACCGACTACATTGTCGCCTGAATTTCAGGAAGTTGTGAATAATTTTTGATTTATTATGGTCGGTTCGTCTAGGGGTTAGGACGTATCCCTTTCACGGATAAAACACGGGTTCGATTCCCGTACCGACTACCAAGACGTTAAAGCTCAATCCCCGCTTAGTCTTAAGAAATTTTTGTTTTATGGTTGTTAGTGGTTAAAGTGAACAAAAACCCGATCTGTGATCGGGTTTTTTGTTTTACTGCCCTTTTTGATTAATGGCGAAAAAAGCCATTTTTAATTTTGTTAATTTCAAGATTGGAATAATAAAATAAACCTATGCCTCAACCCAAAATAAAACGACACTATGCCAAAATCATTTTGGCTGCCGCTATTCCGCTACTATTTTCTTGTAGTAAGCAAGAGAAAGTAGATCTCCGGGAGCGCAATCTATCCCAAGAAGAAATTGCTCCAATGGTGCAAGCCGCCGAAAGTCAGGTTAACCCAACATTAAGTCCCGGGTTCAAACTTTCGCTTTGGGCGGTAGATTCTTTAGTCTATGACCCTATTTCTATTCAGATTACTGATGATGGCAGCTTGTATTACTCACGTACCAATCGTCAGAAAAATTCTGAATTTGATATTAGAGCGCATCAAGATTGGGAAATTGAATCCATAAGTCTTCAAACCATCTCGGAAAAAAGAGCTTTCCTTCAAAAGACACTTTCCCCTGAGATGTCTGACAAAAATACCTGGTTAGCTGATGTGAACGGTGATGGTTCACACGATTGGCGGGATATGACTGTGGAAAGAGAAGAAATTTACCGACTGGAAGACAGAGATGGAGATGGTCGTGCAGACTATTCTCAAATGATGGTTCAGGACTTTAACGACGTGACTACGGATGTAGCAGGAGCTTTGCTGAAACTGGATGATAACTTGTTTGTGGGTGTAGGTCCAGATGTGTGGAGACTTACTGACAAAAATGGTGATGGCATTATGGATGAGAAAGAATCAATTTCTCATGGATATGGTGTTCACATTGGATTTGGCGGACATGGTATGTCAGGCCTGGAAGTTGGTCCGGATGGTAGAATATACTGGGGGATTGGCGATATAGGTTTCAATGGCAAAGGCCCGGATGGAACTGAGTGGAAATATCCAAACAGAGGAGTAGTAGCGAGAGCAAATCCTGATGGAAGTGATTTTGAAATCTTCGCCATGGGTGTAAGAAATACACATGAGTTTACCTTTGATGCTCATAATAACCTGATCTCTGTAGATAATGATGGTGATCATGGAGGAGAAAGTGAAAGACTTGTGTACCTAGTTAACGGTTCAGATACCGGCTGGAGAACTAACTGGCAATTTGGTAAATACCGTGATCCGGATAATAATACTTATAAAGTGTGGATGGATGAGCGACTTTTTGTGCCAAGATATGAAGGTCAGGCAGCTTATATCACACCACCAATTCAGAATTACATCAATGGTCCTACAGGCATGGTTTATAACCCTGGGACTGCTTTAGCAGAGAAGTGGAAAAACACCTTTTTCGTAGCATCTTTTGTAGGGAACCCAGCTAGATCAGGAATCCACGCATTCAAATTGGAGCAAGACGGAGCATCTTTCAAGATGTCCCAAACTGAAAATATTATGTCAGGAATACTGGCAACGGGCTTGGACTTTGGACCTGATGGTTCGCTTTATTTTGCTGACTGGATAGAAGGTTGGAATACGAAAAATTACGGTAGAGTATGGAAACTTGATGACGAGGGTGGAGCTAGCTGGGAAGCTAGAAAAATCACTGCACAGGTCATGAAAACTGATTTTAAAACCTTAACAGACGATGCGCTTAGCGGCTATCTTGGTGATGAGGACATGAGAATCAGAAGAAAAGCTCAATTTGAATTAGCTAAAAGAGGAGCTGACGGAGCGAAAGTTTTTCAGGCTACTATCAATAAGAAAGGTAATCAGTATGCTAGAATTCATGCAATCGTCGGTATTAGCCAATTGGCTAGAATGGACAAAATGGACTATGCGGATGCTTTGATTCCTTTGTTGAAAGACCAAGACTCTGAGATTCGTGCCCAAGCTGCTAAATGGCTTGGAGATATTAAGTATGCAAAAGCTGGTGATGCACTTTTACCCTTGCTGAAAGACAGTGAAATCCGTGTTAGGTTCTTTGCTTCAGAAGCTTTAGGAAGAATCGCTTACGAGCCTGCTATTAACGGTTTGATAGGTGTATTGGAAGCTAATAATGACGAGGATGCCTTTTTGCGACATGCAGCAAGTTTAGCGCTAGCTAGAATCAATAAGAAAGATCCTATAATCAAGTTAGCATCTCACCCTTCTAATGCTGTTCGTCTTGGAGCTGTTTTGGCACTTCGTAGAATGGCTGATCCTGGAATCACAGCATTCTTAGCAGATAAAGACGAATACATCGTTACGGAAGCGGCAAGAGCTATCAACGATGATTTCTCAATCGAAGGTGCTTTGCCAGCACTTGGTGATCTATTGGTGACTACCAGTTTTGAAAATGAGCCTTTGATCAGAAGAGCAATCGGAGCCAATCTTCGTGTGGGAACACAGAAGTCCATGGACAACTTGAAGACTTATATAGCCAAGCCTGGTGTCAATGCAACTCTAAAAGCAGAAGCTATTGCCACTTTGGGTACCTGGGCCAAGCCTTCAGTGCTTGACCGTGTGGATGGCAGAAATAGAGGTGCTGTACAAAGAGATCTGGCACCAATTCAATCTTCCGTAAAAGAGACACTGTTAGGTGCTTTGAATGATAAAAATGAAGTAATCAGAGAGGCAAGCGTAAAGGCCATAGGTAAATTGAAGATTGCTGATGCTGAAGCTAAGCTCATTGCACTATTGAAGAATGATCAATCAGAAAATGTACGTGTAGCTGCAATTTTGGCATTATCCAATGCGAATCCGGGGACTATCTCAGGACCTATTGAAATAGCCATGAAAGATAAATCAAGGGCGGTACGGGTAGTAGGATTGGATCTATTGACTAAGACCGATATTTCTCAGGACTTAATGGTGAATTTACTTCAGGATGTAATTCAAAATAGAACTACCGCTGAAAAACAAGCTGCTTTGCTAAGTTTGGGTAATCTTGACAAGTCTGCTGAGCTTCCTCTTTGGAATACGCTTTTAGATGATTTGTCTAAGGACAAATTGCCAAATGAAGTGATGATTGAATTGGAAGAAGCGATAGATGCTACGAAATCGACTGATTTGAGAGCCAAATATGACAAAGTACAAGAGTCGCGAACCCATGGTGATCTAGTAGCACTTTATAGTGGTGCTCTAGAGGGAGGTAGTGTAAGGGCAGGTAGGAATATTTTCTTCCAGAATCAAACTGCTCAATGTATCCGTTGCCATGGTTACGATGATATGGGTGGAGTGGCAGGACCGCATTTAAATGGTGTGGCCAATAGAGCTTCTAAAACAGAACTCCTAGAGGCTTTAATTGACCCAAGTAAGAGATTAGCACCTGGTTTCGGTTTTGTTCAACTAGAATTGAAAAATGGTACTACTATAAGCGGAACTCTGATGGAGGAAAAAGCTGACGGGTTAGTTTTGAAAGTTGGTTCTAAGCCAGATACGTTAATCATGAATACTAGTATAGCTGAGCGTAAAAACTCACCTTCTAGTATGCCAGATATGAAGGCATTGCTTACGAAAAGAGAAATTAGAGACTTAGTAAGCTTCCTAAGTACCATGACTAAGGAGTGGGAATAGGAAACTGATAGTAGCATTAGTAATTATGGGATCATCACATTTTGTGGTGATCCCTTTTTTTATCTAAAAATGAGGGATGATTTTTTTAGGAGAAGTTGTATGTAAAATTCTATCACCCTTTCAAATTAGTGTCAAAACCGCCTGAAGGATATCAAATGATTCGCCCAAAATATGCTCCGCAAAAGACTCTTTAATAAACATGAAAGCCTTATACGATCACCTTTTAAATGTGATTTAACAAATAAGAGTCAATAGAGAAGAGGAAAGATATATTGGCCATTCATGATCGAGTTTCTATAGCTATTTCATCCACGATTTTTGATGAAGGATATTTCCATGGGATAAAACCAAAAAAGCCATCCCGGAATCCCGGAATGGCTTTTAAGAAATTTGATTTTTGCTAAATCTTAATTCAAGAACTCGTCAAATGTAAGGCTTACGAAATACGTGGTTCCAACAGTAGGGTTACCCCACGCTTGGGTGTATCCTTTGCTGAAAAGGTTAGATCCTCCCACCTTCAGGATTGACTTCATGCTCTTGATTTTATAGCTCAACTGAGCATCTAATGTTCCATAAGCAGGAACTACTGATAATTGCCGACTGGAAACTGAAGGATTTACAAAAGAAGATTGCCAAGCAAATTCTCCTTGCCATCTGTAGGCTACTGCAAATCCTAGATTATCGATTACTTCTCTATTAGCGAAGTTCAACACATATCTATACTCAGGAGTGTTGAAGCTAGGCTGGAAACCTGTCTCAGCTAATTCATCCAAGTTGGAAAGTGTATTGAAGGACACGTTACCACCTACAGTGTAGCCTTTTGGTAACTTATAGTCCATACTCGCTGCCCATCCCCAAGATTTTATTATTTCAGTTCTGTTCACAGGCATTGAATAAACTTTTCTGCCACCTGGACCTGCACCAATAAGGTTAAGTCCTGTTAATGGGTTTGGACCTGCAAGTCCTGAGTCAGAAGCGTCCTGAATTAATACTTGGCTACCATTGAAGTTTTCGAATCTATTGAAATAAGCATAGGCATCAACCAATAGCTTATTGCCCCAAATCCCTTTGTAACCCACTTCAAAAGACTTCACTCGCTCAGGTTTGAACTCTTTAATCTCATAGGGTTGAAGCTGAGCTATATTTGCAGCAGCTGATAAAAAGCCAACTGTTTGTACTATTGCTGCTTGAGCTTGAGAAGGCGGTATTATTCCTGCTTCTACTTGCTGAGTTACTATTGCAATCGCTTGCTGTTGTATAACTGGATCTTGAGTGGACTGTTGAACCGCTCCACCGTAGCTAGTCACATTAGCTAATGTGTAACCTGGGTTTGTATTCAGATTGTATCGATTTGTAAAGAATGGTAAGCCACCGATCAAACGAGCTTGTGGTGTATTCAAATCGATGTACTGGTCTTGGTTAGTAGGAATACGGAATCCAGTCTGATAAGAAGCTCTGAAATTATGATTTCCTTCAGTGAGAACTCCGGAAATTCTTGGAGACCATTGACCAGCAAAGTTTTCATTCTTGTCATAGCGAGCTGAAGCTGTCAATTTGAATTTATCATTGAGAAACTTTTTTGAGCCCTGTATATATCCGCCAAACTCCTTGATATTGTATTCATCTCCATTTTCATCAAGAGCGAAAATGGTTCCGTTTGAATTCAAGTCATAGATTCTATAGTTAGCACCTACTACAAATTCAGCAAATTTGATTTGCTCTGTGAAATTGTAAGATCCTTCAAAGTGATACAGGTTGCTACTGTCAACAAATTTTGCCCCAACACCATTTTGATCACCTGGAATAGGTCTAGAAGAAACTCCATTCAAGGCATTTTGGAATTCTGTTGACCCTGGCATATACCTTCCTTGGTCAGCAAATTGTCTAGCTAACCCATGGGCAGTATTACTATCAGCACCCTGACCTATAGCATTTGCATAGGCTCCTACATATTCAGGAAACCATTGTGTACTTGCTTTCCAAGCTTCATTAATACCTTGTGCGGCCGTTCCTACAGCAAAAGCATCACCTGATCTTTCTTGGGTGGTATATGCTCTTACGTACCAGTTGGACGCTCTCAGTTCAGCTTTGTATTGTCCCATTATGAAATCCTTCAGGGAGTATCTATCTGCACCGGTATAAACTGTGGTACCAAAACCTAAATTCCCTTGAAGAATAGCTTCAATATTGTCATTAATTCTATAATGTAGGGCAGCGTTGAATTTTACTGATTTAGTGCCATAATCAGCTATGTCTCTTTCCATATAGCCTGTTCTTGAAACAGCAGAATTTGGGATCAAACCTAATGCTGCAGAAGGAAGGGCTCCAGCCTGAACCATAGACTGAGCTACAGAAAGCATGTTTACGTTAGTTTCATCACCGTAAATATTCACACCATTATAAGCTGGGTTATTTTGGGTGTTTCCAGTTCCAATAGTTGACCCGTTTAAAAGTGATTGATCCCGGAAGTCATTTGCTTGCCAGTCGTCAGCTTTTAGGTATTCCATGTTTACTTTAAAAGCAAACTTGTCGCTGATAGCTTTTGCATATCTAGCACTGAAGTTATAGAATCCTGTAGCTGCTTGTGATCTACCACTTTCATTCATGATGCCCGTTTTCACACTGGCAGAGAGTCCTTGGTAAAGGAAAGGACTTTTAGAGTTCATCAGCAAAATACCATTAATGGCATTAGGTCCATAAAGGGCTGAAGATGCACCCGGAAGAAGTTCCACACTCTCAAGGTCAAGTTCTGAAATGCCGACAATGTTACCTATAGAGAAATTCAATCCTGGGGCTTGATTGTCCATTCCATCGATTAGCTGAACAGTTCTCACATTTCCGTTAGCATTAAATCCACGCGTGTTGAAAGACTTAAATAGGAGAGACTGCGTGCTCATTTCTACTCCTTTCAAGTTGTTAATCGCATCGTAGAAACTTGCTTGAGGAGCATCACGGATAGCGATGATATCCATTTTTTCTACAGATACAGGTGATTGAAGCACGCTTTCTTCAACTCTGGAAGCAGAGACAACGACTTCCTGACCAAGTATGGTTGTTTCAGATAATTGAATGTCAAGATTATTCTGTGATCCGTTGATTTCTACTTCTTGTGGTGTGTAGCCAATCATAGAAAAGACCAATGTAAACGGAGGTTCTTGATTAACATTCAGGGAGTATTTCCCGGAAAGATCAGAAATGGTTCCGATTACCTTTCCTTTTACCAAAATATTGACGCCGACTAAGGTCTCTTTGGTATCTGCATCTGTCAATGTTCCAGAAACAGTTGTTTGGCCGAAGACTTTTGCCGCAGTTAGGGAAACTAGCAGTGTCATTAGAAACACTGAGCTTCTGATTTTGAGTGTAAAATTGCACATAGGCTACTTTGTTAAATATTAGGGTTTACAGCATTTAGGGTGAAAATGCCTTATGTAATACGCGAAAATTACCCTAAAAAATGAAGAATTGGCAGATTCAGAACAAAATTTAAAATCACTCCAAAATCCTTAAATGTTGGTATTGATTGGAAACTGAGGCATTCACTTAAAAAATTAATGATAAAAGTCTTCTTTATTGCTAATCCTTAACCTAGTTAACGGTTTTGTTAACGATTCATAAAACCATACTTTTTTTCTAAAATCCGCTAATAACAAAAAAGCCCGATTATAGTCGGACTTTTTTAGGGATAAAAGGAAAAATTAACCTTCCTTATTTTCTTCGTTAACATGTTTGACCAGTCGATCACATAGCTCTTTTATCTCCTCAGACATGTACTCATCTGCAGTACTATTTAGGATAGTTTGTGCCATCCCTCCCAAGATGTCAATGTAAAAACGCTTCATTTCTACCACTGACATTTCTTCGGTCCATAGATCGATTCGAAGTGTACTGTGATTCTGATTGTCCCATACGTTTAGACTTATGCTTTTCGTATCTTCCATACCTTCTCCTTCTTTATCGGAAGCATCCCACTTGATGGTTTTTGGGAAACTGTTTTCGTCTAAGTCGATTTGGAATTTGATCTCTGAATTTTTCATATGATTATTATTTGTCTTTTAAAGGCCATCCCGATAGCTATCGGGAGGAATCTCACACATGTCATAAGTAGCAAAATTAGCAACGGGTGAATAATGCCTGTCTGACTCAGGCAGGCTCGATTTCATGTGTGATAGTTTGATTCCCCTGGAATCCCTGTGATGATTCTGCAAAATTAATCAGGTTAACTTCATGAGCGTTGCCTGAGTTCATTTTTGCTGATTTTATTCAAAAATCATCTCAGGTATTTCACCTTCAATGATCAATTTACCGGCGGTTTTGGCTTTTATTTCTTCGACAGAAACTCCTGGAGCTCTTTCTTTTAATATAAAGCCACCTTCTGGGGAGATGTCTAAAACGGCCAGATCAGTGACTATTTTCTTAACACAGCGAATTCCTGTAATTGGAAGCGAACACTCGGGTAGAAGTTTGGATTCACCTGATCGAGAGCAATGCTGCATCGCCACTATAATATTATCTGCCGAAGCAACGAGGTCCATAGCTCCACCCATTCCTTTCACCATTTTACCAGGGATCTTCCAGTTTGAGATGTCTCCATTTTCGGAAACCTCCATTGCGCCAAGAATAGTCAGGTGCACGTGACCTCCACGAATCATTCCAAAGGATTCCGCAGAATTAAAAAGAGAAGAGCCTTTTGCCATGGTAACTGTTTGCTTCCCGGCATTGATAAGGTCTGGGTCAATTTGATCCTCAGTAGGGAAGGGGCCAATTCCGAGAAGTCCATTTTCCGATTGAAGTACAACTTCTAACTTTTCCGGAATGTAATTGGCTACTAAAGTGGGAATTCCTATTCCTAAATTTATGTATTGCCCATTCTTCACCTCTTTGGCAATTCGCTGAGCTATTTGATCTTTTGTTAGCATTTTGGGTTTGTTTTTGAAGTCGAAGAAATGTTTGAAAAATAATATTCAATCTTTCAAACTATTTGGAGACTGTTCTTTGCTCAATTCTTTTTTCATAATCCACTCCTTGAAAAATACGCTGAACATAAATTCCAGGGGTATGAATTTGATTCGGATCGAGTTCGCCAGCTTCTACCAACTCTTCAACTTCGGCGATACATATTTTACCAGCTGCCGCCATAATCGGATTGAAGTTTCTAGCAGTTCCTTTGAAAATCAAATTGCCAGCGGTATCGCCTTTCCAGGCTTTCACGATAGAAAAGTCAGCTTTGAGCCAGCTTTCTAATAGATACATTTTGCCATCAAATTCTCGGGATTCCTTGCCTTCAGCGACTTCTGTACCGACTCCAGCAGGGGTAAAGAATGCTGGAATACCAGCTCCACCTGCACGTACACGCTCAGCAAGTGTCCCTTGTGGGATCAAATCCACTTCAAGTTCTCCGCTGAGTAATTGTCGCTCAAACTCAGCGTTCTCGCCTACATAGCTTGAAATCATTTTTTTGACCATTCGCTTTTTCAGCAAAAGCCCAATGCCAAAATCATCTACTCCTGCATTGTTTGAAACGATAGTCAAACCGGAAATATCTTTTTCTAAAAGTGCAGAAATACAGTTTTCGGGAATGCCTGTAAGGCCAAAGCCTCCCATCATCAGCATGCAATTGCTGGGAATGTCTGCTACTGCTTCACGGGCATTTTTTACAGTTTTGTTGATCATATATTTTGGGTTTATAAGAAGTTCTTGGCATTCTTCTGATCTAAAAATAGTTGTTGTTTCAACGCTTCTAATCCATCAAATTTTTTCTCCTCACGAAGAAAAGCTTTGATGTATATCGTGATCTGTTTGTCATACAAATCACCTTGGAAATCAAATAAATTAGCTTCTACAGTCTTTTGAGTGCCATTGACCGTAGGTCGATTCCCTATATTCAGCATGGCCTTATATAGAACTCCATTCACCAAAGCCTCTACAGCGTAAACGCCGTCTTTGGGGATAAGTTTGTAGTCGTTTGGTATATGGATATTGGCAGTAGGGAAGCCTATTGATCTGCCGATCTGCTGCCCTTTGATTACCAAGCCATTCAATTCATAAGGTCTCCCCAAGTAATTAATGGCGGTTTCAATATCGCTGGTTTCTAAAGCATGGCGGATTTTGGTGCTCGATACGCCAATATCTTCTACGTCTTGCCTAGGAATTTCCTCCAGATCAAATCCATATTCTTCATGATGTGCTTGGAGGTATTCGAAACTTCCTTCACGATTTTTACCAAAGCGATGATCATATCCGATTACCAGTTTTTTGGTTTGGATAGTATCCACCAGTACGGTTTCTATAAATTCCTTGGAAGAAAGTTGGGAGAATTCTTTGGTAAACGGAATTGTAACTAAGTGATCAATACCCAACTGACGAAGGAGCTTAGCCTTTTCCTCAAATGTACTTAAGAGCCTAAGATTATGCTCGTCTGGATAAAGCACTAGCCGTGGATGCGGCCAAAATGTAATCAGTACCGTCTCGCCATTTATTGAGCGAGCTATTTCACGGATTCGCTGAAGGATTTTCTGATGCCCAAGATGCACTCCATCAAATGTACCGCTGGTTACTACCGCGTTGGAGAGCTTGGGAAAATCACTTAGGCCTTCATAGATTTTCATATGATAATAATTTGACTTTTAAAGGCCATATGGAATCTCGCATGCATTATAATCATCCCTCTGTGCGACCTTTTTCATCATGCTCGATTTCATTTGTCCTTGCTTTGATTTCTTCTACTAAAGCTAAAAGTTCATGAGCTTCTGAGTTTTTGAAATTACCAATTCTTGTTCTGCAAAGCGAACTCATGTAAGCGCCTACATTAAGTTTTTCTCCTAGATCTCTAGCCAAGCTACGTATATATGTGCCTTTGGAACAAACTATTCTAAACTCAACGACAGGATTTTCAAACTTGGTGATTTCGAATTCACTGACCGTGACAGGCCTAGGTTCCATTTTTACATCCACACCTTTACGAGCAGATTCATACACCCTTTTGCCATCTACTTTAATAGCAGAGTGCATAGGAGGGATTTGCAAGATATCACCGGTAAGCTCAGCTACTGCAGCTGTTACTTGTTCTAAAGTAATATGAGATGGATCTGCTACTTGAATTACAGGTTGCTCTAAGTCAAAAGAATCTGTGGTAGCTCCAATTACGAAAGTTCCTGTGTATTCCTTTTCTTGACCCATGAACGAGTCAATTTGCTTAGTCATTTTACCTGCACACACGATGAGAAGGCCAGTAGCTAAAGGATCAAGTGTACCTGCATGCCCAACTTTCTTTATGCGGAGCGCGTTTCTGACTTTTTTCACTACATCAAAAGATGTCCATTCGAGAGGTTTATTGATTAGAAAAACTTCTCCGTAAGGCTCTTGCTGCATTTTATAGGGGATAAAGAGGCTAGTAAACTAGCCCATATAATAAATCAGGAATTTGCCTCAGACTTGGCAAAAATCGCGTAAAACTCGAATATGAAACCCGCCAAAGTCACGATTGGGCCAATAGTCAAACCTAAAACGCCATTGCCGTGTGGTTCGCTATCCAGTCCTATAATGATAAATCCAAGGATGATCAGACCGATGCCGATAAACATCAGCTTGTAATTTTTGCGGGAAAAAGGGAAAGAAGATTTGCTCATTATATTAATAGAGTTCGTCCAAAGACATGTTTAAATACTTATTCACAGCTCTTAAGGTACTCAAGACAGAAAGAATTCCACCTACAGTGATTAATAAACCAAAGAGCACTAAGAGTAATTGTTGATTTTGAAGCATTGCAAATCCCTCAATATTTGCCTGAGTATATTTCACTAGGGCGAAAAGAATCACTGAAGCAAATGCCCCTGCCATCATTCCAAATAGAAATGCTCTCGAAAGGAAAGGCTTTCTGATAAATCCTCTGGTCGCGCCAACTAATTGCATGGAGCGAATTAGAAAACGCTGGGAAAATAAGGCTAATCTGATGGTGTTATTGATCAGCATAACTACCGTGATGATCAGAATTAAAATGAATCCTCCTAGCACCAAACTGACTTTGAGTAGGTTCTTATTAATAGAATCTACCAAATCGGTCATGTAAGAAACTTCAAACACTCCGGGAATAGCCTGGATTTCTGCTACGATTGCTTCAAGCTGCTCTGAAGTCTGGAATTCCTCAGCGATAGTCAATACGAAACTGTCCCGTAGCGGATTGTCCTCCAGGAATTGTGTGAAGTCTTCTCCTGTACTTTCTATAAATGTAGCTGCAGCTTCTTCGTCTGAGACAAACGCAAGATTCAGCGTGTCACCTTTTTGAAGGATAAAAGATCGCTGAGATAGGTTATCGTGAATAGCATCAAGGTCTTTTTGCTCTAGGTTTTTCTCTAAGAATACCTGAACCTCAATATTCTCCCGGATCATACTTGTAAGCGTTTTAGCCTGAATCAAGATCACTCCGAAAAGACCTACTATGAAAAGTGAGAGGGTAGTGCTGAAGAGTACACTTCCAAATTTGAAGTGTCCTAGTGTCTTTTTCTTGCGTGGATAGTTGGCCATAGATTATGATTTCTGCTCAAAAGTAACTTTCCCCAAGGATATTGCCAATCTATTCCTGATAAAGGATTTTAATGACTTTTTCTTCAGATTTTGAAAAAACTGACACTTTTCACTTTGATCTAGTTAAAGAGAGATATTTTTCATGGTAAGAAGAAGACAGAGTTTGGCAATTTTAACTTTGGTGATTCCTAGTGTATTTAAGTGTCAAACCATACCTGAAAAAGTTTGTTGATAATTCCTGAATCACCTTTAATGGCATATGAATGAGAAATAGATTCCCCAAAGCGACTGGATTTTCATTAGTTTGAATTTACGATTGCGTCTGGGCAATCTGTTAATCCACTTATTGATTATAGGTGATTATTTGGTGATAAAACTGATTTTTATCCAAAGTATTTGTTTCATTTTATTATGCTGAAATAAGTCTTTTAAAGTTTAGGGGAATGAAGATTTTTGATTTTCAATATTAATTTAATGTCCTGTTAATCAGTATGATAAGATGATTTTATGCGTTTTTTTTAATCTACAGAAGGGGAGATTTGTGAAAAAATGTAAGTTAGGAACAAAGAATATTCAGCATTTCGAAATCCAACTGACTTTTTAATCTAGTATATAGATTGTAGCACCGGTTATTCAAACATTGGAAAAACAATTCTTATTGGGTATGGTTTTAGGGTCTAATCATTTAGAATCATAATTAGCCATATTCTAAGTACTTTAAATTAATTTTTTATGAAAATATATCAGTATACTTTAATAAGTATCTTCTTCTTACTATTAGGAGCAGAAAATGTACAGGCACAGTCTAAGTCAAAGATAGTGGGCGTTTGGTTCAATACTGAAAAAACAGCTCAGATTGAGATCATGGAAAATAATGATGAAGTGATTGGCAAACTGATCTGGATCAAACATGAAGATGGTGATCTTGAAGCATTCACAGATACCGTGAATTCTGATACAAGTTTAAGAAATCGACCCTTGATGGGGCTTACCATTTTGGAAGGATTAAAATTTAAAGATGGGATTTGGTCTGATGGAAAAATATATGATCCTAAATCTGGCGTAACATATGCCTGTGATTTACAACTGAAAAAGAAAGATATTTTGGAGATCAAAGGGTACCTAGGAGACTCATGGGTGAGTCGAACAGTAGAATGGAATAGAGTAAAAAAATAAGGCAGTGATAAATGCCTTATTTATTTTACCAATTTATTTATTTCTCTGTTAGCTTTTGTTTTGAAGATAAAACGACTTCAGAATATAGGAAAGCTGCTCAAATTCAATCAGAAATGCATCATGTCCGGCAGTTGAAGTGATTTCTTTGTAAGTGCCTTTTTTCACTTTTTGGCTTATATACTGAGATTCCTCAGGAAGAAACAGCAAATCAGAATTAACTCCAATTGCCAATACATTTGCTTCAATTTTCCCTAAAGCTTCATCTAAACCACCGCGATTTCTTCCCAAATCATGGGAATCCATCGTTTTACTCAGTGTCCAATAGGATAGTGCATTAAATCGTTTGGCTAGCTTCTGCCCCTGATATCGGAGATAAGATGCTGCACGGTAATCATCTAATTTATTCTCTGAGTCAGCTTGTTTAGTAGCCAAGTCAAGTGGATGTCTGTACGTAAGCATAGCTATTGCCCGAGCAGTTTCCAACCCTTTTTGACCAGCGGCTTCATGACATTCTCCCCAGGTGCAATCCGACTCTATTGCCATACGTTGGGTTTCATTGAAGCCGATCACCCAGGGTCTGGTCTTAGGAGTGGATGCTAAAATAATTGCATTCTTAAGCTTATTGCCTAAGACATACGCCCATTCTAATCCTACTTGTCCTCCCAAAGATCCTCCTATGAGGCTATGAATTGATTCTATTTTCAAATGAATCCTCAAGCGTTCCAATCCCTCAGCGAGGTCTCTTGTGGTCATCTGAGGGAAATCGTAATAATATGGCTTACCAGTCTTGAGATTGGTACTAAAAGGCTGTGTAGAGCCATAGCAAGAGCCCAAAAGATTTGCACAGATGATGAAATGATCTGCAGGATCAAAGAACTTGTCTTCTCCGATCAGACCATTCCACCATTCAGATGCATTAGAATCGCCGGTAAGCGCATGAATAACCCAGATTACATTGGATTTATCGGAATTGAGCTGACCATATGTGGTATAGCCAAGATCAAATTCAGGAAGAAATTCTCCTGATTCCAGCTGTAAAGGCAAATTAGAATGAAATATTTCCTGGGTCATGGTAATCAAAGCGTACTTACTTTTAAGATTCATTTGTTGTGTTAGATTTTATCGAAAGCTTGCTGCAAATCCGACTTGATATCTTCAATGTGTTCGATACCACATGAGATTCTCAATAGTGTAGGAGTGACTCCAGCTGCTAATTGTTCCTCGTCGGATAACTGCTGATGAGTAGTTGCTGCTGGCTGTATGATTAATGTCTTCGCATCACCCACATTGGCTAAGTGAGAAATTAATTCCAGATTATTGATCAGGGAAGAAGCCTGCTCCTTGTCGCCTTTTAGCTCAAAGCTCAATACCCCGCCAAAGCCATTTGTTAGGTATTTCTTAGCTAACTCATGGTATGGTGATGATTTCAATCCTGGGTAATTCACTTTCTGAACAGAAGGATGTGCTTCTAGCCATTGCGCCAAAGCCAGGGTGTTTTCAACAGTTTTCTTTACTCGTAGAGAAAGTGTTTCTATTCCTTGAAGTAAAAGGAAGGAATTGAATGGGCTGATAGCAGGGCCAAAGTCACGAAGACCTTCTACTCTAGCACGGATCGCAAAAGCTATATTTGGAAGTCCTAATGGATTCTTTTCTCCAAAAACCTCCCAGAAATTCAATCCATGATATCCTTCTGAAGGCTCAGAGAACTGCTTGAATTTCCCATTTCCCCAGTTGAAGTTTCCGCCATCAACGATAATTCCACCGATAGAAGTACCGTGACCACCGATCCATTTTGTAGCTGATGATGTGACAATATTTGCTCCGTGAGCGATAGGCTGACATAAATATCCTCCGGCACCGAAGGTGTTATCCACTACCAATGGAATATCATGTTTCTTCGCCACTGCTGCTATGGCTTCGAAATCAGGAATATTAAATTCAGGATTTCCAATAGTTTCCAGATAGATTGCTTTTGTTTTATCGTCTATCAGTGCTTCGAAATCTGCAGCATCTTTACCCTTAGCAAAGCGGGCATCAATGCCTATTCTCTTAAAAGAAACTTTAAATTGATTGAAAGTTCCTCCGTATAGAAATGGGCTAGAGACAAAGTTGTCTCCAACCTCCATGATATTATTTAAGGCTAGAAATTGCGCAGCTTGACCAGAACTGGTAGCGACTGCAGCCACTCCTCCTTCTAACGCGGCAATTCTCTTCTCAAAAACATCCGTAGTAGGATTCATGATCCTAGTGTAAATATTCCCGAATTCCTTCAGCCCAAAAAGATTTGCACCGTGCTCTGCTGAGTTGAATACATAGGAAGTCGTTTGATAAATAGGTACTGCGCGTGAGTTTGTAGCTGAATCAGGTTCCTGTCCCGCGTGAACTTGCAGTGTGTCGAAATGAAGGTTTTTTGACATGTTTTTTTGGGATTTATGGTTTGAAAAATAGTGAACATTAAAAAGCCTATGGGGAATTGCTCCGGAATAGGCGAAAAGGAATCAACAGGAAAATAAAGCATGATGCTTTACCAAGAATGATGTTGAAAGAGAGTGTTGTGAGTAGTATCCTGAGTGCATTTTACATTGAACTTATAGTTCCAAATAAGATTATCTCATTTGGCAGGAATTGGCACCTTGGACTTTCCAGGTTGCCAGAGGGTCTATGAGCCTGTCTCTCGCCTCTTCTATATAAATCCGAGCACTTAAAAGTGAAAGGATGATGCAAATAAAGGGTCAGCGAGTGGAAAATCAAAATATTTTTTCACTCGCTGACCAAAAAACTTTGAAATTATTTATCTAATTCTTCCAGATCGAATCTGAAAATAGGATTAATGTTCTGAAAATCAGGTTCAATATTTAGCAATTCTTTCACCAAACCATCTTTTATTCCATAAGCCCATCCATGAACTTTCGGAGCAGATCTATCCCTCCAAGCTTTCTGAATAATTGACGTTTTAATTAGATCTTGGCATTGCTCGATTACATTGAATTCTACTAGCGCATTCACTTTATCTTCATGATTTTCAATTGCATCTATCTCTTTTTGATAGACTTTATAGACTTCCTTGATGTTTAGAAGCCATTTGTTGATTAGTCCAAAGCTTTTATTGCCTAGAGCAGCTTCTATACCTCCGCAGCCATAGTGGCCGCATACGATGATATGCTCTACTTTCAACACTGCTACCGCATATTCTAATACACTGAGCAAATTGAGATCTGTATGTACCACCATATTCGCGATGTTGCGATGCACGAAAATTTCTCCAGGATCCGTTCCCGTGATTTGATTTGCTGGAACTCTACTATCAGAGCAACCAATCCATAGGAATTTAGGGCTTTGCTGCTGTGCTAGTCTTTCAAAAAAATGCTCATCGGTCTGCTTTTGATCAGCTGACCAGGACTTGTTCTGAATCAATAATTTCTCGTAGGGGCTCATATGTTTTCGTGAATTTTATACTTAAATCCTTCTACTGTTATACTAATATTTTTATCGGGACAGGAGGCTATAAAGTCATTTAACACTTCCTGAATGTCATGATCAATAAATTGAGCTTTTTGAGCATTGATGATCACCTTGCTGCCGGAAGGGATTTGAGCTATATTTTTCATCAAAAGTGCTTTATTTAGGAAAGAAACATCCTTTTGTAGCTTCAAAAGATAGTTTCCATTCATTTCTGTCAAAGTTACAGAACGAACGAAATTTGTTTTCACCACAAAGAATAATCCGAAAACCATTCCAATACCTATCCCTACCAAAAGATCAGTAAACAGGATAGCAACTACAGTGACTATAAAAGGAATAAATTGGTCCCAACCATTTTTGTAAATACTTTTGAAAATAGATGGCTTTGCAAGTTTGTATCCTACTAAAAAGAGTACTGCTGCAAGACAACTGAGTGGTATCAAATTAAGGATACTTGGAATACTCAATACCAAAATCATCAAAAGTACTCCATGAAGGACAGCAGACATTTTGGTCTTAGCTCCTGAAGCGACATTAGCCGAACTTCTAACAATGACCGCAGTAATAGGTAAGCCTCCGATTAAACCTGAAATAGAATTACCTATTCCTTGAGCCACAAGTTCTTTGCTGGGAGGAGTAGTTCTTTTTTGAGGGTCTAGTTTATCTGCAGCATCAATACTTAGTAAGGTTTCTAAACTACCAATGATAGCAATCGTGGCAGCAACGATCCAGAAGTTACTTTCTCCAATCATGGAAAAATCCGGAAACGTCAGCAAATCACCTATTTGGCTCAAATTATCCAAGACAGGAATATTAACTAGATGGTCACCTCCAAGTTGCCATTCTGGTTTCCAGATACCATATAGAAGATTGATAAGAATCCCAGATAATACTGCCCATAGAGCGCCTGGAACGACTCCAAATATTTTATGATTTTTGATTTTTGGTCTTTCAAAAAGTATCAAAATACCCATTGCTACAAGTACAATAGGAATAGCACCTATACTAGAATATTGGATAGCATACCAAATTTCAGAAAAGGTATTGTGATTATCAGTCTGCAAAAACGCTTCATCACCCATCAAATCCACATCGTATCCAAGTGCGTGTGGGATTTGTTTCAGAATTAAAATCAGACCTATAGCCGTTAGCATTCCTTTTATGACAGCATGAGGAAAGTAATAACCAATCACACCAGCTTTCGAAATTCCCAATGCGAGCTGAAACAGGCCTGCAATTACCAGCGTAGCTAGAAAAAGTGGAAATGTGCCCATGCTGCTAATTGAATCAAGTACGATTACAGTCAATCCTGCCGCAGGTCCACTTACACTTACATGGGATCCAGATAAAGCTCCCACCACTATTCCCCCAACAATTCCTGCAATTAGGCCGGACATTGGCGGTGCTCCACTTGCTATAGCAATTCCTAAGCAAAGAGGCAATGCAACCAGAAAAACCACTAAACTGGCCTTTAAATCATACTTTAAATTACTTCCAAAAAGGGTATTCATTCTGGTGATGGGTTAGGATTAAAAATGAAATTTTCTTCTTGATATCAAGTAAAAATAAATTTTTGTATGGTATGATTCAAATTAAATGCATAAAACCCACGTCTGGTCTTATTTTAAAAGATCTTCTATGGAATGCTCTACGTCTTTAAAATTAAATAGTTGGATAGATTTCTTCATTTTATTCTGAATTTCCTTAAGATTTAAGTTCCCAATACTTCCTTCATGGGTGTGATTTAGCTTGCTTTGATCAGGTGCAAAATTGCCCGATTCAATATCCATCCCCACTTGCTTGTACGCATCCCTGAAAGGTGTTCCTTTCAAGACCAAGTCGTTAACTACCTCTACTGAGAATACATGCTTGTAAAATGGATCTGACAAAATATTCTCTTTGACCTTGATAGACTTGAGCATAAAAGCACTCATACTTAGACAAGATTTTAGACTTTCCAAAGCAGGGAAAATTTCCTCTTTAAGTAATTGTAGATCTCTATGGTAGCCAGTAGTAGTATTTGTCAAAATCATTGAGACAGAATTTGGTACCGACTGAATCTGATTTGTTTTCGCTCTTATTAATTCAAACACATCTGGATTTTTCTTGTGAGGCATGATACTACTACCTGTGGTCAGATCATCTGGGAATCCAATGAATGCAAAGTGTTGATTCATAAAAATACACACATCGGAAGCCAGACGATTTAAAGTTCCTGCCATTCCTGCCATCGCAAATGATAAGGTACGCTCTGTTTTCCCTCGACTATTTTGAGCATTCAGCACATTGTGATGTAGATCTGCAAAACCCAGTAGATCTGTAGTCATAGTTCTATTTAATGGAAAACTAGAACCATAGCCCGCTGCAGAACCCAGAGGATTCTTATTAGCCAAGTCAAAAGCAGCCTTCAACATACCAAGATCTTCACTTAAGCCTTCGGCAAAAGAACTGAACCAAAGACCAAAAGAGGAAGGCATAGCAAGCTGTGTATGCGTATAACCTGGCATCAAGTCAGCTTTATGTTTCTCAGCCAATTCTATCAATTGTTCAAAAAGCGCGGAGCTTTCTTCCACCAATTCATGAATCGCAGCTCTATAATAGAGTTTCAAGTCAACCAAAACCTGATCATTTCTGCTTCTGCCGCTATGAAGCTTCTTACCTACATCACCAAATCGTTCAGTTAACAAAAACTCAACCTGAGAATGTACATCTTCCACACCTGGAGCTATTTCAAATTCTCCTTTTTCTATTTCTAAGTAAATATCCTTGAGACCACGTTGTAGGATTGCATTTTCTTCTATAGTCAGCAAGCCAATAGTGGATAGCATCTGCGCATGAGCCATAGATCCAAGCACATCGAAAGGTGCCAAAAGTATATCAAATTCAGGATCGCGACCGATGGTAAAGGATTCAACTTCCTTTTTGCTTCCTGTTTCTTTTTGCCAAAGTTTCATTTCTAATTAGTTTGAGTTAGCAAGTCAGCGTAAGTATCAAGTATTTTGATATAGCCTTCTATGCCTTTCTGAATTTCATTCAAGTAAATATATTCATCTGCAGAATGTGACCTTGCGGAATCTCCTGGGCCGATTTTTACGGATGGGTAGGGGATCAGAGCCTGATCAGATAGGGTAGGACTTCCGTAGGTTTTTAGTCCTAGCTGTTCACCAACTTTAAGAATCAGATGACCTTCCGGGACATGTGAAGATTGAAGTCTCATAGATCGAGGTGTCAGTTCAGCGCTGAGTGATCCTTTTAATTCTCCCAAAGCTCCTTCCAAAGAATAGGCATCCGTGACACGGACGTCTAATACAAATTCGCAAAGATCTGGAACAACATTATGCTGCTGTCCGGAATGAATTACTGTTGCAGAGACTTTTGTCTTGCCGAGGAATGGTGAAGTCTTTTTGAATTCAAAATCTTTGATCTTTTGAAGATCATCTAAAGCTAAATAAATAGCATTTACACCTTCCTCACGAGCTGCATGTCCGGCTTTTCCGTGAACTTTTGCATCGATCACCATAAGGCCTTTTTCGGCAACGGCCATATCCATCAGTGTAGGTTCTCCGACGATAGCCAAATCACATGGAGGAAGTTGGTCAATGACCGAGGCAATTCCATTTTTACCAGAAATTTCCTCCTCAGCAGATGCAATTATGATAAGATTAAAAGGAAGTTCCTGTCCATAGAAATGCGAAAAAGCAGCCATCAAACTTACTAAAGGTCCTCCGGCATCATTACTTCCCAGTCCAAATAGTTTTCCATCTTGTGTAATTGCCAGAAAAGGATCTTTGGTATAGCCAGCATTTGGCTTTACTGTGTCATGATGTGAATTCAGCCAGATAGTAGGCTTTTTCTTGTCAAAAGGGTTTGCAAAAGCCCAGATGTTGTAGCCTGATTTATGGACTTCTATATCCCGTGCAGTGAAAAATTCCTCAATAACTTCGGCAGTAGAACTTTCTTCTTTAGAATAAGAAGGGATTTCTATTAACTGAGTGAGAAGTTGTATTGCATCATCATATAAAGCCATGGTTGGTTTCAATTATTTGATTTAATAGAGGTCATAGCGACTTCTCTCTATAGTTGTTCCTGAAAGTTTACCCTTTGCTGCCAAATGTAGGTTTTCAGCCTTGCCAATCCATACATGATTTACCCCCTTTTCTAATGCTTCGAAAGCATTGTCAAGCTTAGGTATCATCCCAGAGTGAATCACATTTTCCTTTCGAAGTTCTGCGTAAATGTCCTCATTGATAAGTGGAATGATGGAGTTTTCATTCTTTTCATCGATCAATACTCCACTCTTATTGAAACAAAAATAAAGATTGACTTGATGTTCTTTTGCAAGGCTGGTAGCTAGGGCTGAGGCAATACTATCAGCGTTAGTATTGAGTAATTGACCTTTGGCATCATGCGTAATAGCATTCACCACTGGAAGTAAATCTCCTGAAAGTAAATGATCAATCAACTTGGTATTAACCTCTTGAATATCACCTACAAATCCATAGTCAATATCCTTCACTGGACGCTTGATAGAACGAATGATATTACCATCAGCTCCACACATTCCAATCGCATTTACTTTAAGCGCTTGAAGTTTTGCTACCAGGTTTTTATTGATTAAACCGGCATAGACCATAGTTACCACATCCAGCGTATCCTGATCTGTGATTCTTCTTCCGTCCACCATTTCAGGCATTACTCCAAGAGATTCACCAAAGCGGGAGGCCATAATTCCACCACCATGAACAAGTATTTTATGTCCAGGGAATTTGGCGAAAAGAGCTAAAAATTCATCTAGTTTCTCAGGAAAGTCGATGACGTTACCTCCGATTTTAATTACACTAATTTTCATTGGGCGTAAGTCTTTATTTATTTTCCTAGCAGGTGGCTAATCGCCGCTTGCGCAGCATATATTCTGTTTTTGGCTTGCTGCTGTACTAAAGAACGTTTGCCATCCAAGATCTCATCAGACAACTCCAAATTTCTTCGCACAGGAAGACAATGCATTACTTTAGCATTTTCAGCATGTTCAAAATGCTTTTCAGTAAGCATCCATGAGGCATCAGTTGAAAGGATTTTCCCATAATCATTGAAAGATGACCAGTTTTTAACATACACAAAATCAGCGTCTTTTAACGCCTTACTTTGATCATATTCTATAGAAGCTCCTTTGGTAAATTCTTCATCCAGTTCATAACCGGTAGGATGGGTAATTGTTAGATCATGATCCATTCCAAGTGTCCATTCTGCAAATGAATTCGCAACTGCATGAGGAATCGCCTTAATATGCGGTCCCCATGTCAATACAACTTTTGGCTTCTTTTTTCCTGACCAATTTTCTCTGATTGTAATCTGATCAGCAAGACTTTGAAGTGGGTGACGCGTGGCAGATTCCAAGCTGACTACAGGTACTCCTGAGTACTTTACAAACTGAGAAAATACAAAATCAGAGGTGTCTTCTTCTCTATTTGTCAACGAAGGAAAAGCACGAATCGCAAGAATATCAAAGTACGAACCTAAAACAGCCGCCGCGTCTTTGATGTGCTCGACGGTGCCACGATTCATTACTGCTCCATCTTGCATTTCCAGCGCCCAACCTTCCTTGTCCATATTCAGCACTATAGGCTCCATTCCCAGGTTCAAAGCAGCAAGCTGTGTAGAAACACGCGTTCTAAGAGATGGGTTTAGGAAAACACATCCAATGCGTTTTCCTTCTCCTTTAGCTTTATCTAGAGCTGGGTTTGCCTTGTATGCTAAAGCTTGTTCGATTAGCTGGTTGCCCAGATCGAAGGATTCAAACTTTGTAAAGTGCTGTAGTGGCTGGATAATATTGGCCATTATATTAACTGGAAGGGGATTGACTTAAGATTTCTTTTAATGCGGATATAAACGAATTTAACTGATTCCACTCGATATTTAAAGGAGGCAAGAGTCTTATCGTATTCTTTCCTGCGGCACTTCCTGTGAACATGTGGTATTTTTTCACCAATTCAGAACGAACAGGACCAGCTTCCCGATCAAGATCAATCCCGATCATCAAGCCTGTACCACGAATAGCCGTGATTCCAGAAATTCCTTTCAACTCTGCTATAAGCTTCTCTCCGAGTTTTGTGGCATTTTCCAGAAGGTTTTCTTTTTCAATAACTTCCACTACTGCCAAACCTGCCGCGCATGCAAGATGATTGCCTCCAAAAGTAGTTCCGAGCAGCCCGTATGTAGCTTTGAATTCAGGAGCGATTAAGATTCCACCAATTGGAAATCCATTTCCCATTCCTTTCGCCATGCTAATGATATCGGGGCTTACTCCATCTACCAATTGATGCGCAAAGAATTTCCCCGTTCTACCAAAGCCTGACTGAACTTCATCCAAGATCAATTTGGCCTCATATTTCTTCGCTAGTGAGGCTAATCCCTGAAGGAATTCTGGACTTGGAACCTGAATTCCGTTTACACCCTGAATGCCTTCAATGATTATTCCGGCTATTTCATTTGATTTCAAAGCCTCTTCCACAGCATCTAAATCTGCCCAAGGAAGAATATGGAAATCCTCGCGTGCATTGCAAGGAGCGACGATTTTTGGATTGTCTGTTAAAGCAACTGCACCGGAAGTTCTGCCGTGAAAACCTCCTGAGAAGGCGATAAACCCAGATTTTCCTGTAGCAAAAGATGCTAGTTTGATCGCATTCTCATTTGCTTCAGCGCCAGAATTACATAGGAAAAGCTCATAATCAGGATAACCGGATAGCTCACCCAATTTTTCAGCGTATTCCTTTTGAATAGGAATTTGAACAGAGTTGGAGTAAAAAGCGATCTGATCCAACTGATCTTTGATTCGCTTCACGTAGTGTGGATGAGTATGACCAATGGAAATCACTGCGTGACCACCATATAAGTCTATATATTCTTGTCCGTTTTCATCCCAAAGTTTTGCTCCATCAGCCTTTGCAATGGTCACTGGGATTAGGGGATATACATCAAATAATTTCATATTGAATTACGATTTACGAAATACGATTTACGGGGTATTTTTGAACCTCGGGCATCTATTTCAAACTTGAAGATATATGAATGAGAAATGATGAATACTGAAGTTCGAAATAGCACTCACCAAATCTTGAATCTTGTGTCTAGCTTCTAAAATCTATTTAGAATGCTATACTTTTTAGATTCAAGCCCATCCTCTCCTCAAGTCCAAATGCCAAATTGTAATTCTGAACAGCCTGTCCGGAAGCTCCTTTGAGCAAGTTGTCAATGGCAGAATATATCACCAATTGCCCTGCTTCTTTCTGCACGTAGACTATGCCTTTATTTGTATTCACGGCTTGCTTCATATCGATGTCGATATCAGATACGTGAGTAAATGCAGCGTCTTTATAAAATTCCTTATAGGCAGATACTGCCTCTTCTTGAGTGCCTTCGAAAGGGAAATAAGCAGTAATCCAGATTCCTCTAGGGAAGTTACCACGATAAGGAACGAAGAGAATTTCAGATGAAAAGCTTGAGTTTAGCTGTTTGAAAGTCTGATTAATCTCTTTTAAATGCTGATGTGTAAATAGCTTATAGACAGATGTATTTGAAGATCTGTAGCTGAAGTGTGAAGTCTCCGCTAGTTTCTTTCCTGCACCTGTACTTCCGGTAACTCCAGATATTTGAATCGTGTCTTTTACCCAGCCTTTTGCGATAGCTGGAAGTAATGCCAGTTGGATTCCAGTAGCAAAGCAGCCTGGATTTGCGATCTTCTTCGAAGTCTTGATTTTCTTAGCATTCACTTCTGGAAGACCATAGGTAAAGCCGTTCGACTCGTCGCGGAAATCAGTGGACAAATCGATCAAAACTGTCTCAGGAGAGAAGGAATGTTGATCTAGAAATCCTTTGGTCTCACCATGTGGCAATCCTAAGAATACAGCTTCAATTCCTTCCGTTTGTACTTCATCTGTGAACACCAGATCACAATCTCCAATCAGATCCGGATGAACCTCAGCTACTTTTTTGCCCTTTTGGCTATTGCTATGTACGTAGACCAGTTCGCAGGCAGGATGATGAACCAGAAGACGAAGTAATTCGCCTCCAGTATATCCCGCCGCGCCTATGATCGCTGTTTTTATTTTAGTCATTGCCTGAGTTTACCTTATGGAAAATCGAAGTCTGGTTACCCAAAATGCGGGTAAATCCTTTCACATCTTCAGCAGTATAGCCTTTGTTCATTTCTCCATAGCTTCCAAACTTATTGGACATCAGATCGTGATCAGAAGTGATTCCAAGCAAAGTGAATCGGAACGGTTGGAGCAGAACTCGAACTTCACCCGTCACATACGTCTGAGTGCTAGCCATGAATTCTTCCATATTTCTCATCACTGGATCTAGGTAATGTCCTTCATGCAGGTGATTGCCGTAGAATTCAGCCAATTGATTTTTCCAGAAAAGTTGCCACTTAGTAAGTGTGTGCTTCTCAAGCAACTGATGTCCTTTAATGATAATTATTGGAGCAGCAGCTTCAAAACCCACACGGCCTTTGATCCCGATAATCGTATCACCTACGTGAATGTCACGACCGATGCCATAAGGCGCAGCCATTGCCTGAAGCGCTTGAATAGCTGCTACTGAATCATCGTATTTTTTACCATCGACTCCTTTGAGCTCTCCTTTCTCGAAAGACAGGATCAATTCCAAAGGTTCTGTTTCTGTAGCTTGAGTTGGCCAGGCTTCTTCAGGTAGGTAATCAGAAGAAGTAAGTGTCTCTTTTCCTCCTACAGAAGTACCCCAAATACCTTTATTAATAGAATAAGCAGCTTTCTCGAAGTTCATCGATACACCATGCTTTTTCAAGTATTCAATTTCCTCAGCACGGCTCAGTTTCAGATCACGAATAGGAGTGACGATCTCGATGTCTGGAACGATCGTTTGGAAGATCATATCAAATCTAACTTGATCATTTCCAGCACCTGTAGAACCGTGAGCTACCGCTTTAGCACCGATTGACTTCGCATATTCAGCCAGTGATTTCGCCTGAAGAATACGCTCAGCAGATACAGAAAGCGGATATGTTTGGTTTTTTAGCACGTTGCCATAAACCAAATACTTAATCACCTCATTATAATAAGTATCCATTACATGAAGCGTAGTGAAAGAAGCAACACCTAAACCTTTTGCCCTTTCCTCAATGTCTTTCAATTCTTCATTGGAAAATCCGCCTGTGTTTACCAGTACAGCGTGCACTTCATATCCTAGTTCTTTGGACAGATGCAAGGCACAAAATGTGGTATCCAAGCCTCCACTGTAGGCTAAAACTATTTTTTTCATGTGTTTGTTATTTTCTTTCAAAGGTCACATGGAATCTCGCAAGGTGAAAAATCGACCCATAGGGAATCGTTCTTCGTTATGCTCGATTTCATCGAAATATGGTTTTTGCTTCCAAAAAGGAAGAATTGATTTATAAAAAGATGCTTGTAAGGGTGTCCTTAGACTTATTCAATTTAAGCATCACGTATTTCTTTAATCTAACCCAGCGATCAAATAATTTGAGATCTTTCTTGAAATCATCACGTAGTGCCAATTCTTGGGTGTGATTTCTCTTTGAGTTGGGATCATAAAGCATAGCTGTACAAAGACAGTTTTGCCTGTTTTTACTCATTAGAATCTCGTAATTGACACAGCTTTGGCAGCCTTTCCAGAATTCATTATCATCTGTTAGGTCTGAGTAGGATACAGGGATGTAGCCTAATTCAGAGTTGATTTTCATCACGGCAGCACCTGTGGTCAATCCGAAAATATTTGAGTCTGGGTATTTCAAACGGCTAAGTTTGAATACTTCATTCTTGATCTTTCTGGCAAGTCCGTATTTTCTGTATTCAGGAGAAACGATCAAACCAGAGTTTGCGACGTATTTACCATGCCCCCAAGCCTCAATGTAGCAGAAACCTGCCCATTTGCCGTCAGAGGTCAACGCGATTACAGCTTTTCCTTCCTCCATCTTGGTTTCCACATAAGCTGGGCTACGCTTGGCTATACCAGTGCCACGAGCTTTAGCAGAATTTTCCATCTCATCAGTGATTTGAGTGGAATAGTCCTTGTGAGAAGCATTTGCTACAATAATCTGGAAAGAAATGTTATCCATTAGGAATTGCATGTGTTAATACCGACGGAATCGGAAGATTGGTAAATAAATCAAAATGTAAAAGGGCGGGCAAGTACTCCACGTAGGAATACAACTATTCATCGAAGGGTTAAACCCTATAGAAAAATCTACACGTCCTTAACGGAGTGAAAAAAGCAATAGCATCAGCATTTACCACTACTGAAGTAGTATGAATAAATTGTGGCGCTATTTTATTTACTTGTGTCATGCGTAATAGGGACGCAAAATTCATTCCTTAGCAAGGAAAATGCAAGGGTTTTTAAGAATAATTTAAGGTTTGACCTTAATTTTTACAGATTTGAGAAAATAGCAAGGTCTATTTTGCCTAAATAAGCATCTTCAGAATATAATTTGGCGTCGAATTGTCAAATAGGTAATTGAGAATGGATGATTGCAGTTATGCATTCCCTGACATTTCTTTCAATGCTATGACAAATTTGTCCATTTCTGACTCTGAGGTATATACATTAGGCGTGATTCGGCAGCCATTCACACCTCCGGCTCCATTGATTGCTACAGTGAATATCTGATACTTTTCCATTAAGGTCTTTGCCATATCGGCTGGACTCATTGCATCCAGGCCCACATTTGCAATAGCGCAGGATCTATTGGGATCCTTAGGTGTATTGACGTTGACGCCGGGAAGATCACGAACCTGATCAGACCAATAGCGCTGTATGTATCTCAATCGCTCGTCTTTTCGCTTGCTTCCCATTTTATTTAGGAAGTTGACAGCATCGATGACAGACAAATCTGTGGAAACAGCATGTGTGCCGGTATGATTAAGATTCAAAAGTGTCTTTTGATCCAATTCATAAGGAGCCAAAAGCGGACGTATTTGAGCACTTTTTCCTTTTTTGACATACAGCATTCCACAACCAAGAGGTACGCTCAGCCATTTGTGAAGACTAGATCCATAATAATCACAATTCAGTTCTGAGATGTTAAAATCAAAATGACCAACGGCATGTGCACCATCAAGCATTATCTCCACTCCATGACTATGTGCCATATCTGCAATTTTCCTAACGGGTAAAATATGGCCTGTGATATTGACAATATGAGGTACCATCATCAGCTTGGTTTTGGGCGTGATAGCTTTCTCATATACGTCTACAATTTCAGCATCGTCTTGTGGATGCATGGGAATGTCTATTCTTTTGACTTTGATATCATATCGCCTTTCTGCCAACTCAAACATATTGAGCAAACTTTCATAATCCTGATTCGACACAATGGCTTCATCTCCAGATTTCCATGGATAGCCGGAAATAATCAGGTCAATAGATTCAGTTGTATTCCTAGTCAGGACAACTTCCTCTGGAGAAGCTCCAACTAGTTCAGCAACCATCGCTGCACTTTTGGCTTTATTATCCCACTGCACGGTACGCATGTAGCTTGAAGCCTGGTAATTCACGTCTCTTAGGTGCTTGATATAGTTGTCCAGTGTTTCCTCAGGTAGGAAACAGTAGTAGCCATTTTCCAGATTGATATAATCAGGTTTGAGCTTGTATGCAGCACGGATTTGATCCCAAAAATCAGCAGCATTTGGATCAATTTCAGCGATAGTTTTAGCAGTTACTTTTTTGGAAGAGAAAATAGAACCAGAACCTATTCCTAGGAAGGCCAAAGACTTCAAGAATTTACGTTTATTCATGCTTTTACAGAATTAATGTGGTGTGGTCAAAGTATGTAGCTGAAGATCCATATAATCAATAAAATAATTGCTACCCAGGTAATCCAAGGAGAACGCTGTGGGAATTCGAATTTGCATATTGGGCAAATTTTGGCTTTGGAATCTATCTCCATCGCGCAGGAAGGGCATTCTTTAGTTTTCAAAATTGGCTGAACTCTTTTGGCTTAATTTCTATTTCATCATAAGTTAATTAAAGAATCTAGCTATGAAAATAGAAATATGGTCAGATGTAGTTTGTCCTTTCTGCTACATCGGTAAAAGAAAAATAGAGAAGGCAATCAATAACTCGCCTTTTAAAGATAAAATCGAAATAGAATGGAAAAGCTTCCAGCTCAATCCAGATCAGGTAACGGATCCATCGCTAAATTCTCTCGAATATCTTTCTAAGGCAAAAGGCTGGTCAATGGAGCAAACTTTAGAGATTACAGACAACGTGGTGAATATGGCTGCAGCCGAAGGCTTGGATTTTCAAATGGGAAATACAGTCGTGGCCAATACGATGAATTCACATCGTTTGATCCACTTAGCCAAAGAATCAGGCAAAGGAGGTGAGATGAAGGAGCGCTTGCTGAAAGCCTACTTCACTGATGGGTTAAATATAGACGATGCGGCTACATTGGTTTCTTTAGGAAAAGAAGTTGGTATAGAGGAAGAGCCAATCAGACAAATGTTAGCTTCAGAGCAATTCAAAAATACTGTAGAGCAGGATATTTACGAATCTAGAACTATAGGAGTGAAAGGTGTTCCTTTTTTCGTGCTGGATAAAAAATTTGGGATCTCAGGTGCACAACCCGACGAAGTTTTTGATCAGACTTTGGAAAAGGCATGGAATGAATACAGCAAAGTAAATCCAAGTCTCGAAATCGCAGAAGGAAATGGCGAAGCTTGCGATGTAGAGGGGGAGAATTGCTGATATTCCTCTTAATATAAGAAACAAAAAAATGGCTGTAGAAATACAGCCATTTTTTTGTTAAGAGTAAAGATTGTCTACCAAACTCCTCTGGTTTTCATTTGAAGTGTATAGACCGCATCCATGGCAGTGATAAAGAGTGTTTTCCTATCTAATGCACCAAAAACCACATTTGCAGTCCACTTAGCTGGAACAGGAATATGCGCAATTTGCTCACCGTTTCTATTAAATACAGTTACTCCGTCTCCAGTGAGGTAAACATTCCCTCTGTCATCGATCGCCATACCATCAGATCCCATTTCGCAAAAAAGTGTTTTATTAATCAGGTAGCCATCTTCACGAACTTCGTATTTATAGGTTTTCTTGGCACCTATGTCAGAGACAAAAAGGTACTTACTATCAGGGGTACCAACAATTCCATTTGGTTTTACCAGATCATCAGCAACTTTGAAGAGTTCGGTTCTGTCAGCTGATAAGAAGTAAACATCCTGTCCTTCCTGCTCAGATTCATCTCCTCGACCTTCCCAATAGGGTCTTGGATAAAGCGGGTCGGTAAAGTAAATGCCCCCACGCGGACGTATCCATAGATCATTTGGACCATTCAGTTTTTTGCCTTTAAAAGCAGTGATCCATACTTCAGGATTTCCATCGGTATCAAAAGCCCAAAGCTCATTTTTGTTGTCAGCACAGGCAACCAAAGTTCCGTCTAGCATAAAATACATTCCGTTTGATCTTCCTGCATCTTCTTTGAATACACTTACTTCATTGGATATAGCATTCCACTTATGAATACGATTATTTGGTTGGTCTGTGAAATAAACATCTCCAAAGCGATTTACTGCTGGACCTTCAGTGAATTCAAAGCCATCTTGAACTTTTACTAGTTGTGCATTTTTAGCAACGATTCCTTTTTTGTCTTCTATTTCCTGAGAAAAAGCCTGAGTTCCAATCAGAAGCGCAGCTATGCAAAATGTTGATTTAATAGGGTTCATAGTGTTATTGTTATTTTCTATTCATAGTGATCACTAGCACATTAAGATCTTCGCTGAAGGCCATTCGGGTAATGTTTTCATGCGTGTCGGAATGGATCACACCCAGTGATTTCCATTCTGGGCTATTGTATTTTCTTAGAAAGATTTCATTTCCGGCAGCCATCATAAGGTGATTTTTATCCAGCCAAATGAAATCTTGAGATCCCGTAATTCCTTCAAGATATACTTCTCTTTCTCCATTTTCAATATCATAGCTTTTAATAATGCCCGGCTGTCCTTCTGAAGGATGAGAGATGTATGTGATTTCAGATGTCTTTGGACGTTTCTTGACTGATCGGTCGATAACCGAATCAATTTCAATCAGATCATTTCTGCCTCTAGCATAAACCAGTTTATTTGGCTCACCTAGTATAAACATCGCTGCTTTATTGTCATACCAATCGTAATATCCCACAGGCTCTATATCATCGTAAAGCAATTCTGCCGGTTCAAAATTAGTAGGGTAGAGCCAAATTCGCTGCTTTTTATCCTCCTCCATTACGACTGCGGCTATGTACATTCCACAGTCTGTGATACTGGGAGAAAATTCGCTGCGGTCAGAAGTCTTGGAAAGATTGGTGAATTTATCAGATTCGAAATTATATACAATTATATCGTGATTACCGTTTTCATCTGCTGCGGAGAATACCAATTGATAATCATTGATAAAACTCGGCTGGTTATCGTATTCAGGACGATCAGTTAGAGAATGGGCCGTTTCTGGTAACAATTTCAAATTACCACCTTTTCCATTGGTGTTCACTACCCAAAGGTCTGTACCAGTCTGTGCATGAAGAGGTAAAGTACTCGCTAAGTATAACAGGTAGCAAGTAGCAAAGATGTATTTCATTTGAAAGTCAAAATTGAATTGCCAAAATACAAAATGAAGATGAAATTTAAGTGTCAAAATGTACTCGAACTCATTTTCGAGTAAATGATAAATATTCTGTTCACTTTCGAACATATTTCTGTTCGTTTCCTTAGCATCAAAATAGCTTACCCTTCGAAATTCGCCGTTTTAGGCTATGTTTGGGGAATGGCACCTTTTTCGTAATTAAACAGAACATGAAGGTAATAACCCAATGGATATCAAATTTGCCGCTAGAGCTGATCTTTTGGATCGGAAGTATTGCAGCAATTCTTCTTTTGGATCCTCAGGGGGGCAGTCACTTAAGTCTCTGTCCACTGAATCAACTAGGGATTGATTGGTGTCCGGGTTGTGGACTTGGAAGGTCTATGAGTCTTCTCGCAAGAGGCGAACTTCAAGCTTCCTGGGACATGCATCCACTGGCTTTGCTGGCTTATGTGGTTATTATCTCTCGAATCTGGCAACTAATTAAGAACTTAAAAACAACACACAATTATGGCTAATGTATTAAGACATCTTCCTGAATTGGAAGGAATGGAACTGGGCTACATCCAGGGTTTGATGAAAAATATGGATGAGGATCAGGCGTCTCTTTTTGCGCAGGTTTACCGTGCTAGAAGAAAAGATGCACAGATGATTTTGATTTTGACTTTGCTGGGCTTTTTTGGCTTTGCAGGTCTACATCGATTCATCCTCGGTCAGATAGGCTTGGGTATTCTATATATTTTAACCATTGGACTTTGTTTTATAGGTACCATAGTCGATTTGGTCAATTATAAGAGCCTAGCATACGAGTACAACATCAAAGTAGCGCACGAGACTATGAATATGTTGAATGCCAATTATCCTGGAGATATGACGAATACGAGTACCTAATTATAAACCTAATAAGTTAAAGGGCCGGGGGAACTCCGGCTTTTTTGTTTTCCTCTAATCATAAGCTTGTAATTAATTTAGCGGAAAAATGATGAGTTGGTGATTTTACTTCATAACTAGTCTGACTGGAAAAATTGGGCAATAAAAAAACCTGGGGGTAATACCAGGTTTTTTTATGCATGTTTACTTTTCAAAAATGTTTACTGATACGATTTTGTGTTCAGTGTTTCGTCACCTTTAAAGAAATCAGTAAGTTTCCCGAATGAATTTTCGAAATAACCATCTAACATTTTTTTAATAATGAAGGAACGATATTCATCTTTCGATACGATTGGAAAATACTCGTGACTCTTTCCATAAGACTTGTGACTCACAAATCCTTTACGCTCCAATATCCTAACTATCGTAGACACAGTGTTATACGCTGGTTTTGGTTCAGTCATTGGAGTAAGGATGTCTTTGACAAATCCTCTTTCGATTTCCCAGAGGATCTGCATGATCTCCTCTTCGGCTCTTGTTAATGGTTTCATAAATAAGGCGTTAAGTTTTAAGTGCAAGAAAATTATTCGTTTAGTTTCACAATTGCAAAAAAAACCACCTTTAGTTTTAATTTTTTTTATCCAAATAGATTTGATGTTCACATAAAAAATAACCGACTTCAACAAAAAATAGCCTCAATTGAGGCTATTTTTTGCTATGCGGGTCTTAATTTAATTATCCTAGTCATATGTAGAAGTTTGACAATCGGGTAGGTAGGATCAAATTCGTACCATTTAACCGCAAAATTGACTCTATTTGGAAGTTTGTGGTGATTGTTTTGAAACAATTCACCTAGCATCAAAACATCTAATAATAGGCTGTTTTTAGAGTGATCGTTATTGTCAAAGTTTGCGTAGCCGTACTTATGTCCGCTCCAGTTCACAATAGCTCCATGAACTGGTCCCATTAGGAAGTGGATTGGAAGCAAGAAATACATCCACCAATGTGTTCCTGGCATATCAAAAACAGAGATACAAAGGACATAAATGGCGACATACAATAATCCCCAGCTAACTCGCACTAGCATGGTATCGGCAAATTTGTCAAACTTATTCCAATCAGGAATATCTTTGGAAAATCTTTCCTCGGGTTTTAAACGAAAAGAGAAGTATTCATTGTAAATATTTTTTGTCTTCCACATCATAGTAAACAGGTTTTCTGTATGATGAGGGCTATGTGGGTCTTTTGGTGTATCACTATAGGCATGATGCATTCTGTGAAGAATGGCATATGCTCTTGGAGAGAGGTAAGAGCTTCCCTGCCACATCCAAGTGAAGAAATAGAAGAATTTCTCCCAGTATTTGTTCATATAGAACATCTGATGGGCGGCATATCTGTGAAGGAAGAAGCTTTGGCAAAACAAGGAGAAATACCAATGCAGCAAGAACAAGATAATGATTATCACTCGGCGTAGGATTTATGTTAGAGGCGCAAATATAAGGCAACCCAATTCAAGTAACGAATTTAAAGCCCTTTGCATTCCATTTTTTTGAGATGATATTTATCAGGTTTTAGAAAAATTAAGGTAAATTCTAACTTTACAATCTGTGGACAAAAACCAACCGACCTATGAATTTTCTAGTAAAAATCCTCTTGGGAGGAATTTCTGTAATAATTGCAGAATATCTAATCCCAGGTATTCATATTGATACAGCTATGACTGGATTTATCCTGGCTGCAGTAATCATTCTAATCAATCTTACCCTGAAGCCTATATTAATTATACTAACCTTGCCGATTACCATTTTAACACTTGGATTGTTTTTATTAGTAATCAATGCGCTGATGTTTATGCTTGCAGATCGGATTATTCAGGGATTTCAGGTGGATGGATTCTGGTGGGCAGTATTGTTTGCAATAGTGGTAAGTATTATTAACTCGCTGTTTGGTAATAGTTTGAATCCTTCCAAACCATCTCAATAAGAATTTGAAGATTAAATTTTATCAAACATTTGATTGCGTGGCCGGTTTGGATTAATCAGATTGAGGTTTAACTAGAGGATTCTCAACATTTTTATTATAAAAATTCATTAAGGTCTGAATTCACGAAATATCCTTGAATTTATGAATCCTTAAATGCATTTACTATACCAATTAGCCCTTTCAATTGAAGTTCAGATTATTATATCTCTTAGAAAACCTCAATTATTTAACAATTTCTTTATTAGACTTTGTGGTTTTTATTAAATTCGATTAGATTTTGATGTTATATTACTATTCGTTTTAGTACTATTGGATTGCTAATCACTTAAAAGTAAATATTCTTTAAATATTTGACCTATGTCAATCTCAAATCCGGGTTTTGATCCTCAGCGCATAGAAGAGCTAAAGGATGAGCTAGGGAAGCTCAATAAAACCTTCAAAATCCTTCCCGATGAAGAAAACTCTGATGAGTTTGTGAATTTCTATTTTATAGGTATGTACCAAGGCAAAGAAGTCATTTATGATGCTGCTTTGTACACCCTTAGGTTGCATCATGCTAGTGAGGTTTATGAATTGGCGGAGCACAAAGCCGCACAGAAGTTCCCGAATTTCAAAGGCATATCCTATGAAGAAGATGAAAATGGCAATTTGAAGCCATTGACTTGTGAAGAAGAAGAAATCGGTTGGTTTATCACCGAAATCATTATGGAGATAGAAGAGGAAGAAAGTGTGAAAGTGCAGGAATTCGTTGATGTAGATACACACCATGATTTCGGAATTGGTGTGGATGCTGCCTTAAATATTGATCTTATAGATGAGGCGGTGATTTCCAATTTCATCAAAGAATTTAACGACGACACATTAGAGCTAGATGATACCATGTATGCTTTTCAATCTGAAGAAGAAGAAGAAGAAGACATCGAAGATTGACCTAAACTCAATTCAAACACGAAAACGACGCTTGCTAACCGCAGGCGTTTTTTTATGCTAAAAATTGCCTATTCACCTATATATAAGCATTCGTTGCCCGAAGGTCATAGATTTCCAATGGAGAAATATGAATTGCTTCCTGGTCAACTGTTACATGAAGGAATTGTCCTCGAGACTAATTTCTTTGAACCAAATCAACTAGAGGAAAAATGGATTTTGACTACCCATACACTGGAATATTGGAATAAGCTTAAGAACTTATCTTTATCCAAATCTGAAGTCCGTGCTACTGGATTTCCTTTGTCCCAAGAATTAGTGGAGAGGGAAGTCACAATTTTGCAAGGGTCTGTACAAGCTTCGATTTATGCTCTAAAGTATGGGATCGCAATGAACATCGCAGGGGGAACTCATCATGCATATGCTGATCGGGGAGAGGGTTTTTGTCTGTTAAATGATATTGCTGTTACAGCTAATTATTTAATTGAAAATCAGATATCTAAAAAGGTTTTGGTGATTGACTTGGATGTTCATCAAGGGAATGGTACTGCAAGTATATTTGCTGATAATTCAGCTGTATATACGTTTAGTATGCATGGAGAGAAGAATTATCCCATGAGAAAAGAAGTCTCTGATTTAGATTTTGCTATTCCTGATGGTACAGGTGATGAAATGTATTTAGGTGTTCTCCAGTCTCAATTCGAAATAATTTTGAAAGATTTTTCTCCTGATTTTATTATTTATCAATCTGGTGTAGATGTATTGGAAAGCGATAAATTGGGGAGATTGTCCATGAGCATTGAAGGAGTGAGGAGACGGGATAGTTTGGTTCTTAGCCTTGCCAAATCATTGCAGGTTCCTATTATGTGCTGTATGGGAGGAGGGTATTCACCGAACGTAGCTAAAATTGTAGAGGCCCATACTCAAGTATATAGATTGGCTCAAGATCTATATTTTTAAGCGGTGAATTCCAAATTTGCCTAGAGATGTTAAGTCAATTCTTGTAAAATCAATACTTTCTTTATATTTGCGCCCTTGTAATCAATAACATCAACAAAGTGAAAAGAGGAATAAAACTAATCGGTGCATTGAGCCTTGCTACAGTGCTTTTATACGGCTGCGATAAAGCTGGAACTTCTACTACGACTGGCGAAAGCGCTTCCAAAGAAGTAAAACAAGGTGATTTGAACGTTGCTTTTGTTTTCACAGATAGCGTAATCAATAAGTATGATTACTTCTTATCGAAGTCAGAAGAGCTAACTGAAAAAGGAAAGAAATTTGAAGGAGATCTTCAGGGAAGAGCTAATGGCTTTCAGCAAGAAGTTCAAACTTTCCAGCAAACTGGTGGTAACATGACTGTGAACCAGCAGAGAGCTAAGCAAGAGGAATTGTCTAAAAAAGAGCAAAATCTGATGACTTACCGTGATAATTTGATGCAAGAATTATCTGCTGATGAGGCTGCACTTTATAGTGAAGTGTACGACAGAGTACAGAAATATCTTAAGTCGTATGCAGAAAGCAACGATCTTGATGTGATTTTGAGCTACACTAGAGGTGGGGCAGTTTGGTACGCAAATGACGCTATTGATCTTACTACATCTGTAATCGAAGGATTAAACAAAGAGTATACATCTGCTCCTGCAGACACAGCAAAATAAGCTGTACTACTTATTCCAAATATTGAAACCCGGCTTAGGCTGGGTTTTTTTGTGGGGAAAAATTGGGTATTTTTGAAGCTCTAACGAAAATTTATAGAATGAAAATCACTGAATTTTTAAAGCATAATTACCGTCACTTCAACGCTGCGGCGTTGATCGATGCCGCTGAAGGTTACAAAAGCCATTTGGATAATGGCGGAAAAATGATGGTAACTCTTGCCGGCGCTATGTCTACTGCCGAGCTAGGTATTTCTCTAGCAGAGATGATCCGTCAGGACAAGATCCAAATAATCACTTGTACTGGGGCTAATTTGGAGGAAGATGTATTCAATTTGGTAGCCCATGATTACTATGAGCGTATTCCAAATTACCGAGAACTTACGCCAGCACAAGAACAGGATTTGGTAGAGCGACACATGAATCGCGTTACTGATACGTGTATTCCAGAAATGGAAGCGATGCGAAGAATTGAAAATGTGATTTTGGAAGAATGGGTGCAAGCGGATCAAGCAGGCGAATCATTTTTTCCACATGAGTTTTTCTATAAAATATTGCTTTCAGGAAAATTAGAAGAATCATATCAAATCGATCCAAAGGATAGTTGGTTGCTTGAAGCCGCCAAAAAGAACATTCCAATCATAGTACCAGGATGGGAAGATTCCACTTTAGGAAATATGTTTGCTGGTCACGTAATCACTGGAGATGTGAAGAATGTGCATACAGTTAGAACAGGCATAGAGTACATGATTTACCTAGCTGATTGGTATACAAATAATGCTACAGAGGAAAGTACTGTCGGGTTTTTCCAGATTGGCGGGGGAATTGCAGGAGACTTCCCTATATGTGTGGTGCCGATGTTGCATCAGGATTTGCAAAGGACTAATGTACCGCTTTGGGGGTATTTCTGTCAAATCTCTGATTCGACCACTTCTTACGGTTCGTATTCTGGAGCTGTTCCAAATGAAAAAATCACTTGGGGCAAACTGGGAATCGATACTCCGAAATTTATCATCGAGTCTGATGCAACGATCGTAGCACCTTTGGTATTTGCCATTGTGTTGGATCAATAAACTATGAGAAAATTTAAGAACGTATTTATAAAAGCAAGTGGCGTAATGCTACTTGCTTTTTGCTTTTCATTTAATATTCAAGCTCAAAAAGTAGTTTCGCTATCTGGAGCCAATAGTCCACAAGACGATATAAATCCTGTTTGGATTGGGGATAATACTTTACTTTTCACCAGAGCTTTTCACCCTGATAATATAGGAGGAGTTGCAGATCCAGGTGATATCTGGATGACCAAAAAATCAGAATCTGGAGAATGGTTGGAAGCCGTTCATAGAGCAGATTTAAGTACGGACGGATATGATTTTTCTCTCGGGTTGGAGGATATTCTTACGCTACTTGTTTATCATACAGGAGGTGAAAGATTTGGGATTTATCAATATTCCAAATTTGGTAAAGATTGGAATTTCCTTCGTCAAATATCTATGTCTGGTTTGGAAGAGCTTTCGGGACAAGTTACCGGTCGTGTAGGTTCTGGCGGTAAAGTGATTTTTCTGTCTGGAAAAGGAAAAGACTCCAAGGGAAATGAAGATATCTATGTGAGTGACAAAATTGGCCCAACAGAATGGTCAAGCCCAGTCAACCTTGGTTCTACGATAAATACCATAGGTCAGGAGATGAGTCCGTTTTATGATGTTAAGTCAAGTCAATTGTATTTCTCCTCCAATATGCATGAAGGCGCAGAGGGAAAGGATATTTTTATAGCCAAGCGCATGGGAGAAGGATGGAATAATTGGAGCAAACCAGTAATCTGGGAGCAAGTGAGCTCTCCTGGTTCTGAAGTTTCAGTGACTTTTATCAATGCCGAAGAAGTAGTGTGGACGAGTACGCAGAATAGTGATGGCTTTGCAGACTTATTGACTTTTGAGACAGTGACCCCACTTGATATCCCCGCAGAATTTTCAATTGCAGCTCCTGAGTCTACAGCTCAAATTGCAAGGCCTCAACAAGTAAAGACAGTTTCCATAGAGCCTATATATCCAGCATCTAGTGTTGGAATACCGGAAGTGAGAATCGTGGAGCAAACTGCTGAGAAGGTAGAAAGTCCGATTTCATGGTTTGTGGTGGATGCGAAGAATAAAACTCTCGTTCCTTTCACCTTAAGCTGGAAAGTAGGTGGAAATAGTTTTTCCAAGAACGCTAGTGATTCACTCAAACTCTCTGAGTTGGGAAATGCTCAAGTAAAAGAAATAAAGGTGAGTGCTAATGGTTATTTCCCTAAGACAATATTGATAAGGGAAATAAGGACCAACGAACCTACAGTAGTGCTAATGACAAAAGCAGAATCCGGTAATGTAGTGTTACTGGATAATGTGAATTTCAAACGCGGTACTGCAGAATTGGAAGGAGAGGATACCAAAGCTTCATTAACTGAATTGGCAGAATTCCTTTTGTTAAACCCTGAGATGAAACTTAGAATTCATGGGCATACGGATAATGCTGGTGATCCTGGATTGAATAAAGGTCTTTCTCTGGACAGAGCAGGTAGTGTGAGGGATTTCTTGATTGAACAAGGAGTAGCTTTTGAAAGCCTTAGAATCTCAGGCTGGGGAGGTACTAGGCCTTTAGCTTCCAACTCGACCGAAACAGGAAGATCAAAAAACAGAAGAGTAGAACTGGAAGTAGAGAGGTAGGGAGTATTCAGTGGCAGTTTTCAGATCGAGTTAAATAACTACTCAGTAGTACTAAAAATAAGGTATTTAAGTAAAACGGCTTTGAAATTAACTTTCAAAGCCGTTTTTTTATTTTAAAGAGAATAATCTCCTCTGTAGTCCCGCTTCACAAATTGGTTGGCAGGTTCGAAATTAGAGACCTTCATTTCTGGACCATCCCATACGAGTTTGATTCCTCTTCCTGGATAATCGAACTGATTTGCATTATCAGGCTTTGGCGTTCTATAATCATAGCTTCTGATAGCAAGATTTCCCATCAATACAGACTCGGTCAGCGGACCAGCGATAGAGAAAGGAGAACTCAGGTTTTTGAATTCTTCCGAACCATGACCTGCGATACAAGCTTCAACCCAGTTATTATAGTGGCCACCATCTCCACCTTCTACTCGATGAAGGGTCTGTGGTACATTTGCATCTTTTGTTTTTGATGTAGGAAGTAGCTGAGGATTTTTGCCATAAGTAGAGCACATCATCTTTCCTTTGGTTCCTTCGATGATCACACCATTTCCACCATCACCCATTTGCTCATTTGGAGCTAATTCTTCTGGTCTATTTGGTTGTATACCACCATCCATCCAGTGGAATTCAAGGTCATCTTTGCCAGGTCTATCAAACCTTAAGGTAATATGAGAAGAAGGAGGGCAGCTCTCTGGGAAATATCCTCTTTTAAACTCACCTACATAAACGGAACCAACAGAGCACTCAGCGGACTTTGGATAGCCAAGATCCAATACTCGGAATGGGGGCTCCATGATATGACAAGCCATATCGCCTAGTGCACCTGTTCCGTAATCCCACCAACCTCTCCAGTTAAATGGAACAAGATTACCTACATAATCCTTATATGGCGCAGTACCTAACCATAGATCCCAATCCAAATCAGATGGAGGTGTAACTGGCTCTGTTGGCCATTGTATACCCTGAGGCCAAACTGGTCTATCTGTCCAGGTATAAACTTTAGTAGCTTCACCGATAAGTCCAGCATCATACCATTCTACCATTTGACGCACCCCATCTCCGGAAGAGCCTTGGTTACCCATTTGGGTGACAACTTTGTATTTTTTCGCTGCTTCAGTCAGCATTCTTGCCTCGTAGATATCGTGTGCTAGGGGTTTTTGTACATAGACATGTTTGCCCATTTTCATAGCTGTCATTGCAGCTACAGCATGCATGTGATCAGGAGTAGACACAGTGACTGCATCAATATTGTTTCCTTCCTTATCCAGCATTTCGCGGAAATCCTTATAATATTTTGCCTTAGGATGTAACTCTCTGCTGGCTTTTGCTCTGGAATCATCCACATCACATAGTGCTATAAAGTCCGCTTTACCTGTTTTGGTCACTCCGCGAACATCACTTCCTCCCATTCCCCCAACACCTATACTAGCTACACGAAGTTTGTCACTCGGTGCTATGAAGCCTGGACCGCCCAAGACATTTCTCGGTACGATGTAAAATCCAGCCGCAGCTAATGCAGTGCCTTTAAGAAATTTTCTCCGGGAACTCCCAGAATCTGAGCTATTACTTTTCATTAGATTAATGGTTTTGTTAAAGAGGGTTTTTTGAATTGTTTCTATTCTTTACTTAAAATGAAACCAATTACTGACTTTGTGAAATTTGAAATTATCAAAAATGAGCCACAATCTTAAGCCCATTCATAAAAATACACTTAGTAAAATCAACTTGCCTTTTAAAACTACTAATTAGCGGCGTTTAGTTATAAAATTAATTTGCTTTAAAAAGATTGTTAAAAAAATAGATTAAGTTTACTCAAACCTTTATTCTATGAAACTTACATTAAGGACATTGGCTGCACTAGTAGTTTTATCTGTTAGTTCTTGCCAAGCACCGAATTCAATCCCTCTCGATGAAGCTGGAATTATTCCAATTCCGAAATCAGTAACAGCAAAATCTGGCGCATTCGTGTTGAGCTCAGAATCTTCCATTCAGTTGATTGGATCTGGGGATGATTTGACCAGAGTTGGAAGTTACTTGGCTGAAAACCTTCGACCAGCAACTGGCTATGATATTCCCGTATCTGCTGAGAATGGCGATTTGGTTTTGGAGTTGACTGGAGGAGAAGCTTCTGAGAAATATAGTATCGAAATAACAGACGATGGGGTGAGAATCACTTCAACTTCTGGTGCGGGACTTTATTATGGGACGCAAACACTTATCAAAGCTTTTCCGGTGGAGATTGAAAATACCTCAGTAGTGGATACTGATTGGACAGTAGGGAATGGAAAGATTGAAGATGAGCCTGAATTTGCATACAGAGGCGCGATGCTGGACGTTGCGCGGCACTTTATAAGCGTAGAAGATGTAAAGCACTACATAGATCAAATGGGAAGTCTGAAATATAACTATCTCCATTTGCATTTATCTGATGATCAGGGTTGGAGAATAGAGATTAAATCTTGGCCTAAATTGACGGAAATAGGTGGCAAAACGGAAGTAGGAGGAACTGAAGGCGGTTTTTATACCCAAGCCGAATATACTGATATTGTGAAGTATGCAGCGGACAGGTTTATGACTGTAGTGCCTGAAATCGATATGCCTGGTCACACTAATGCTGCCTTGGCTGCTTATGCTGAATTAAATCCTGGTGTGAATTTACCAGATGGAGATTTTGCTACTATGACTGAAGGTAAAATTGATTTTGATATTCTAGATAAGAATCCAGAGCCAGCAGAGATTTACACAGGTATTGAAGTGGGGTTCAGCACGTTTGCTACAAACAAAGAAATCACTTACACTTTTGTTGAAGATGTAATTAGAGAACTCGTAGAGCTTACTCCTGGTCCTTATATTCACATTGGAGGAGATGAATCCCATGTGACAGAAAAGGATGATTACATCTACTTTGTGGAGCGTGTGCAGGAAATAGTTACCAAATATGGTAAAACGAGCATAGGCTGGGATGAAATCGCAACCGCAAAATTATCGCCAGGTACAGTAGCTCAATTCTGGGCTTTGGAAGAAAATGCGAAACTGGCTAAGGAGCAAGGAAATCAAATCCTTATGTCACCAGCTAAGCGAGCGTACCTGGATATGCAATATGACTCTACGTCTAGACTTGGTCTTCATTGGGCTGCATATATTGAGCTTGATGATTCATATAATTGGGATCCAGCAACCTATGCAGATGGAATTAATAAGACCGATATTTTAGGTGTTGAAGCTCCTCTTTGGACAGAAACAATTACTAATCGTGCGGATATTGAGTACATGGCATTCCCTAGATTGGCAGCACTCGCTGAAGTCGCTTGGTCTTCAAATGAGCGAAAAAATTGGGAAAGCTTTCAAAAGAGAATTGCACAGCAAGGTAAACGCTGGGATATCAATGGGATAGGTTTTTATCGATCTCCACAAGTCAATTGGTAAACTGTACCATCAAAATTAAAAACCCGGCTTCGACCGGGTTTTTTGTTTCTTAAGAAAGCTATATTCTTTGAAATTGAATAAAATGAACCTAATATGGAAGTTAATTTTAAAATCATCCTATTAAGTAACTTGACTACTCTAAATAGAAAAATTTAATGAGCGAATACATTATTTCCTTTGCTAACTGGATTTGGGGAACTCCTATGCTTATCATCTTAATGGGAGGAGGAATGGTTTTGTTAGTGCATTCAGGCTTCGTTCCCTTTCGCAAAATTGGACATGCAGTAGGATTACTCAGAGGGAAATATGATGACACCTTCGTTCCAGGTCAGATTACTTCTTTTCAGGCATTATCGGCTGCGATTGCGGCGACAGTTGGATTAGGGAATATAAGTGGAGTTGCCATTGCGATAAATATGGGCGGTCCTGGTGCAATTTTTTGGATGTGGGTATCGGCTTTTGTAGGAATGGCTACCAAATTTTACACCTGTAGTCTCGCTATTATGTATCGGGGTAAAGATTCTGAAGGTCAAATACAAGGTGGTCCCATGTATGTGATCGAGGAAGGAATGGGTAAAAAGTGGAAGTTCTTATCTGTGATTTTTTGTGGAGCAGGTATTTTAGGATTGCTGGCGATTTTCCAAGCGAATCAATTAACAGCCGTACTTAGAACTGTAATCCTAGAACCTGCAGGGTTAGATGAAGGAGATAAAACACGATGGATTATAGGGATTACAATGATGGTGCTTGTAGCCATCGTTATTCTCGGAGGAATTAAAAGAATTGCTGCAGTAGCGTCCAAAATGGTCCCTTTTATGGTGGGGCTTTACTTTGTGACAGTGCTGATTATCGTTTTCAAATACATAGGCGATGTGCCTGATATGTTGTTGAAAATTGTTACTGATGCATTTACAGGCGAAGCAATGGCTGGTGGAGCAGTGGGAGCTGTGATTATCGTCGGAGCAAGAAGAGCAGCATTTTCAAATGAAGCAGGGATAGGAACTGCACCGATGGTTCATGGTGCTTCCAAAAATAATGAGCCTATTCGGGAAGGTTTAATTGCGATGCTTGGACCTTTTATTGACACAATAGTAGTTTGTACACTCACTGCTTTGGTGATCATGCTGACTGGTGTTTGGGAATCTACAGAAAAGGATGGAGTTAGACTTACTCTTGCAGCATTTGATATGGCACTTCCAGTTTATGGTAGATATCTATTGATGATTGCAGTACTAGTCTTTGCGCTTTCTACCATGTTCACCTATTCCTATTATGGTCATAAGTGCTTCGGTTATCTATTTGGAGCCAAAAGAGCTGATTACTACAATTATTTCTATTTGATCACGATTGTAGCTGGCGCTGTGGCGTCATTGGATGTTGTGATTAGCTTGGTAGACGGTATGTATGCGATTATGGCTATACCAACTATGATTTCTACATTTTACTTAGCACCTAAAGTACGTGTTGCGATGAAGGATTATTTTCAGAGAATGAAAAAAGCCTAATTATGAATGTCTTAATTTCTCCAAACGCATTCAAAGGTACTATGAGTGCTCATGATGCTGGGGTAATTATTCAAGCTTATATACAAAGAAAATATCCTCAGGTTAATACAGATTTACTTCCAATTGCTGACGGAGGAGATGGGACTTGCGAGCTATTGACAGAGATTTTAGGCTTTGAAAAAAAGAGGACTTGGACACTTGACCCTTTTGGTAGGCCGGTCTCATGTTTATACGGCTGGGATGAACTTGGTAAAAAAGCCTATATAGACGTATCTGCTGCCTCTGGAATCGCTTTGTTGGGCAATAAGACCTTAAACCCTTATGTCGCTTCTAGCTTTGGTACAGGGCTATTAGTGAGGAAAGCAATTGATCTTGGTGCAGAGGAAATTGTACTAGGTCTAGGTGGAAGCGCTACTGTTGATTTAGGAATTGGGATCTTAGCTGCTTTAGGGATTGAATTTTTGGATGAGAATGGGAGAGGGTTGACTCAGTTTTCACCTAATTACCTTTCGAAAATCAGACATATTCAGAAGTCTCCTTCTATTCCAAAAGTTAAGTTTTCATTTCTCTGTGATGTAAAAAATACTTTTTTCGGAAATCGTGGTGCAATACCTGTTTTTGGTCCACAAAAAGGTATACAATCAAGTGAATTTGAAAATTACGAATCAGTTTGTAAAAAAGTAGTGCAGCAACTTTTTGATAAACAAAAGAAAACTTTTGTGGATGTTCAAGGCTTTGGAGCAGCAGGCGGAATATCCTTAGGATTATCAGCATTTTTTGAAACAGATATTGAATTTGGTTCGCAGTACTTTTTTGAAAAAGTGAAGTTAGAATCAAAGGTGAAATGGGCCGACTTGATCATCACAGGAGAGGGGAGATACGACAATCAATCTGCTGATGGGAAAGCTTGCTTTGAATTAATGCAAATGGCTCGTAATCTATCTAAAAAAACAATTCTAGTTACTTCAGGAAAGGAAGAGGGAGTAGAACAATTCGATCAGGTTTTGACTTTGCCTGATTTGGATTTTTCAGACCCTAATTATAAAATTAAGTCCAGAGAGAATCTTCAAGCTCTACTAGCAAAGGAATTCCCTCTGGACTGATAAAACTAAACCTATTAGACTCTGTGATGGTCTGCTGTCCAGTTTTTGATACTTTTTTTGATCTCTTTAGGGGCTGTGTTTTCTTTGATGGCCTTATCCATTAGATCCAAAAATTCATCATCTCCAGCAAATCTTAATGCAATAATTTGCGATGCAGTAAGCTGGATCTCTTTTTCGTAAAATGGAGTGCCAGTAAGGTAGAAATAGCGTTGTCTCATCTCCAAACGAATGATTCTGTTTTGATTTTTGATAGCATATATCCGTGGGAGATAAGATATGAAAAAAATTAAAAATGCTAATAGGAGTTGATAAATGCTATCTGCTATGGAGGAGGACGAGCTGAAGTCAGTTCTCACAACGGTCCATCCCAAGTATATCAGAGCCATCGGCATTATAATAAAGTGATGAAAGGGATATAGCTTCGCGTGATTTTCGAAATTCTGTGTTTTTGACATAGGTATGGGCATAAAAAAAGGAGGCGTTAGCCTCCTTTTAAGTAAGATATAAGTTATTAATGATCAGCTTTTTTCTTCTTGGAGAAAGTACTTCTAGTATCAATTGCAGTGATGCCGGCTCCAAGACCGATTAATACACATACAATCACAAGGAAGGTTTGGGCTCCTCCAGCAATTGGAGAACTGAAAACGTCAAGTAGTATCATGATCAAATTGTTGAATTTCTAAAGATTGCTCGAAGATAATTTCTTAAAGCCAATTAACCAAAAGATTCTAATTAATCGAATTGATCATCATCGAAATCTTCTTCTTCAGCGCCATCGTCATCATCGTCGAAATCCATGATATTATCATCGACAAATTCATTTTCATCATCGAGATCATATTCATCTTCGAAATCATTCCCGAAATCGTCGTCATCATTTAAGTTGTCGTCATCTTCGAAGTCGTCGTCAAAATCCTCCATAGTAGTTTAGATAGGGGTTTTTTAAATTGTTGAACGATGCGAATTAAAGTAAAAATTTATTTAGCACCATGCGGTGGATATAATTTTTTACAACTTTTTTTATGGCTGTAGTTTCATTTTTGATTTACCCGCCTTGTTTCAAACTATTTGCTTGAATTCAGGATTAAATTATCACTTGTTTTCAAAATTGGTTTACAATGAAATCTATATCAAAAATGATTGATTATTTGGAATCTAACTGTTTAAAATGACAAGTCAAAAAAAAGACCCAATCTTGGGTCAATTAAAAATCGATTTTATATATTTTTTTATAAGGGGTTTCGATAAGTAATCCTTTACTACACTATATCCACTGGCTTTATTGATGTCCCTTTCGTCCACAGAACTACTCAAAATGTAAATTTGTGCTTCGTTTTTTTCAGAATTAAAACAGTCTAAGAAATCCCATCCAGTCATTTCCGGCATATTAAGATCCAAAAACAAGTAATTGGCCTTAATAGAATAGATTTCTTGTAGTGCTGCTCTAGCACTTTGGTACTTATAAAATTGACATGGCTCTTTTACATTCCTGGAAATGAGCTTTTCAGTAACAAACGTACTGATTGGATCGTCATCTATTAAAACTATGGTTAGCATTGAAGTGCAAAAATAAGTTGCTGAAATACATTATAGCTACTACAAAAGTAATAGTAAATTAATATTTAACAAATATTTTGCCATTTAAGAATCAAAAGAACTTAAAAATCTTTCTAAAAAGATCAAGAGAGTATTAATTAGCTGTGAATTACCCTCAGTCTTTGGAATAAAAAAATGAGTGGATAATAAGCTTAATTCAAAAGAGGTGTTTTTTTAAATACAAAAGAAAAAGAGGCTGTCTCATATTGATTTTCAAAATTGAAGACAGCCTTTTTTATTCAATAGAGGCCGAATTTAGAAATTCGGCCTCTATTTTTTTGAATCTAATTTAATTCTTAAGAAGAAGGCA
>Ga0123337_10000542_pt1 | contig 61740 bp, 68 predicted proteins | sample frozenSSSSmetaG_FD_89792 | JGI IMG/M metagenome (GOLD analysis project Ga0123337, IMG submission 89792) | Glacier valley bacterial and archeal communities from Borup Fiord, Nunavut, Canada, to study Microbial Dark Matter (Phase II) -... | ecosystem: Environmental > Aquatic > Freshwater > Ice >...
CATTGGCTGAGCGTTTTCATCAAGGTAGTTTCTGCTTCACCTAAAATGGTTGTCAGTGGGGTACGAAGTTCAAGTGATACGTTCGAAAGAAATAATTGCTGACCCGCAAAAGACTGGTCAAGAAGTTCAAGTAACTGATTGATTGCTACTTCATATGTAAAACCAAATATAACTGAAAAAAAGTTAAACGGGAGCGGGCCCAACAGGTGGCAATTCATCTTTGGCAAGGTGTTGTGCACTTTTATCTTTTCTATAGGCCATTTCAAAAATAATCGGAAATATGAAAAGGTCAAACAGTGTATCCGTTATCAGACCGCCTATGACTACTGTAGCAAGAGGTCGAGAAGATTCAGACCCTATGCCAGTTGATAGTGCGGCTGGCAGCAATCCGATGGCAGCCATTGTTGCAGTCATGATCACCGGTCTTAACCTTTGTTCAACACCAAGCCTGATGGCTCTGGCAAGAGTTGGCCGGGGTTTTATATTCATATCACCCAGATTATGCTTGAACTTAGTAATCAGAATTACACCATTTTGAATACAAATTCCAAAAAGGGCAATAAAACCTATACCTGCTGAAATGCTGAAATTAATATCCCTGATAAGAAGCATAAAAACACCACCAATAATGGCGAATGGTACATTAAGCAGCACAATACTTGAATCTTTAATATTGCCAAAAATAATAAACAGAATAAAGAAAATACCCACCAGACTGATAGGCACTACTTGCTCAAGACGGGTAGTTGCTCTTTCTTCATTTTCAAAATCACCAGCCCATTGCAAATAACTACCCTTAGGCAAGGAAACAACAGCATCAACCTTTTTTTGAGCTTCTGAAATTGTACCTCCCAGATCACGTCCACGTACCGAAAACTTCACTCCTATAAAGCGCTTCGTAGCTTCTCGGAATATTAATAAAGGACCGGTTTTAGTACTGATATCGGCAATTTCAGATAACGGAATCTGAGTACCGCTCAAGGTAGGCACCAATAGCTTACCGATATCTTTTTCATCTGTTCTGTATTCAGGCAAATAGCGAACCCGAAGATCAAAATGCTTTTCGCCTTCATAAATCTGCGTTGCAGCCTGCCCTCCGATAGCCATACCGATAACGGCCTGGGCATCGGCTGTAGCCACCCCATAAAGACCCATTTTTTCCTGATTTAAATCAATCCGTAGTTCTGGCTGACCAATATTTTTAACAATCCCAAGATCTTCTATTCCCTGTATATTTTTAAGAATCCCGTAAACCTGTTCAGCTTTGGCATTCAGAACATCGAGATCATCTGAAAAAATCTTAACTGCATTAGATCCTTTCACTCCCGAAACAGCTTCCTCAACATTATCCATGATTGGCTGTGAAAAATTAAGATCGACTCCTGGATACAGGCTGAGTTTATGCTGCATTTCAGTGATCAGCTCCTCTTTGCTTTCACCCCTCTTCCAATCATCCTGAGGCTGCAGGTCAACAAAGAATTCAAGATTATAAAAACCCGTTACATCTGTTCCATCATCTGGTCTTCCGGTTTGAGAAATCACACCTTTCACCTCTGGAAACTGCTTGAAAATTCGTCTCATGGTATCAGCAACTTTTACCCCTTCTGATAATGAAATACTCATCGGTAAGCTGGCACGCACGTAAATACCCCCTTCATTAAGCTGTGGCAAAAATTCAGAACCCATAAATGAAGCACTGTACAACCCGATACATAAAATAACACCAGCGAAAATCAAGGCTATTTTCTTGTGGGTATGAGTAAGTCCGTACAGCCTCAACCCGTATTTATGAATATTTCGAACTATAAAATTATTCTTCTCTTTGACGTTTTTGTTAAGTAGCAGACTAGCCATCAGGGGTACGAAAGTCATTGTCAGAATCAATGCTCCCAATAAGGCAAAACCTAGCGTATATGCCAGTGGTGAAAACGTTTTGCCCTCAATTTTCTGGAACATGAAAATTGGAAGTAAGCCGGTAAGGATAATTAGTTTAGAAAAGAATATTGCCCTTCCAGATTCTGTTGTGGCTTTTTTAATCAAACCGAGTTTAGAGAGTTTATTGAATTTCTCCATACCTACCCGGTGTGCAAGTTCATCAAGGGCTACAAAAATTCCCTCAACCATGACGACCGCCCCGTCAATAATAATACCAAAATCAACAGCCCCTAATGACAGTAAATTTGCATTCATCCCCTTAAGCCTTAAACAGATAAAGGCAAAAAGTAGGGATAGTGGAATTATCAGTGAAACAATAAGCGTAGTTCGCCAATCAGCCATAAAGACAAATACAATCAGGGTGACCAGAATTATACCTTCTGCCAGATTGTGCAATACGGTATGTGTAGCATAATCTACCAGGTTCTGCCGGTTATAAAACGTGTCAATTTTTGTGTCCCGAGGTAATACTTTATCGTTAATTTCAGTCACTTTTTCATTGACCATCTTGACTACCTGTGTCGGGTTCTCACCTTTACGCATCAAGACAATTGCTTCTACCACATTGTTGGCAGTATCACGACCTACCTGACCCAGATGAGGCAAACTTGATTCAGATACACCGGCTACATTTTTGACCAGAATAGGAATCCCGTTCTGGTTATCAATAATCACATTTTCAATTTCAGACACATTGTTAAGCAAACCGATTCCGCGAACGACATAGGCCTGTCCATTTTTTGTGAGCACATCACCACCTACGTTAATATTACTTTTTTGAATCGCCTGAAATACCTGAAGCGGGGTTAATTTAAGGTCTGCAAGTTTTTTAGGGTTAACGCTTATTTCATAAGTTTTAACTTCACCACCAAAGCTTACCATATCGGCTACTCCAGGTACCTGTAGCATCTTACGATAAACCACCCAGTCCATCAGTGTTTTTAGGTCTCTTGATGAACGGGTTTTACTTTTTAAGGTGAAACGATAAATTTCACCTGTAGGTCCTGTTGGAGGCTGTACCTGAGGCTGAATATTATCAGGCAGGTTTATACCCGACAGGAGATTGAATACCTGTTGACGGGCATGAAAGTCGTCAATATCATCATCAAAGATAATCTTGATCCATGATAAACCGAATAGCTGTATTGACCTGATGCTGGTCTTGCCCTGTACAGGATTTAATGCAACTTCAAGTGGTATGGTTACATACTTTTCAATCTCCTCAGCACTTCTGCCCGGCCACTGGGTAATAATGGTGATTTCAGTATTGGTAATATCTGGAAAGGCTTCAATAGGGGTATTACGGAAGCTGATGATGCCCACAACAAGTAAAATTCCAACACAAAAAAAGATAAAAAACCGATTCTTTAAAGAAAAGCTAATGATATTTTTAATGAAATTCATCTCTGATTATTCGTTAAGAGCCTGGTAAACGAAAAGCTGATTTTTAACTATTATTTTATCCCCTAACTTCAAACCCGATTTTATAAAAGTTATATCTGTGTCGGTATTTGCAATTTCAATTGGCCTGGTTTCAATGGTACACTTATCATGAAACACCATGACGTAATTTTTACTGTTATCGAAAATAATTGCCTTTGAAGGTATTCCCAGTAGCGCACTTCCTGTACGGTCACTAACCTGAACATTGGCAAACATTTCTGGCTTTAATGCATAATCATCATTGTTCATCTGAATGCGAACCTTCATAACTTTATTCACAGGATCAAGAACATTGTAAATTTTGTCAATCACGCCTTCGAACAAGCGGTCAGGATAACTCAGGGTAGTCACTTTGACTGTTTGACCAAGCCTTACTTTTGATATTTCAGATTCGTAAACATTGGCCATCACCCAAACTTTTCGCAGGTCTGAGATCATGAAAAGATTATTACCATTATCAGTTCTTATCTGTGTATTAGGGGTAACCTGCTTGTCAACGATGAAACCACTCACCGGTGCTTTGACTATATATACAGCGCCACCTGTTGAACCACCATTCACATTCAATATGGCCGTGATGCGTGATAAATCAGACTGAGCCTTGCGATAATCGGTTTGTGCCCCTATCAGATCGCGCTGAGAAGCCAGCCCACTTTTGTAGAGATCATTCTGGGCATCAAGCGCTTTTTGGGTAACCTGAATATTTGCCCTGGCATTTACCAGATCATTTGAATATCCTGCCATTTCGGTACTATGAATGATGGCAAGAGTTTGCCCTTTTTGTACCTTATCACCCAGTTGAACTTTTACTTCGGTGACCGTACCACTAACAAGAGCAAAAATCTTATCTACTTTATCATCGTTATAGGTGACCTTGCCTGGAAGTTGTAATTTTTTAAAATACTTACCCTGCTCTACAGTTTCAATTGTCAGGGTATGCATCATGCTATCGGTCAAACAAAATTTCTTTGATTCAACTTTTGCAGGGGTTGACTTGGACTTACAGCCGTTAATGGCCAAGCCAGCAACCAGTAGAATAAATAACTTATTAAATTCTTTCATGCTAATTTTATAACCACTCATTGGTTGATGTTAAATAAATTTGATCAGGCCTATTTGATAATGTCCTTACCAACTGCAAAATTAATCAGCTCATAAGCTGTAATTCTATTTAGTTTTAGGGTATTTGTCTGAAGAACATTTTGTTTAAAACTATCATAATAGTCAAGAAATTCAAGCAGTCCAATATTTCTTTTCTGGTAGTTCTTTAATACTTCCTGAACCAAAATATTATAATTTTGAGTGAATAAGGGATCAAAATTTTTAGCCAGCTTTTCATTTTGAATAGCTGCATTATAAGCCTTATACACATCGGCTTCAACAATCTTTTGCTGGTTAGAGAGCTGTGCCTCATTATTTTTTATTGAAAACACAGCATTTTTGATATTCCCCTGATTTCTGTTAAAAATAGGGATATCAATACCAAGAGAAAGAAAACGACTACTTGGAACGTAACTACCATTTCTATCAAAACTGTAGCTAATTGAGGGGTCTGGATAAGCAAGCGATTTTTGAAGTTTTAGACTGTACTTACTAGACTCAAGATTGGCGGAAGAAACTTTCAGGTCGTACCTGTTGGCCAGTGCCGAGTCGCTCAACGATAGCAAAGAGTACGAACTTATTATAATACGGTTTAAGGCAGCAGTATCTACAAGTGGAATATAATATTTACCCCTTGCGTCAAGTAAAATGTTCAGATCAGCTTGAGACTGTGTGATCTGGTTGCTGAGTGCTATTTGCTCATTTTCAAGGGCAAATAATTGTGCTTGAATTCTTAATGCTTCTTTTTTAGCAATAAAACCTTTTTGCAAAAGTATTTGATATGCTAGTGATGTTTTATTTAACGCTTCAATTTCCTGGGCATAAATAGAAAGTGATTGCTGGTTATAAAAGATTGTATAAAAGTCGGTTCTTAGTTGAGATTTTAGTGTACGAATCAGATCATAATATTGATCTTCAGCCATTAACGTATTTAGTCTGGCGACTTTTACACCATTCCTTTTTTTGCCCGCTATTGAAATAAGCTGACCAATTTGATAAGACTGTTCGCCTGCACTTGAAAAATCAAAATACTTATGCAGTGTTTGTGTACTGCCATCAGTAGCCGTAATCTGTTTATTATTGAGTATTAATATGGTTCCTGATAAATTGGGATTATTCCAAAGCCGGGCTTGAATGATCAGGGCTCTTGTAGCTTCAACCTGATATTTTTGAGCAAGCAGGGTTAGGTTACTGTCTATAAATATTTTTTCAGCCTGCTGCAATGATATTTTAATGGTATCAACGTTGACAATGCGGGTCTGAGCAGACGCAGTTGCAGCGAAAAAAATTAAAAAAAGCATATAAATTCGTAAACCGTGCATTTAGCGTTATTATGAAACCAAATATAAAGCCCTGATATCAGAAGTGATCAACAAACAGATTAGTTAATCATTAGATTGTAGTTTTGTTTAAGAAATTCAGGTTAGAATAGATTTATTATATGCGAGAATTCAATTAATTGCATTTTCAATCGAATAATTCTAAATTAAAAACGATTGTGAAAATAGTACCCTTATTTAATTCAGATTCAAACGAAATTTGCCCCTGGTGTAAGAGGATGATTTTTTCACTCAGGGCAAGCCCAATTCCCTGACCCTGAAATATTCTTGCATTTTCAGCTCTGAAAAAAGGTTGATAGATCTGACGACTAACAGCCTTATCTATACCTATTCCACTATCCTCGATCTGAATCAACATTTTAGTAGTACGAAAATCTAGTGAACAGGTTACCTTCTCAGAGGTTGAAAATTTCAATGCATTAGAGATAATATTCCCCACAGCAATAAAGAGCAATTGTTTGCTTCCGGGAATGATTAAAAATGACTGATCTTCGGGTAGATTTCGCATTTGAACATCAATTTGATTCGGATGCAATTTCTCATCAAAATGTTTTTTAAGATCCCAGAGTAATTCATCTATGCGTACTTCTTCTTTTTGGCCGATTTCAGAACCTGTATATGACAACTCGAAAAGACTATTGGTGATATCATTAAGCCTTTCTGCCTGAGTAAGCAAACGCTGTAATGTTTCTTCATATTCAGAAATTTGACGCTGTTTAATTAGGGTCACCTCAATTTCTCCAATGAACGAAGTTATGGGGGTTCTAAGTTCATGAGAAGCATTGGATACAAATGATTTTTGCATATCAAATGAGGTTTCCAATCGGCTGAGTAAATTATTAAAAGTAAGAGCTAACTGTGAAAGTTCATCTTGTCCATGGCCTTCATCGACCCGCATATGCAGGTTTGAGGCCGTAATACCCTGAACCTGTTTAATAACTCCCAATATTGGCTTCAGGGCAATCAATGCGAACCATTGTCCAAGATAATACACAATACCCAGTGCGATAAAAAAAGTAAGGGCCATCAATAATTCCAAAGAATTTAACTGATTGATACTTTCTGTGTTTATTGCTGAACTTATGATTACATAATCACCCTGATTATCGTGGTAATAAATACCACAGCATTCACGGTTGCCAATCTCAAAGAATAATTCTTTGTTCCGTCTGACCTGGTTAATTATCGCAGACGGCCAATATGCAGCCGAATCGGAAATAAATTCAGGGTGATTATATTTATTATAAATTCTAATAATTTCCTGAGGAAGTTTTACTTCATATCTTTTTTGAATCTGGCTGAATCGACTTTTTGTCAAATTATCACCTGCTAAAAAAACTTCTGCTGCGGTAATAGCCCGGTCTTTTAATTCGTTTCTGAAAGAAGCCCTGCTACTGATTGAACTAAGTTCAAAAACGGTAACAAAAACCAGGGTCAATATTATTGCAAATATTAAGGTAAACTGGAAAGCCAGACGAGATCTGATCGTTGTATTTCTGTATATTGAATTGAAGTAATAAATAAGCTTCATTTCGAGATTTAGCGCTTCATAGAATACGTATGCCTGTAATATATTGGGTATGTCGACAAGACTATTCTTCGCGCATCACATAACCTCTGCCGATTACGGTATGAATTAATTTCTTCTCAAAACCCTTTTCAATTTTATTACGCAGGTAATTGACATATACATCAATAATATTTGTGCCTGTGTCAAAATCAATTCCCCAGACAAGTTCAGCAATTTCTCCTCTTGACAAGACTCTGTTCTGATTCAGAATGAATAGCTCTAGAAGCGCATATTCTTTGGCAGTAAGTAAAATCTCTTTTAATCCCCTGTTGACCATCCGGCTATGGGTATCAAGCACAAGATTTGCAATATTATATTTCTTTCCCTGCATTTCAATCCTGCTTCTGCGGGTTAACGCTTTGATCCGGGCTGTTAACTCTTTAAAGTGGAATGGTTTTACCAGATAATCATCGGCTCCCATTTCAAGGCCATTGACTTTATCATCGATGGTACCAAGTGCTGTAATCATCAATATAGGAATGTGTTTATTATGACGTCTGATATCTGCACAAACTTCTAAACCACTAAACTTGGGCAGCATAACGTCAAGTATAATAAGGTCGAAGTTATCTTCTCTAGCTCTCCTTTTTCCTTCAAGACCATCGTAAGCTATTTCAACGGTATAATTGTTTTCTTCAAGGCCTTTTTTAATGAACGAAGAAACATGGATCTCATCTTCAACAAGTAAGATTCTCATACAATTCAATTTTTATAAAATAAACAGAATTAATGTTAAGTGTACATTAGAATATGATAGATTACGTCAAAATAGTGAATTTTCTCATAATTACTTAACAATTGATTCTTAAATGATTCTAAATTTACAGTGTGATGAATCATTAATTCTCTTAAGGTGTTATAGTATTCTTTAGATCCTATTTAATTGTGACCCATTTAGAGTAAATACTATTGACGTATCTCTTTAAAAAATACTATTAGAAATTTAACAGTATCGTTGTTATGAAAAGTACGAACATCTTATTAGCATTTATTTTATTTTTTGCTGTCAATGTCCAGGCCCAAAGTTACGAAGTGCAGGTATACTCTGCCCCTACTCTGGAAACTGGTGTAACAATGGTTGAATTACATAGTAATTTTACTATAAATGGCAGCAAAACAATTGACCAGTATGGTATGCTTCCAACCCAGCACGTTTTTCATGAAACCATTGAACTTACCCACGGATTTGCACCCTGGTTCGAAACTGGTTTCTATATTTTTACTTCAATTGGTAGTGACGGGCGTACTAATTATGTTGGTTCTCATATAAGACCAAGGTTTGCCATTCCTGAAAGCTTTCACTGGCCAGTTGGTCTAAGTCTTTCACTTGAGTACGGTTGGCAAAAAAGGGCATTCTCTCCAGACGTTGAAACTATTGAAATCAGACCAATCATAGACAAGAAGTTTTTGCATGACCGTTTGTATGTAGCATTCAATCCGGTTTTTGATCACTCTTTCAAAGGACCTTCACGCGTGCAGGGTTATGTCTTTTCGCCAAATGTAAAAGTAGGTTACGATGTTACGAAAAAATTAAATCTTGGTATTGAATATTATGGGACACTGGGGCCCATACATGAATTTTTGCCATATGACCAGCAAGCTCAGCAGCTATTTGCTGTTACTGATATCGATTTTGGACCTAGCTGGGAGTTTAATGCGGGTATTGGCTACGGTTTATCACCTGGCTCAGATAAATTGATTGTAAAAACAATCATTGGTCGCAGGTTTGGTAATGGGCGAAGTAACGAAAAGGCTTTACCTAAAAACGTACCTGAAAGCATACCTGAAAAGTCACCTGAAAAAGGTTCTGATAAATAAAGATGTTCGTAATCAGTTATTTTACTGATTGCAGAATATTAGTCTTGTTTAGGAAAATCAGCACCAGTTGTTGTAGCCTCCCAGGTATCAAAATCAAGCTTTAGTTCTAGAAGTTTATTGGTTGCCCCCTTTAGTGCTGCTGCTCCAAGCAACAAATGAAGTGGTGGATGGGCATCATTAACTGCTTTAACGATTGCAAGTGCTGCTCTTTTTGGATCACCAGGCTGATTACCACTATATCCTCTTATTGCAGACTGATTTTTGACCGCCGTTGTTTCATAATCAGCGATTGTGTTTTTTGCCTCATTAGCTGACCTTCCTGCCCAGTCGGTACGAAAACCACTTGGACAAATGATTGAGACCTTTATACCAAGAGGATCAAGTTCTTTTGCCAAAGATTCTGAGTAACCCACCAGGGCAAACTTGGTAGCATTATAAAAACCTACAGCCGGAAATGCAACAAGGCCCCCAATTGATGAGATATTAACTATATGCCCACTTCTTCTGGCCCGCATTCCAGGTAGAAATATACGTGTGACTTCAGCAAGAGCAAAGAAATTCACTTCAAACATTTTTCTGATTTCAGTCTCATCGCTTTCTTCAATTGAACCAAAGTACCCGATGCCTGCATTATTAACCAAGACATCTATTTGCCCAAACCTTTTAAAAGCCTCATTATAAGCCTCTATTATCTCTTCTTTATTGGTGACATCAAGTTTTAAAGCAATCGAATGTTCTGGATAATCACCAACGATATCAAGTATCTGATCAGCGTTTCTTGCCGTAACAACTGCAAAATCACCAGATGCCAGAACATGCTTAGCAAGTTCACGACCAAAACCTGTTGAGCAACCTGTGATAAACCAAATTTTTGACATAAGATTCTTTAACGTTATGCAGATAAAATTAATTAAACAGGTCAGGTTGCGCTTAAAGCAGTTCGTTCAAGCACAGCAGGAACGTCGAATTCATAAACCGGCTGTAATAAACCTGGAATTTTAGTTTGCCGCTCTTCAATAATCCTTCCATGCATTTTCTTATAAAATCCTCTGGCATGAGGTTCGCCATTTAATAATACACGAACCTGACCAAGCTCTTTTAATTGTCCTAATATTCTGACAAAAACTGCCCTGCCAATCCCCTTATTGATATGGGTAGCTTTAAGCCACAAGTGGTCTATCTCAAAACAGTTTTTGTCATTCTGGAATCTAATAGCATAGAATCCTACCAACTCCTGGTCAATGATGATTTTGTAGACAATATTATGCTTGATATAATTACCATCTACCAAGAGCTCAGGCTCCCAGATTTGCATAATTTCAGGGGTGTAACCCCATTGGCTTTTTGACTCATAGGCCATATGAGTAAGCAACACTCCTTCACCAGGATGTGCAAGTTTAAATTCCACTGGATGGCATTTTGTTCTAAGCTACATTGAATCTGTCAACTATTCAGTAAAATTAAAGTGAACAAACTAATATTAATAGATACTTTCTCATCAGATTATCACTAAACTGGTTTATTTACATTAGAATGCTGTGTCATCAGTAATTAATTTCCTTAACAAAAAGATGATGCCTTATTACAAATAAACCCCCTTTGGAGTTAGCCAAAGAGGGTTTAAAATATAGTAAAAGATTAAAATTTATTTCTTGGCGTCTTTTACGTCTTCGTAATCAACATCAGTTACATCTTTGTCTGGTGCTTGCTCTGAAGAACCTTCAGCTGAAGCTTGTGAAGCACCTTCACCAGGTGCAGATCCCTTATACATATCTTCTGATGCAGCAGACCATGCAGTATTTAATTCAGCTGTGTAAGTAGCGATTGAAGCAAGTTCTTTAGCTGAATGTGCCTCTTTCAAGTTCTTTAAAGCTGACTCAATTGGTGCTTTCAAAGAAGCATTTACTTTATCACCGTATTCTTTCAATTGTTTTTCAGTTGAAAAGATAAGTGCATCAGCAGCATTTAATGCATCAACTTCATCTTTAAATGCTTTGTCAGAATCAGCATTCTTTTCTGCCTCATCTTTCATCTGCTTAATTTCAGCTTCAGTCAATCCTGAACTTGCTTCGATACGAATCTTCTGCTCTTTGCCTGTAGCTTTATCTTTAGCCGAAACATGTAAGATACCGTTAACGTCAATATCAAAAGTAACTTCAATCTGGGGAATACCACGTTGTGCGGCAGGAATACCATCAAGGTGAAATCTACCAATTGTTCTATTTTGATTTGCCATCGGGCGTTCACCTTGTAGAATATGAATTTCTACTGAAGGCTGATTGTCTGAAGCAGTTGAGAAAATTTCACTTTTACGGGTAGGTATAGTGGTGTTTGACTCAATTAATTTAGTCATTACACTACCCATTGTTTCAATGCCCAATGATAAAGGAGTAACATCTAAAAGAAGTACATCTTTAACTTCACCCGTTAATACACCACCTTGAATAGCAGCCCCAATAGCAACAACTTCATCCGGATTTACCCCTTTAGAAGGTGACTTGCCAAAGAAAGCTTCAACAGCTTTTTGTATAGCAGGAATTCTGGTTGAGCCACCAACAAGAATAATCTCATCAATATCATTTACGGTAAGACCAGCATTTTTCAATGCGCTTTTGCATGGCTCAATAGTTCTTTTTACCAATGGTTCGATTAACTGCTCAAATTTTGCAAGCGTTAATGTACGAACCAAATGCTTTGGCATACCATCTACTGCAGTGATGTATGGAAGATTCAATTCAGTCTGATTGGTACTTGAAAGTTCAATCTTTGCCTTCTCAGCTGATTCTTTTAAGCGTTGTAGCGCCATTGGATCTTTACGCAGGTTAATACCTTCATCTTTTTGGAATTCATCAGCCATCCAGTCAATCAGAATCTGGTCAAAGTCATCTCCACCAAGGTGAGTATCACCGTCTGTAGATTTAACTTCAAAAACACCACCGCCTAATTCGAGAACTGAAACGTCATGAGTACCACCACCACAATCAAAAACGACAATTTTTTCGTCTTTGCCTTTTTTATCAAGCCCGTATGCCAGAGCTGCTGCAGTTGGCTCATTGATTATACGTTTTACTGTTAAACCTGCAATTTCACCAGCTTCTTTTGTAGCCTGGCGCTGAGCATCATTAAAATAGGCAGGAACAGTGATAACTGCTTCTGTTACTTCATGACCTAGAAAATCTTCTGCTGTCTTCTTCATTTTCTGAAGAATGATAGCTGAAATTTCCTGAGGTGTATATTTACGATCGCCAATTTCAACACGTGGAGTGTTGTTTTCTCCCTTTACAACCTTGTAAGGTACGCGTTCAATTTCTTTTTTATCTTCATCAAAGGTATTACCCATGAATCGCTTAATTGAAGAAATGGTACGTGTTGGGTTTGTGATAGCCTGTCTTTTGGCAGGATCACCAACTTTACGCTCACCATTATCTACAAATGCCACAATTGATGGAGTTGTTCTTCTGCCTTCACTGTTAGCAATTACTACCGGTTCATTACCTTCCATTACGGCAACGCATGAATTTGTAGTTCCTAAATCTATCCCTATTATTTTTGACATATCTAAAATTTCCTTTCTCTTAAATTCCTTTATCATCTAACAAGCAATATGCCAAAGCATAATTGAATGCTATATTCTGCCAATACGTCATATAATGTTACAGTATACAAATGTGATCATCTTCAAATTTGACAACCGTAATAAATAAGCTGACAATGCTTCAGCCCTGATAATTTTCAGATTTAACTAATATTATTATCTGCTGGCCGATAATAAAAAAAGCCGGACAGGCCGGCTTCTATTAAAGTATGACGAATCTTATTTTGACTCTTCAGAACCTTCAGAGCCTTCTGCAGGTGCATCAGTATGAGGGGTTTCACCTGTTTGACTTTCAGCTTTTTTATCTTTAGAAGTAGAGTCAGCCCTTGCCTGAGCGGTTGCTGATTTTGGTGTAGCAGGTTTCGGTTCTGTATTAGCAGGTGCTGAATTAGCAGGAGCTGTTTTAGCAGCAGAAGTACGACCGCGTCGTGTTGTTTTAGCTTTCTTCACTTCACCTTTAGGATTATAAATTTCATTATAATCAACAAGCTCAATAAAGCACATTTCTGCAGCATCACCAAAACGGGTGCCTGTTTTAATAATCCGGGTGTATCCACCGTTACGCTCTGCTATTTTAGTAGCAACCTCACGGAATAACACAGTCACAGATTCTTTGTCCTGCAGGTAACTGAAAACAATACGGCGATTGTGTGTGGTATCAGTTTTTGATTTAGTTAATAATGGCTCTACATACAAACGCAAAGCTTTCGCCTTGGCTACAGTTGTAGTAACTCGTTTATGCATGATCAGCGACGTAGCCATGTTAGATAGCATCGCAGCGCGGTGACTATCTGTTCTACCAAGGTGATTAAATTTTTTACCGTGTCTCATATTCTATTCCTTCTATAGATGATTAATCTTCATCTAGTTTGTATTTTGAAAGGTTCATCCCGAAGGTCAGTCCTTTAGATTTAACCAGATCCTGAATTTCTGTCAGCGATTTCTTACCAAAGTTCCTGAATTTTAACATATCAGCAACATCATAAGTAACCAAATCTGCCAGTGTACGTATATCAGCTGCCTTAAGACAGTTTAATGCGCGTACTGATAAATCCATGTCTACTAGTTCAGTTTTAAGTATTTTACGCATGTGTAAAATCTCTTCATCAACTTCACTGCTAACTTCTTTGGTTTGGGTTTCAAGCATGATGCGATCATCTGAAAACAACATAAAATGGTGTATCAGAATCTTTGCAGCTTCTTTTAATGCTTCTTCTGGATGAATAGAACCATCGGTCTGGATATCAAGTACCAGCTTTTCGTAATCCGTTTTCTGCTCAACCCGATAGTTTTCAATCGTATATTTTACGTTTTTGATCGGGGTGAAAATAGAATCGATTGGGATAAGTCCAAGAGGAGCTTCAGCGGGTTTATTTTCCTCTGCAGGAATATAGCCTCTACCTTTATTCACACTCAATTCCATTTCTACTGTAATCTCCGGATTGATATGGCAGATAAGCAGGTCAGGATTTAAAACCGTGAAATTGCTCGAAAACTTGCCAATATCGCCGGCAGTAATCATTGTCTGGTTAGTTACCACAACAAAGATTTTTTCTGCATCTGAAGCTTCATCATTTCGCTTGAAACGAACCTGTTTCAAATTCAAAATAATTTCAGTTACATCTTCAACCACACCTTTAATAGTTGAAAATTCATGCGATACACCTGAGACTTTCAGGGTAGTAATCGCATATCCTTCTAATGATGATAGAAGAATGCGGCGCAAAGAGTTACCAATTGTTACTCCAAAGCCCGGTTCCAGAGGTCTAAATTCAAAAAGCCCATTGAAATCATTGGCCTTCTGCATGATAACCTTATCCGGTTTTTGAAACGCTAATATTGCCATGTATGTAAGTTTAACGTTTGATTTAATTATTTTGAATAGAGCTCGACAATCAGTTGTTCCTTGATATTCTCAGGAATCTGGTCGCGCTCTGGGTAAGATAAAAATTTACCGGAGTAACTCGTTCTGTCCCACTCTAACCAATTATACTTAGCTACTCTTGAGGCTAAAATTGCAGTTTCTACAGCTTCAAGTGATTTAGATTTCTCTCTGACCTCGATAACATCACCCGCCTTTAAAGTATAAGAAGGAATATTAACAATACCACCATTCACTAAAATATGCTTGTGACCCACTAACTGTCTCGCAGCAGCACGTGATTTAGCTATACCAAGACGGTAAACTGTGTTATCAAGTCTGGCTTCTAAAAATTTTAACAAATTCTCACCTGTTATTCCTGCTTTTGAACTTGCTTTCTTAAAAAGATTTGAAAACTGTTTCTCAAGCAAGCCATAGGTATATTTAACTTTTTGTTTTTCCTGCAACTGAACTGAATATTCACTTTGCTTTCCTCTTTTTTTAGATTGCCCGTGCATTCCAGGAGGGTAATTCTTTTTTTCTAATGCCTTATCTGGACCGAAAATCGGTTCCCTGAATTTACGGGCAATTCTTGATTTAGGGCCTGTATATCTTGCCATGGTGTTGATTTAAAGTATTAGTGGCCTAGAGCCACTAAATCTTAGCTTTAAAATTAATAAAATTAAACTCTTCTTCTCTTTGGAGGCCTGCAACCGTTGTGGGGCAGCGGGGTAATATCCTTAATAGAAGAAATTTCTATACCTGAATTCTGAAGTGTACGCATAGCGCTTTCTCTGCCAGAACCAGGACCTTTAACGAAAACTTCTACTTTTCTTAGACCTAAATCATACGCAGCTTTTCCGCATTCCGATGCAGCCTGAGTTGCAGCATATGGAGTGTTCTTTTTAGAACCCTTAAAACCCATTTTTCCTGCAGAAGCCCATGAAATGAGTTGACCCTGGTTATTAGTTAACGAAATTATAATGTTATTGAAAGTTGCGCTGATATGAGCTTGTCCAATCGCTTCAACAACGACAACACGTTTCTTGCTAACTTTTTTAGTTGTTTTTCCCATTTTTATGCTTATTTAGTTACCTTCTTCTTACCGGCAACTGTCTTACGTTTACCTTTACGCGTCCTGGAATTATTCTTTGTTCTCTGACCACGAACCGGAAGACCTTTACGGTGACGCTGACCACGATAACAACCAATATCCATCAATCGTTTGATGTTCAGCTGAACCTCAGAACGAAGTGCTCCTTCGACTTTGATCTTTTCGCTTATAATATTACGGATGGCTGTTTGCTCATCATCAGTCCACTCCTGAACCTTCGTATCCAGACCAATCCCTGCTTCTTTCAGGATATCCTGAGCAGTCGATCTTCCGACGCCATAAATGTAGGTCAGGCCAATCTCGCCCCTTTTATTTTTAGGTAAATCTATACCAGCTATTCTTGCCATATGCTATTTAATAATTAACCCTGACGCTGTTTGTACTTAGGATTCTTCTTGTTGATTACATAAAGTTTCCCTTTACGCCGGATGATCTTGCAATCAACACTTCTTTTTTTAATGGAGGCTTTTACTTTCATTGTATTAGCAGTAATTGTGCTTAAAACTTCTATTTATATCGGTAGGTTATCCTGCCTTTTGTAAGATCATAAGGTGACATTTCAAGTTTTACTTTGTCACCGGGTAAGATTTTGATATAGTGCATTCTCATCTTACCGGATATATGTGCAATTATTTCATGGCCGTTTTCAAGTTCAACCCGGAACATTGCATTTGATAATGCTTCTTTGATAATACCATCCTGCTCTATAGAGCCTTGTTTTGCCATGTATACTTATTTAACCGGCTATGTTCAACGCCTCTTCAATAAAATCGAATGTAGTGAGAATATCGGGCTTGCCTTTTTTAATAGCCACTGTATGCTCAAAATGCGCAGAATGTTTATTGTCTGCTGTTACTACTGTCCACCCGTCTTTCAGCCATTTTACGGCTGCTTTACCAAGGTTAATCATTGGTTCAATGGCGATAACAAGATTTTCTTCAATCTTAATACCCTGACCTTTCTTACCATAATTAGGTACTTCAGGCTTTTCCCATACTGCTTTTCCGACACCATGACCTACAAGTTCCCGAACAACACCGTAACCGTTCGCCTCAGCATATTCCTGAACAGCATAACCAATATCTCCGAGTCTGTTTCCAGCCACTGCCATATCAACACCACGACGCAAACATTCTTTGGTGACAGCCATGAGTTTCTCTAACTCAGGACTAACAATACCACAACCAAAGGTATAGGCACCATCACCATAAAAACCATTCATCTCAACCCCACAGTCAAGTGAAACAAGATCACCCTCTTTAAAGGCTTTATGATTGTTAAAAGGTATCCCGTGAACAACTGCTTCGTTTACGGATATGCATAAAGAACTTGGAAAACCATGATGCCCTTTAAAAGCCGGGGAACCACCATTGTCACGAATGTACTCTTCAGCAATTCTATCAAGATCAGCAGGTATTGCTCCTGGAACAACTAATTTACCTACTACGGCCAGCGTTTTGGAAACCAAAATAGAACTTAATCTAATCTGCTCAATTTCGTCGATCGTTTTTAAATCTAACATATTCTTAAACAGTAGTTGTTGGTTCACCAACAGATGTTCTGCCTTGAATTCTACCCGTTTTCATTAATCCATCATAATGACGCATTAACAAATGACTTTCAATTTGTTGCAGCGTGTCAAGTACAACCCCTACTGCAATGAGCAGAGACGTACCTCCAAAAAAGTGAGCGAATGAACTGCTCACACCAAGCAAATTTGCAATTGAAGGTATAATAGCAATGATGGCAAGAAATACTGATCCTGGAAATGTAATCAGACTCATGACCCTATCAAGAAACATTGAAGTATCTTTTCCAGGTTTGATACCAGGTATGAAACCATTATTTCGCTTCATATCATCAGACATCTGGGTGACATTGACTGTTATAGCGGTATAGAAAAACGTAAACAGAATAATCAATAATGCAAAGGTTAGATTATACGGCCAGGAATTATAATCACGGAAAGCCATTAAAAATCCATTGTTATTAGCATTTGGCAATAATGACCCAATCGTAGACGGTATGAACATAAGTGCCTGGGCAAAAATGATCGGCATAACACCTGCCGCATTAATTTTAAGAGGTAAATATTGTCTGACTCCGCCAATCTGCTTATTACCAACTATACGCTTTGCATATTGAACAGGAACTCTGCGTACACCCTGAACGATCATTATGGTGAACATAATGATGCCAACCAAAACAACGACTTCTATAATAAATGGAATAATACCACCATTACCTGAGGCTCTGCTTAAAAATTCTGCAGCCATAGCTGAAGGCAGTTGAGCAATAATACCAACCATGATTATCAGGGAAACACCATTTCCAATACCCTTGTCAGTAATTTTTTCTCCCAGCCACATTACAAATAATGTCCCTGCTGAAAGCACAACCATTGATGAAATAGTAAATAGCGTTATACTGATACCAGGTAAAATTGTACCAGTAGGAATTATCTGGGTTTTAACAAAGGCAATTGCCTGCAATGCAGTAATAACAATTGTTAAATAACGGGTAATCTGGTTGATTTTTTTTGTACCACTTTCACCAGATTTCTGAAGCTTCTGAAAAGAGGGTAATACAATACCTAGTAACTGCACAACAATACTTGCCGAGATGTAAGGCATTACACCAAGTGCGAATACCGAACCTCTGCCAAAGGAACCACCGGCAAACATATTTAATAGACCCAGTATGCCATTCTGGCCCTTGTGTTGTGATAAAAATCTTACAGGGTCAATACCAGGAAGAACAACGAATGAACCCAGTCTATAGATTGACAGATACATCAGCGTGTTTAAAAGCCGGGTGCGTAGGTCATCAATTTTCCAGATATTAACTAAAGTGGCGATGAATTTTTTCATCAGAATCGATTATTCGTGTCTTGTTAAATCTTTAATAAACTCATGAACTGCAACAAAATTCTTTATCGGAAAGCAGCCAGTTCATAAAGTCTTGCAATCAGTTACGGCGGGCAATTATATCCCAGCTTCTTCAGCTACTACTGCTTTTTTGTGTTCAATCTTAATGCCTTTGCCACCCTTCGCTTCAATTTCTGCCAGGGCAGTCGCAGAAAAGGCATGAGCATGTATTACAATGCTGGCAATGAGTTCACCGCGACCGAGAATTTTCACTCTATCTGATTTTGAGACAAGGCCATGTGACTTCATAGTTTCAAAATCGAAATTGGTCAGGTTGAATTTTTCTGAAAGTGCCTGAATAATGTCAAGATTAATACCTACATATTCTACACGATTGAAATTTTTGAAACCAAACTTCGGTACCCTTCTCTGTAATGGCATCTGGCCACCTTCGAAGCCAATCTTGCGAGAAGTTCCTGAACGTGAACCCGCTCCCTTATGACCACGCGTTGATGTTCCACCACGTCCAGAGCCTTGTCCGCGACCAATTCGTTTATTATTTTTAACCGAACCTTCCGCTGGTTTAAGATTACTTAAGTCCATATTTTATTAGTTTATTACCCTGTAAAAGAGCAACTATACGTTTTCAACTTTAATTAAATGGCTTACTTTTTCAACCATTCCAAGTATTGGTGCATTAACTTCGAGTTCAACCCGCTGATTTACCTTTCGTAAACCTAAAGCGATCATTGTTCTTTTTTGACGCTCACTACGGTCAATCACACTTTTAATCTGGGTAATTATAATTCTTGCCATGGCTTAACCCTTGAATACTTTGTTAATAGAAATACCTCTGTGCTGGGCAACGGTTGCCGCATCACGCATTTGCGTAAGTGCATGTACAGTAGCCTTCACAACGTTGTGTGGGTTAGAAGAACCCTTCGACTTGGCAAGAACGTCAGTAATACCTGCACTCTCAAGAACAGCACGCATCGCACCACCGGCAATTACACCGGTACCATGAGCAGCTGGTTTAAGAAACACAAAACCACCACTAAATTTACCTATTTGCTCGTGGGGTATAGTGCCCCCATGAACAGGAACCTTGAAAAGCGATTTCTTAGCATCATCAACTCCTTTGGCAATTGCCTCAGTAACTTCTTTTGCTTTTCCCAAACCATAGCCAACAACACCATTCTCGTCACCAACCACAACAATGGCTGAGAAACTGAAGGTACGACCACCTTTGGTAACTTTAGCTACCCGTTGAATACTAACCAGACGATCTTTAAGTTCAATTTCGCTTGATTTAACTCTTTTTATATTTGATGCTGACATGATATTCCTTAAAAAATTAAACCTGCTTCTCTTGCACCTTCGGCCAATGATTTGATACGTCCATGGTATAAGTAACCATTACGATCAAAAACAACTTCTGAAATACCAGAGGCAATTGCTTTTTCACCTAAGATCTTACCCAGTTCTTTTGACTGGTCAACCTTTGGACCTTTTTCTTTCAATTCTTTTAAAGAAGAAGCTGAAATGAGGGTTTTACCAGAGATATCATCAATAACCTGAGCATAAATTCCTTTATTACTTCTGTAAACAGACAGACGTGGACGTTCGGCAGTACCAGAGATCCTTTTTCTTATTCCCCTTTTGATCCTTAGCCTTCTCGACAATTTAGTTTTTGCCATTATCTTATTTTTTAGAAGCCGATTTACCAGCTTTTCTTCTTAATACTTCGCCTACAAACTTGATACCTTTACCTTTATATGGCTCTGGTGCTCTTAATGAACGAATCTTAGCAGCAATCTGGCCTAATAATTGTTTATCGATACTTTCTAAAATGATAGTTGGATTCTTTCCCTTGTCATTTGTAGTTGATACCTTAACTTCCTGTGGTATCTGGAATACGTAATGGTGAGAATATCCTAATACAAGATCAAGTGTCTGACCCTGGTTTGAAGCGCGGTAACCTACACCAACCAATTCCTGCTGGCTCTTGTATCCGGTAGTCACACCAATCACCATGTTATTTATAAGCGAACGGTAAAGCCCGTGCAGGGCTTTATGACGCTTTTGCTCGGAAGGGCGATTAACGTTTAACACACCTTCTTCAAGCTTTATTTCTATATCACGATCGACAAGCTGAGTTAACTGACCTTTTGGACCATGTACAGTCACCAGGTTATCGGCTGATACCTCTATTTTAACACCCGAGGGAACCGTTATTGGGGCTTTTCCTATTCTTGACATTGCTGAATCCTCCGATTAATAAATATAACAAATAACTTCACCACCGAGGTTTTCGGTACGAGCTTCCTTATCACTCATTATGCCCTTGGAAGTGGACATAACCGCGATACCCAGACCATTTAGTACACGTGGCAAATTTTCTACGTGAACATAACGGCGAAGACCTGGAGAACTTATTCTCTCAAGTTTGCGGATAGCCGAAACTTTAGAAATCGGGTGATATTTAAGCGCAATTTTAATAAGCTTCTGCACTTTTGCCGCGTCTTCGTCAAATTTATAATTGGCAATGTATCCCTTATCAAAAAGAACTTTGGTTATTTCCTTTTTAATATTAGATGCAGGAATTTCGACAATCCTATGATTGGCCTTAATGGCATTCCTTATTCTGGTTAGATAGTCTGCTATCGGATCGGTATTCATTTATTTATTTTTCTTCCTAATTGATTCACTACAAGGCTATTATAAAAAAGTAAAGCCTTTATTTACCTTATTTGATACTCACTAAAAAAATGTAGACTGAAGTCAAACATTTTTGTTTTTGGCCTGCAAAGGTAAGAAAGCTAAACTGTTTTTCCTAATCTCTTTTTATCTACTACCAGCTTGACTTGGTTACTCCCGGTATTTTACCGGCAAGCGCCATCTCGCGGAAGGTAACCCGTGATATTCCAAACTGACGGATATAACCGCGTGGACGGCCCGTTAATTTACAACGGTTATGTAATCTTACCGGCGACGAGTTTTTTGGAAGCTTGTCTAGAGCAACTAAATCTCCTGCTGCTTTGAAATCAGCTCTTTTCTGAGCATATTTTTTTACAAGGGCTTCTCTTTTTCTTTCGCGGGCTTTAACTCCTTCTTTTGCCATATCTATACTGTTCTAATCTGATTTTTAAACGGTAAACCGAATTCCTTTAATAATTCAAGGGCTTCAGCATCGTTCTTTGCAGAAGTTACGAAGGTAATATCCATTCCAGTAATCTTATTGAGTTTGTCAATATTGATTTCTGGGAAGATAATTTGTTCTGTTATGCCCAGGGTATAGTTACCATGACCATCAAAACCCTTATCGTTAATACCTTTGAAATCTCTGATACGAGGTAAAGCAACAGAAATTAACCTATCGAGAAACTCATACATATTGTTATTACGAAGTGTAACACGAACACCAACTGGTACACCCTTACGGAGCTTGAAGTTAGAAATATCTTTCTTCGATTTCGCAGGAATTGCTCGCTGACCTGTAATTGTGCTCATTTCTTCAATGGCATTATCAATCAGTTTTTTATCAGACACAGCAGATCCTACTCCATGATTTACGCAGATTTTTTCTAGCCTGGGAACCTGCATTACACTTTTGTAGTGGAATTTCTCTCTCAATGCAGGGACAACCTGTTCTGCGTATTTATCTTTTAATCTTGGTTTATAGCTCATGATGCAATTACCTCGCCTGAAATTTTAGCAAATCTTACCAGTTTACCTTTAGCATCTACCTTTCGGCCGACACGGGTTGGTTTACCTGATTTAGGATCTATCAACTTGATATTCGATATATGTATTGCTGCTTCCTTCTTGATAATTCCACCGTTAGGGTTGGCAGCATTCGGTTTTGTATGACGAGAAACAAGGTTTACACCTTCTACAAGTGCACGCTGAGCATCTACAAGTATCTCAAGTACCTTTCCTTGTTTGCCTCTGGAGTTACCTGCCAATACAATTACAAGGTCGCCCTTTTTAATTTTAAGTTTAATAGTTTTCATTCAATATTCGTTTTTTACAGGCAAGAAAGCGGTCATGTACAAAGCTGGTTGAAAAACCTGAACACTTCTAATTCCTCAATACACTTTATAATACCTCAGGAGCTAATGAAACAATCTTCATAAACTGCTTCTCACGGAGTTCACGTGCAACTGGCCCAAAAATGCGGGTACCACGTGGTTCGTCATTTGCAGTTAACAATACAGCTGCATTATCATCGAAACGAATGTAAGAACCATCTTTGCGACGTATTTCTTTACGGGTTCTGACAACTACTGCCTTTGAAACTGTACCTTTTTTAATATTTCCTGACGGCAGAGCATACTTTACAGTGACAACAATTTTATCACCGATTGAAGCATACCTTTTTCCTGTCCCGCCCAGTACTCGTATACATAAAACTTCTTTGGCACCGCTGTTATCAGCAACGGTAAGCCTTGACTCCTGCTGTATCATGGTTATTTAGCTCTTTCAATAATCTCAATTAATCTCCAGCTTTTTAGCTTGCTAAGAGGCCTGGTTTCCATGATACTTACAGTGTCACCGACACCGCAATCATTCTTCTCATCATGTGCTTTAAATTTTGTGGTCTTATTTACGAACTTGCCGTATATAGGATGCTTAACTTTACGTTCTACAGCAACAGTAATGGTTTTATCCATCTTGTTGCTTGTAACCTTACCAATTCTGGTTTTACGTAAGTTTCTTTCTTCTGCGGTACCAGATTCAACTGTACCTTCTTTTACCTCTGTACTCATAATGTCTGGTTTGCCTTTGCACTACTAGGTGCATCAATTTCATTAACAGTTTTTTCAGTAGCAGCCACGATGTTGCGTTTAGATAATTCCGTATTTAAACGTGCAATATCTTTACGTGCATGACGGATTCTCATCGGATTTTCTACCGAAGAAACTGCGTGGGCAAATCTAAGTTTAGTGAGACCTTGTTTTTCTTCAGCTATTTTTTGAACGATCTGATCATCCGATAGTTCAGCAATTTCAGCGTATTTCATAATTCGCGTTATTGGGCATGCTCATAATCACGGCGAACCACAAATTTGGTCAACACCGGTAGTTTTTGTGCAGCAAGGCGCAATGCTTCCTGTGCTGTCTCTATTGAAACACCTTCTGTTTCAAATAATATACGTCCAGGCTTCACACAGGCAACCCAATATTCTGGAGCTCCCTTACCTTTTCCCATACGTACTTCAGCTGGTTTTTTAGTAATTGGTTTGTCTGGAAAAATACGGATCCAAACCTGACCTTCTCTCTTCATAAAACGGGTTACCGCAATACGTGCTGCTTCAATCTGCCTGCTGGTAATCCAGGATTCTTCAAGAGATTTGATTCCGAATGAACCAAAAGCAAGCTCAGCTCCTCTTTTGGCATTCCCCTTCATTTTCCCTTTATGCGTCTTCCTAAACTTTGTTCTTTTTGGCTGTAACATAGTTTAACTTATTTATCGTTTAGCTCTATTGCCTGCTCCACCCTGACCGCCTGGTCGGGATGCTCCACCTGGACCACCTGGACGGTTACCACCGGCACCACCCGGGCGACTAGCGCCTGGGCCACCTGGCCCTCTTCCACGGTTGTCACCGCCACCTCTACTGTCTCTTCCCCGACCGTCTTTACCAGTCTTTGGGCCTCTGTCTCCGTAAGAATTACCTTCAACCTTGGTCTTGGTGCCTGTAGCTGATGGCAACTGGCCAATATTTGGAGACAAATCTCTCTTTCCAAACACTTCGCCTTTACAGATCCACACTTTAACACCTATTTTTCCATAGGTAGTCTGTGCTTCAGCAAGTGCGTAGTCAATGTCGGCGCGGAGTGTATGAAGTGGTATTCTACCGTCTTATATTGCTCGGTACGTGCCATTTCAGCACCACCAAGCCTACCTGAACACATGATCTTGATACCTTCTGCACCCATTCTCATGGTTGAGGCGATACTTGTTTTCATGGCACGACGGAAAGAAATACGGGCTTCAAGCTGTTTGGCAATACCTTCGGCTACGAGTTGAGCATCAAGTTCAGGACGTTTTATTTCAAAAATATTGATCTGAACGTCTTTCTTGGTAATCTTCTTCAGCTCTTCTTTAATCTTATCCACTTCCTGACCACCCTTACCAATTACAATACCCGGACGGGCAGTGTGAATTGTAATTGTGATCCGCTTCAATGTGCGCTCTATAATCGTTTTTGAGATACCTCCTTTAGAAATACGTGCCTGAAGATACTTCCTAATCTTTTCGTCTTCGACAAGTTTATCGGCATAGTGATTCCCACCATACCAGTTGGAATCCCAACCTTTAATAATTCCTAGTCTGCTGCCTATTGGGTTTACTTTCTGTCCCATTAACCGATTGTTTGAGTTTCTAATTCTGCTGCATTGTCAACTACCATGGTAACATGGTTAGATCTTTTACGGATCCGGTGTCCACGACCCTGAGGTGCCGGACGTAATCTTTTAAGTTGACGACCGCCATCAACAAAAACGGTTTTTACAAACAGACCACTATCTTCTATACGATAGCCTTCATTTCCTGCCTGCCAGTTGGCAATAGCAGACAGAAGCAATTTCTCAAGTCTTCTGGATGATTCTTTCGTACTGTATTTAAGAATATGTAATGCATATTCTACTTTCTGCCCTCTTATAAGATCAACAACCAAACGCATTTTACGTGGTGAAGTGGGGCAATCATTTAATTTTGCTGTCGCTTCCATATCTTATTTCTTTCTATCTCCAGAATGACCCCTGAACGTACGGGTTGGTGCAAACTCGCCTAATTTATGACCTACCATGTTTTCAGTTACGTAAACAGGTATGAACTGCCTGCCGTTGTGAACGGCGAAGGTATGTCCTACAAAGTCTGGTGATAACATTGATCTTCTTGACCATGTCTTTATGACCGATTTTTTACTTGCACCATTCATGGTAAGAACTTTTCTTTCCAGATTATGATCAATGTATGGGCCTTTTTTAAGTGAACGACTCATTATTTCTTCCTCTTTTCAATGATATAACGGTTCGATAATTTCTTTTTATTGCGGGTTTTAAAACCCTTGGCCAGCAGACCTTTTCTCGAACGTGGATGCCCACCCGATGCTCTGCCTTCACCACCACCCATAGGGTGATCAACAGGGTTCATAGCTACCCCTCTTACTCTTGGTCTCCTACCCAGCCAGCGATTTCTACCTGCTTTTCCAAGTTTCTCAGAAGAACGTTCAGCATTTGATACAGACCCGATAGATGCCATACAGGTCTGAAGTATCTGGCGAACTTCTCCACTAGGTAACTTGATAACTGCATATTTACCATCGCGTGCCGCCAGCTGGCAATACGTACCTGCACTACGTGACATATTTGCACCCTGACCTGGATTCAGTTCAATTGCATGGATAACAGAACCCAGCGGAATAAACTGAAGAGAAAGGGCATTGCCAATTTCAGGTGCAACATTACGGCCTGAAATTACCATTTGTCCAACTTTAATACCTTCTGGAGCAAGAATATATCTTTTTTCTCCGTCTACATAATGCAAAAGTGCGATACGGGATGATCTGTTAGGATCATATTCGATTGAAGCAACTTTTGCAGGAATATCATATTTGTCGCGTTTGAAGTCAATGATGCGGTAAACTTGTTTGTGACCACCACCCATGTAGCGCATCGTCATTTTACCGTCATGGTTTCTTCCGCCTGACTTTTTATTTATAGTTGTTACCAGGGTCTTCTCAGGTACGTTGGTTGTGATATCACTGAAATCACTACCAACTCTGAATCTGGTTCCGGGAGTTACCGGTTTAAATCTCTTAACTGCCATGTTCGTTAGATGTTACCGTAAAAATCAATGACGTCTCCTTTTTTCAGAACTACCACAGCCTTTTTGAAAGCGGCTGAACGTCCGCTAACCGGTCCTTTTTTAGTATTCCTTGTTTTATATTTTCCCAGGTAGCGCATTGTATTCACGCGTTCTACTGACACTCCGTATAATTTCTCTATTGCGTCTTTGATCTGGAGTTTATTTGCTCTTGGATCAACTTTGAAAGTAAAACTGTTAAACTTTTCAGTTTGAGCAGTAACTTTTTCGGTTAAGACAGGCTTCTTTAAGATTTCCATATTATTTACTAAACGCCTCCTCTACTATTTTGATGGCACCGGCGGTCATTACTAATTTACCTGCGTTTAGTAAATCGTATGTGTTAAGGTCACATGCACGCATAATTCTATTTCTCTGTACATTGCGGCATGACATGAACAGGTTATGATCATTTTCGGAAAGTACAATCAGATTCTTACTATCCTTCAGGTTCAAACTCTTCAGCATATCGATAAATGTGCTGGTTTTAATTGCAGAAAACTGAAAATCTTCTAAAACAACAATATTGTTTTCTCTTGCTTTGTAGCTTAATGCCGACTTACGGGCAAGACTTTTAAGTTTCTTATTCAGTTTGAACGAATAATCACGTGGACGGGGACCAAAAATGCGCCCTCCGCCTTTGTATAAAGGATTGGTGATAGAACCTTTTCGTGATCCTCCAGTTCCTTTCTGCTTGTGAAGCTTGCGGGTTGAACCTGCAATCTCATTACGTTCTTTGGATTTATGAGTTCCCTGACGCTGATTAGCCAGGTATTGCTTTACATCAAGGTAAATAGCATGATCGTTCGGATCAATGCCGAACACGGAATCTTCCAGCGTAACTTTTGCGCCAGTTTCTTTTCCTGAAATGTTTAAGATATTAATTTCCATGCCTTATTTCTCCACGATTATATATGTGCCTTTAGCGCCCGGTACTGAACCTTTGACCAGCAATAAGTTCTGCTCTGGATACACTCTTACAACTTCCGAATTCTGAATTTTAATTCGGTCACCACCTGTTCTTCCTGCCATTCTCATGCCCTTCATTACCTTGGAAGGCCATGATGAAGCACCCAGTGAACCAGGAGCACGGAGTCTGTTATGCTGACCGTGGGTTTGACCACCTACTCCGGCAAAACCATGACGCTTAACAACACCCTGGAAACCTTTTCCCTTTGATGTGCCAATAACGTCAATAAAATCGCCTACAACAAAAAGCTCAACAGTTATCAAATCACCAGGTGACTTGTCATCTTTAAACTTTTTGAATTCCGCAAGCTTACGCTTTGGTGTTGTCCCGGCTTTTTCAAAGTGTCCTTGCATTGGCTTCGAAGTGTGCTTTTCCTTCTTCTCATCAAAGCCCAGCTGAACAGCTGAATAACCGTCTTTCTCTAAGGTTTTTACTTGCGTAACAACGCAAGGACCAACTTCAATTAGCGTGCATGGTATATTTATACCATCGGCACTGAAGATACTGGTCATTCCTACTTTTTTACCTATTAGTCCAGACATTTTATTTTGTAAATAATTAAACCTTCCATCTCTACCAGAGCTCTTGCAAACGTGTTAGCCATTTGCGTGAAGGGAGGGCAAAAATAGGAAAAAGGATTGGTAAAAAAAAGTGATTGTAAAATAATTTAACATGAACCTGTTACGAATCAAAATCAACTGAAAATCAGCCTGATTCAGGGTTAAATAACAACACTTTTCGGGTTAGCCTTAATAACCAATGGTAAAAACATCAAGCCTTTAGCCGGGCAAGTAAATGCGACAGGATATCTGTATGTTCACATACTAATACAGGACTTTTTCCCGCACCTTTACCAATTTCAATCGCATTAATATAGGGTACGAATGAAAGTATATCTGCCAGATGAATAGAAGTATTCTTTAAGCCACCCATAAAAAGCAATCGGTGGTTAGTCAGATAAACTGTGCCTCTGTCAATTTCTGTAAGTATATCAGCACTTATCGGTTGGTGATTGAATGCACCCATGCGGTATCTGATTCCTTTTCCAAGCATAAAGTTTGCTGACAAACCAGTATAAGAAACAGACTGCAACGTCTTATGCATTTCCATCCATTGGCAGGGGCTCATAAAATAACAGATCTCCTGTTCTGGAAGAGCTATTGAAACAGCAATTATATCAAGCTTACCGTTTTCAATTTGCCAGAACTTCATCATCTTCTCAAGCTCATCAACTGTTTCATCAGAGAGATCCATTTTTAACTCAAGCCTGTCAGCTGTGCTGAAAATAAGTGCATGATCTGATGGAGATAAAACACCATCAACAAGACTATCCCTGACCAGATCATTTTCAAGTTCCCGGCGTGCGTCTTCACTAATAGATGTAGAACTGTCAGGATCAAGCCCAAATGAAGTCATGAGTGGTTCAAGATTTACGCTGCTCAATGGTGCTGTTAGAGGCTCTTTTAAAAACCGTGCATAGCGCTCTTTATAAGCCGATATATACGTGGCCCTTAAGGCATTTTTTTGACGCTGTTCTTTCACCAGGTTTTTATCGATGATGAGACTTCGCCGGTAAAAAAAGAAAAGGATTACCAACAGAGTTATCCAGATACCAATAATATGTATCGATGTAGCAGCTGCTCCAATGATGCAAACCGCAAACAAAAAATAGTAAAAGGTATGCTGGGTTGGTTTTTTCATTTTGTACAGTTTGAGGCTATATTGTATAGAAGACTAAAGTTATCGCCAGAATAATTCAGAAAATACACTAACGCAAAAAACCCGGAAATAAAATTCCGGGCTCTGGCTTTATAAATAGGGCATTCCTTAAAACTATACTTTAATTTCAACTTCAACTCCGGAAGGAAGTTCAAGTTTCATAAGTGCATCTACTGTTTTTGAAGTTGAACTGTAAATATCAAGTAGGCGCTTGTAAGAACAAAGCTGGAATTGCTCTCTTGCTTTTTTATTCACGTGAGGTGAACGTAAAACAGTAAAGATTTTCTTTTCAGTTGGAAGTGGAATCGGACCACTCACTACTGCGCCTGTAGGCTTAACAGTCTTAACTATTTTCTCAGCTGACTTATCAACCAGGTTATAGTCATATGATTTTAATTTAATTCTGATTCGCTGACTCATATCCTTAAGCTTTAACTTTATTTCCCTTTACTTTCGCTACTACTTCTTCAACAATATTACGTGGAGCTTCTGCGTAATGTGAGAATTCCATAGTTGTTGAGGCACGGCCAGAAGTGATGGTTCTCAACTGAGTGATATAACCAAACATTTCTTTGAGCGGAACTTTGGCCTTAATAACCTGACTGCCTGCACGGCTGTCCATTCCTTCAAGCTGTCCACGGCGTTTATTAAGGTCACCCATAACATCTCCCATGTTTTCTTCCGGTGTAAGAACTTCCACTTTCATGATAGGCTCTAATAAAACTGGCTTTGCTTTTGGTAAAGCTTCACGGTAAGCAGTTCTAGCTGCGATTTCAAAAGACAATGCATCTGAATCGACTGCGTGGAATGAACCGTCAATAAGTCTGATTTTTAAGTCAACCAATGGGAAACCGGCTAAAACACCATTTACCATTGCAGCTCTAAAACCTTTCTCAACAGAAGGAATAAATTCCCGGGGAATAGATCCACCGACAATTTCATTCTCAAACTGTAGCCCTGATTTACCTTCGTCTACCGGTGAAACGATAAACGATATATCCGCAAACTTACCACGACCACCAGTTTGTTTCTTGTAGATTTCACGGTGAGTTACAGTACCGGTGATAGCCTCTTTAAAAGCAACCTGTGGAGCACCCTGATTTGCTTCAACTTTGAATTCTCTTCTTAAGCGGTCAACAATGATCTCAAGGTGTAACTCTCCCATCCCACTAATAACAGTTTGACCTGTTTCTTCATCTGTATGAACTTTGAAAGTTGGATCTTCTTCAGCAAGCTTGGCAAGAGCCATTCCGAGCTTATCAACATCTGCCTGAGTTTTAGGCTCAATAGCAAGACCAATAACGGGCTCTGGAAAAGACATTGACTCTAACACAATTGGCTTGCTTTCAAGACACAATGTATCACCTGTACGAATTTCTTTGAAACCAACAGCAGCTCCAATATCACCTGCCTCGATAAACTCAAGCGGATTTTGTTTATTGGCATGCATCTGCATTATACGTGAAATACGTTCTTTTTTTCCTGTACGTGTATTAAGTACATATGAACCCGCTTCTAATTTACCTGAGTAAACCCTGAAAAAAGCCAGACGTCCTACAAACGGATCAGTCATGATCTTAAAGGCAAGTGCAGCAAAAGGCTCTTCAACCTCTGGCTTGCGAATTTCTTCGGCATCAGTATCCGGGTTATATCCAATTACACCTGGCAGGTCAGCTGGAGAAGGAAGGTATTGTATAACCGCATCAAGAGCAGTTTGAACACCTTTATTCTTGAATGCCGAACCACACATCATGGGTGTGATCTTCATTGATATAGTTGCTGCCCGAATAGCCGCTCGCAATTCTTCAACAGTGATGGAATCAGGATTATCAAAAAACTTTTCAAGTAACTTGTCATCAAATTCTGCAACCTGCTCAACGAGCTTCTCACGATATTCCTTAACAGTTTCTAACAAATCTTCAGGTATAGGTACTTCAGTAAAAGTACTACCCAGGGTAGCATCGTCCCATACAATACCTTTATTGGTAATTAAATCAACAACTCCTTTAAAATGCTCTTCTGCACCAATTGGAATTTGCAATGGAACCGGATTACCATGTAAACGTTCTTTAACTTCCTTTACGACGTTAAGAAAATCAGCACCGGCTCTGTCCATTTTGTTTACAAATCCAATGCGGGGTACATTGTACTTGTTCATTTGTCTCCAGACAGTTTCAGACTGTGGCTCAACACCATCAACTGCAGAATATAAAGCAATAGCTCCGTCGAGAACACGTAATGAACGCTCAACCTCTACAGTAAAATCAACGTGACCTGGTGTATCGATGATATTGATCTTATATTTCTCAGTTTCTGGTGTTTTGGCACCGTTTTTATCTGTAGGGTATTGCCACTCAGTTGTTGTGGCAGCAGAGGTAATGGTGATACCACGCTCCTGCTCCTGAACCATCCAGTCCATGATAGCTGCGCCATCATGCACTTCGCCGATCTTATGAGTAATTCCAGTATAATAAAGAATACGTTCGGTCATGGTAGTCTTACCAGCGTCTATATGAGCTGAGATTCCAATATTCCTCGTGTAATGTAAGTCTCTTTTTGCCATAACGAATTAGATTCTAAAGTGGGAGAAAGCTTTATTAGCTTCAGCCATTTTATGAGTATCTTCTTTTTTCTTAACAGCAGCACCTTCACCTTTAGAAGCAGCGATAACTTCGCCTGCCAGTCTTTCAGTCATGGTTTTTTCGCCTCTTTTACGTGAGTATCCGATCATCCATTTCATTCCTAGTGAGATTTTACGCTCAGGACGAACTTCGATAGGAACCTGGAAGTTAGCTCCACCTACTCGGCGGCTTTTTACTTCAACAGCAGGCATAATGTTGTTTAATGCCTTTTTCCACATTTCAAGACCATTTTCGCTAGTCTTTTTCTCGACTAGTTCAACTGCATCATAAAATATACTGTAAGCGGTACTTTTCTTACCGTCCCACATCAGGTTGTTAACAAACCTGGTTACCATGACATCATGGAATTTAGGATCTGGGAGAAGAATTCTTTTCTTCGGTTTTGCTTTTCTCATAATAGTTTATACAAAACTTTATTTTTTCTTGCCTTTAGCTGGGGCACCCTTCTTTGCTGCGGGAACTGCACCCGGTTTTGGTTTCTTAGTACCATATTTCGAACGACGCTGATTACGGTCGGCAACACCTGACGTATCTAAAGCACCGCGGATAATGTGGTATCTAACACCCGGAAGATCCTTGACACGGCCTCCACGGATTAGTACAATAGAGTGCTCCTGCAGGTTATGACCTTCACCAGGTATATACGCATTCACTTCCTTGCCATTTGTTAATCTAACCCGAGCCACTTTTCTCATGGCCGAGTTTGGTTTTTTGGGAGTAGTTGTGTATACACGGGTACAAACTCCACGACGCTGAGGACAAGAATCCAAAGCTGGAGATTTGCTTTTATCAATTAATGCAACACGTCCCTTTCTTACTAACTGCTGTATCGTTGGCATTTATATCATAATTTTGTAATGCAATATTCACACTCTTTTCAGAGGGACTGCAAAGGTATAAAAAATCTGATTATTACAAACCTGGTTTTCATTTATTTGTAATTGTTTTCTAAAAGTAATTGAGTTACCGCTGAAGCCACATTTTATTAAAAAGACAAACTATTTAAGAGCAGGTTGTTGTTAACAATCGCCAAGGTACGTAGTTTTTAACAGCTCATTCAATACCTTTACATCATATAATCAATTCATGATACAAAAATTAAGTATTTTCTTTTTACTGGCATTATTACTACAATGCTCAAATACGTACGCCCAGTTCGAAAAACTACTGCATCAGGCAGACAGCACGTTGAAATCTTTAGATACATCAAGGCCTTTAGTAAAGCAAACAGGCACATCTACCAGCCAGACAAGTACTAGTAATTCAGTATCACCTGTTTCCGGCACATCTGTTTCTCAGAAAACTAAAACAACAACTACAACCGTTAAGCCCGGTAATTCAGGTCTAAGCTTGCCAGATATGACAGGTGGCATCAAACAGGCACTTGAAAAAGGTCTGCTTGCTGGGGTTCAGCAAGTTTCAGCACCTGATGGTTTTTTGAAAAATGCAGCGATTAAACTTGCCTTTCCACCAGAAGCCAGGCAGGCAGAGCAAACGTTACGCAGTCTGGGGATGAATAAGTTATGTGATGATGTAATCGTATCAATGAACCGTGCGGCAGAAGATGCAACAAAAAAAGCAATACCGATTTTTCTGGCAGCCATTAAGAAATTAAGTATAAGAGATGCGGAAGGAATACTTGCAGGGCCAGATAATTCGGCAACCCAGTTTTTTCAAGCCCATACAAATGAGGCTCTTGCTATCGCATTCAAACCTGTAATTGATAGTAGTCTTAGAAAAGTTAATGCAGATACGTATTATGAAACTGCAGCCTCTGCCTATAACAAAATACCCTTTACAACACATAAACTGAATACTGATCTTGCAGTATACGCTACACAAAAGGCAACAGAAGGTTTATTTAAAACGATCGCTCAGGAGGAATTAAAAATCAGAACACAGTCTGGTGCACGCAGCACACCCCTGATGAAGAAGGTATTCGGGTATTTTCAGAAAAACTAAGTAATAACCTATATCAAAATTATATTAAATCAAAAATTGGTCTGATGTAACTACCGCCCACTATGAGTAGCGATTATTATTTGGGTTCACAGAGGTGAATAGTGGTTATCATTTAGGTTTATAAACGTGAATTGACTCCCCTACTATCTTCCATTCATCTTTAATTTTTTCAAGCATTTTAAACTCATACGTATAAGTTTTATCGCCTGTGGTTGATAGAGATAACTCGTTATGATTAACCCATGCAGAATTGCCGTTAATACTTAGTTTGTAGTTAGTGTTTTTAGAAGAGCCACCATGACCCATTGGTAGGGACAGATTAACCATATTAGCGGGAGGCACATCATAAGTTGCGCCCTCAGGAGTGGAAATCAGAATTCTGCTGTAAGGCCGGATATACCAGCAGGAGGCATGCGCAGCGGCATCTCCTGATCTCCAGGTAGCAGACTCTTTTTCAAGCACTAATTTAATTGCTGCAGAGTCAGCAGTCTGGGCTGAACAAGTAACGAAGGGCAAGCTTAAAAGAAGTAAAAATAAAAAGCTATGTTTCATAGATTGAATTTTGCCGGCACCACACAGCACTCTCTTAAAGATAACATAAAAGACATAAAAAAAACTGCGCCGTTTTAGACTGCCCACAAATAGTGTCTAACTTTTGGGGGGCTGTCCATTAACGAGAAGCGCAGTTCTTTTTATCTATCAACGGTGAACTGAATTATTTCGCTGGTGTAAATGTATTATTTGACTCGTTAACATCTGGTAACGTCTTATCAGGATCAATCTTGACAGATTCAATTTTTGCGCTCGAATGAAAAGTAACAGTCCAACTTTCGCCACGCTGCCATACTTCAACAGGTAGATTAAGGCGTGTTGTTTTTCCTCCGACTTCCTTCACTTCAAGTGTAACAGGCATAACCATTTTCTGTAAATTCTGAATGGTTATCAGGGCACCCTTTGATGGATCATTTTCGATGTACTCAACACCCTTAACTGCCTGATCAAGTTTCCAGGTATTCAAGTACCAGCTGCGCCAGAACCAGCCAAGATCTTCACCAGCCACATTCTCAATGCTTCTGAAGAAATCATTCGGTGTAGGATGCTTAAAAGCCCAATGCTGTATATAGCTACGGAAAGCCTCATCAAATCGTGCTGCTCCCAAGACCTGTGATCTAAGAAGTTCCAGTGCATGACCCGGTTTAACATATGCTTCAATCCCGAGGCGATTGAATTGGATGACATCAGGTAAATTTAAACTTGCTTCCTGATTACCACCTAATATATAAGGTGCATAACGAGACATATCAAACTTTGTATTGTATTCACCATGGTTAAAATTTTCTGTACTTAGAATATTGATGAAGGTATTAAAGCCCTCATCCATCCAGGCAAACTTACGCTCATTTGAGCCAACAATCATCGGGAACCAGGTATGGCCAAATTCATGGTCAGTGACATCCCAAAGACCTGCTGTTTTCTCTTTACTACCACAAAACACAATACCAGGATATTCCATTCCGCTGACATTCCCGGCTACATTGGTAGCTACAGGATAAGGAAATTCAAAAAGCTGTTTGGAATAAAACTCAATTGCACCCTTTGTATACTCAGTCGATCGGCCCCATGCATCAGCACCCGCTGACTCAACAGGGTAAACAGATTGTGCCAGAGCTGGAACACCACTGGGAAGATTCATGCGTGCGGCATCCCAGATAAAAGATCTTGAAGCAGCCCATGAAGCATCACGCGTATTCAGAATTTTGAAATGCCAGCTAAGTGTATTTTTACCTGCAGCAACAGCAGGTGTTTTACCAATTTGTGATGCAGGGCGAATACTAACAGTCTTATCACTCTGAGCTGCTTTTTTAAGATTTGCAATTTCAGTAGAAGAAAGAACCTCCTGTGAGTTTTGTAACGTTCCTGAACCTACAACAAGCATATCAGAAGGTGTATCCAAGGTATAGTCAATATCACCATATTCAAGGTAAAATTCACCAGCACCCAAATAGGGCAGGGTGTTCCAGCCCAGGATATCATCAAACACTTCCATTCTGGGATACCATTGACCAACCTCATAGATCCAGCCATTCTTAGTATTCATACGGCCCATACGATCTGTTCCATGTTCAGGAATTGGAAAGCTGTACGTGATTTTAATTTTTAATGTTTCTCCATTACCATTTAAGGCAGTTGGCAGGGTGATACGCATTCTGGTATCATTTACCATATAATTACCTTCAGAAATCTTGGATCCCTGTGTTATCTGTACTTTTCGAAGTGTATACCCACCCTCGAAGTCTTTATTTGCCCATCGTTTACCAGCCGGAGTCTGGGTTGTAGCAACCGAACGGGAATCTGATCGGTAGATATTCTGATCAAGCTGTAACCATAAGTAAGGAAGCTTTTCAGGGCTATTGTTTTTATAGGTGATCTCAACTGTGCCGTTAACTGCTTTTGAAACAGTATCAAGGCTGGCGTTAATTCTATAATCAGCCCTGTTCTGCCAGTATTTTGGGCCAGGGTTACCTGAAGCTGAACGGTATTCATTGCCATTGGTAGTATAAAAATAAGGGCTGAATACTTCATGCTGGTCAAATACACCAGCAGGAGCTTCATTAGTAACAGGCTTACCCGTCTGTGCATGTAATGTTGGAATTCCCAATAGCAGCGCCAGGGCTAATGAGGTTAATGCTATTTGCTTCATATAAAATTGTTTGTGGGTCTAAATTAGCAAGCTTTCCTGTTATTTATCAGACAATGTAAAAGTATTGTTAGAAGAATCAATATCTGGATAGATATGATCGGGATCTATAGTTACTGACTTTACCGCTTTTATAGATGGGTAGCTGAATGAGTATGATCCACCTCTCTGCCATACTTCAACTGGTAGCCGAACGATACTTACTGTGCCATCTTTTAAAACTATTTCAACTACTGCAGGCATGACCATTTGTTGCAGGTTTTCAATCTTTATGACAATTCCTTTAGTTATATCATTGTCGGTATAATTAACCTGGGTTACGGCCTGATCAAATCTGGCATCAGACATAAACCAGCCTCTCCAAAACCAACCCAGATCTTCACCTGCCGAATTTTCAATACTCCTGAAGAAATCATCTGGCTGAGGATGTTTATATGCCCAGCTACTTATATATGCCTGAAAAGCTTTATCAAAACGATCTTTGCCAAGAACCTCATTGCGCAGCAACGTCAGTGCCTGACCAGGTTTGCGGTATGCCGCTACCCCTACTCTTCGCTCCTGAAGAACATCAGGCCTGGTTAAAATTGATTCTGATTCTTTACCAGATAAAACCATTGCTACTTTATGTTCATCTAGTGGCTTATTCCGGTATTCACCCTGATTAAAATTATCAGTTGAAATCTGATCAATAAACGTATTGAACCCTTCATCCATCCACATAAACTTTCTTTCATTTGAACCCACGATCATTGGAAACCAGGTATGACCAAACTCATGATCAGTTACCCCCCATAAACTTTCGCGGGTAGAAGTATTACGGCAAAAAACGATACCCGGATATTCCATACCTCCAATATTTGAGGCTACATTACTGGCATCAGGATAAGGATAAGGAAACCAGTTTGCCGAGTTAAACTCTATACTGTGTTTGATATATTCTGTTGAACGCCCCCAGGCTGTATCAGCGGCTGACTCTTTAGGATAAAATGATTGTGCCAGCGATTGCCTGCCACCGGGTAGATTTATGCGGGCTGCATCCCAGATAAATGAACTTGAACATGCCCATGAAGCATCTCTCGCATTTTTTATACGAAAATGCCAGACCTTACGGATCTTATCACTCATGACAGTTGTTTCTGATGGAATTTCTGAACGGGTACGGATAAAAACTGTATTATCACTCTTGGCAGCTTTTTTCAATCTGTCTTGTTCAGTTATACTGAGTACCTCTTTTGCATTTTCCAATGCCCCTGAAGCTGCTACCAGGTAACTAGATGGCACATCAAGAAACAGATCAAAATCACCGTAATCGAGATAAAATTCTCCCGATCCGAGGTAAGGTAAATTATTCCATCCTGAAATATCATCATAAACTGCCATGCGGGGATACCACTGGGCAATAGAAAAAATAGTTCCGTCAGGGGTAGAAAGCATACCTGTACGAATATTTTTATTGGAATTAATTTGAAACGAATAATTGATTAAAATATGAAGTTTATGTCCATTCGCCTTTAGTGCTTTATGAAGATTTATCTTCATCCTTGTGTCATTCTGATAAACTTCTGGAGAATAGGTAAGCAAACTGTCTTTGATTACGACTGAAGTAATGACAAATCCGTTAGTTGGCGTAAAATCGGAAAACCTACTCCCCTTATACCTGGCCATAACCATTGTCTTTGAATCTGCTTTAAAGATATTCTGGTCAAGTTGCATCCACAGAAATTCAAGATTATCAGGGCTGTTATTGGTGTAGATAATATCTTCAGTTCCTTTTATGAAGTGTAATTTTTCATTTAAGCTGGCGTGAAGGTTATAACTTGCTGCATTTTGCCAGTAGCCAGGTCCGGTTGTACCATCGGCAGTTCTAAAGTTATTGCCATTAGTTTTGTAGAACAGTGGCTTAAATGCTTCATGCGCATCATAGTTAGCACCTGACAGCGACTTATTGTTTGAATTATCTGATTGCTGGGCAAAACCTGAATGAGTTAAAAACATTAAAACAATCAGGGTAAAAAATTTAAGTAATATATTTTTCAAATCGTGTAGTATTTTAGTAAAAGTAGGATTGAGATTAAAAAACAGGACCAAGCTAAATTAGTTGATTTTTTGAATTCTTCTGAATTTGATTGAATTGCGTGCTGCTATTTAAACCTTTTCATTGTAGGGTTGTCAGAAGATCACCCTTATCTATAAATTATTTTTCATGCGTGCACCTTGTATTTCACTAAAAAACGGATTTCGCTTATTTGCTGTGTTGATAACATTCTTGTTTTCTTCTATGGCCTTTTCTTCCAATGCTCAACATCGTCAAATGCATATGCATGAAGCCGCAACGAGCAGGAATATTGCCCATATTCAGACCCGGATGATGAATGAGCGGCTTAAGCTTGTAGCCTCACAGAAAACAAAAGTTTCAGTTATAAATGAGCGGTACGCCGGCAAGCTCAGCCAACTCCTGAGTAATACACAGCTTAGTAAGGAGCAGAAATTAGTTGAATTACAGAAACTTCATGCCGATAAAAAGGCAGACCTTCAGACAATTCTCAGCGACAGCCAGTATAAAGAATATTTAAAATTACAGCAGGATTTAAAAGACGAGAGGGCCAGACGCATGCGTACTGAAACCCAGGCCGACCCAGACAATCAGTAAACCAGCAAAGCGAATTATTTTGGCAATCTATCCATTAAACCGGGTCATGGTTAGCTCAGTGCCCACGGCTACGAAGCTGAGAATCATTTCTGCAGCTTTATAAATCAATAAAGGCAGATCAGGCTTTTCTTCAGAATCAAAACCACTCAGCACATAATCAACCTGCCGGCCTTTTGGAAATGAGTCGCCCACACCGAATCGTAATCTGGCATAATCAGTCGTGCCAATCATCAGGTGAATATGTTTAAGCCCATTATGACCTGCATCACCACCTTTGGGTTTTAATCTGAGGCTGCCAAATGGCAGCGCCAGTTCATCAACAACTACCAGTAAGTTTTCAACGGGAATTTTAAGTATCTGCATCCAGTAATTGACAGCCTTACCGCTCAGATTCATGAAGGTAGTGGGTTTAATCAGGCAGATAGTTTTACCCTTATAATTAAATTCTGTGTATGTGGCATATCTTTCAGTAATGAAACCTGCCTTTTGTTGCTTTGCTAGCTCATCAAGAACCATAAAGCCAGCATTATGGCGTGTGTCTTTATATTCGGGTCCGATATTGCCCAGACCTGCAATCAAAAACTTCATAGTCTAATGATAAATAAAAATTCAGGCAAAAAAAATCCCCCGTTTTTTCGGAGGATCCTTTTTTTAACTATTGGAAATTATTTTCCACCTTGCTGTGCATCAGCTTCTTTAGTTGCCCTTGAAGTTGCGATGGTTACAATTGTATCTGCTTTTGAATTTAAGATTTCAAGCTTTTTGAGTGAAATCTCTTCCACTCTAATTGATTTTCCTAATTCTAGCTTATCAATGCTAATTTCAATTGAATCTGTGAAATTATCTGGAAATCCTCTAACCTTAAGCTTTCTGAATTTCTGAACCAGCTTACCACCGACCTTTACACCCGGTGAAGCACCAGTTAAAAGTACAGGAATCTGTATGCTAACTAATTTATCCTTGAACAATTCAAGAAAGTCAACGTGCAGAATCTGGTCAGTGACCGGGTGAAACTGTGCTTCCTGTACAATCGAACGGGTTTTTTTTCCGTTCAAGTTAATTTCTACAAATAAGGCCTCAGGAGTATATAATATACCCTTAAGATCCGATGCAGATGCTGAAAAATGGAACTGGCCTTTACCTCCGTATAGTACACATGGTACATTACCTTGGTAACGAAGCTCCTTGGCATCTCTTTTCCCTACGTCCGCACGTGGCGAACCGCTAATAGCAATCGTTTTCATAATTTTCGTTAAGGCGCTGCCGGGATCCGCCCGCCCGGCTTAACCTGTTTTAGTATAATAAAAAGCGGAAATCTTTAACCGAAATTAATCTGAGGCTGATAGCTGTCTTTTACTTTAAAAAGATCACTTACCGAACCATGTTCATTCACATTCGTAATTGCCCTTGAAAATAAATCGGCAACACTTAATACTCTTATTTTACCCGATGACTGTTTCAGTGGTATTGTATCACATACAATAAGTTCTTCAAGCATAGAATGCGCTATATTATGGTATGCTTTACCTGAAAGAACCGGATGTGTACAAACTGCACGCACACTATTGGCGCCACGCTCACGAAGCAGGGCTGAAGCTTTAGTAAGTGTGCCGGCAGTATCACAGATATCATCAACTAGCACAATGTCTTTACCTGCTACATCCCCGATTACAGTCATCGATTCAATCTCATTTGCACGTTTACGGGTTTTATCGCAGATAACCACTTCAACATTCAGCATTTTTGCAAAAACCCTGGCTCTTGCCGTACCGCCCATATCTGGTGAGGCAATGGTTAGGTTAGGTAATCTTAAACTACGAATATAAGGTATGAATATTACCGAAGCATCGAGGTGATCAACAGGTATATCAAAAAAACCCTGTATCTGGGCTGCATGAAGATCCATGGTCATAACCCTGTGCGCACCAGCGGCTGTAAGCAGATTGGCAACAAGTTTCGAAGAAATGGGCACTCTGGGCTTATCTTTTCTATCTTGACGTGCAAGACCAAAATAAGGGATTACAGCGGTGATGAAATGGGCTGAAGCACGCTTGGCCGCATCTATCATCATTAATAATTCCATTAAATTATCTGCTGGAGGAAAGGTAGATTGAATGAGAAAAACATCACAGCCCCGTACTGACTCATTGAAACTCGGCTGAAATTCGCCATCGCTGAATTTACTTAGTGTAATATCACCAAGGGCTCTTCCATAACAGACGGCTATTTTACGAGCAAGAACTTCTGAAGACGTACCGCAAAATAACTTAATTGGATTAAATGCTGATGGCATAAATACAGTTTTAAATCCAGTAAAAATACAATTTAAAAAAAGAATAGCCTTCTTTAAAGTTGCCCGAGATGGATTCGAACCACCACAAACAGAACCAAAATCTGCTGTCCTGCCGTTAGACGATCGGGCAATTTTCCATCTCAAAAACAGCAACAGGCGTTCTGATTTGGATTGCAAAGGTAGAAATGCACTGGCATTTTCACAAAGATTATTTAAAAATAATTACATTATTGCATTTAAACCCAGTTAAAGGCTGATTAATTTTTTTTGGAGATGAAGTTTGAGGATAATATCTACATTCGGCAGTCGTTTCACCTATATTATATGTCTGAGTATAAAAAGTTAAATAATTTGTTCGGCTGGATATGTTTCCTGGTCGCCACATCTGTGTATGCTCTAACCATGGAGCGCACCGGAAGCTGGTGGGATTGCGGTGAATTTATTTCATGCGCATATAAGCAGCAAGTACCACATCAGCCAGGAGCTCCTTTATATATTCTGATCTATAAATTATTTACACTGCTTGCAGGTAGTAACCGTCTGAATATTGCGTTCTGGGGCAACTTTGCTTCGGCTTGCTGTAGTGGGGCAACCATTTTATTTCTTTTCTGGACAATAACAGCCTTTGCCCGTAAGCTTCTCCTAAAAACCGAAGCAGAACTTACAAGAAACTCCCTTTATTTAATAATTGGTGCAGGTATAGTGGGTGCACTGGCGTATACTTTTTCAGATACGTTCTGGTTCTCAGCAGTTGAAGCAGAAGTTTACTCACTGGCTTCATTAACTGTAGCAATTACCTTCTGGGCAGTTCTTAAATGGGACGCCATAGCTGATGAACCTGGGGCCGACCGCTGGCTGGTATTTATAGCCTTTATGGTAGGGTATTCAGTTGGAGTTCACCTGCTGAACCTACTGACTATACCTGCAGTGATTTTCGTAATTTATTTCAGACGTTTCGACAAAAACTCTACCCTTGGCTTTTTAATAGCCCTGGTGGTCTCAATTGCCATACTTGGTTTTGTTCAGCTTGGAGTAGTACCAGGAACCGTGCAGCTGATGGCATTTACTGACCGTATTTTCGTTAACTCACTGGGTTTTTCAATGGGTTCAGGGGTTATCTTTTTTGCCATCGTTCTGTTTACATTTTTGGGTGGGGGTATCTGGTATACCATTCATACTAACAGAGTAGGTTGGAATACGGCATTTCTCTGCCTTACTTTTATGTATATTGGTCTGAGTGTCTTCATTCAGGTGCCTATCAGGGCACATGCAAATGCACCCCTGAATAACCAGCATCCTGATGACCCTTATAATTTCAATGAATACCTTACCCGGGCACAGTATGGTGATGGTGCTCCTTTATTAAAAGGGCCAATGTTCAATTCACAGCCAACGGGTAACCTTGACCAGGGTCCTAATTACCGATGGAATGGCAAAAACTATGTGGTAATCGGTGAAAAAATGAAAGATACTTACAATCCCGATGAAACAGTACTCTTTCCACGTATCTGGGATAATGATAATAGACAACAGCATGTTGATTTCTACCGCAACTGGTTAAATATCCCTAAAGATTCCAAGCCAAGCTGGGTACATGATAATCTCGGATTCTTTGTCTCATATCAGGTTTACTGGATGTTCGGCCGTTATTTCATGTGGAATTTTGCTGGTCGCCAGAATGATGTTGAAGGTGAAGGTAATAACCGCGATGGTAACTGGATTTCAGGAATCAAGCCACTTGATAATAGCAGATTGGGCATTCAGCCAGCCATTCCTGCAGAAGCAAGCCCTAACCTGGCGCATAGTACTTTGTTTTTATTTCCCTTAATTTTAGGGATTCTAGGTCTTGCAGGACAGGCAAAAAAAGATACTAAAAACTTTGGTGTCTTATTAATATTCTTCCTTTTTACTGGTCTTGCCATTATTGTTTTCCTGAACCAAACCGGACCAGAACCCCGTGAACGTGATTACTCTTTTGGTGGTGCATTTTATACGTTCAGTGTCTGGATAGGCCTGGGTGTGATAGCAGTTGCTGAATTTTTAAAACGTTTTACCAAACCGCTAACAGCAATCGGTATCTCATTTGCAATCTGTCTGCTGGCTGTACCTGTTGTAATGGCTTCTCAGGAATGGGCAGGTCATGACCGGTCTCAGAGAAGAACAGTCAGAGATTTTGCCACCGATTATCTGAATAGCTGTGCCCCGAATGCAATCCTGTTCACATATGGTGATAATGATACATATCCACTCTGGTATGTGCAGGAGGTTGAAGGGGTCAGGCCAGATATTCGTATTGTTAATCTGAGCTTACTTGGAATCGACTGGTATATCAAACAGATGCACGGTACAATGAATGATTCACCTGCGTTGCCATTCAGTTTGTCTAGTGATGCTTATTTTGGTAATAACCGCAATATTGTTCCATTTAAAGATGGACAGCTAACCGGGAATATAGAATTAAAAGATGTGATGCAGCTGATAGGTTCTGAAGACCCTGCTGCTAAGGTAACTTTTGGAGATCAGGCTTATAATTTCTTTCCAACCAAAAATTTAAAAATAAGCATCGATCCAAAACAGGTAATCAGTTCTGGTACCATGCTGTCTGCCGATCAGGATAAAATTGTTAAAGAAATTGACTGGACTTTACCGGCAACAAATCTTTATAAAAATGATGTAGCTGAACTCGATATTATTTCTACCAACAACTGGAAGCGTCCACTTTACTTTGCCAAGACCCTGCCTCCAAGCGCTTTACTTGGTTTAAAAGACTATATGCATCTTGAAGGTCTTGCCTACAGGCTTTTACCAATCAAGGCTATCAAGGGTACTGATGAAATGTCTCAGATAGCAGAACAGGTAAACCTGGTTCCGATGTATGATAACTTCATGAATAAATTTCACTTTGGAAATATCAACAAGAATATTTTTCTTGATCCTGAAGCCAGAGGCATGGTACCTGTTCTGAAACAGGTAGGCTGGGATTTAGCATACAAATTATATAACCAGCACAAGATTGATTCAGCAACGAAGGTTCTTGATCATTTAATGGCAGAAACACCTTCAAGAATGCCAGAACTTGATGACCGTTTCACCATTAACCAGCTACAGTTTAATATATTGATTTCAGCCTTATACTATGATCTGAAACAACCTGTTAAAGCACATAAACTGCTGAATTATTCTGCTGACTATACCATCAACTACCTTAAGTATTTCAAGGAAAAAGAAACAGCAGGTCAGGATGAATCGGTACAGGGCTTACTGTATATGCTGCAGCAGATGAACCATATTGCAACAGAAAAAAATGATCTGCCACTAGCCAAAACACTCGATGCCAGTTATAAAAATCTTGCACCCAAATTTGGATTTGGTGCTAATGGTCAGTAATAAACGTTAAGGCAAGTTATAAGGCTGCAGATTAATAGTCTGCAGCCTTTTCTATTACCAGGACTTTTACCCCATGGCATCATTGAAAATAATTGTCTACAACAATGAATAAACCTGCTTACCAAAAGATTAATAACCTCTGCGGGTGGTTGATTTTTATTATTGCTTCGTCAACTTTTCTATTCACACGTGAAGCAACAGCCAGTTGGTGGGATTGTGGTGAATTCCTGTCAGCAGCCTATAAACTGCAGGTTGTACATGAACCTGGTTCACCCCTGTTTTTGCTGATTGGTCGTATGTTTTCATTTCTGGCAACCAGCCCAGCCACTGTTGCCTCGATGATCAACGCCAGCTCTGCCCTGGCTAGTGGGGCAACCATCTTATTCCTATACTGGAGTATCACAGCCCTGGCCCGTAAACTTATCTTAAAAGATATTAGCGACTATACCCTGGGCAATGTAATAGCTGTCATGGGTGCAGGGCTTGTTGGGTCACTTGCCTACTGCTGGTCTGACACCTTCTGGTTTTCTGCTGTTGAGTCAGAAGTATATGCGTTGTCATCATTTTGCACGGCTCTGGTATTTTGGGCGATTTTAAAATGGGAAGTAAATGCTGATCAAGAAAGGTCAGGTAAATGGTTATTATTTATTGCCTACGTGATGGGCCTTTCAATTGGTGTACACTTACTGAATCTGCTGACCATACCAGCTATATGTTATGTGTATTATTTCAAGCGGCATAAACCAAACCTGGCTGGAGGTATAATTACAGGGGTAATATCTATTTTCATACTGGCAGGAATACTTTATGGCCTGATTCCCGGTATGATTAAGGGTGCTGCAAGTATTGATTTATTTGCCGTAAACAGACTTAATCTTCCTTTTAATTATGGGGCTTTTTTCTTTTTTATCGTCTCAGCCCTCCTGCTTGCCTCAGGAATCTGGTATACAAACAGCCGTAAAAAACCCCTGTTAAATGCAATTTTACTGGGAGTTACTTTTATACTCATCGGTTATGCCAGTTATGCGATGGTCATTATCAGGGCGAAGGCAAATCCACCTTTAAATAATAGCAAACCAGCTGATTTTATCAGCCTGCTGGGTTACCTGGGCCGTGAGCAGTACCAGGACAGCCCTCTTGCCTATGGACAGAATTATACTGCCCGTGTCATTAAGGTTGATCAGGGTGAGATGCGTTACAGGAAAGGATTAAGCAGATACGATGAACTTGGCCCTAAACCAGTATATGTGTACGATCCGGCAGCCACTACGCTTTTTCCCAGAATCTGGGACAGTGACCATGCCAATGACTACCGGATCTGGCTGGGGCTCCAAAAAAATGACGTTCCCTCATTTGCTGATAACCTGAGTTTTTTCTTCAGCTATCAGTTAAACTATATGTACTGGAGGTATTTTATGTGGAATTTTGCCGGTCGTCAAAATGATGCACCAAGTGCATTCCCCAACCCGACAAAAGGAAACTGGCTGAGCGGATTAAAATTTACTGATGCCGCAAGACTTGGAAATCAACAGGCATTACCCAAGTCGATTTTGACAAATAAGGCATATAACAGGCTTTTCTATTTACCGCTGTTTCTGGGGTTACTGGGCTTGTATTTCCAGTTCAGGAACAACAAGCTCGATTTTCTGGCTATTTTCCTGTTGTTCCTGTTTACAGGTATTGCAATTGCTATATATCTGAATATGCCACCATCACAACCCCGTGAGCGGGATTATGCTTTTGCCGGTTCATTTTATGCCTTCACGATCTGGATCGGGCTGGGTGTACTGGCACTCTACAAACTTGTTATCAAAAGATTAGAGCCCAGACTAGCTGCTTCAGGCGTAACTATAATTTGTTTTCTGGCTGTTCCAATATTAATGGCATGCCAGGAATATAATGATCATGACCGTTCTACAAGGTATACAACCAGAGATTTTGCTGCTAATTACCTGAATACCTGCGCCCCGAATTCAATTCTGTTTGCATACGGAGATAATGAAACCTATCCGCTATGGTATGCTCAGGAAGTTGAGGGCATAAGAACAGATGTCAGGGTAATTAACCTGAGTTTGTTTGATGCCTCATGGTGCATTGATAATGCAAAACTGCCAATAAACAAATCAGCAGGTTTGCCCATCACCTGGAAAAACAGCCAGTATGCCGATGGTACCAGAGACTATATTTCATATACAGACAAGTCTCTAAAGGGATATACTGAGCTGAGAGATATTCTTGACTTTACAGGCAGCGATGACCCGGCAAGTAAAAATGAAGATGGGGAGAATTACCTGCCTACCCGTAAATTCAAGCTCACTGTTGATCCGGCACAAGTGATCAGTACAGGTACTGTGCCTTTATCTCAAAAAAATGAGATTGTAAAGTCTATGGAATGGACGTTTAATCATAATAGCATCACCAAGGGTCAGCTAATCATACTCGATATGCTGGCCCAGAATAAATGGAAGAGACCTGTCTATTTTTGTGCAACAATGGGCGCAGACAGCTATATGGGTATGGATGCCTATCTGCAACAAGAAGGCATTGCCTACCGCCTTGTACCTGTCAGGAAAGATTCTACAAGAACACAGGCAGAATATCAGTTAAACCAACCCCTGATGTACCATAATTTAATGGATAACTACAAATGGGGTAATCTGAATGGCAATATCCATATAGATGATCAGACCAATAGTTTTGCTGCCTCTTTCAAAGATTTATTTGTGCAGCTGGCTACCAGCCTTTACACCAGTAAAAAGCTTGATTCATGTAGAAAGGTTCTTGACCGCTGTGTAGGTGAGATTCCAACCTTACCACCCCTTAATTCTCAGATAAATGATGGAGATTTTGCTGATATTAAGATTGCTGACCTGTATTATGATTGTGGTGAAACACTCAAAGCAAACAGGCTGATGACGTCGCAGTTGAGCCATATTGATGATGAGTTAAATTTTGCCAAGTCACAGGGCAATGCCCGGGCCAGATCATTATTTGCTGATGTGCTGAGAGAAGGGGATTCTTTGCTCGACGAAATAATCAAGGTGAGCAAGAAGCATGGGCAGACGGGTATAAATCAAAAAGCCAGTCTGATGCAGCTACAGGAAAATGCCCGCTTACCCGCATTTGAATAGTGGTATTCAACATTGAAAATTAAAAATTAGCGACCAGTAGCTGATAATTCGCAGAACGGGTCGCTGATATTTTGACAGGGTCTTAATTAAACCGGAAGATCATTTACAACACCCATAGAAGAAAACTTTTGAATTCTTTCAGCAATAAGCTTATCTGTTTTTTTCCTTTTTAATTCAGCCAGATCACTGACAATTTGCTTTTTAATAGCTTCTGCAGCCATGTCAGGATTATAATGAGCCCCACCCAGCGGTTCCCTGATTATACCATCAATCAGTTTATTTTGAAGCATATCATCGGCCGTAAGTTTTAATACTTCGGCAGCCTTTTCTTTAAAATCCCAGCTTTTCCAAAGAATAGAAGAGCATGATTCTGGAGATATGACTGAGTACCATGAATATTCCATCATATAAACCCGGTCTCCAACACCAATACCCAGTGCACCACCAGAAGCACCTTCACCGATAATTATACAGATAACAGGTACTTTCAGTACCGACATTTCCATCAGATTACGGGCTATTGCCTCTCCCTGACCCCGTTCTTCAGCTTCAGGACCGTGATACGCCCCTGGGGTGTCGATAAAGGTTACTATTGGTTTATTAAATTTTTCTGCCAGTTTCATCAGGCGTAATGCCTTCCTATACCCTTCAGGATTAGGCATACCGAAATTACGGTATTGACGCATTTTTGTATTCACCCCTTTTTGATGTCCGATAAACATCACAGACTCACCATTGAGCATTCCGAAACCACCGACAATGGCTTTATCGTCTCTGAAGTTTCTATCACCATGAAGCTCTATAAATTCAGGGCACAAATACTCAATATATTGTAGCGTCTTAGGTCTTTCTGAATGCCTCGAAATCTGAACTTTTTGCCATGGGCTAAGGGTAGAATATAAATGCGCTTTTTCAGCTGCGATCTTAGCCTCTAACTCTTTAATAGTAGCTGAAACATCAACTTTACTTTTATCAGATAGAAGTTTGAGCTTTTCAATCTGATCATAAAGATCTACCAGTGGTTTTTCAAAATCAAAACTTGCTATCATGAAAGAATATCTATGTACTTTTAGTAAGTAGTCGTTTATATAAGGTAATAAAGGTATTAATAAGTTCTTGTAAAAGGGAAAAACGTCAAATGCTGAGTTATTTGCTTTTAGTTAAACGTGTCGTAAAATTGGTGGCATATTAACTAGATATTGCAGATAAATGAGGATAATCTATGGCAATAACATATTTTTTAAAATCTTGCCTGCTGATCTGCACGTTACTGGCTCTTGTTGCCCCCCCTATTTTTGCGCAAAATAAGTTAGATTCTGCGATCCATAACATGGCACCTGCTTATTCATCACTGGGAATAGGAGTTAATCTGGGAACTACCAGAGGCAGTTTCCCTGTTTCAGGCTCAAATCAAAATTATTCAAAATATGCCGGAGGTATAAATATGGGCCTTGCCACTTCTTTTGTTTTAGGCCATTTTTTGCCGCAGTTGGCACACCCGGTAAAAATAGGTGATTATACATCGGCTGAAATAGGAAGCGGAACAATTTTCACTCATCAACTTGACAAAACCAGGTCTAATCTATGGGCATTTTACAGGTTTCAAATTGGTTTACAAGCAGTTTATGATATAACAGGTAATAAACGCATGAATCTACGGCTGGTCTTACTTGATTTTGCCCATAGTCAGCTTCAGCAGAATACCTCTGGTTCTACGGTATATCTGGCATACCGGGTAAAACGATTAGAATTAGCTGGAAGCATAACAGCCATGCGAAAACGTTTTATCGGTTGGGTACAAATTTATTCAAATCTGAATTATAGCCCGCATTTTTATGCGCTTGAAGCCAGTATTTACCTGCCTGGGCAACAAAAATTCAGCATCAATCAAGAATTGTTTCATAACTCACGCTTTCATAACCCTGATCCGGTTACCAGTCTTACAACCCATACATTATTCATAACTCAGTTAAAGTATGCCATTCTGTTTTAAATCAGGGATTTTCAATAGCTATAGGTTAACAAGGATACCGATCTTGTTAGTCTTGGTTTGCTGCATTCTTACGCCCGTGCAAACCAGGGCAGAAAATAGAATCAGAGAGAATTATCCGGGAAAACCCGACACGATGGGCATTAGGAAAAAGAAGTATTTTCATTTTACTGAAAGAGGGCTGTTATTCGGTTATGGTTATGGAATCAACCAGCTTAATATACCTGAAGGGGTATACTGTCCAATATTTTTTGTCGGGCAGTTTGGAATACAACTTGGTAAGAGTGGTCTATTACCTGGTACAGTGAGTCTTATTATCGAGCCTCAGTTTAATTTCGTAATCCTGCGATCAGGTATACACACTGATAAAAAATTTGAAGGTGGAATTGGTGTAGGTTTACAGCAGATTTTTAATCTTACTCCTAAGTTCAAACCATTTCTGCGTCTGGTTGTCGGACCACATTATATAAATACACATACCAGCCTGCAACATACCGGGTTTTTATTTTCAGACAATGCCGCAGCCGGGTTTTATTATTTTCTTACGGATAAAATTGCCCTTCAAGCCCAGTTCAGAGCAAGACATTTGTCAAATGCCAATCTGGCATTACCCAACCATGGCATAAATACCTCGAATTTTCTGGCAGGAATCAGCTGGTTTTTATAATTACGGCTGAATTCTGCCAGTAAATAAATGCCTGGTTTCTATTCCTATTTGAATTTCATTGCCAGGGTGACGATATTACTGTTCAAACCAATTGAGCGAAGGTAATGCCCATAACGCAGCTCCAGGGCTGTAAAATGCCTGCTGCCAAAAACGCCCTTCGGTGGGCTAAGCCTCAAATCAAGACCCATAAAACTACTGTGCATAGACGCCAAATCATAATCACTTGTATAATATTTGTCTGAGATCTGGTGCATACCATAAGGTGTAAAATACCTTGTTCCCTGCTGATTATTATACCGGTAGAATGGGCTGACAGAAAAAAACGAACTTAACTTTACTGGTACTTCGATCTCAAAAGTATGAGCCCTGACACCCCAGTTATCCATATAGTACCTATAAAAAGTACGGATGATAAAATAGTCACCGAGAAAATAATTCATCCTGATTCCGATAGGAAGCTTATACCTGGTATCGGGAAGGTTTTCAACCCTGGCACTACCATCAGTAAAATAATCCCGCTGGTATTTAGTAGCAAGCAAACCATGCTGGTAAGCCGGTTCTATGATTAGCATTGCTTGAAAACGTTTATTTATCACCTGAGCGACAGAAAAAGCTGCGCTAAATGAATTACGCGGTTTATAATCAACCGGGCGTTCATCATCATGAGCACCTGATCCATATCCAGCAGGCCTGAGTTCGACGGGTAAAATAACCATCCAGGTATCAAGAAAGGCCTGTAGTCTCAGGTCAAACTCAGTATTTTTATCTTTCGATAAACGTGTCAGGTTCAGACCTGCACCATAAGACTGATAATCATACTCATGTGAAAATGAGGCCGATAGCCCTATAGCATCTCCTGTTTTAACATTGGTATTTGTCCAGTTTAGCGATGGATAAATACGGGTATCAGACATTGAAGCAGATGAAATGCTGTAGGGATCAATTTTATCAGATGAAGCTGAAGTATAATGATCAACTCCAAGTTCAAAATTGAAGGTATTCTTATGCAGTTTCGAACTGAATTTTGAGATTTGCAGATCAATCGTGTTTGCAAAATCGGTCAGACTCTCAGTACCTATTCCGCCCGTTACAGCTGAGTTATTGCCATCCTGATGGTACCAGGCAGAAACCAGATTCACCTCATCGATGGTAAGTTTTTTTGACTGATAACCGCTGCTATCTTCGGTTTGCCCAGGCAAATTTTTGCGGGTATCGGGAGGTTGAACGGGTTGATGTGTTTGTGCAAATGAGGTGAGAATACTTAAGTAAAGCGAGAAAACACCCAGGTATAATTGTTTCATAGCTCTTTTGCTTAATTACAGCCACAACCACCACCACTTTTACCCCCATTGGCTCCTGACCCACCTTCACGATATAACTGAAAACTTTGCTCAAATTTCTGAGATTTTCGGGCAGAGAGTTCCATATCACTATCATTCAAACGATTTTTCTGATAAGATTTTACACTACTGCATGCTGTAAGGCAGGTGTAGCCTGCTATAATCAGCCAGATAAGTTTTGATGTGCGTTTGTCAATCATATATAAAAGGTATTTATATTCTTTGAGTAATGCAGCGTATTTTCATCATCAATTATAATACATTCAACCTTGTGCAGCTGATTGATAAGGTCAAGACCAACTTCTACCCCAAGTACCATAACCGGGGTAGCAAGGGCATCAGAAAGTTCTGCACTTTGACAGATAATGCTCACGCTTTTTATACCCGAGACTGGTAAACCTGTTTTCGGATTGATGGTATGTGAATAACGTTTACCATCTATAATTACGAATTTCTCATAATTTCCAGATGTTGCAATTGCCGTATCCGATATCTGTAGCTTGGAGAAAGAAATAGTTCGCTGATCAGGATCAGCAATACCAATGGTCCAGGCATTACCATCAATTTGCTTACCCCAGGTAACTAAATCACCTGCAGCATTAACTATACCATTTTCAACCCCCCTGCTTTTTAGTAGCGCACTGGCACGGTCGGCAGCATAGCCTTTTCCAATTGCCCCAAAGCCAATTCTCATGCCTCGTTCTTTTAGAAAAACTGTTGACCTGTGATGATCTATCAATACGTTCTTGTAATTTATCAGTTTGATCGACTGAGCTGCAAACCAAGGATCAGGCAATACTGTCATGCTGAGATCAAAATTCCAGAGTGACTTATCAATTGAACCATAGGTAATATCAAAAGCTCCCTGAGTCAGGGCAGAAAGCTTTAAAGACCGAGCAATCAGATTCTGCACTTCGCTGTCAACCTTCACAGGTCTTATACCAGCATTACGGTTAATCAAATTGGTCTGACTAGTATCATTAAATGTTGTCAGAATTTTCTCGATTCTACTGATTTCAGCAAAAGCTGCATCGATATGTTCATCAGCCTCTTTGATATCAGTGGTCACAATACTTATTTCAAAGCGGTTACCCATAAGCCTGGTAATGCGTTTATGCACAAAGAGCAAGACTTGAACACTTTTAGTGGGCACCATCGGCAAGCTGTTTGATTTCGCTTACAAATTTTTCAGGTAATTCATCCGTATATCCATCCCAGCTTTTTAACACCCTACCATTTAAATCAACTAAAAGCGTAAAAGGAAATTTACCTTCAGGATTATAACGTTCAGCAAGCGATTCATTCAAATTCACCTGTAAGCTGCTTAGCTGATTTTTCTTTTGCCGGGGAAAGTCTGCTCTAAGAAGAATAAGATTTGGCAAAGCATATTGTTCAAAAACGGCAGATTCAAGAATTTCTTTGCGTAACCTGATACAGGGACCACACCAGTCTGATCCAGAAAAATTGATAAGAATACATTTATGGCTGGCCTGCGCCAAGGATGTTGCTTTTTGCATGTCGCCCAGCCATTTTACCGGGGTAATATTCAGGGTGAAAAACAGGAGGATCAGTAATTTCATAATTTGCCTGCTTTAAAAGGTTCAGTTCTTTAAATGCTTACATGATTATCTGCTGAGCGAAAATTATAGGTATTTATTTTTTCTCCCAATTATTAAGACTGAACTCTAAGTGAATTACCAGTTAATGTTGTCTTATAAGCTGTTAAAGATGTTTGAGCAGGTCCGGTTGTGACAGCACCTGTTTCTGTAAATGTAGAACCATGATTATTGCAATAAAAACGGTGATTACCCGGCTGATATTCAAGGGGGTATTGTGCATGGGTACAGGATTGCTGTACAGCAATATATACTCCGGCCGACGTTCTGGCTACAATAATGCCCTGGCTGACAACAAAACCACCATTAGTTTTAAGAGCAGCATTGGCATTTGTTGTCAGATCAAGCGTAAAATCTACACCTGTTGTTGGTACTGTAGGATTAATTGTTCCCCCAGCATTTTTTGAGCACCCTCCCAGACAGGTGAAAACAGCTATAGCTGCAGTGCTTACCCCAATTGCAGCAAAGAAATCTTTGCGGTTTAAATTTTTGTTGATTTCCATAGGTAAAGTAATAAGGTAAAATGAAAAGCAGGATCTGAAATAGTAGAAAAGTTTATTTATAAACCCGAACATTATCATACCCTTAAAGTTTCAGGGAAAACACTTTAAGCCAGTATGATAGTTGAGAAATTAACTTTTCTACCATCCAGAAATACTAAATAACAATTAGACTAACGGCCTGTGTACGATTTTATTATGAAATAGTTCAGGAAAAAATCCGTAATGATGTGCCCGATAATGCAGTTTTATAGGTTGCCAAATTGATTGCAGCCGGACCATTTACAACAATACCTTTTTCAGAAAATGTTGAACCGTGGGCACTACACATATATTGGCTATCATCTGACTGATAGGCTAATGTAAAACCCTGATGGGTACAGGCTTGCTGGGCTGCTATATAATCACCTGAAGAGGTTCTGGCAATTATTAAATTATGGCTAGTTATAAAACCCCCATTGGCTTTCAATGCAGCATTAGCAGGGGCATTCAAATCAAGGGTAAAATTAAGGCCTGCTATAACTGCTGCTGTTGTTGAAACTTTGGCCTGACTTGCAGAGCAACCCACACAACAAACTAATGCAAGTGCTGCTGAACTGATACCCATGGCGGCAAAAAATTCTTTTCGATCAATATTCTTAGTTAAACTCATACCACTCTAACACCGAAGCAGCATAAGTACGTGTAATAATTTAATGTATACGGCTTAGAATCTTATTTTTGGCAGGGATGCGTTACTTGTAAAGTCATAAGGCCTTTACTTAATCAAAGTTATAACTTATAAATATGAAACGGGGTCAGGCGATTCTGAAAAATAGTCATCTTATTTTTTGAGAAAATGGTAAAGTCTGCGGCACTTTGTTGACCCGAATATGGTACATAAAAATGATGCGTATTTGCATTGCGCCAAAACATTAGATAAGAGAGTGATTTTTTGGTTATGGCAGGTAAGAGGTCTTTGGTGAACCAGTCACTTGCCGGTATGCCTTCATACCCAATCTCGGCAATACTTCCAAGTTTATGATGAGCCGCCGTCAGTTGCCTGAGTGTATCAAGTGATTGAACCAGATCTCTTTTGAATTTAGTGCTTTCAGAACGGCAATAGGTATCAAAGCCCAAAATATCTGCATAACTGTCACCCGGGTAGCGCTCAAGAAATTCTTTACCAGTTTTAAAATCAGAGGTCGAGTACACAATCAGCAAATTATGCAGGCCTTTCTGGTTACGCAGGTAGCCAATTGTAAAACGCCAGAGGGTCTTAAAATCAGTAGCATTACTTGTATTTTTACCCCACCAAAACCAGGTGCCGGTGAGTTCATGAAAGGGTCGGAATAAAAGAGGTATCGCTTCTCCCTTATCCCCTTTCAGGGTAATGAGATAACTTGCAATTGCATCAAGATATTTTTTGTAAGCCGAATGATAAGCGGCCCCGGGTAAAATTTGAGCAATCGTATGAATTGATGTATCCCAGGCAGTTTTGCCATTAACCGGGTTATTCAGGTGCCAGCAAAATGTACTGATACCTCCCCTTTCGTAGATGGCTCTTACAAATTCACGTTGCTGGATAAACGGGATACTGTTAATATCTGCATCATGCCCGAGCTCAAGACCTGACAGGTCCCAGCCGTAAACTGCCGGAAATGAGCCTGTTATAGTTTTCACATCTGATCTGCCTTGTGCATTACGCCAGCCAACACCATATGCCAGATCATCATGATGCCCAATAAGCACTCCTGAGTCAACAAGTTTAAACATATTGCTAAAAAGTATTCTGGTTTCCTGGGTAGCCTTTCTATCACTGGGTGCAATTAAATTACCAGCAGCTGATTGGGCAATTATAGAAAGATTAACCGAGCAAGATAAAATTGCCAGGACGATAAAGGATAATCGGTTTTTATTAAGTTTCATTTCAATCAGCATGAATAACCAGTAATATGTTTGATGTGTCTCCATGAATGAGCTAATTTAGGGCTGTCATTCATCCATTCTTGATTTTTTACTTTTAAGTAATATAGGCATATGGAAATACCAGGTCTTACTTCTCTTTAAGCAATAATAGCCGGCATAACCAGTATTGAAAATTAAATAAAGCCTTCATCATCAATATAAAACAGGCAGGGTGCATTTATAACAATACAGCCCCGATCTCCAGCTTTTGTTGTTGCCGGGTCACCATAAATAGAGAATCTAATTGCCGTAAGGTTTGACTTGGCAATGTCAATCGTTGCTCCATTAAAGCCTAGCTGAAGAGCTCTATAAGATCTGGAGAAAGTAGTTGCAAGGCATAGAGACCTCTTTTTGGTGAGCCGTATTCTAATAATCACGGGTGCTATTATAACCATCATAACCACAACCGTTATTTGGGCCCCAACCAACTGTGAGTGAATCAGCAAAAATAACATATTTGAAACCAAATGAAGCTACCGATTTAGCCACACCACCAGGAATTTTAACATACACAAAGGCCTGTGCTATTCCAGCTGGTAATTTCACCTGAATCTGAGTTGTGGTCGCTGTGTCGATGATCGTAGCTCTGGTAGTATCAAAATAAAAAGCTGTCAAACCGTCAAATACAGAACCCGTAATCGTATCACCAGCATTTGCTGAAAGTGGAGCAAAACATGTTATGATTGCGGGTGGCTGTTGTGCACCTAAGGTAAAGCTAACACTACGATGCATGTTAACCAGATTTTTTTTAACGTACAGGATTTAAAAGTATCAGATTTCAAATTACACATTAGTTCCTGATATCTGAATCCTACTTAATAACTATGTCTTTTATAGCACGAATATCACGGGAAGATGATCCTGCCAAAACTTGATACTTACCTGGCTCTACTACCCATAAATGACCCTGGACTTTATAATATGCCAGATCACTAACTGAAACAGCGAGTTGAACGGTGCTTGTCTGCCCTGGGGAAACGTCAATTTTTGTAAATACCTTAAGTTCTTTATCAGCCCTGTCAACAGCTGAATTTTGTTTTTTCAGGTATATCTGCACGGTCTCTTTGCCTTGCACCTTGCCGGTGTTACGAAGATTCAGTGTGATTTTAATTTTATCGGCTTTACCATAAACTGCCTTATCTGTTTTCAGGCCAGAATAGTCAAAGTTTGTATATGACAGCCCATAGCCAAAGCTATATAAAGGTTCAATTTTTTTGGTATCATACCAGCGGTACCCAACAAGAATACCTTCTTTATAATTAGCTGTAATACTGTCACCTGGAAAAGTATGCAGGGCAAAGGCCGGGGAATCTCCGAGAGATGCAGGAAAAGTAAACGGCATTTTACCCGATGGATTTACTTTACCAGTAATAACATCAGCCAGGGCATTACCACCTTCTGAACCATTAAACCATGACCAAAGAATGGTATGGTTTGTATGTTTGATTTTATTTAGGTCATAGGGAGCCCCACCGATTGCTACAATGATCGTATTTGGATTAGCCTCAGTCACAGCATCAACTAAAACCTGTTCTCCAAAGGGAAGTTCCAAATTTTTACGGTCACTACCCTCGCTTTCATATTCACGGTTTGAACCAATAAATAGAATTGCCACATCAGTGGTTTTTACCAGGGCAACAGCCTGGCTTATGAGTTGGGGGTCTGGCACACTGGATGCAGCATTTTGAGCATCTGTATTCGTAGCCTTGTAATTAGCATTATACCCTTGGGAAAACTGCAAGGAAACATTTTTTGGCAGATGTGATTTTAGTCCTGCAAGAGCTGTAACCTCATATTTAGCTTTTACTCCGGCACCAAAACCACCAAGGGCAAAAGTACGCACTGCGTTATCTCCTATTATGGCAATACTTTTATAACTGCCTTCTTTTAACGGAAGCAGGTGATTTTCATTCTTCAGAAGTACAATTGATTCTGATGCAATATCGTAGACAGTTTTACTATGACTGGCTGTGCTTATTGAACCTGCAGGATGATTTTTACTCAAAGAGGTCTGATACATAACCCATAAAATGCGCCTGACTTTACCATTAATAGTATTCTCAGATACTTTACCAGATTTGACAGCAGCCAGAAGAGGGCTGGCAAAATACCATTGATCATATGGACCGCTAGAACCCATCTCTATTTCAAGACCGCTTTTAGCAGCGTCTACTGTAGTGTGAGTACCACCCCAGTCAGAAACCACGGCGCCTTTAAAGCCCCATTCTTTTTTCAATAACTGGTTTAGAAGGAAATTATTTTCAGAGCACCAGTATCCATTCAGCTTATTATAGGCTGCCATAAGTGTATATGCATGACCCTTCTGTACAGCAGCTTTGAAAGCAGGAAAATAAATTTCACGCATGGTTCTCTCATCGGCTACAACATTAACAGAATATCTCTTTGTCTCCTGATTATTAAGGGCAAAATGCTTAATACATGCAGCTACATGCTGACTTTGAATACCCAAAACAGATTGAACGGCAAGCTGTGCATTTAAATATGGATCTTCACTGTAATATTCATAGGTACGGCCACATAAAGGCATACGGCAGATGTTAAAGGCTGGTGCAAGCATGACGATTTTTTTTCTTGCATTTGCTTCCTGCCCCATTGCAACTCCAAATTTTCTAGCCAGAGCCGGGTTCCAGGTTGCAGCTACGGCAGAACCATTTGGAAAAAAGGTGGCAGAATCTGTTGTCCACCTGGCAGATGCCCAGTCAAAACGCAATACTTCTTCACGTACTCCTAAAGGACCATCATCAAAAGTAAGTTCAGGGATACCAAGTCTTTTTATGCCGTCTGAAGAAAACAGCGCATTACCATGAAGCATGGCAATTTTTTCAGGGAGAGTCATTTTTTTAAGAATGGTATTGATTTTCTGCTCTGTGGCAACATCAGATTTTGACTGGGCTATTAGCTGGCCACCTGCCATCATAAAAATCAAGACGGCAAAAAGCAGAAACTGGTTTTTCATGGTTCTTTTTATTAAAAGATAAAATAAGTTTCTCAATATATAAAAATAAGCCAGAATCAGGTTTTTTATGCAAAAATAGGGGTAGATATGTCACCTTGAAAATCAATTAAAGCCCCGGAACAGGGTTAATTTTTTTGGACAAGTTTATTTGTGCTAAACCCATAAGGCCATTTTAACCTTGACATAAGCCCTGCACTAGCAAATGCTGATTGAATTTCTGCTGCCCCTTCAGTATAATGAGCCCAACCCTCAAATTGCAGGGGAGTGATAATTGCCTGATCAAAAAGAACTGACAGCTTGATGGCATCCATTACCGTCATTGAAGAGAAATTTTGTTGTATATCCGAATTAGCGGAATTCTTAGTCTTATTACCGGAGCTATCGGAGCTGATTGACTGGCTATCGGGAACATCGGAGTTGCTTGCCTGGCGACCGGCGCTATCAAAACTGCCTGCCTGACTACCTGTACCATCGGGGCTTTCTTTGCTACCGGCAAGAGCGGCACCAAGAAATGGTATTACCAGTCTGACATTAAACCTGCTGGCTACCTCCTTCATTCCATCAGTATAAAGTGTAGTTCCAGTAATATAAACTGCCCCGTCAGGGTCATCCTGGAGGTACAGCAAAAACCCTGTGGTAGGGCCCTTTTTAGCTTCAATAGGATGTTGTTCGCAAGGAATACCTATAAGAATCACAGTACGCCCATCTTTTGTAGCAAGCTCGACTTCCTGCCAGGCATTTAACCCAACAACATTTGAACCTAAAACTGCGGCAGCTCCTGGAGTAGTAAAAACATATTCTACGTAATTGAGATACTCTTTCCCTGTATGATCAAGATTTGCGTAATGATGCCCATTGGTGAGCAAGACAAAATCCATTTTATCTAATTGCTGGGGAGCAATAAGCGGATTGCCTAGTTTTTTTAGTTTTAAACCTTCAGTTTCATATACTGTATTCTTCTCATCAAAAGTAGGGTCAGTGATGAACCTTAACCCCCCGATTTGAAAAAGTGCAGTGGGCCCACCTATATAACGGATATTAATTTCGTCTGCTAGCATTGACAATAATAAAGAATGTAGGTCAAGAAGAGCTATTGAATTAAAAATGCATCCATGGCAATTATTGGTTTTCCTGTGTCCAATTACATCAAATTTGGCTCCTGCAGTTTTCAAACCATCAAACATATACCTGAAAAGACCATCATATATACACAGACTTCTTTTAAATCGGGACAACAGGCATCTGCGGTTTTTTTTATTTTTTATTGTAAGGGTGATGAACTGTAGATATGATATTCACCAGGATTAAGTATGATTGAATACGAAGCCGAAGGTACATTTATGCGTGCACCAGTCATATAATCATAATACGTTCCTGTTGCAGGAAAGTTAATAGTTGCCGTTGAAGCGACAACATCAAAGTTGGCAGCAACCTCTACCATATTATCACTGCCGGTCAGACTAATTGATTTGACAGAACCCGAAGAAGTGTATTGTAATACACTTGTATTAAATACTGCATTGTTAATTTTCATTTTAATAAGCTTGGCAAATGCTGAATATAAATGGGTTCTTATAGGGTCATTCATATATTCCCAGTGTGCTGGTTTGTCACTTAAACGGCCACCATCTGCATTGATACTGACATCATAACCTCTTTCTCCAAATTGCCAGAGCATTTTTGGGCCAGGGATTGATAAAAAATAGGCAGCAGCTGCTTCCTGCCTTTTCAGCCCGGTTGCAAGATCCTTAACAGAGTATGCCCCATTTATATTCCCATAACTTTCATTCTTAAACATTTGCCTTTCTTGATCATGACTTTCCATATAGGTCACAATATTATCAGGCTGGGTAAAAGTCAGGGTATTAAAAAATGCTCCTGCCAGGTCTGAAGTTGGTACCCAGCCCATGGTTGCTTCATTGAAACTGTAATTAAGATTATTCCAGGTCATCATACCATTGTCAGCAAGCTCTTTTTCTTCCTGATTTGAAGCAAAATCTTCAAGAATTACATAAAAATTATTTGGGTCAACACTCTTAATATAATTATTATAGTCTTTCCAGATGGCAACCCTACCAGCATCATATGTACTCCATGGTGCTACATCAGCATCTGCAGTACCATAATTGGTTTGTGTAAAGCCTTTGGCGAGATCAAAACGGTAACCGTCAATCTTGTAATTCTTCATCCAGAATTGCATGACATTTTTCACAAAATATTTAGTTGCGGCACTATCATGATTAAACTGATAGCCTACATTGTACGGATGAGTGGGTATTACATTATACCATGGGTTGGTTGAAAGGGGGCGCTGATTAGTCTGATCAAAATAAAGCTGCACCATCGGTGAAGATCCAAAAGAATGATTCAGTACCATATCAAAAATCACTGCCATCCCATTTGAATGGCATGCATCGATGAATGCCTTCAAGTCATTTTTGGTACCATAATATTTATCAGGGGCAAAATAATAAGATGGGTTATAACCCCATGAATCATTACCTTCAAACTCATTGACCGGCATCAGCTCTATTGCATTTACTCCCAGCCGGCTCAGGTAACCCAGGGTATCAATCAGGGTGCCGATACCCAAAATGAGCGCCAAGGTAAAAAAGCCCATAGTGTATTTTGTAAGCAGGCCAAAACCGATTGCAGCGCCCAGAAAATACACATACTTTACAGCGGAAGAATTATAATATTTTACCAATAGCCAAACAGCTAAGACCCACCAGAACTGA